>Ga0114916_1000568_pt1 | contig 24252 bp, 35 predicted proteins | sample MalvirAntarct_66_FD_83501 | JGI IMG/M metagenome (GOLD analysis project Ga0114916, IMG submission 83501) | Marine viral communities from the Global Malaspina Expedition - Malaspina viral metaG Antarct_66 | ecosystem: Environmental > Aquatic > Marine > Oceanic | place: West Anvers Island... | reverse complement strand
ACTCATCACTATCTTTGATTCTAAGTAAAGGTAGTTTCTTATAGACTTCCACCTTGACTTAGAGATAGTGATGAGTTGCTTGCTTGTCTTGGGCGAGCCGAAGGCGAGCCAACATTTTGCTTGAGTATATGGGACTTGTATGATAGTCTATGTTAGTGGATTAACCACATTTAATAACCAATAGGAGAAAGATATGATTGATAAATTAGAAACAATTAAGAAAGGAACTAAGCTGATTACAAAACAGTTAGGGTTTCCTACAAGTGTTGTTGCCATGGAAAGCATTAAGCAAGGCAGAGGACTAAAGAAAGTTTTACTTATTGATGTCAAAGGATCAGAGATGAGCACTTGGGTCAAAGACATTGTGAGGGTACTGTAATGGAAAAAGAAATAGAAAAGATTATTGATAACATTATCAATAAGTCTAAGGATGAAGAATTGGTAAGATCATTAATAATTGGAGATACGATAAAAGGGGAGGCACTGTAATGGGAATGGATGTATACGGAGAAAACCCAAGGGACAAAGAGAAAGGTGCGTACTTCAGAAATAATGTTTGGTATTGGCATCCTCTTTGGGATTACGTTTGCAAAACTTGTGACGATATAATATCTGAGGAAGAACACAGTAGCGGACATTACAACGATGGACTTTTAATAACTGATGCACAATGCAGAATAATTGTTAAGGTACTAAGCGAACAACTGCTGAACGGAGAGACAAAAGTGTATGAAACATCTTTTGCTCTTGCTAACCCAAAAGATTACGCAGAAGACGAACCTCATTATCCTTTTACAGTTGAGAACGTTAGAGAGTTCAGAGACTTTGCCAAGGAATGCGGAGGGTTTAGAATTAGTTAAACGAGAGGGAAGAAGAAGGGGCGACGAAAGTTGCCCCTTTTTTTATACCCGGATCCCAGATCCCAGGGGTCCTTTTTAATTAGATAGAACAGACAAGCAAGCAATCCAAGGGCTTCGCCTTTATTCTTGGATTGCTTGCTTGTCAAGGGTCGAAGACCCTTGAAGAATAGATAGACATGTTATGGGAGATAACCTATAATGTTTCTTTACATCACTAATAGGAGAAAATATGAATTATCCAATTTGGAATATAGTTACAAGTTGCATCTACAAAGCAAACAAATCATACGGAGTCAGGGAGACTGGAGAAGTCGAGATCCGTATCGGCACAGGACTAAACAACTCGTTCGAGTTTGTCAAACACTACACAACACACCGCAAGCTGGAAGATGGTTCGAGAGAATACAGATTCTATGTAGATGGCAAATGCCTCAAGACTGCAACAGTGGACCGAGGTATCATGACAGGTCCGACCATTATCAACAATCAACTGGGCTAAAATTATGGCCTATATCTAACACCCTCCTATGGTGGAAAAGGGTAGTTCTTCGGAGCTGCCCTTTTTTTTGTGCCTCACCTATTGCTGTGTTTTTATCACCCCTGGACCAGGGCCTATTTTTTTATTTAGATAGAACAGACAAGCAAGCAATTTTGTCCTTCGGACGACGCTTCGCTAAATTGCTTGCTTGTCCCAGGGAAGGCACCCGCGATTCTAGATAGGATAGACAAGCAAGCAAACTACCCAATCAATTGGTCATTTGTCCTACCTCGAACGAGGGTCGCTAATTGCTCTTGGACAAATGACCAATTGATTGGGTCGGAGGACGATAAACTTGGGACGACCAAACCTTTGACTGCCAGATCTCGTACCTGTTCCGCTCCATAGATGTGTACTGTAGATTTACGAGGGTTGCTCTCCAAGAGACGCTTGACCAAGATAAAAGCACAGGAATTTTTACGCTCTTCATGATATGCAATTTGATGTGGAGAGAGGTTTACTTTATTACTCTTAGTTACTTTGAGTTCTGTTGTAAAATAAATGCCCTCTTTGGTACAGCCTAAAACATCAGGGATGCCATGATTAACCCTTGACTCCAACCTTATCCAAGAAAACTCGGTAAGGTTTTTTCTTACTTGTTGCCAAAATAATTTTTCAGGTTGTGCCACAGTAAATGTAGTGTACTCGAAACAAGTAAATAATGCTTGTGTGTATGGGATATATACTGTAATCTAAGGAGTGGAAATTTAATAACTATAGGAAATAATATGACTAAAGCAATAACAGAAATGACCCCAAAGAATGTAGACGTAATAAGAGAAATATTAGACGAAGGTCTGATAGAGGTCTTAGACGGATACGGATTAGAAGTAGATTTAGGTAACGCTAGATATGATGATGATAGTGTAAAGTTTGGCTTCAATGTAAAAATAAAAGGTGGCATGAGTAAAGAAATGAAAGACCTTATAAGTAACAATAAATGGAGAGGCAACATAGATAAGAAATTTGACCTAGAAAAAATCGCTGAGATGAATGGCAAAAAAGTTGTGCTACAAGGTTTCAGACGCAGAGCCTCAAAAAAACCATACATTGTAAAAAATCTTTTAGATAATATAGATTACATAATCAGCGAAGAAGTGGCAGAAAGATTATTTGGAATAGAGGATGAGTCATGAGTAAATGCCAACTATGTGACAAGCAAGAGGACGAAAGAAATATACAAGAGCAAAGCGGTTTCTATCTTTGCTTATCTTGTGACTGCAAGCATTCAGATAACGAACTTGTAGCAATCATGGAGGATAGATCATGAGTGCAGAAGTAAAAGAGTTTTATATAACAAGGACTTCTGTTACAGAAGAAGAAGTTTACATTGAAGCAGAAACTTTGGAAGATGCTATAACTAAAGCACACGAAGAATTGGAGTGGGAAATTTTAAGGCAAGAAGATAAAGATCTAATTATTAAGGAGGTAGGCAATGCTTAAATATTGTGTGAGATGTGAAGAACCAATCAAAGAGGGGCGGAAAAAAAATAAAGCTTACTGCTCCGATGACTGCCATACGGCTACTCTTTATGCTAACAATAAGAATGAAAGCACAGGGGCAGTAGATTATAAGCACCATAGAAATAGCGTTTGGGAACAAGGAATAGATGAAGGAGGTTTACCTTGGGAAGTTCAACACGCTATTGATTTGATAGAGGATAGTCCAAGAATTACGGAAGACGTTTATTACCTTAACAGTTGTTTAGAGGTACTAGGACAACCCAAATACCAAGACGGCGAAAACTATTACCCCAAGCCAGGCGTGAAATACAGTTACCAATGGAAGGAGTCCCCTACTATACGCACAGCAACAATACCACGATTACACAGGAGCAAAAAAGATGAGTCATAAAAAATACACCAAGCGTGCTAACAAGTTTAAAAGCAAAAACAAAAACAGATTTAGGGACAGGTATAACAAAGATAGTAGAACCTGTTATATATGTGGAGAAGATTTTAAACCAAATGAAGGTGGTCATTACGAATGTAAATCTGTAAGGGAGGTCAGCAATGGGTAACTATTACGATAATATTGCAGTATGGGATTTAACTTTCTATAGAAAAGATGAGGACGGAAACACACTCAAAGATGAAAACGGGAAAGTAATTACATACAGAGTAGAAAATTATGATGCTTCATACTTAGCAGAAGGATTAGATATTGATGATTTAGAGGAGTCAGATAATGAGTAAGAAATATAAATGTACTGTAGTTGAAACCTACACCAAAACTATAGAAATACCTGATGACGTTGATATAGCTAATGTCGATATAAGTCAGGTCTATGATTTTCACATGCCTGACGATAGCAAAGAAACTGTTGTTCCTTTAAATAACGATAGTGTTGTTGATTTGGTATACAAAGACGAATGTTTTGAGAGGAGAAAAGCGAATGAGTAAATTTATAATCAAAGGCAGTTACACCTACAAAGTACAGAAGACAGTTGAAGCAGATAGCAAAGAAGAAGCAATAGAACTTGCTTTAAATCATTCTGAACCTATGTGTGAATGGGAGCAACAAGACCAAGATACTTATTCAGAAGAATATCAATCAACAAGAAAGGTGGTGTAATGAGTACAATCCCAAGACCAAGCGCAAGAAAAATATTAGACCGACTACATGAAGATGACCAATCTTTAATTTGGTATCTATTGTTATCTGCATACGCATACAAAACAGGTGACATACCTAAGCCATATAAAACCACACCAAGAGGTTATGAATTTAGCGCTTATGATTTTGATATAGATCATTTAGAAAAGAAAAAGATTAGAAGTTTACTAAGGAGGATAGATAAATGAGTAAATGTCCAAACTGTAAAAACGACTCTCTTTCTTTTGAGACTGAAGACAATTTACCTTTAGAAAATCCCTATTGTTTTGAATGTAGCAATTTTATGATGAGGAATTTGATAGATGATAAAGATAACATCAACCCAGATCATTACAAGAATGGAGAGATTGAGTGCATTGATGCCATCCAATCTAGTATGACTAACGAAGCATTTAAAGGGTATCTAAAAGGCAACATTATTAAATACGTTTGGAGGTTCGAGAATAAGAATCGCCAGGAGTGTTTAAAAAAAGCAATTTGGTACACAGATAGATTGATAAAGGAGACAAGCAATGACTGAACAAGTAACTAAAAAAATACATTTGGATATGGAGGCAGTTGAAGAATTCTTTGAGGAATACGACCACTCAGGTTCTATAGGGTGGCTACAAGAAATCCTTAATGGCAATATTGATTTAGAGGTAATGAGAAAAGCTGTTTTGTGTCATTCAGTTGGCGACAAAGAAGAATGTCAAATATTTGTAGATGATATGTTTGTAACTAAATGGTGGGAGAAAAGCTAATGGATAGAAAATTATTTGAACAGATATGGGAAGAGCTAGAAGGAACTTACAAAGGAGTCCAGGTAATAGATTCTAAAGTAGTAAATCGTTCTGTTAAGTATTATGTTTTTCCATATAAAGATGGAGTACCTATAATTACTTTGCATGATGATGAATGGCGAATACTCACAGACAAGAAAGTACATAAACAACTAATAGGAGAAATTATAAATGGACTTACAAAAGACTTATAACTGTTCCCCTTTACTAGAGTTTAATTCAGACAAACACGGCCTAATTAAATGGACTTGGAAAACAGATCCACCTCAAGCTGTATATTGGAAAACGTATAAACCTAAGAAAAGAGATCTACGCGTTATATCAAAAATATCTCGTGAAGAACGTAAACTAATAACAAACGAATTGTATGCAGAAATAATGCAAAATGATTTCCCTAAACCAATTAAAAAACAAAAAGTGAGAAGACTATGAATAGATACAAAGCAATCCTAAGTAAAAAACAAGCTGTAGCAGTAATTCAAATATTTAAAAGAAATCAATTATCTGATATGGCTGTTTTCTTGGACATTGAAACAAAAGGTCAATCGGAGATAATTTATCAGTTATGTTTAGATTGCCCTGAAGATAGCCAACCGAGGATCTGGGCTAAGCTCCTGGACATTGCACCGACTTTAGTTGAGACAGACAAGCAAGCAATAGAGTCTATATCTTGGCATTTTTATGACGACGCAGAAGAATAATTATTCAGCATCAATTACTACAGCATCTTCAACTTCTAGGAGAGGTTTATAGTCTCCTAGAAGTTTCTTTATTCTATTCTTAATTTCTACTTCGCTTAAAGATTCTAGAGTGCCTGTGCGTACTTCTTTTCTTTCAACATACAAGCCTGCTGCTCGACCTCTTTGTACTTCGGCAGAAACCGCAGCAGTTAAGTTACCTTTATCTATAGCTTTATCCCTAATCTTAGCTAACTCTCTAACGTGCCTACCAAAAGTTACTTCGTATTTCTTATCTAGTTCATTCTGTAGCTCTTGAATGTATCGAACCACAAGCGGATACTTTTGTGGGTTGGTTAGCTCTGAGGCTCGAACTGAAGCAGACGTATCTGCATAGCCAGAATCTAAAGCACACTCAGTTAATGTTTTACTTCCATCATTGTAGACATACTCCTTAGCAAAACGAATCTGTTTATCTGTTAAATGTTTGTCGTTTCTTCCTGAAAGGTTTCCTGAAGTTCCTTTTGGCATCCTTTGTTTCTCCATCTGTAAAAAGATTGGGTTTTTAGATCCCAAAACTTTCCTTTGTAGCAGTTGCTTTGATTCATGCTCAGGATTATATACCAAAGTAAGAAAAAGTAACAACTTTGACCTCACTTATGCCAGGTTAGATGGCAGACCGCTTACTATAAGGGTTTCTTAACTTTCCTCACCTGACCTCACTTCTGCAAAGTTAGACGGAAACCCTTATAAGAGCTATATTCTCAGCACTTCTAACCTGAAAAATTAAAATTCTGTAAATATTTTGTATTTATTATATCTTTATGTAAATAATAGAAGTGAGGTGAGGTTTTGTTATATAGAGTAACTACAGACTTCAATAAAATCAATGACTTACAGTCTAACCTTGCCAAAGTGAGAAAAAAATAATTGTAAGTTTAATCAATGACTTAGAGCTAACTCTTAAATACGATCTCAGGTGAGGTTTGTCCCAGGTCCGTAGTCCCTTGTCCTTCGTCTGTTCTATTCAGACTCAAATTTGTCTAACAAAGAATCTTTGAATCGTGACTTATATTCTTCAAGCGTGTACGACGTAGAAAAACCCGTTTTGTTCTCATCACAATGATCTAACCACTGGCGTCTACAAAACGAATTGTATTCGTCGCGTGTATCATCGAAAGCAGCTCCCCAATTAAAGCTAAGTTGCTCTTCCGAAAGTTTACCCATCGCCTGGAGGTCCACTTGGAGGAGTTCTAAAGTAATTCTTGTTTAGGTTTTCCATACCCATGCTTGCAAGAGACATCAATCCGTAGACCGCAGGTTCCCCACCTTTTTGATAAGCTTTTTTAGCCAAACTAGGGAAGCCTTTTCTAAAAGCAGCATTTGTCATAAGACTCGCAATGGCTTGCCCGCCAGTCTGTTGTCCTCGATTCACATTTTGTATACTGCCAAGGGCTTGTCTCCCCAACGAGCTGATTCCGACGTTGCCCATTAACTTGTTCATGCCAAATTGGGTAAAAACCTTTTTCATGTCGCCAGCCACGTCTTTAGAATTGTATAGGCCCTTACCTATTTGCATTAAAAGCATAGGAGTAGCCGTTGCCGGGTGGAGCTCCAATAATTTTGTAATAAATTTCTTAATGAACGGAACGGCTTTCCCACCCATAGGCCCTGTTTGCCCTGGTTGTTGCGTTTCTTCTTGTGTGGTCTCTTCTTGTTCTACTACGTCTTCAGTTTCCGCAGTTTCTTCTTTGGCTTTCTTTCTAAAACGATAATCTATCCCTTGAGGGCTAAAATTGGCGTAATCAGCAATACCACCGCTAAACGATGGAGGCTCAAAACCAAACATACTACTTGTAATATCAGGAAACCTTCCAAAAGAAGGCACCCTTTGCTCAAGTACTACTTCTGAAATTGGAGGCGGTACGTTAGACTCATCAACCCCCGTGTCACCTTCAACTCCGCCGCCTCCACTTCCTCCAAGGTTCATTATGTATTCTTCCTATTCATAGAATTATTCTATCATTTTTTGTTTGGATTGGGGTCGTAATGTTGCAATTGTCTAGGCAAGTAACCTTCGTCAACTGATCGTAAGACAATTAATTTTCTAGCTATTGAAGACAAAGAATTCCAATCACGAATTTCTAACGACGTTCTTCCACATCCTTTACAAGTTGTGTCTCCCCATTGTGTTGCAGAACAAGTCCCTATGCAGGGATTGTCATCAAGACTTTCGGGATTTCCCATAATGTCCATGGTCTTATAATAAAGAAGGGACTCAACAAATGTCAAGTCCCTTAAAGATCATCGCGCGGGAGACTGCCTACATATAAACAGTTAAAATAGCTACGACTCTTATTGCAGATGTTTTTTATATGAAAGCACACCGTCTGCTGGCACTCTCCAAGTATTACTTCCCGCTTGGTACGGTAATATTCTTTAACAAATGTGCGATAACTTCTATCGTCCATCCATTGCCTAACATTTTATATCTCTGTGTGTTGCTAACGTGATTCGTGTACAGATCTGGAACTGTCTGCAATCGTTCACATTCTAAAGGCGAGAGCTTTCTCCAATAGATCTCATTTTGCGTCAGCACATTATCTTTCTGAACCGTAGTAAGAGAGTTAGTTTTGCCGTCGTCCCTCGTCTCTAGTTGTTGTGTCCATGAATTATCCTCACTAATCTGTCTGCCCCTCATTGCACCTGCTTTTACATCATCAGGGAGTTTGGTAACTTCCAACGTATGTGATTTGGTTAAAGAAGTAGTAAGAGTATTCATCTTACCATCCGTTCTTGGTACTAACTCCTTGCCTCCTCGTGGAGACCAATCCTCTCCTGTCCTTTGTCGGTGATCCTTTCTTATTTGTTTACTCTCCTCAGTCCTTTGTTCAGTCAACGCTCTGACCATTACTTTAGGTTTGGTTTCAATCAACTGCTCAGAATTGCTTGCCGTAAGTGTAGGAGACTTGCCATCCTCTGAGTAAACTCTTTGCGTACTCTCATACACACCGTCTCTGTAAATAAACTCCATAATCTGTGCATCAAATGTATCTACAGGTATAGCTAAAACTTCTTTTAATTTAAACCATACATCATCAGAAGGTATAGCAAAACTGCTGTCGGTTCTAAACCAATGCTCAACCTTAGTTACAGGTAGATTGGTTTCTTCTGCTATCTGCTTGTTGGTCTTTCCTGATTGGTTTTTTGCTTCTCGTAACAAATCCTGTAAGTTTGGTAGGTCAACTTCATGCTTTCGCACCTTTACTTCTTCAACAGCCATACCCACTTTAATAGGTTTCATTGGTACACCTGTAGCAGAAAACTTGCCCCCCTTTGACGTATCATTTTCAAAATTTGCTCTTGAAGATTTATAGTAATTAGCCTTTATTACAGAAGATTTTTCGGGTAAATTTTCTCTTTGTGGCACTAACGTCATTCCGTTGTTACCTGCACCTTTGTACATAGTAGCTGTCATACACAAAGACTTTTGATCAGGAGTTTTGTAATGCCTTCTGTTTCTTTCTGTGTCCTTGGTCGGTTGTTCATCACTCTCTGTCTCTAGTACATCTCTAAGAAGAATGCCTCTGTCTTCAGGTTGCTCAATGTTAGGGATGTTAGTCCAATAATAACGTTGTCTGTTCTGAGCAGATAACAATGCACTATTAATAAGTATCGGTTCTACTCCTACTTGCTCCGAGATTACATCTAGATATTGTTTCTTCATCTTAACGTTCTCTAATAAGAAGTACTTAGGCTTGCATTCTTTTAATAAGCGTACAAATTCAAAGAACAATGCAGAACGTGGATCGTCAAAGGCGAGCTGATGGCCAGCAAATGAGAAACCCTGACAAGGTGAGCCAGCCAATATTAGGTCTATGGGTTCCAGATCTTCAGCTTTAACATCGCAGACGTCTCCAAGTCTTATAATGTCAGGGTAATTGGCTTCGCTTACTTGGATAGCGTATTTGTCTATCTCAGACGCATAATACTTATCCACTTTAATATCTAAACGGTCTAGTGCCAATCTTCCGCAACTCATTCCGTCAAACAAACTTAATACATTCATATTTTTTCCTATAATTTAAAAACTATAAGAAGTTTAGCACAGTATACGGGAGCTATGTAATAAAATTACTTGCCTTGGCCTATGTATTTCTTTCTGCCAGGTTTCATTTTAGAATTTCGTGAATTACCTTGCCTTGTTTTTTTAGGCGTGGATTCGTGGGAAGAATTTCCTTGTTTGTTACGCGAATTATGGGTTGGGCTCTTTCTCATTGATAGTACCTATGATACACTATGCACCGCATTTATGAACAACCTCTACCAACAATTCTGCTTCCTCGTAACACTTACCTGTCCCATCCTTTTTGTTGCTATGTTGCAGTTTATACATACAGTCTATTAAATATAGTTCCTTCCGTAATCACCTAAGTTTATATCGTACCCAGCTCCTTGAGCCTTTGTCACTAAACCACCTTTCTTATATCCTACAAACCCAGGGAATATTTTAGCTTCTATCAGTTGCTTTAACTGACGTAGATCTAATTGATAATACGGACCACCTTGACTCTTAACTGTATCTTTTACTTCTGTATATATCTCATTAGCAGGTACTCCCGAAAGTTCTGATATTTGCTGAGCTATTTTTTTAGCTTGTTTTTGAGAAGCCTTATAAACACTTTCTGGAGCTCCTCCTTTACCTTTAGATGGAATAAAAATGTAGTCAAGATTGTTGTCAATTGCGTAAATAATTCCTGTTCTAACGGTCATCCCTGGCCAGTTCTTTTTAAAAGGATAGTCAGGAACAGTTGGTGTGTCGTATCTTGTTTTATCAAACTCTTCTAGTCTTTGTAAATCTTTTTTATTTGGAAAAACTTCAGCTTTCAAACTTAAATCTCGTACTAATGGATATTTATTTGCTAAAAGATTTATATATTCTTTTACTAACTTATTATTAGCAAGTTTGCGTTTTTCGGAGTATTTTTCGGACTTCCGTCTTAATTCTTTTATTTCTTCAAATGCTTGAGCAACATCACCATTTGGTTCTGTAGCAGACATTTCTTTTAAATCTACGTCGTTCTCTTTAGCTATTTTTACAATATTTTGTTGAACAACGAAAGGGGTTGGCCTGTATTTTATTGGACCAACTTGTAATAAAGTTTCTTCAGTAAAAAGTTTTGGCGATAAACCAATTTTTTCTAAAGGCGTTTCTTTTAAAAATTCATTTATCATTGTATTAGCATCTTCTGCCTCATTTTTGTAGATACTTTCTAGGTTTTTGGAGGCATATTCATCAGACACCTCGTTAAGCTCATTACTAAGTATGGGCATGACCAGGTCTTTTGTGAGGTTAATTCTACCCGTCATATATTTAGCTATTTGTTCAGCTAATGGTTTTGTCAATGTAGGGTAGTTAGCATAGTTTCCAGACTCCATTATTTGGGCTCCAAGCATATTTGTTGTTCTTTGAAGATCGTCTACTCTTGCTCTAATTGGTGCAATATCTGCTTCGTCTTCTTTGGAAACTTTAGATAAGTAGACCTGTGGTTTACCTGGGTCATTTCCTTGTTCATGTATTTGAGATTGAATTTCGTCTAAAAGAAATCCTTTTGTAAGGCCGTCTTTTAAAGTAGCAATTGTTCCACGTATCCAAGCCATTGTGCCCCTTCCTGCTGGGTTGTGAGTTGGGTCATTAATAGTGTTGTAATACGCACTATCCTCTTTTAAGTCTCCTTCAGGTACTTTAGCGTCGTACATAGTCCATAGTTCTATATGATCTTCTGGTCCTGGAGCCATAAATTCACTCTCATCTCTACCTATTTCAAATTTATATCCCTCGCCTAAACTTCTTCTAGTAAGTTTAGGATCTACTATTGTTTTGAATCTACTAAGATGATCGTAAAATTGATTAGCTATTTCTTCTCGTGTAACATTTTCTTTTCGTTCTTTTTTAGCTTTTAACATCGAAGCCACGCTTGAATCAACGGCTTCTCTTACTAGGTTTGCTTTGTTGGGCTTAGAAGCAACAAACCAATTTCCTTCTTCTTTTATACCTAACATTTTCATAGCATCTTCCGCAGACATAACTGAAGGTAAGTTACTTAAAGACGGGATTAACGTAGTTGTTGACATAAACACAGGATCTATACCTGTTTCTGGAGAAGTAATGCCTTCTCTTGGGCTTCCTGATGGAACGTAATCTATATTTGGGACTTGTACAGTTTGCCCCATTCTATCAACTGCTTCTTCAGTTTTATAAACGTCTTGTATAGTCCTCTTTGTAGGGGTGTCAAATCTTTTGTCTCCTCCTAGCACAGCCTGGTCAACGCTTTGCGCTTGTAAACGTGCGTCTACTACATTATCAACAGCTTCTCTAACTTGATCTCTAATCATGTTTATATTGTTTCCAGGCTCTCTAGGGTCAAAAAATTCAAAATGACCTATAACATAGTTTTGAGCGTCGAATAAAGCGTTTCTTCTTGATTGATCGTTTGGTAAAGTTCCTCCGTATTCTTCTACTCGTTGAGTCATTTGATCATTAAAAGCATTTATAAAAGCAGATCTTGTATTTGCCTCTTGATTCTCATCAGAAGGCATGTTCAAAATAGCTTCAGAAAAAGTGTCTAAGCTTGCTTGCGTTGTTTCAGTTTGCGTTCGTGTATCATCTAGTAAACTTTCAAGTATTCTTTCGTTTACTGCATCGGTTGGTGGTAAGGCTAAATTTTCCGCAACATTTGTTGCTTCTGCCATTGTTTCTACTGCTGCATCAGGCGTTGTTGGAGGTTGCGGTCCTACCATTTGATCTACAGCTTGTCCAGGTGTCGTTGGAGGAACTTGCCCCATGCCATTTACAGCTTGAGCCACTGATATAGGTGCTTGAATCGCTGTTCCAGCACTTGCACCCAACAGCCCTTCACCCAATGCTTGTTTAGGATCAATGGTAAGTCCTTTGTCCGTGAGCGCTGTACTACCGACCTGTTCTGTACCGCCTTGCAGTCCTTCGGTAATACCTTCTCTTACCCCAGCCCCAACAGTTTTAGTTATTGTTGTGCCCATTGTTCCAAGAATGGCACTATTTAAACCAGGAATACCAAAAGTTCCTACAGCATTAAGCGCTCCACTAAACACCGCTGTACCCATTGCGCCTGCCCAATCTTCCCCATTGGGTTCTTCTCTTCCGTTATTTCTAGCTCTTTCCAAAGCTACTGGCCCAGCTATTTGTACGGCTTCAAATAATCCCGGTCCAAGTAATCCACCTATAATTGCTCCTGCAGGCCCTGCTGTACCACCTATCGCAGCACCACCTATTCTAGAAAGTATTGATCCTCCTAACTGTCCTGCTTGTTCTATTGTAGCTAATGGTAAGTCTCTCCAATTATATCCTTCCCCTTCTGGGTTCATAAATCGAGCGGCGGCTGATTCGTAGTTTTCAGGTGCGTCTATTAAACCTCTAGTAGCTTTAGCTTGAGCGTCAAAACCTAAAGCTTCTAGCGTTGTAGCTAAATTTTCTGTAGGTTGGTCTATGCCATAACGTAAAGCTTGCCCAAACTGCGTAGGCGCTTTTTCAGTTCCTTGATAGTTCCCAGCAACTAAATCTTCTACTGATATATCTTTTCCAAATATAGCCATTAATCACTCAACGGGTTTTTGCTATCTTCTTTTAAACTTTTAATCTCAGCTTTAATTGTAGCTACGTCTGTTTGTAAAGTTACTAACTCTTTGCTGTTATCGGGTATAACAATTCCATCAATAGATTTGTTTATGTATTGCACAGAAGTCTCTATACCAGCAAATCGTTCTTCAATCATTTGCATGTCACTTTCTGTTTCTCCTATACCACCTATTTGTGCTTCAAGATTTTCTAGCCTATTAACGTAAGTAGCCCCAGTATAACCAAAGCCTGCTAATGTACCTACAATACCTACTAAAGCTATAAGTTGTGTCGTTTTGTTCTCAAACCATTCCATAATATCTCCTAAAGGGTAGGTTGAGAGTTTATCATCTCTCCTAAAATATTTAAACTTGTTCCAGCCAACTCGTAGAAAGCTTGGGTATTATCACCTATAGAAACATCTGAGTATATATCTCTAGATTCGTACCACGTTTGTTGATTAGGGATTTGTGCGTCTCTGTAAGAGTTAAACCCTGGTACATAACCTAAGTAAGCAACTAACGCAGATTGATCTCCGTACTCTCCTGTCTCTTCTTGGTCTTGTTCCGCTTGGTCTTGTTGAGCCTCAATGTTTTGTGCGATTATTTTATCAGCTACTTGGTCTGCTTCACTTGCAGTCATGACTCCTGAGACTGCTGTGTCTATGTCTCCCTGCATGTCTTGTACTTGCACTTCTGCCATAACTACTTGCGGTGAGTCATCTAGCGTTGGCATTGGAGTTACGAAAACAGAGACACTGCCTGTACCACCTCCGCTCATAGAAAGAACTTGGTTGGTCTGCATATTAGAGGAGGCTATTTGATCCGATCTACTCGGAGAGTTACTTGTATTACTACCACCACTAGAATTAGTTCCTGCATTATTAGAAGAACCGCTTGCGTAACCGCCGCTATTAGATCCAGAATAACTTCTTGTTGTGGAGGCACTGACGTTGCTTACACTATCAGTTGCTGTTCTTATTGTTCCAGCAACTATGGATAAAGCCGATACTCTTACTGAGCTTTTTTCTTCGTTAGGACTGTTTTCTTCTTCGGCAAAGAGTTCTTCTTCGGCAAAGAGTTCTTCACGGGCTTCTTCACGGGCTTCTTCTTGAACTTCTTCATGACTATCTGCCAATCGTTCTTCAATACTTTCTTCAGCTTCAGCCAACTCTTCTTCAAAGTGCTCTTCAGCTTCTTCCATAACTTCAAACTCTTCTCTTTCAATTTCTTCATGTTGTAATTCCTCTATTATTATTAATTCGTGTGCGACTATTGTTGCATCCATTGGCAACATATCATAAGTAACTATTTCATACGGCTCCTGTTCTGTATCCCAAACATCCATTAAGACATCTAAATCGTCGTAGGAAGTCATAGGCGTAGATTCAAAGTCTACCATGCCATCATCCCCAAAAGCTATATCCGTTCCGAACCATTCGTCTACCTGTTCCTGACCAAATTGTTCCGTATCAAGTTCGTACCAGTCTGCGTCTGTGAATCCTTCACATCTGTTTTCATAGCATGGGTCATTAGGGTCTAACCATTCGTCATACTCTTCGTCATACCACATGTCTTCTTCGGTATAACCATAATCTTCTTCTTCACTATAGTATGCAATGTTATCTTCCTGCCTGTAACTTGGACAAAACGGGGCATACTGTGGGTTTTCATCACATTGTAAATCGTCATAGGCATCCCAATAGTTAGGACATTCTTCGCTGTATAGTTGTGTTAAGCCACACTCTTGACTCAAATATGCAGAAGCATAACCTGAACAACTACTATCATTAAGTGGGCTACTACAGTCTATAGTTGCACCAAACAAAGAACCACCGTTCTCTAGTGTTGTATTTATATTTGCGCTGTTCCAGGTATTACTAACACAGTTAGAAGCATTGGTTGTGCCTGTACTACATTGGTCATGGAAAAAATATTGGTATTTTTCAGCGTTGCTTCCACCTATATCACCTATTAGTACATCGTGTTTTTCTATATCTAACGCCCCATACCGATATTCAAATGTGTCGTTGCCCCACAAAATAACCTCAAAGCTGTTGTTGGTATTGTTACGACCGTATTCTTTCATGTCGTACCACCCAAAGACTGTCTTGTCTGAGTAGCTTTTAGCAAGTACCGAAGAACCATTATCTCTTATAAGGTCTGTCCAAAAAGGATACATGGTGTAGGTGTGCTGTCCTGATATAGGATCTGGTGTGTAGTCGTTACAGAAAGCCCCTGAAGTTTTAAAGTGTAAGCAACCATTAGTAGCTACTCTTGCTTGTGTGAATTCTTGTCCGTAATAATCAAACGTAAAACCTAAAGCAAAGGCGTTAGACACTCCATCATCACTAGCAACTAAACTTGTAGTACCTGATACACCTGTTAAATCTATAAGGCTTTGATTGTCTTGGTAGCCATACGAAGATTGAACTGTTGATGCCAGGCAAAGAAGACTAGCTATTAGTAAATTCTTTAGCACAGGTAGTTTTTGATTTCTTTTTACCGTTAGAGTTTCTTGTCTTTTTACACCTTTGGATATAAGTCCCTTTTACTTCTTCGTAATCTGGCCTGTCTTCCATATTAGCAGCCCATGCTTTAGAAGCATCTTTACCCACTTTGCCTTTGTAAGGGCAAGGAGTTCCCGCCATCTCCATAGCTTTAAAAACCCTAGAGTCTTGGCAAAGTATACCTACTGAAGCTACTTTCATCCCTGTATCGTATAGATACTTAGACAGTTTTAATCTTTCACAGTTTGTATCTGTAACTGTACGTCCTGTAGAAAAACCAAATACTTGACCTTGAAAAGCACCAGATCTACCCACCGTGCATAAGTCTTGTGAATAAGACATTATGCTTGGAGCTATTGCTGATGCAGGAGGAGCTTTAGTTGTGACATTTTGATTTATAGTTTGGGTAGAATTTGACTGGTTAATATTTCTGTTAGTGTTAGCAGATACAGAATTGTTGTTATTGGTATTACTATTCGTGTTATCAGTTTTGACATTTGAATCCGATGTTGAGTTATTTGTATTGGTGTTACTATTTGTATTGTTTGCAGTACTGGTAGAGTTATTCGTGTTATTGCTTGTGCTGTTATTGGTTACTGCTTGAGTTACGTTAGAAGTATTACTGCTTGTTGAGTTGTTTGTATTTGTATTTGCGTTGGTACTGGTGTTGTTTGCGGTACTGGTGTTTACGTTAGTGTTTTCTGAAGTATTATTATTAACGTTGGTATTAGCGTTTGTGTTGGTATTAACGTTGGTATTAGCGTTGGTATTCGTATTATTATTTGTATTAGTATTTACGTTTGTATTATTATTTGTATTGGTATTATTGTTCGTGTTTGTGTTCGTGTTGGTATTAGTTGTGGTAGTTTCGTTAGTAGTATCTAACGTATTGTTCTCACAGTACTGTGTACCATTAGCACAACCAGTACCCGTTTGTTCAACAGCTTCAAATGTAAAAGTGCTCAGGACTACACCTAAACTTAGTAATAATTTTTTCATTGGCTGTCTCCGCAGTAGCCTGGTCTAAAATATCTTGTCTAAGTGTGATTGTAGTGTTTCTTAAGCTTTAGGTATAGTAATTAATGCTTAGTTGTAGAAGAAGGCATTTGACCCAGTTCACTGAATAAAAGCGGGTGTTCTGCTGTTTGGTCTATTAAAAGAGAAAGTAAATTCATCAGTATAGTTTTGTCTAATTGAGCACCTGTTCCAACCCCTGCTAAAAGCACCATTAAAGAAGTAGCTATTTCCCAAGGAGAAGCATCAGTATTTTCAGAACTTGACATTAAAACAGGATGTACTTGAGTTAATATTTCAATTACTGTTTGTTCAACATTTGACTGTTCTAAAAAGTCTTCAAGGTCCATTTTTTTATTATACATTATTCAAACCAATTGCGAACTTCTCCAAGAACCTCGTTACTTATTTTTACTTTAGCTAATAAATTTTTAAGTATTTGTTCATCTACAGTGCCTTCAGATACTAAATCTATGTAGGTACAACTGCGTTCTTGTCCAATTCTATGTATCCTATCCTCTGCTTGAACTCTAAGTTCCAGGTCATAAGAGTTGGAATAAAATATCATGGTGCTTGCTTCTGTTAATGTAATACCACGCCCACCTGTTTGTGGATTAGATATAAAATAACTAAGCTCATTTTCTGGATCCTGGAACCTATCAATAATCTTTTGTCGTTCGTTTTGTGGTGTTTTACCATAATAAGAAGCTACGGAACCTTCGCCAAACTTATTTGCTATAGCTTTTTCTAGTTCTTCTATGTCTGTTCTAAACACAGCAAATATAACTACTTTACCAGACGTCTCTTCTAGTAAGTCTAAAACTGTTTGTACGCGGTTGTTTTTTAAAACTATAGTCTCACCTTCCTCACTACGTAAACTTCCTGCTACGACTTGCTGTAGCCTCATAAGTTGGGTAAGCATGTTCATAGTAGAGAACAATTCGCCATCAAGGACCATTAAAGCTTCTCGTTTCATAGTGCCGTAAGCTTTCTTCTGTTCGTCAGTAAGCTCTACACATCTACGAGTGTAAACTTTTGGTGGTAAGTCTAAGCACTCGTCTTTAATCTTCCGTATAGAAAAATCTTTTATTGATTCTTGTAGCTCTTCTAGTTTTTGAAAGCCTACTATTTGTTGAAAAGAATGTCTGCCCATGTGTTTATTTTGAGTAATGGCATACCTAGCTTGAAAAGCATAGAAACTACTAAAGCCTAAAAGGTTAGGGGATAAAAAATAACACTGTGAATACAAATCAAGAGGAGCCTTAGTAATAGGAAACCCTGTAAGTATTCTCCTGTAATCAGCTAATGGAGCTAACTGTATTAAATGTTTAGTTCGTTTTGCTTTTGGGTTCTTAATAGTAGTAGATTCATCAATAGCCATCATTGCATCATGCGTAACTAAAAATTCTTCTACAAACTTACAGGCCTTGGTAGTTGCAAAAGCTTCTACATTAACTAAGAAAATATTTAGCTTACCTTCACTGTCATGCTCAACCATTTTTTTAAACTCATACGCCCATTTTTGTGTATGGTTCGGCTGCCAAACTAAAACATTTCTTTCTATGCGCTCAGGTAAATGTTTATTTATTTCATGCACATTCCAATTGCTTAAGTTACCTTTAGGAGAGATTATAAGTAGACCCGATATCTTTCCTTCTTCAAATAACATACCTGCGTTATCTAAAAGTATTTTAGACTTTCCCAGTCCCATTTCTAAAAACAATGCAAATAGGTTACGATGGGCACTGGATTTTAAAGTATCAAGTTGATGCTGGTACGGGTCGCTTTTAAATTCATAGTTGTTAAGTTTCATAAGTTACGTCCTTTATTCTTCGTTATATATCTAAACACATCTTGGGGTGTTGCAAAATATTATATACTACTGTAGAGTGCTCTGGCAACTACGAGTTGATGATGAAAGAAAAAAGTAAAAAAGAAAGAATGAATAGACTACAAATTGAAGTATTTCAAGATACTGATTCAAGCGAATATTTTATAGACATTACAGACCCTTCAAAAAGGTTGAACGTTCCCTACACTATAGGGGCCTTTAATACTTTAGACGAAGCTCTACGTTATGTATACACCACTTTAGATAAACCAAAAGGTCTAGTAGAAGTGGTAGGCGTAACTACAGGAGAGATTTCTTTTTCGCTAGAGCCCTTTCCAAGCGAGCTACCCGAAGTTGCACTTAAAGATAATGTAATAGATATAAGGAGTAAACGTGGAAAAGATAAATAAATTATTTGAAGAGAGTACAACAAAAGCTGTTGAAGCAATTCAAGACTCTTCCGTAGAAGACCTCAGTCAACTTTGTAATAAGTTACTTAGAGTCGAAGGCGAAATAGGTAATGCAGAAGAAAGACTTAAGAGGTTGAAAGACCAACAAAGAGAACTTTCAGAACAAACAATACCAGATAAATTAACACAATTAGGTGTAACGGATTTAAGACTGAGTGACGGTTCACGTATATCAGCCGATCCGTTTTACAGCGCCCGTATTTCAGCCGACAATTTGTCTGCTGCTCATGCGTGGTTACGCGACCAAGGACATGGAGACATCATCAAAAATACTTTGACCCTTACGTTTGGTCAAGGCGATGATGTTATCGCAAAAGAATTGGGAGATCTGTTAGCTTCTAAAGGGCATTTGCCTGACCAGAAGGAAACAGTTCATCCAAGCACCCTGAGGGCATTTGTCAAAGAACAAATAGAATCAGGTAACGGTGAGTTTGACCAAGAGATACAGAAGAAATTTTCTGTGTATCAAGGCAAGCGCACTAAAATTAACCGTTGAACGATAAAACGAAGGAGTAAAAAATGGCAACGAAGAAAAATGATGGGGCAATGACGTCCCTTTTTGAAAACATCGAAGAGAAAGGCTTTGGTGAGGTAGGAGCGGAAGATCTCAAAACACCGCGTATTAGTATAATCCAGGCACTGTCTCCGCAAAGACAAAAGTCGTCTGCTGATTATGTAGCTGATGCGGATGAAGGAGATATCTTCTTTTCAGGCAACAATACCTGTATTACAGGTGAAACAGGACTATTGTTCTTACCTGTTTACTATAACAAAACTCTAGTAGAGTGGCGTTTACGTGAAAAAGGTGGAGGATTAGTAACTGTTCATGGTGCTGAATCAGACCTTTTGAACCGATGCAATCGAGATAGCCAAGGTAGGTTAGTAACGCCAAGTGGGGACACCCAATTGACTACTACTGCCAACCATTATGGTTATGCGCTTATTGATGACGCACCTCAAAAATGTGTTATGAATATGACAGGAGCCCAACTTAAACATTCCCGCGCTTGGAACACTTTGATCCAAGGGACTAAACTGCAAGGTAGCAAAGGGTTATATACCCCACCTGCCTATTCTCATTGGTATAGTCTTAAAACGCAGGTTGAATCCAACGACCGTGGTACATGGTATAGCTATAGTATTTCACAGGAGCGAGTGTTGGAAGAAAACGAAACTGATCTGTTTACAGATGCAACAGAGTTTTCTAAGTTTTGCTCAGCAGGAGGTATGGACCAATTACAGGCTCCAAAAACTCCTACGATAGATGACAAGTCCAAATCCAAACAGGATTGGGAAGATTAATCTAAACTCGGCACTGCTCTTGGTTTAACAAGGGTAGTGCCACCTTAGGTGTATATGGAAGAAACCGCAAAAAAATTCATGGAAGTATTCTCCGGGTTGGAGAGAGCTCACGGTATTTATGAAATAACCGGGCAAAAAAGTACGGCCAAAGGAATTAAAAAAGATGGTAAGGGAAGAACTCTACAAGAGCCTCTCACATTAGACCTATGGGAAAATCATCTCAGAGGGAATGTTTCTATAGGTGTAATACCTTTAAAAGACGATGAGACATGTAAATGGGGTTGCATCGACGTAGATGAATACCCAATAGATATAAAGAACATAAGAAGTATTATTAAAGACATGGGCTTACCTTTAGTTCCATGCATGACTAAATCAGGTGGAGTACATCTGTTTTTATTTACCAAACAACCTATCCCAGCGTTTAAATTACAAAGTAAGCTAGAAGAAATAGCTGCTGCTATGGGAAGAACAGGAGATGAGATATTTCCTAAACAGTACGAGTGGTCAAAGCAACTACCTAAAGAAAGACAAACAGGTAATTGGCTTAACATGCCGTACTTTGCTGGGGAAGATACTACTCGTTACGCACTAACAGAAGAAGGTGAAGCTGCGAGTATGGAGGAGTTCTTTGAGATCGTAGCAAAAGCCTCTATAACTGAAGAAGAAATAGATAAGTACATTCCAATTAAAAAAAGCAGGAAGAACTTAATTGCAAAACAAGGCACTATTTGGGATGAAGCTCCTCCTTGTTTGGTACACATGAAGTTAAATGGAATCCCAGAAGGCATGAGAAACAATGCACTACTTAACTATGGAGTGTTTCTACGCAAAGTGCATCCTGAAAGTGAGGAATGGAAAGACAAACTGCAAGAGATTAATAAAAGTGTTTGCACAAAAGCTTTATCTCACAGTGAGCTTAATACAATTATCCAAAGCTTAGAGAAAAGTGAGTACAGATACCAATGCAATAAAGCTCCTTTAGTAGACTTCTGTCAAAGTGGTATTTGCGTAACTCGTCGTTACGGCATTGACGCTTCTGAAAGAGATCCTAACTTTGGAGGATTACGTAAGTATTTAACCGATCCTCCTCTTTGGCATTTAGACGTAGATGGAAGAACTATTGTATTAGACACAAAACAATTGCATAACTTTTCTATGTTCCAACAAAGATGTATGGAAGTATTAAATCAATGTCCCCCTGATGTTAAAAAGTCTGATTGGGTAGCTAGATTAAATGCCTTGTTACAAGAAGTTCAAGAGGTTGACGTACCTTTAGACATGACTAAGCAAGGCCTGTTACAAGCAGCCGTGCATGAATTCTGTAGATTATCTGAGTCCTCTTCTCGTTTAGCTATTGCATCCGCTGGGGTGTACAGGCATGAAGACGATGGAGAAAAACAATGGTGGTTTACTGGAAGAGACGTAGTAATTTTTATTCAAGAGTTTAAAAAAATGCGTACGATAAAAGAAGCAGAAGTTTTCACCGAACTAAAAGAAATGGGTGCTGCTAACATATCAAAATACATCGACAAGTCTATTGGCAACAAAAAGATTTGGGTATTAGATATAGAAGAACTAAACGAAGAAACAATATCAAATAACGACTTTAAAATTAAGGAAGAATTAAAACCATGGGAAGAGTAACTAAATATTTCGGTCCTCCAGGCACAGGAAAAACAACAACGTTAATGAACATTATTGAAAAGTATCTTGATAAAGGAACTCCTCCTGAAAAGATAGCCTTTATATCTTTCTCTGTTAAAGCAGCAGAAGAAGGTAAAAACAGAGCGCACTTACGTTTTGGTTTAGGCTTTGATGAAATGCCTTACTTCTGTACAAGCCATGCGTTCTGCAAACGTATCATGGGAATATCACAGGTAATGGGGGGCAAAGACGTATATGAGTTTTTAGAAGGTCATGATTTTAACCTGACTAAAAAGTATGGAGCAACTCCGAGAGCAGTTAGGTCCGTAGTCCAAGATCCTTATTTCGATATCATAGAACGTGCAAAAGCTAACTGTCGCTCTCTTAAAGAAGAACGATTGTCTTTAGAAAAAGAACAGCGTAAAGGAGTAGTCATTCACATGCTTGAACCTATAGCAGACGCTTGGGAAAACTTTCGTCTATCGAGAGTTCCTCCTGTGTATTCGTTTGCAGACATGATTAATAAGTTCTTGGTCGATGGTACACCGCCAGAGTTGGATGTGCTTATTGTCGATGAAGCCCAGGATCTGGCAGAGTTAAACTGGAGGCTTGTAGAAAAGTTAGCGGGCAATGCTAAGAAAACTTTTATTGCAGGTGATGACGATCAAGCCATCTATGAATGGAACGGAGCAAAGCCTCAGCGTTTTGTTGGTTACGAAGGTGAAAATATTATCTTAAATCAGTCTTATCGAATACCTTCAAAGGTACACCCTATAGCAGAGAAGATCTCTAAACGTATTACTCTTCGGGAACCAAAGACTTATAAACCTCGTGAAGAAAAAGGTACAGTTAATAAGGTAGGGTCGATTGATATGTTACCTGTAGATAAAGGACAATGGTTAATATTAGCTTCATGTGACTACATGCTGACCGATGCTTCCAAAGGTTATAATGTAAGAAAGTATTTAATAGATAATGGTCATCCCTTTGCCCATAGCCAATACAGATATATTCCGCGTAAGATGATGGTAGCCATAGATATTTGGGAAAAGTTATCCAACAAAGAAGATATAACACTAGGAGATTTAGCAGACTTGTATGCGTATCTAGGTAAGACAGGAGTAAAAAGAGGTTTCCTTAGCCAAGTGAATCAAGCTCCTAACAAAGGACAAGTAGTTACCTTAAAAGAGATCATTGACAACTACGGATTAAAACCCGACTGTTTAGGTCAAGATTGGAAAGAAGCATTTGAAAAAACGATAGACGTAGAACGAAGAAGTTTCATAGAGAAAGCACTAAAGAATAACGAAGACTTACATGAAGAACCACGCATTGTCATTTCAACAATTCACCAGGCAAAAGGTGGGGAAGCGGAGAACGTTGCTGTGTACTTAGACTTATCTAAGTCACAAAAGCGATCCTCTATTTTACAACCAGATGGGCTTCACAGGCAGTTCTATGTTGCGATAACTCGTACGATAGATAACCTTTATTTGATCCAAGCCCAAGATGATTATTACAGGTATGTTATATGAGTTTTGTATATAAACCACCCACAGAGTGGATTCCCCCAGATGTATTTCCAACAGAGTTATTGTGTCAGGCTAAAGAGATAGCCATTGACCTTGAGACTAGAGATCCAAATTTAAAAGAGTTAGGCCCTGGGTACATAAGAGGAGACGGAGAGGCCGTTGGTATCTCTTTTGCTATTGACGGGTACGAAAACTATTTTCCTTTTGCTCATGAGTCAGGCTTTAACTTTTCAAAAAAGAAAGTGCTAGAGTTTACAAAGAAAGTTTGTGCTACAGATAGCGACAAAATATTTCACAACTCTACTTACGATATAGGATGGCTGAGCCATCACGACATCCCTGTTGAAGGCAGAATTATTGACACAATGATTGTTGCACCATTAATTGACGAGAATCAATTTTGGTTTTCGCTTAACGCTTTAGGTCGTGAGTACGTCAATGAAGGTAAGTCAGAAGGAGAACTTAAAGAAGCTGCTGAAGAGTGGGGACTTGATCCTAAGGCTGACATGTGGCGCTTACCATCCGCTTATGTAGGAACTTATGCCACACAGGACGCCGCCCTCACACTAAAATTATGGAATCACTTCAAGATTTTATTGGAAGAACAAAACCTTTGGAACATCTTTGATTTAGAAATGAAAGTGCTTCCTGTGGTATTAGCAATGAAACAAGAGGGAGTGCGTGTAGATCGGGACAGAGCCGAGAGTTTAAAACTCCAGTTAGTCAAAAGAGAGAAAAAGATTATCCAAAAAATTAAAGAAGCGTCAGGCGTTCCTGAAGTACAACTATGGGCAGCCAATTCTTTGTCCAAGGTCTTT
>Ga0114916_1000566_pt1 | contig 24279 bp, 28 predicted proteins | sample MalvirAntarct_66_FD_83501 | JGI IMG/M metagenome (GOLD analysis project Ga0114916, IMG submission 83501) | Marine viral communities from the Global Malaspina Expedition - Malaspina viral metaG Antarct_66 | ecosystem: Environmental > Aquatic > Marine > Oceanic | place: West Anvers Island... | reverse complement strand
GTTCTATTATTAGTCTTTGTTGCCCTTTTAGGCTGTAAAGAAAAAGTAACCGAAAATTTAATTACGCAACAGCAGGAGCCCGCGTTTGAAGCCGATTTCACCATGGTATTTGCTAGTTGTAATGATCAAGAACGAGATCAGCCCTTATGGAAACCAATTATTGACAACAATCCTGATGTTTTTATTTGGGGTGGTGATAATGTGTATTCAGACACGGCAGATATGGAGAAAATGGCAGCAGATTACAATAAGGTATTGACACACCCAGAGTATGCCGCTTTAGCTAAAAAAACTGAAATAATTGGCACCTGGGATGATCACGATTATGGACTAAATGATGGAGGGGTAGCGTGGAAAATGAAGGACGAAGCGCAGCAAGTTTTTCTTGATTTTCTGAAGGTTGCTGAAGATGAACCACTGCGTGCGCAAAAGGGAGTGTATCACACAAAATATTATAAAACCCCAAAAGGAAGCATAAAGGTAATCTTGCTAGATACGCGTTATTTTAGAAGTGGTTTGAATAAAAGTACTCTTGAAGGACGGCGCTATGAGGCATGGGACGAAACAAATGAAGGTACAATGTTAGGAGATGTTCAGTGGGCATGGTTGGAAAAAGAATTGGAGGATGAATCAGCCGATTTCAATCTGGTAGTCAGTAGTATTCAACTGTTAAGCTATGAACACGGCTGGGAAAAATGGGGAAACTTCCCTTCAGAAGTAGATAAAATGATTAATATGGTGACTGCTGCCAAGGCTAAAAATATTCTGTTTGTTTCTGGAGATAGGCATCAAGCAGAGTTTTCGTCGCTGTATCGCAAAGGATTCAAATATCCAATTATTGACTTTACTTCAAGTGGAATGACGCACGTATTCCCTGATTCCCCAACAGAGAGTAATGAATACAGGGTAATGGAGGTGGTTAAAGAGTTAAATTTTGGTTTGATCGAATTTAATTTTGATACAAAGAGAGTCCAAATGTCGATTCGCGGTATGGGTGATACCGTTTTTCAGAGCTATGTACAAGCATATCCTACTGAAGATTAGAAGGACTGTCTTTTTAAATTAAAATCAGAACTAATGCTTTGATAATATTAGTTCGAAAAAAATAATGTATTTTCGCCCCAAATTTTAAAAAAATTATGAGAACAGATAGAACATTTACTATGTTAAAGCCTGATAGTGTTGAAAAAGGACACGTTGGAGCGATAATTGAAAAAATAACAGCTGCAGGCTTTAGAATCGTAGCTATGAAATTAACCCAAATGACTACTGCTGATGCTCAGGACTTTTATGCGGTTCATAACGAAAGACCTTTCTTTGGTGAATTGGTTACTTATATGACACGCGGACCAATTGTAGCTGCCATTCTTGAAAAAGACAATGCAGTTGAGGACTTTAGAACGTTGATTGGTGCTACAAATCCTGCAGATGCAGCTGAAGGGACTATCAGAAAGCTATATGCGGCTTCTATTGGAGAAAATGCTGCTCACGGTAGTGATAGTGACGAAAATGCAGTTATCGAAGGTGCTTTTCATTTCTCTGGTAGAGAGATGTTTTAGACAGGTATCCTAACATTATTAAAAAAGCCTCTTGCGTTTTAACTCAAGAGGCTTTTTTTGTGATTTAGCGGCACGAAGAGCCGAGCTTTACAGCCTAGCGTAGTCGAAAAGTTGATAATGTGATTATCGCAATACTAGTTTTTTGATAAGTTCCTTGTCAAGATGTGCGTTAAGCAGACGAATAATTTTATCCCGCCCATAGCCTAGTTCTTCCCTAAGCACAGAAGAGCTCAAGCCCACATATAGCGTGTCACGGTCAAACTTTATCGCAGTAGTATATTTTACAATAGCTTGTCCCATGACCGAATTCCATGCATCTTTAACCTCAATTTGATCTAACCCCTTTTCGAGTCGGTTAGACTTTATGAAATTTTGCAACACACCACCTATGGTGTTTTGCCCGTCACGTCCTTTTCGTTTTGCCATTTCGTACTTATAATTCGAATTGCTTAAAAACCTTGTAGGTATAGATTTTATCGTCGCTATTTTTTACCACGAGTAAGCTGTCCTTCGTGCTAATTACAGTTTCCACCCACGAATCGTAAGGTGTTTTATAATGCATTCTTAGCTTATCGCCTTCAATTATTAATTTGAATTCTTCGGCTTTTCCAGATGTTACAAAGCTTCCATCGAGTTTTGGATCAACCTTTAGTCGAACCCCTCCATCTTCGTTTAGTGTAATATAATCTATGGTTCTACTGATACCAAACTCTCGTAGACTGCCGTCTGGGAGCTCAACCTGCGTTATTTCCCAATATCCTGCTAACTGATTGATCTGCTCGGACGGATTTTGTGTTGAGCAGCTTAGCATCGTTGTTAATAGCAATAATATAATTAGTCTTTTCATTATTCTTGAATTGCCCTCTACGTTTTATAGCGGAAACATTTTATAGGTTTGTGAAACTTTTTTGATCACGTTTTCGGTTCTTTCGGCATGTGTGTCACTAATAAATAATTGGCCGAAGTTTTCGCTGTCTACTAAGGTAATGATATGTTCCACACGTTGCTCATCAAGTTTGTCGAAAATATCGTCTAATAACAATATAGGATTCACAGAGCCTTGCGCCTTAATAAAATCGAACTGCGCTAGTTTTAATGCAATCAAATACGATTTCTGCTGTCCTTGAGAACCAAATTTCTTAATGGGATGGCCATCAATTTCAAAAACTAAATCGTCCTTATGAATCCCGAAATTAGTGTATTGAGTCATTTTGTCTTTGGTGATGTTCGCTTTTAGAAGCGATAGCAGGTCGGTATTATTTAACTGACTCTTATATTCCAAATGCACATTTTCTTTTCCGCTACTAATGGATTCATAACGTTTCAGGAAAATTGGCATAAATGCTTCTAAGAAAGCATTTCGTTTCTCATAAATGGGGAGACCATATTCATGAAGTTGTGTGTCATAAATATCTAAGGTGTCTTGATTAAATGTATTGTTCAGAGAGAAATACTTCAGTAAAGCATTACGCTGTGCTAACACTTTGTTGTACTTAAGGAGTGTTTGCAGATAACTACTATTGCCTTGCGAAATCACTCCGTCCATAAATTTTCTACGGGTTTCGCTGCCTTCAGTAATAAGGTCTCTATCTGCTGGCGAAATGATTACTAGAGGAATAAAGCCAATATGCTCACTAAAGCGCTCGTAGGCCTTGCCATTGCGCTTAATCATCTTCTTTTGCCCCTTTTTTGCGCTTACAATTAATTTTTCTGAACGAGACTCTTTTTCGTATTGCCCTTCAACTACAAAAAAGTCCTCTCCGTGCTTAATATTCTGACTTGTTACAGGGTTGAAATAGCTTTTTCCGAAGGAAAGATGATAAATAGCGTCCAATGCGTTCGTTTTTCCCACACCATTGTGCCCTACAAAACAGTTGATTTTTGGATCAAATTGGAAGGTTTTAGAATCGAAATTCTTGTAGTTTATGAGGGATAAACTTTGTAGTACCATGGTTTAGCAAGCGCTGTTGTCTTTTTTGAAAGGGAGGTTTTAACTCGAGCCCTAGAAACAGCACTGCAAATTATTGAAAAATAAGGAATATTTTCCCTTTCAAATTATAATAAAAATTTTATTTTTGCCCCTCAATAAACTGAAACTATGGCTACGTATAAAAAACGAGGATATAAACCGAAAACTAAGGAAGAAAAGAAAGACGCTATTGAAGATGGAAGCGCAACGGCTGAAGTTTTTAATACGCTAGACGCTGGTGCATCTAAAACAGAGGCGTGGGTTGAAAAGAACCAGAAGTATATTTTGGGACTAGTTATTGCTGCGGCAGTTGTTGTTTTAGGTTATTTAGCCTACAGCCAGTTTATCATGAAGCCGAAGCAGGAAGAAGCAATGAACGAAATGTACCGTGCTACATATTATTATGAGCAGGCGCTTACAGCAGAGAGTCCTGATTCATTATACAATTGGGCGTTAAACGGACAAGGAAACAACTACGGTTTTATTGAAATCGCAGAGAAATATAGTGGTACAGACGCAGCTAATTTGGCGAATTACTACGCTGGAGTTTCTTACCTGAATACGAATCGTTACTCTGAAGCAATTAATTATTTAGATGCTTTTAAAAGCGATGACGCGAATGTAGCACCTGTTGCTAAAGGCGCTATCGGAGATGCCTTTGTACAATTAGGTCAGAATGATGAGGCATTAAAATATTATGAGGAAGCTGCTAGTATGGCAGCGAATGAGTTTACCTCACCACGTTTTTTACTGAAGGCTGGTATTACCGCCATGAATCTTGGTCAAGCAAGTAAGGCAGTGCAGCATTTTAAAGGAATTATAGATAACTATCCTAAAGCAGCCGAGGCTAAGCAGGCGAAAGCATTCATCGGCAAAGCGGAATCAATGCAGTAAGATGGCAACAACAAATAATAATTTATCGGTTTACGATAAAGCAACAATCCCAAACGCGAAGAACTTTCGGTTTGGGATTGTTGTTTCAGAATGGAATCAAGATATCACTCAAGGAATGTTTCAAGGTGCCTTTGATGCTATTTTAGACTGCGGTGGGATCAAGGAAAATATTGTGCGTTGGAATGTCCCTGGAAGTTTTGAGCTTATCTACGGCTGTAAAAAAATGCAAGAGAGCTATGATATGCTCGATGCTATTATCGCAATTGGAAATGTGATACAAGGGGAGACGAAGCACTTTGATTATGTATGCGAAGGGGTTTCTCAAGGGATTAAAGATCTTAATGTTCGCGGTGACATTCCTGTAATATTCTGTGTGCTGACAGATAACAATCTTCAACAATCAATAGACAGAAGCGGCGGGAAGCACGGCAACAAAGGAACCGAAGCGGCAATTGCAGCCATTAAAATGGCGCAATTAAGAAAGGATGCCAAGTTCTAGGAGTATTCTTTCGGTATGGTAATTGTAGCCAATTAAGCAGGGTAAACACTTCAAAAACTGCCCTGATTTATGTACATTTACAATACAGAGAGCTATGAGCATATTAAAGACACGTAAAAACAAAAAATTTGGCTACGCACCTCGTTATTATGAAAACGAAGGTGAAGGAAGTCCATTTGAAATAGAGCATAAATTTGATAGATACCGTACCACGGTTGGGCCCAATAAAGGTATTGCCGGAAAGTTTAGGTCTGTCTTTTCAGATTTCAAGCAAGCGCCCAATTTTACTGGGACGAAAATAATACTTATCATCGTTACGATCTTAGTGCTCGCCTTTCTTTTTATAATCGATTTTGACTTGTCCATATTCCGAAGATATTAATGGCAGACATTATTCAACTTTTACCAGACCACGTCGCCAATCAAATTGCTGCTGGCGAAGTTGTCCAGCGACCAGCTTCTGTAGTCAAAGAGCTATTGGAGAATGCGATTGATGCTGGAGCAACGGCAATTAGTATTGTTGTTAAGGACGCTGGAAAAACCTTGATTCAAGTTATAGATAACGGGAGCGGCATGAGTGTTACTGATGCTAGATTGTCCTTTGAGCGTCATGCTACTTCAAAAATAAAAGCTGCCGAGGATTTATTCAATTTAAATACCAAAGGATTTCGTGGGGAGGCTTTAGCGTCGATTGCCGCAATTGCCCATGTTGAACTTAAAACGAAGACCTCCACAGATGAGGTTGGTACTAGAATTACAATTGAAGGTAGTGAGGTTAAGGCTCAAGAGGTTGCTGTTACACCTACAGGCACAACCATTTCTGTAAAAAATCTATTTTATAATATTCCTGCTCGAAGAAATTTCTTGAAGAGCAATCCTGTGGAAACGCGTCACATCATTGATGAATTCCATAGGGTTTCATTAGCGCATCCCCAAGTTGGATTTAGTATGATTCACAATGGAGCAGACGTATTTAGCTTGCCGGCAAGTAATGAGCGCCAACGGATCGTAAATATCTTCGGAAGTAAAACAAACGAAAAACTTGTTCCTGTTGAAGAAGAAACAGAGATTGTTAAGGTGCGTGGTTTCGTTTTGAAACCTGAATTTGCTAGAAAGAGTAGAGGGGAGCAATTCTTCTTTGTAAATAATAGGTTTATAAAGAGTTCGTATTTGCATCATGCCGTTGGATCTGCCTTTGAAGGATTGATGAAAGGTGGTTTATATCCAGGATATTTCTTGTTTTTGGAAGTAGACCCAAAATCAATTGATATCAATATTCATCCAACCAAAACAGAAATAAAATTTGAAGATGAGCATGCAATTTATGCAATGCTGCGAGCAACAATAAAGCATAGTCTTGGGCAGTTTAGTATAGCGCCAGTTTTAGATTTTAATAAGGATGCTGGCTTTGAAACGCCCTATTCATATAGTAATAAAAGACCTCAAGCACCTACTATTGAGGTGGACCGAAGTTTTAATCCTTTTAAAACCGAAGCCAAACAGGGGAATATTCAATTTCCATATAAACGTGAACATTCTGTGGGAGACACCGCAGGTTCTTGGGAGTCTTTATACGTGGGCTTGAAGGAAGATGCTTTTGAAGGAGCCACTGAAGAACTAAGCGGGAGCTTATTTGCGGATGATATGCAAGAAAGTGGTCAGACTACATTCCAACTTCAGAATAAATATATCATTAGTCTCATCAAAAGTGGTTTGATGGTAATTCATCAACACTTAGCGCATCAACGCGTTTTGTATGAAGAGTTACTTCGAAATATTACAGTCCAAGAGGCTGTGAGTCAACAACTATTGTTTCCGTTAGCATTGGACTTCCCGAAGGCTGATGTGGCAATTATTGCTAAAGTAAAACAGCAATTGGAGCATACAGGTTTCGTTTTTTCAAAATGTGAAGGAGATACGCTAGAGGTGAGCGGTGTGCCTGTAATTGTTTCAGAAAGTCAAGTAGTGGTCTTATTGGAGCAGCTTGTTTCAGATATTAAAGATGAAGTGCCAGATGCAGGGTTTAGTCAGAATGATTTATTAGTTAAATCCATGGCAAAAAGTATGGCGGTTAAAACGGGTACTTCGCTAAGTAAAGAGGCGCAAGAGCACCTTGTACATCAGTTGTTTGCTTGCAAAGAGCCAAGTGTATCGCCAGATAATAGAAAAGTATTAATTACGTTGGACGCAACAGATTTTGATAAAAAGTTTAGTTAAATGAGAGGAATATCAGATACGGTAAAGCATATTATAATTATCAATGCACTTTTTTGGATTGGGACCTTAATTATTGGAACGAACGGGGATGTTTTTAACAGCCTTTTTGCAATGCATTTCCCGCTAAATAATGGATTTAAGCCTTGGCAAATTTTCACGCATATGTTTATGCATGCTAGCTATACAGAGGCTGGTCAGCTTGTTTTTTCTCACATTCTTTTTAATATGTTTGGTGTTTGGATGTTTGGAACACCTTTGGAAGAAAGATGGGGCAAGAAAAAATTCATCTTCTTTTATATTTCCGCAGGTTTAGGGTCGTTGTTGTTATATACTGGGATACTCTATTTTCAATTTAACGCAGAATTGTCCAATTTAATAGCAGCGGGATTTGATAAGCAAGAAACATTAGATATGCTAAATTCTGGATATTTGACATATGATAGACGCTGGGAAAGTGTCATTGGTGTTGACGGAATAAAATCCTTAGTAAGCCCATTTAATGCAAGCATGCTAGGAGCTTCTGGTGCACTATACGGAATCTTAGTAGCCTTCGCGATTTCCTTCCCAAATACGTCGCTAATGCTTATCTTCCTTCCGGTTCCAATCAAGGCGAAGTATTTTGTACCAGCTTTAATTGCCATGGATTTGTTTTTTGGAATGACTTCATTCTCTATAGGACCTATAGCACATATGGCACACGTTGGTGGAGCAATTGCCGGTTTTATCATGGCATGGTACTGGAAAAAAAATAGTTTTAACGATAAACGCTGGAATTAAATGGCAGCAAATAGTCTTACATATCAGTTCAAAACAGCAAATATTGTTGTTAAAATAATTGCGATTAACGTGCTCCTGTTTTTGGTGGTCAAACTGACTTCTTTTTTCTTAAACGTCCTTCCACGGGATGTTACTTCATGGCTGGTATTGCCAGAAGAAATAGGTGATTTTATCACCCAGCCTTGGTCCATACTCACCTATAGCTTTTTACACTTTAAGTTCTTTCACCTTCTCTTCAATATGTACATTTTGTATTGGTTTGGGCGTATTGTTTTGAATCTCTTTAACGCAAAACGTTTTCTAACTATTTACTTGCTTGGCGCTATTTCTGGCGGACTACTATATATGTTGGCTTACAATTTATTTCCAGTTTTCTTGGAAACAAGTGGTGTCTTATTAGGTGCATCTGCTGCTGTTAGAGCCGTTATGATATTTATTGCCGCGTATAGTCCAAATACTGAAGTCATGATTATTAAATGGCGTATTAAGTTGTGGCATATTGGCGTAGCTGTGGTGTTATTGGATATTATTCAAATACCGATGTCAGGTAATGCTGGCGGGCTAATAGCCCACTTGGGGGGTGCCTTGCTCGGTTATGTATATGCTATGCAATTGGCGAAAGGAAATGATATTGGAAAATGGTTTGAAAATCTCATTGCTTGGTTTCAGGGAATCTTTACTCCTAGAAAATCAAAGCCATTGAAAACAGTGTATAGGAAAGAAGCATCAAAAAAGAGCGTTAAGAAGAATGAGACTTCCAATCACCAGAAAAAAGTAGATGGCATTTTAGATAAAATTGGTAAAAGTGGTTACGATAGTTTAACAAAGCCTGAAAAAGATTTCCTGTTTAAAGCGGGAAAGGACGACTAGCATGAGTAGTAAAAAGGGTGGTTTTTTAAGTAAGGTTATCTATTGGAGTAACGGCTTGTTTGCGTTTCTCCTACTAGTTTCTTTTGTTCTCCCGTATCTCAAACCTTCAACATTTCCGTCACTTTCGTTATGGAGCATCGGTGTTTCACCGCTTATTTTTGTCCACTTGCTATTTGCATTATATTGGTTAATCCGATTTAAACGGAAATTTTGGTTGTCGTTTATTCTTTTATTTATTGCCTATTTTCATTTTAATCCTTTCTTTGAATTGTCTTCGGAAGGAGACCCTTCGGCATATGATAATACATTGAATATTCTTAGTTATAACGTACGTTTATTCAATGCATACGAAGCGGATAATTCAGAAAACGTTTCAGAAATTGTTTCTAAAATTATTGAACAACAACAACCCGATGTCTTTTGTGTTCAGGAGTATTATAGGGATTCCATAGCCGATTTCTCAAATTTTCCTCACAAGTACATTCACTTTAAGAACAGCAAAGTGAAATTGGGACATGCAATATTTTCTAAATATCCAATACTCAATCAAGGGGCATTCGATTTTAAAGATTCATTTAATAATACGCTCTTTGTTGATATTCTCAAAGGAACAGATACGGTACGGGTTTACAATTTACACCTGCAGTCGCTGGGGATATTGCCAACAGTGGGGTACTTACAAGAAGGAAATACAGACCGCTTGCGCAAGCGAATGTCTAAGGCGTTCATCGCACAAGAAAAACAAGTGCTCGCTATTTTGGATCATAAAAATAAATCGCCATATCCAGTTGTGATCACGGGCGATTTCAATAATACACCCTTTTCATACTGCTATCGAAAGCTACAAAATGGCATGAAAGATGGTTTCGTTGAGCGAGGCAGTGCATTGGGCACCACCTTTCATTTTGATGGGTATCCCATGCGAATAGACTATATCCTCGCGTCTGATAGTATGGATATTGTTAGTTTTGAAACCCTGAACGAGAGCTTTTCAGATCATTATCCAGTAAGGGCTACGCTTGGTTGGTAATTAGAATTGCAAGTTTTGGGATTCCAAGTAATGAAGCGTGTTTGGCCCTTCATTAAATATTAAATCGAGTATCGATAGATTTGATAGAAAGCCATGGTTGCTTCCAAATACTTGCGTGTAGGGGATTAGTTCAATATTGATTTCACGTTTTACGTTTGCCAAATAGCGCAGATCTTTTTGCTTTGGTTCGCGAAAATATTCTGTTGACTTGCTGTGTTCAACTTCCAGACCTATAAGTTCACAGACTAGTTCGAAGACTTCAAAATTATGCGCCATCAATTTGGAAGCATCCCCCGTAAATAAAGGCTTGAGTTCGTCTTCATAAAACTCAAAATAAGGGGATGTTCTATAGGCCGTTTCTAAGGATTTCCAATGCTGGGATTGCCACGGAGAACTATCCTCTGTTTGAACCTCACTATATATTAAACGGGTACCGTCTTTACTGTGCTTGATAGGAATGTTGAGTAAAAGTTTGCCAGTGCTCGTTGCGATATATGCTCTATTACGATAGGTTTGTTTCTGATAGTTGTCGTGTACTTCGAATACCACAGCTTTAGCCTGCGCAACAGCAGCCATTTGCACAATACTTGGGAAATATGTGGGGTGCAGCAGTACCTTCATCAAAATGGTTTTAACTAGGCTTTAGATTTCCGCTTTCTTCGTCTGTAAAAATCCCAGCCAAAAAGACCAACAATTACAAGGACGGCTAACCATAAATACGAGGTGGCCTTACCTTCGCCTTTTACTGTCGTAAAGAAACGTTCCCAACGTGGTTTCCAGTTAAGAAGTCCTTTATCGGTGTCATCAAAACTCGCCCAGACCAACACGGGTTTACCAACCACGTGATTAAACGGTACAAAGCCCCACATTCTAGCGTCCTGTGAATTATTTCTATTGTCACCCATCATCCAGTAGTAGTCCATTATAAATGTATACTCTGTAAGAGGCGCACCGTTAAGCAATACTAGCGTGTCGTTCAGTGATATTTTGTTATCAATACCTAATTCACTTCCTTCGTATACCTCGATAATTCGTTTATACAGGGGCAATGTCTTTTGAGTAATTGCAACAGTGGCGCCGGCCTTTGGAATGTATAACGGACCAAAATTATCGGCATTCCAAGCGTAGTTTTCATCTTGAGGAAAAACACCAATATCGCGTTTTCCCTTTTCCTTTTTATATGGGAATACTTCCGTAATCATTGGATTGCTCTTCAATTTTACTAGCGCTTCATCGGATACGGCAGGTAAATAATAAGCGTTGAGCTCTTGGTCAAGCCCAATGCCATCTGTAATGTCATAGCGTTCTTCAAATATTTTTGGACTCATTTGCCCATTCGTTCTAAATCCATAAGCAAATTGCAACTTAGCGCGATCTGGCAAGTCATTTGGCTTCCCGTCTATAAAAACATAACCATCACGTACTTCTAAACTATCGCCTGGAATACCCACACAACGTTTTACATAATTTGATTTTTTGTCTATGGGTTTATAGGCCGCTTCACTTTGAACTCCTGGTGTTATATTCACTAGGGTGTCCACTGGCCAGCTAAATACTACAATGTCGTTTCGTTGTATTTTCTGGAAGCCTGGCATTCTAAAATACGGGAACTCAAGACCTGAAAAGTATGATTTCTTTTTAAACCACGGAATGGTGTCATGCACCATTGGTAGCGAGATGGTCGTTTTTGGTGCACGAGCTCCATAATGAAACTTACTTACAAACAAAAAATCACCAACTAACAATGTTTTTTCAAGGGAGGAGGTAGGAATTGTAAAAGGTTGCATCACATAGGTGTGAACGATTGTTGCAGCCACGACAGCAAATAAAATTGCACTAGTCCATTCACCACTACTCGATTTTGGTTTTAAGCTTCGTTCTTTAATATGTGTAACATCTTGAGTATAGTTAACGTAGTATATGTATAGTCCACATGTTAAAATTCCGAGCGCGGTATCTAGATAGGTGTTTTTCCCAAAGCTGCGCAAGGTTTCTACCCAGAGAACAGGAAACATGATCAAATTTACAATAGGGACAAAGAGTAAAATAGTCCACCACCAAGGTCTGTTAATTATTTTCATTAATATAACAGCATTATACACGGGAACTAACGCTTCCCAGGCTTGTCTACCTGCTTTAATGTATAACTTCCAAGTTCCCAAAAAGTGGATTACTTGAATTATTAGGATAAGAATTAACCAGCCTGTCCAACTCATATTTTTATTTTTTTACCGTCTCTGCGGTTTGTTTATTTAATTTTTAAAACGTCTTTCATCGAATAGACGCCTTTTTTATTCTGAAGCCATTCTGCTGCTAAAATAGCACCTAATGCAAAACCTTCTCTACTATGGGCCTCATGTTTTAGATGAATTGAATCAATTTTAGAATCATACTTAATGATGTGAGTACCTTTTACATCAGCTATTCGTTTTGCCGAAATTGCTAAATCCTTCGCATCATGTCCATCAAGTTTCCATGATTCCTTTTCCGAATGCTTTAATAGGCCTTCAGCAATTGAAATTGCAGTGCCGCTCGGTGCGTCCTTTTTCTCAGTATGATGAATTTCTTCAACCGAAACTTCATAATCTTTCCAAGGATGCATCAAATCTGCTATATATTCGTTCATAGCAAAGAACAGATTTACACCAACGCTGAAATTGGACGCATAGATAAAGCTTCCGTTACTGTTTTCGCATAACTTTAGCATATCGTTATAAGAATCTAGCCAGCCTGTTGTTCCACTTATTACAGGGATTCCATTGTTAAAACAGGAAGTAATATTCGCTACAGCAGCTTCTGGGGTTGAAAATTCTATGGCAACATCAGCGGCGCTAATATCACCTTCAGCTGCGTCACTTTTACTAGTAAAAACGATTTCATGACCTTTGTGTTTTGCTAACTTTTCAATGGTTTTGCCCATTTTTCCATATCCTAGAATTGCGATCTTCATTTGAAAGTGTAGGTTAATGAAAGGCCATAATTAGCCTGTGTATTAATTCCATTCATGTCTAGTTTCGGTTGAACTGATAGGTCTTCAGAAACATTATATTGTTTGAGATGTGAATCAACATTTGCATCAACGATATTAACAAGGTAAAATGCTAAGGAAACAATAATACTGACGTCCTTGTTTTTTTGAGCCGAACGTTGTGCAGTAATCAACCTGTCGTTTGAAATTGCTGGCGAAGAACCGTCACCGTAAAATTCATCATCAGTGTATCCCGCAAGTCTTCTTTTGTAAGCATTTCTAAAGCGATCGTAATCTTTATCGTTTTGAAGATAAAAATAAACCCCTGTTGCCATTCCGGCATATATTATAGGGATTTTCCAATATTTTTCATTGTACGCTTGCCCTAATCCAGGGAGCACTGCCGAATAAAAGGCAGCGCGAGAAGGTGCCAGAGGGTCGTATTCTTGACTTTCAGGATGGGTATCCTCTACCATAAGCACAGTGCCATCTTTGAAGGCTACTGAGTCTGTTTTCTTTTCTGAAATGATTTCGTCTTGGGCAAAAAGGGGAGTGGTTGCCAGTAAAAACAGAAATATAAAAGAGAGATTATTTTTCACTTTTGATACGATTCAAAATGCGTTCCAGTTCGTCTTTGTCTTTAAACGGAATAACTAATTGGCCTTTTCCAGAACCAGCTACTTTAACAGAAACCTTAGCTTGGAACAATTCTGAGAGTTCCAATGTAGCATCCTTTGCGTAATTTGGTAATGGTTTTTTCTTTACGTCAATAGTAGCAGATGGGTATTTTTTTTGACGCACAAGGGCTTCGGTATCCCGTACAGAAAGCTTTTTACTAACAATGCGTTCATAAATTGCAAGCTGTTCATTTACGTCTTCAATGTTGATGAGTGCGCGACCATGACCCATACTAATAAAACCATCTCGCATACCAGTTTGGACAATAGGGTCCAGTTTTAGTAGGCGTAAATAGTTGGCAATGGTTGATCTGTTTTTACCTACACGGTCACTCAGCTCTTCTTGAGTTACGGCAATTTCTTCGATCAATCGCTGATAGGAAAGTGCAATTTCAATAGGGTCTAAATCCTGACGTTGAATGTTCTCAACTAAGGCCATTTCTAAAGACTCTTGGTCATTAGCAATCCTTATATATGATGGAATAGTTTCGAGACCAACAATTTTCGAAGCTCTAAATCTTCGTTCACCACTTACGAGTTGGTATTTGTTGAAATCTATTTTACGAACGGTAATTGGCTGAATGACACCTAACTCACGAATAGAAGAGGCCAATTCTCTTAAAGACTCTTCATTGAAGCTAGTTCGAGGCTGAAACGGGTTGACATCAATAGTGTTGAGCTCCAATTCCACAATGCTACCAACAACCTTGTCGGCATTTTTATCACCTGCAGAATTAATGTCGTTAGAAGGATCTCTAAGCAAGGCCGATAATCCGCGCCCTAACGCTTGTTTTTTCGTCGCTTTAGCCATATTTATTCCCCGCGATAACGGTAAGGTTTATTTAATTTTTTTCTATAAGTTCTTGAGCCAAACTTAGGTAATTATTGGCACCTTTACTACCCGCATCGTAACTAATAATGCTTTCTCCATAACTAGGTGCTTCACTCAAACGTACATTACGTTGAATGATTGTTTTAAAAACCATTTCATCAAAATGTTTTTTAACCTCTTCAACTACTTGATTAGACAAACGCAGACGCGAATCGTACATGGTTAACAGCAAGCCTTCAATGTCTAAATTTGCATTGTGTATTTTCTGAACACTTTTTATAGTGTTCAGTAATTTACCAAGGCCTTCCAGGGCAAAATATTCGCACTGTATAGGAATTAATACAGAATCTGCAGCTGTTAAAGCGTTCAACGTTAATAAACCAAGGGATGGAGCGCAGTCAATAATGATATAATCATAAATGTCTGAAAGTCCTTCCAATGCCCTTTTAAGCATAGTTTCCCTGTTTTCTTTGTCGACAAGTTCTATTTCTATAGCAACTAGGTCAATATGAGCAGGAATTATGTCTAAATTTGGGGAGGTTGTAGCCATAATCACATCTTTTGCCTTTGCAGTATGCTCTAAAACCTGATATGTGCCAACCTCAACACCTTCAACATCAATACCAAGTCCCGAGGAAGCATTCGCCTGAGGGTCTGCATCGATAAGCAATACCTTTTTTTCCAATACGCCTAAGGATGCCGCGAGATTCACAGAGGTTGTAGTTTTACCTACTCCTCCTTTTTGGTTTGCAATGGCGATTATTTTACCCATTAATATTTTCTGAATTAAGCTCTAAAATTACGATTAATTATGCGGATAGAAAATGAATTTTGTTAACACGAAGTGAATAACTTTTTTTAGTATTGGAAGTGAAGTCAATTGTATCATAATAGGCAGTTTTTCAAGACATATAGAGAATGATTATCTTTGTGCCGATGTACATCCTAAGCTAAGAGAATAAAGAAATTCTTAACTATCAAAACCTTTTTAACCCTATTCGTCTTAGGGATATGAGGTATTAGTATATGGTATTATCAGCTTTCTAATAGACATAAACCCATTGTCAAAACTGAAGTCCTTCACTTTTTTCATTGGATGGGTTCCGATTGGGAAATAGAGCATTCAGAAAAATTATTGAGTCTTACGTGGCTAGATGTGTTAGTTGATGATATTTATGAGTCTATGGACGGGTCTCAGTCAATGCTCAACGTGAATATGAATTCAGATGATGAGCCAATGCGATGGATAACTGGGTTTAGAACAGAAGTTACGCGCGAAGGAGAGCGTACCCACAACAATGATTTTCTTTGCCATACAAATGTTGATTTTTTGGCGCGATTCATTTTAGGAACCTCAATATTCCGGAACGAATGGCATTACACTATCCACGCTAAACCACAATATTGAAGATCTGTTTTTCAAAGTAAAGCATACTATAGATTTCTAAGTGGAATCTGGAGAAACGCAGCTAAAGGCATGAAATCCGAAAGCAGTCGTATTACTCCGTGATTATGACCAAGATGATCCAGAAAATCCAGACGTATCAAAAAACCCATCATTATGTTTACCAATCGATTTAAAAAATAATAAAGTTGTAAATCAAAGAAGGAAAATGGCAATCTTCCCACTGGGTGCTTCCTAAGGGAAAAGATAGATTCGAGTTTGATGTCACCTATCAATTATACCTCTTAGAAGACACCACCATTCATGTAATGGCCGCTCATTTGCATCCTTTCGCAATTGCCTTGTCTTTTGTGGACGCAACAACGAAGGAAACTTTATTCACCTTTAACTGTGATAATTATGATGAAAAACGGGTGCTTAAGCATGTTCCTGTGTATTCTAGTGCTGAAGGGATTCCAGTCAAGGCCGACCATGATTATAAGCTAGTTTTAGAGACGGATAACCCTTCTGATGGCTTTAGCGATATGATGGCATTGCTCTTTTTGTATCTTGCTGATACAAAAATGGACGAACATCTATTAAAAACCTATTATTCGAATTTGAATTAAAACAGGTTTTTTCTTATTTTGAACCCCCAATACAATTATTATGCTCCGAAAAATTTATTACACAACTAGCTTCCTATTAATCCTCTGTCTTACGAGTGCATTTAATCCTGTATCAGATGCTGAATCACAAATAACGTGGTATACTTGGGAGAACGCAATCGAATTAAATAAAACCAAAAATAAGAAAGTAATAGTAGATTTATATACAGATTGGTGCGGTTGGTGTAAAAAGATGGACAGAGAGACCTTTAAGGACCCGCAAGTTGTTGCCTATATTGCTGAAAATTTCATTGCCGTAAAACTAGACGGTGAACACAAGGAATCGATAACGTATAAAGAGCATGAGTTTAAATTTGTGGATCGAGGACGAAGAGGTTATCATGAACTAGCATATTCACTGTTAGATGGCAAAATGAGCTATCCTACTTTTGTTTTCTTAGATGAGAACGAAGATCGAATTATGATATCTCCAGGCTATAAAGATGCGAAGGCTATGCTTAAACAGTTAGTCTTTATTGCCGATGAACATTATAAAACGAAAAATTTTCAAGAGTTTTCTGAAGTGTATGATGGGAATTAAAGAGCGTGCACAATTTTATATATCAAACACTCCTCTAATTCTGGATAATTTTTCAATGCAGGATGTTTGAAGGTTCCTTCGTGTTTCATACCAATCTTTTTCATGATGCTTTCAGAATCAATGTTTATCGATGGGCATACGGAATAAATTTCGTTCACTTTTTTCTTCTGAAAAGCATAATTCAAACAAGCGTTAGCGGCTTCTGTAGCGTACCCTTTTCCCCATGCAGCTTTTTTAAATCGCCACCCAATATCAATACAGGGCGTAAAAGGTGCTTCATAGGTTTGATATAGCATTCCGGAAAAGCCTATAAACGTTCTGGTTGCTTTCAGTTCAACAACAAAATAGGTCAAACCATTATCTAGATAGCATTTTTGGAGACGGTCAAACAAGGATTTTGACTGTATTGGGTTCAAGGTTTCAGGAAAAAATCGCATAACCTCTGGGTCTGCACACATTGCGGCTAAAGATTCTAGGTCCGATGCATTCCAAGCTCTAAGCCCGAGGCGGGCAGTAGTAATTAAATAATCCATTAATCGGCTACAGAATCTATTAATATCTGCAACATTTCAATGGCGGCATCACTAATTCTGGTTCCAGGCCCATAGACTGCTACAGCACCTGCATCAAATAAAAACTGATAGTCTTGTGCGGGGATCACGCCACCAACAATCACCATGATGTCTTCTCTTCCCAGTTGTTTCAATGCTTCAATTACCTGTGGCACCAAGGTTTTATGACCAGCCGCTAATGAAGAAACTCCTAGAATATGCACATCGTTTTCAATGGCTTGCTGCGCAGCTTCTGAAGGTGTTTGAAATAAGGGACCAATATCAACGTCAAAACCAACATCGGCATAACCTGTAGCTACTACCTTAGCTCCGCGATCGTGTCCGTCTTGCCCCATTTTGGCAATCATAATACGCGGTCTACGCCCTTCCAGTTCAGAAAACTGGTCGGCCATTTCACGTGCCTTCTTAAATGAAGGGTCGTTTGCTATTTCTTTACTATACACGCCGCTAAAGGATTTAATTTGTGCTTTATAACGTCCAAATGAAGCTTCTAAGGCGTCACTAATTTCGCCTAACGTAGCTCTTTCACGAGCTGCTTCAACGGCTAAAGCTAATAAATTTCCTTCACTCGTCTCGGCACAATTGGTTAAATTTAAAAGGGTCGTTTTTACTTTGGCGTCATTTCGCTCACTCTTAATCTTGGCTAATCGTTCTAATTGCGACAACCGTACTTTTTGGTTATCCACATCAAGAATCTGCAAAGGATCTTCTTTGTCAAGGCGATATTTGTTTACGCCAACAATAATATCTTGCCCGCTATCAATCCGTGCTTGCTTGCGTGCGGCTGCTTCTTCAATACGTAATTTTGGAATCCCAGCTTCAATGGCTTTGGTCATGCCACCAAGTTCATCAACTTCCTGAATTAGGTCCCAAGCCTTGTTTGCAATATCCTTCGTTAAGGTTTCAACATAATAACTTCCTGCCCAAGGATCCACTGTTTTCGTAATATGAGTTTCTTCCTGAAGGTAAATTTGTGTGTTTCTTGCGATACGCGCAGAAAAATCTGTGGGTAATGCTATGGCCTCATCCAAAGCATTTGTATGCAGGGACTGTGTGCCGCCAAAGGCTGCTGCGGAGGCTTCAATACAGGTTCGCGCTACATTATTGAACGGATCTTGTTCGGTTAGACTCCATCCACTTGTTTGACAATGGGTACGGAGTGCTAAGGATTTTTTGTTTTTCGGATTGAATTGCGATACTAATTTTGCCCATAGCATTCTTGCTGCGCGCATCTTGGCAATTTCCATAAAATGATTCATGCCAATGGCCCAGAAAAATGAAAGCCTCGGGGCGAAAGTGTCAATGTCCATACCTGCTTCCAAACCTTTTTTGATGTACTCAATACCATCGGCAAGGGTGTATGCTAATTCTATATCGCAGGTTGCGCCGGCTTCTTGCATATGATACCCCGAGATAGAAATTGAATTATATTTCGGCATCTTTTCCGAAGTAAATTCAAAAATATCACTAATAATTTTCATAGACGGCGTTGGCGGATAGATATAGGTATTCCGAACCATGAACTCTTTTAAAATATCGTTCTGTATGGTTCCTTCTAGCGCCTCTAACGGAACTCCTTGCTCTTCCGCAGCAACAATATAAAATGCCATTATGGGTAATACCGCACCATTCATAGTCATTGAGACACTCATTTTATCCAAAGGAATTTGATCGAATAAAATTTTCATGTCTTCCACGCTGTCAATTGCAACTCCCGCTTTTCCAACATCTCCAACTACACGTTCATGATCGCTGTCATAGCCCCGGTGAGTTGCCAAATCGAATGCCACAGAAAGACCTTTTTGGCCCGCCGCTAAATTTCTTCGGTAAAAGGCGTTGCTTTCTTCGGCGGTAGAGAATCCTGCATATTGTCTAATGGTCCAAGGTCTCCTCACGTACATAGTGGAGTAGGGCCCTCTAAGATTTGGTGCAATTCCTGCAATGAAATCAAGATGTTCAAGTGCATCTATATCTGATGCGCTGTATTGTTTTTTTACTGAAATGCCTTCTGCCGTTGTGCTCTCTGTTGTAGCACGCAGGTTATTTAATTCCGAAGTATTTAATAGGGTGATATGTTCCAGCTTTTTTCTACTCATCTAAGGGTTGATAAACCGTTTCATTAATTAAATGCCTGTAAAAAGTGTCTAAGGCCACAATCACCGCCAACTCTTTGTCTTTTTCCGTCTCCCCAACTTGCTTCATGAAAATATTGATCATCAATTTGATGTCCATAGAATTCGCACTTTTCAAATTATCGAAGGTTCTTCTTATTTCTTCTAGCTCCACATTCTCAACTAAACAGCTTACAAATGTGCTGTTATAATCAAGCTTAACATTCGGTTTTGTGCCAGTCCAAATAGGTTCTTTAGCCAGTGCTTTTGCCAATATTTGTGTGTGCTGACTTGCAATTTTTTGATAATTCGATTCTCCCATTACCCCTCTGTAGATATAGGAGGCATATCCAAAATTGTAATATAAGGGTGAACCTACACCAAAGTGGTTGTTAGCTATGGACTTGGCAATATTGTCTTCAAAGCTATATAGTGCCTCATTCATCAGATCTTGGTCCATTCCTTCGCACACCACAACAGGGTTTCTGTTGGTGTACTTATACGCAATTGATTCGCCGCAACTAGTTAATCCTAGCAGCACGGAAATGGAAATTAAATATATAATCTTCTTATGCATTTGTTTCTTCTTTAGTTAAACGGTCTTGTTCATTTTGTTCCGCGAGTCTTTTTGTGATAATAGGCGCGATAAGGGTTTTGCGAGCTTTTCTTTTGACAAAAGGATATAGTTCCAAGTCGTCTTTCATAAGGTCTAGCTCACTTGGGTGTTTATTTGTTCCTAACAAAACAAGCGATCCATTATTAAATAAATCCTGTTCTTTTTGAGCACTTTCTTTAATTTTTCGTTGAATAGTCCCCTCCTTAAGCTGCCCTAAGAAGCCGCCACTTTTTTCAATTGATTTGAAAAGGGCAAGCGCTTTTTCGGCTAATTCATTCGTGAGTGATTCAATATAATAACTTCCATCTGCAGCGTTACTCACCATATCGAAATAACTTTCAGACTTTAATATGAGTAATTGGTTGCGTGAAATGCGTTCTCCAAATTCATTGCTTTTATGATACAAGGCATCATAAGGGAGGTTACAAATGGTATTTGCACCACCCAAAATTGCACTCATGCATTCTGTTGTTGTGCGCAACATATTTACGTTGTAATCGTATAATGTTTTGTTGCGTTTAGAAGGAGTGCTAATAATATGACAGTTTTCAGAAACACCGTATTCACGGGCGAGTGCCGCATATAAATTCCGAAGGGCTCTAATTTTAGCTATTTCGAAGAAATAATTTGGACCTATCGCAACCTTAAATGTCATGCTAAGGTCTTCATCATTTAATGTTTCATGGAAGTGATTCAAATATTCATTAGCGTGCGCTAAGGCGTATGCAAGTTGCTGCACCATATTGGCCCCAGCATTTTGATACAGACTACTATCAACACTTAATATATTGCTTTTAGGTGCTTCAGATACAATCGTTTCCAGTTTTGAATGATCTTCTTTTAAGTTTTGGAACCAATTACCAGAGGAGGCAAGATTGCCAATAATATCAATGTTGTAAAACAAGTTGTTGTTTTCCTTTCCGAAGAAATCATGCAGTTTATTAATGAATGCAGCCGACAAAAATTTTAAGTCAAAATACACACGAACCTCACCAGCATTAATATCTTCAAAAGTTTTTTGAATATCAAATTCCTTTTCCGAAGTAAAAAACAAAACATCAGCTCCCCGCGCTAGGGCATCTTTTGCGAGTTTATTTGCAATGGTTTCATCATCGATAAAAAGTGCTTGACCTATGGACCATTCTTGTGGATGGCCTGGGATACTATTAAAGGCTTGACTGAAGTTGTCTTGATGATAGAATGGTTTAACATGAATACCTTCTAGGCTCTGCCAAATGAGCGTGTCGTTATAGTCGGCCCCCTTTAAGTCAACTTGTATTTTTTGCTTCCATCCTTTGGCAGAAACAGCGTCAAAATCTGAAAATAGCTCTTTATTCATATTTCTCTTCCAGCTTTAAACTATCCTCATGTTCTATAATAAAAATGTCCTCGTTTTCTTTTTTGAGATAGTATTTTTCGCGCGCAAACTTCTCTTGCTCTAGACTGTCTTTCATTTTCTCAATAAAAGTATTATCCTTTTTAATCTCTTCGATATAAAAATCTTTGTTGTCCTCTAGCGCATCTATGTCATCATTTAATTCTTGATGGATAAACCAAGAGTTTGTATCAAAAAAAAGCATCCAAACAAGAAATAGTATCAAGATGACAATGTATATGCTGCTCACATACCGAAACCACTTTTGCTGTTTGAGTTCAGAGAATTTCACGATGAATTAGACGAGTTTTTGATGTATTATTGAACGAATTAAATCTACACCAACCGTATTGTATTTGTTGGTTGGGATAATGATATCTGCAAATTCTTTTGTAGGCTCGATAAATTGCTGGTGCATTGGCTTCAGCGTAGTCTGATAGCGGTTAAGTACTTCATTAAGGTCACGTCCACGTTCTGCCATATCTCTTTTTAGACGTCTTATAAGGCGTTCATCACTGTCTGCGTGTACGTATACTTTAATATCGAATTTATCTCGTATTTCTGGATGTGTTAGAATTAGGATTCCTTCAACAATAACTACTTTCTTGGGATAGGTTGTGATGGTTTCATCCGTTCGATTATGCGCTACGAAAGAATACACCGGTTGCTCAAAAGAATCACCGCTTCTAAGGCGTTCTAAATGTGTTACTAACAAATCAAAATCAATGGAATTAGGATGGTCAAAATTAATAGCAGCACGCTCGTCATAACTAAGATGACTCGTGTCTTTGTAATATGAATCCTGAGAAATTAAGCAAACTTCATCTTTAGGAAGTTGTTCAATTATTTGCTGAACAACCGTAGTTTTTCCGCTCCCTGTTCCGCCTGCGATGCCAATAATGAGCATAGATTATCTGTTTTTACAAAAATAGTTATTCTGAAATTGTGATACTAGATAAGCATCTAAAACCTACCATTATTTTTCAACAGCTTTTACTTCTGCTTCTGTGACCATACCGTCTTGCGTGTTTCCCCAAGAATTCATGACATAATTCATCACATCCGCGACCTCTTGATCGCTAAGCCCCATGGGTACCATCACGCCATTATAGGTCACGCCATTTACCTCAATTTCTCCTTTTTGGCCATATTTTACGGCTTTAATGCTTTCGGTGCGCATATCCTTTAGCCAATTAGAGAGATACAGCGGCGGAAAGTTTCCTGGTATGCCTTTTCCGTTAGCCAAATGACATTGCATACAGAAATCGGAGTATACCATACCTCCGCGTTCTTTGCTTTTTTGAAGTTCAGATTGAGTTGCATCAGGACGTTCTACTTGACCAATCTTTATTGTTTTTTTTGGCGCCTTTTTTTCTTCTGAATTTTGACATGCGCCTAGTGCAAACAGCACCGAAGCTAAAACAAGTATTTTTTTCATTGATTTTATTTTAATTAGGTACAATTTTAACGATGCCTTGTCCTTCAACGGCGATGTGAATATAGCCTTTTGGTCCAAGTTTTACGTTTCTCACACGACCTACATCCTCAGCGATGCGTTTTCTGCCAATCACTTTGTTTCCGTCAAGCTCCATCAATTCAACATAATTGAATTTTAAAGACCCAACCAATAAGTCGCCTTTCCATTCAGGATAGACATCGCCAGTTACAAAGGCCATTCCACAGGGAGCGATAGATGGAACCCAGTAATAAATTGGTTGTTCCATGTCTGGCCGTTCTGTTTCTTCTGTAAATTTGGAGCCACTATAGTTCACACCATACGAAATAATAGGCCACCCATAATTACCGCCTTTTTTTATGATATTTATTTCATCACCGCCTTTCGGACCGTGCTCATGAATCCACATTTCTCCTGTTTCGGGATGTAACGCCATCCCTTGGGGGTTTCTGTTTCCGTAGGTGTAAATTGCTTTTTTTGCATCGCTAATAGTGGCAAAGGGATTATCCTTTGGAATGCTTCCATCATCGTTTAGACGGTAAATTTTTCCTCCATCACGCGTGAGGTCTTGCGGATTTACATCTCTTGCACCGCGTTCACCAATCGAAAAATAAAGATAGCCTTCATTGTCAAATTCTATCCGAGAACCAAAATGCTGCCCTTTTGTGGTATTCCTAGTTGCTCTGTAAAGGGTTTCAATGTTTATGAGTGCCATTGACTCATCTAATTTACATCGAATAAGCGCCGTGTTTCCTCCGATATCAATGTCTTCCGAAGCTGCATGAGTAATATAAATCCATCCGTTTTCAGCATAGTTAGGATGTAATTCAATGTCCAAAAGCCCGCCTTGCCCTCGATTATAAACCTCGGGAACATTCGTAATTTCCGTTTTGATACCATCTTTAAAGTGCAATAGTGTGCCACTTTTTTCAGTAATCAACAGAGCCCCATCAGGCAGCCAGGTCATTCCCCAAGGGTTGTTGAGGTTGTCTACAACGGTTTCAATATTATAGGTTCGCTTTTGCGTATTAATAGCAATATCACCCTTCTTTTTAGCTTCATTGCAATTGGCAAAAACAATCAGGATGGATACTAGGAGTAGGGTTTTTTTCATAGCAATTAAATTACGATGAAAGGTACTGAAAAAGACAAAGTTTTAAAAACACACAGCATTTTAAAATTATGTATTTTTGTGTGTCAATTTCGGGATGTAACGCCATCCCTTGGGGGTTTCTGTTTCCGTAGGTGTAAATTGCTTTTTTTG
>Ga0114916_1000564_pt1 | contig 24355 bp, 23 predicted proteins | sample MalvirAntarct_66_FD_83501 | JGI IMG/M metagenome (GOLD analysis project Ga0114916, IMG submission 83501) | Marine viral communities from the Global Malaspina Expedition - Malaspina viral metaG Antarct_66 | ecosystem: Environmental > Aquatic > Marine > Oceanic | place: West Anvers Island... | reverse complement strand
GCGCTCGCGGGTGGCGAGACTACGTGCGCGCCGTGCGCGAGGGCGCGCTCGTGCAGCTCGTCCGGGTCGATGCCGAGGATCCGGAACTGCGCCCCGACCCCGCGAGCGCTGCCGGCCGCGAGGTCATCGGCCACCCACGGATGGCCCTCGTGCGTGTGGTCGGCGTGGAGCATCACTTCGGCAGGGCCGAATCGCACCGCGGCGAAGTCGATGTCCTGATAGTGCACTTCGGCCTCAAACACGTCGCGGTAGAAGGCTGCGGCACGTTCCGCGTCCGCCACGAGGAGGTTCACTGACAGCGCGGGGAGCAAGGCTCCGTAGCGGAAGCCGGGCATCCACGGCATCGTGCCCTCGGGGCGCTTCTTGATTCCCATCGCGGGACTCCTCGTGGCTAGTCTGGGCGGATCCCCCGGAGCGCGCCGATCTGCGCGGCATGCTCGCGATCATGATGCGCTACGTGCTCCAGCATGGGGCGCACCATGCGCTGATCGCCGTCCGAGAGCGTGAACACCCGGTCGAGGGCATCGTCGGGCAGCCGTCGCATCAGCGCCAGCAGCGGGCGACGGCACTGCTCCAGCCATTCTGCGAGGTACTCGGGCGTCTCCGCGATCGCGGGCCGCTCTCGGTGGGCGTAGGGCGCCGGCGTGCGGTCGCCGATTGCCTGGTCCACCGTGCGCCGGATCCAGTCCTCGACGAGTCCGACGTGCCAGAGCACGTCTCGGATCGACCATCGCCGGTCATCCGGAGCACTGTCCGAGGCCTCTGGCACTCGCTCGAACTCCTCGGCGGTGATGCCCTCGAACGACCCGAGGAGCTCCCGGCGCGCTGCTTCGAGGTCTGCCCGAAGCCGCTCGATGTCGCTCATGCCTCGCTCCGCCGCTGCTCTCGTCCAGACGCGCGCATACGATACGGCCCATGACCTCCGCTGACGCATCCTCGCGCGATCTCCGGTTGTCCCCGCTCCTGGACCGTGTCGCTCTCGTGACTGGAGCGGCCGGGAAGGGCGTCGGGCGTGCGACTGCGCTCGCGCTCGCGCGCGACGGCGCAGATGTCGCGCTGAACACTCATCGCTCGCTCGACACCGCCGAGGAAGTCGCGGCCCAGATCCGAGCGCTCGGCCGCCGCGCCATCGTCGTTGGTGGGGACGCCTCTGAACCTGCGGTCGTCGAGGAACTCGTCGCCCGCGCGACTCGCGAACTCGGTACGCCCGGCATCGTCATCGCCTCGGCGGGTGGTCGCTGGATCCCGCGCCCCATCGAGGAGATCACGCCCGAGGCCTGGCGCGAGGCGATGGCCGAGGAGATCGACGGGGTGTTCCTGCTGATCCGCGCCACGCTCCCCGCGATGCGCGAGGCGGGCTGGGGACGCATCGTGACGGTCGGTGGCTACGACGCTGAGCAGTGGGCCGTCCCTCCGGAGGTCGGCCCCATCGACTACGCACTCGGCAAGGCCGCGCGGCACTGGTTGGTGCGCACCCTCGCACGGCACGAGGCGCAGCACGGCGTCACGCTGAATGCCGTGGCTCCGGGGCCGATCACGAGGATTCCCGCGGGCGAGATGGTAGACGCCGTCCTCGGACGGTACGCGCTCGATGGCTACCGCCGCCCGACGCAGGTGGACGTGGCGGAAGCCATCGTGCGGCTGTGCCTCGACGGGCAGGTGACGGGGAGTGTGGTGGGGCTCCCGGGCCCGAACCCGGGAGCGGTCGTCCTCGACTAGCAGCCGGGCAGCCCGCCCTCGGCGTGGCTACTTCACGATCAGGAGCACGGTGCCGGAGGGCACCTCACCACCGGGGAACCGCGAGGCGAACGTCGCATTGACGAACGCGGGGCCCGCGAGGCTGTAGCTCACCCAGCGGCCGTCCACGGTAATGAAGATGCTGCGAGCGCCACCGATGCGAGCGCCCTCGGCCATGTCGGCGAGCGTCCCGCCGTTCCACGACGTGAGGTTCACCCCGGTCGAGGGGAAGTCGACGGCGAAGGTCCCCTCCCCGGTACCGACGGGAGGGTCTCCGGTCACGGGCACCTGCTGGAACTGGGCGATCGAGACGGTGCCGGAATCCTCGTGGCTGCCGAGGTTGAGCACCCAGAACCAGTTCCACTCGGTCTCCGGCGCGTGGACGCGGGCGATCCCCGCGACGGTGACGTCGCTCGCCTCGTTGTTCGCCTTGTGCCCGGGGGAGTCCTGCCACTGCTGCACGGCATCCGCGCCCTGGCTGAGGTTCGTGCCCACCACCAGGTTCTCGCGGATGTAGGCGTTCGTCGGGTAGTCAAAGGCATAAATACGCTCGGCCATGCCTCGTGCGAGGGAGTCCGTGTGGTCGATCGTGTCCCGGTCGGCGAGGTCCTCCGCCATCCACTCGGCGGCCTCGGTGAGGATCGGGGAGAGCTTCAGTGGTGCCAGGCCGAGCGCGACGCGGATCTCGTTGATCGCCTCGATCGCCTCGATCTCCTCCGCATCCAGTCCGCCGAGGTCAGCCGATGCTGTCGACGGGGCCAGCAGCATGGGGATGGTGAGGACGGCGGCGAGCAGTGAGGCGATCAGGGTGCGGCGCATGGGTCTGCTTTCGTTGGGCGGCAATATGGGGTGGGGTTACCCCTCGACGAGGCGCTTCAGGAGCGCTTTCAGCCGGGGAGAGAGTTCGAGTTCTGAACGGAGCCGGGCCAGTTCACGTTCGTTCACGATGAGTGGGCGCTGTTCGATCCGGTCATCTTCATCGTACGCCGCAAAGCGGATGGCGTACTGGCCCTGCTTTTCTCCCAGCTCGTAGTGGAGGAGCTGGATCGAGGGCGCGTGCAATCCCTCGTCGATGGCGGCTTCTTCGACCACCATCCCCTTGCCCCACGGCAGGCTGAACGCTCGAGGTACTCGACGTGCAGGCATGGTTCATCCTCCAGCGGTGCGTGCTCGGGTAGGACGCGCTGGGATGATACGCCCGTGGGGTCAGGGCCTCGGGCGGTCGGGTACAGGCTCGGGACTCGCGTCGAGGCTAGCGGGCGCTGCCGTTCGCCACCTTCTCGCAGGCGCGGGCGAGCCGGCGAGCGGCCTCGCGGAGGTCTTCCTCCGGCACCCACGAGTAGGCCAGGCGGATGTGGTCGCCCGTGTCCTTGCGATCCGGGAAGAACGACAGCCCGGCGGGAGCCAGCAGGCCCTCCTCGACGGCCGCGCGCGAGACCGCGCCACCGGCGAGGCCCTCGGCGAGGTCGACCCAGAGGAAGAAGCCGCCGTTGGGCTTGCGGAAGGTGAGGTATGGCTCGCAGTACTCACGGAGCGCGCTGGCGAGGATGTCCGCCTTGCGCTCGTAGATCTTGCGGACGTGGTTAATGTGGCGATCCAGGCCGCCGTCCTTCGCGAACTCGTAGAGCATCGCGTGCAGGAGCGGCGAGTTCCCCATCTCGAACCGGACGCGGACGATCCGGTCGAGGATGTCCGGGGTGGTGTGGATCCAGCCGACCCGCAGGCCGGTCGCCACGATCTTCGAGAACGTGCCGACCGTGATCACGCCGTTGCACTCGGACATCGCCGAGAGCGACTCGGGGCGGGCGGCCTCCTGGAACCAGAGGTCGCCGTAGGCGTCGTCGTCCACGACGAAGATGCCGCGCTCCGCAGCGATGCGGAGGAGCTTCTCGCGGCGCTCGGCAGCGAGCGTGACGCCCATCGGGTTATGGAACGACGAGATCGTGTAGATGATCTTGACGTTCTTCCCCTCCAGCTGGAGGCGCTCGATCAAGGGTTCGAGTTCGTCGACGACCATGCCGTTGTCGTCCATGGGGACGGTCTGGATCTCCGCGAGGTGGCCGCGGAACGTGCGGATCGAACCGGAGAACGTGGGCGCCTCTGAGATCACGACGTCACCCGCCGAGATGAGCGCCGCGGCGACCTGGTCGATGGCGCCCGCGCTGCCGTTGGTGAGCAGGAAGTGATCGGCGGTCACGGGGAAGCCACGGTCGCGCGTGTAGCGCTGGGCGAGGAACTCGCGGAGCGGCTCGAAGCCGAACGCGCCGCCGTAGCGGAGCGGCGTGTCGTCGATCACGTCGACGGCACGTGCCATTGCCTCGATCAGCGCCTGGCGAGGCAGGGAGTCGGGGTCGGGGATACCACCGCCGAGGGTGATCGGGGTGACCACGGACTGCACGTCGGCCGGCAGGCCCCAGTCCGTCGGCGTCCCGGCGGTGACAATCTTGACGGCGTCGCTAGCCAACTCATCCAGGTCGAACTGCGACCATTGGTCGGCGAGGTCCTGGGCAAGGGTGCGCTGCGCAGTCACGGGTGTCTCCAGTGGATTACGGATGCTTGAGCCGGAACACGCCTCTCAGGTATTCCGACCGTAATCGCGAAACGATATGTCTAGTTGGTGTCACCTTCAACGGGATTTCCCTATGAACGTGAATCTGAGAGGGCCTGTCTGACAGATAACGCACGAACGTGCAGAAGTGTTACCGCCGGGTTTCGGGGACGCTGCTAGCCGGCACCAGCCGCCTTCTCCAGGGCCCGCCCAAATCTGGCGATCGCCTCGCGGAGTTCCTCGGGCGGCAGCGCGGAGAACACGAGGCGGATGCGATCCGTACCGCCGAGGAGCGCGCTGTCCTCCGTCGCGAAGTAACCCGTGCCCGGGGTGACCGCGACGCCTTCCTCGGCGGCGGCGGCGGCCACCGCGCGAGCTTCGAGGCCCTTGCCCAGCTTCAGCCAGTGGAAGAACCCGCCGTGGGGGCTCCGGAACGTGACGTATGGCTCGCAGAACTCGCGGAGCGCGTTCGCGCTCGCGTCTCGGCGCTCTCGGTAGAGGGTCTGGAGCGCCTCGACGTGGGGGCCGTATTCACCGGACTCGAGGAACTCGTGGACGATCCGGTGGAGCAGTGGCGAGGAGCCGTTATCGAAGCGCATGAAGACGAGCTTCTGGATGATCTCCGGCTGCGAGGTGATCCACGCGACGCGGAGGCCGGTCGCGACAGTCTTGGAGAACGTCCCCACCCGCATCACGCCGCGCCCTCGGGCGAGCGCGAACATCGAAGGTGGTGGGGGACCGTCGAGGTCGATGCCGGTGTAGGCGTCGTCCTCCACGATTAGCACCCCATGCTGACGGGCGAGCGCGACGATCGCCTCGCGCCTCTCGAGGGTGAGCGTTGCGCCACTCGGGTTGTCATAATTCGGCTGGAGGTAGAGGAGCTTCGCCTGCTTGCCCGTCATCCGTCGGGTGTCGAGCACGCGCGCGAGGGCGGACGGGATCATCCCGTCGTCGTCCTGCGGCGACTCCACGATCGTCGCCCCGCGGGCGCGGAAGGTGCGGATCGCGCCGGGGTACGTCGGCGCGCCGACGACCACGATGTCGCCCTCACCGACGAACGTCGCCGCGATGTTGTCGATGCCGTGCGCGCTGCCCGAGGTGAGCGTGACGTGCGCCGAGGCGACGTCGATGCCGCCCTCCTGCGCCTCGCGGTCGGCGATCCACGCGCGGAGGGGTTCGTAGCCCTGCTGACCGCCGTAGGTGAGGGCCGCCGCCGCGTCGGACTCCAGCGCGCGTCGCATCGCCTCGAGCAGGCCGGTGGCCGGAAGCGTCGCGCGATCGGGGACACCGGCGTTCAGGTCGTAGGGCAGGGGCGAGAGCGAGGTGTTGGGCGCGAGTCGACCGACCGCCGGCGCGAGGAGCGCCTCGATGGCGGTAGGGGGGAAGGCGGATGCGCTGTCGTCGGACGAATCGTTCGTCATGGGAGCGCCAGCGTACGTTCGCCCTCGGACGTGAACAACGGCCCGAGGGGAACCCACGGTCACATACAGGTTGTCTGCGTGCTTGGAAAGCGTTGCGCGTCTGACTACGATTCGCGCGCGACGGACGGCATTCGGGGTGCCTCCGCGATCACGTCGAACGAAACGTCACTCGTTGCGCAGGGGAGGGGACACCATGCCGGGAGTGCTTGAGGGCATCCGCGTCCTGGAATTCACGCAGATCATCGCCGGGCCGTTCGGCGCTCAGCATCTCGCCGACATGGGCGCCGAGGTAATCAAGGTCGAACCGCCCGAGGGCGAACCGTGGCGCTTGTTCAACCAGTTCATGCCCGGCGAGTCCAAGACGTTCCAGTCTCTGAACCGCGGCAAGAAGTCCCTGGTCCTGAAGCTACAGGAGCCCGAGGCGCAGGCGATCGTCCACAAACTCGTCCCGACGATGGACATCGTGATCTGCAACTACCGGCCTGACGTGCCCGCGAAGCTGGGCATCGACTACGAACGCCTCAAGGCGATCAAGCCGAACCTGATCTATGTGGACAACACCGCGTGGGGGCGCAAGGGCCCGTGGGCGCACCGCCCCGGCTACGACATCATCGCGCAGGCCGTCTCTGGCCTCATGGGCGCCGAGGGCAAACTCACCGACACCGGAGCGCCCGGAGTGATCACCTCGACGGCCATCGCCGACTACACGACGGGCGTGGCGATCGCTTGGGGCGTCTGCGCTGCCCTCTACCACCGGGAGCGAACGGGCGAAGGGCAACTGATCGAGACGAACCTGCTGCAGACCGCGCTCGCGGTGCAGGGCACCTCCGGTATGGATCTCCCGCTGGCGGATCAGGTGAAGTACCAGAAGATGGAGCGAGTGAAGGAGCTGCGCGAGGAGCGTGCTCCGTGGTCGGACATCCTCGCCGCGTATCAGCTGGGGCAGCTCGCCCGCGTCGGCAACATCTACTACCGCACGTACAGCACTCGTGACGGCGCGATCGCCATCGGCGCGCTCTCGCCCACCCTCTGGGCGAAGGTGCGGGGCGCGATCCCTACCGAGTTCCTCGGCATGGCGGATCCGAACTACAACCCGCAGGATTCCGCCTACCTCGAGATGTGCCAGCAGGCTGTCGCGGGCGTCGAGGCCCAACTCAAGGAGAAGGACACGGAGGAGTGGCTCGGCATCTTCGAGAAGGCTGGCGTCCCGGTGGGGCCCGTGAACTTCGTCGAAGAGGCCGTCGAGGACCCACAGGCGATCGAGAACGACATGATCGTCTCGTTGGAGCACCCACTCTCCGGGCCGCAGAAGCAGATCGCGCCGATGCTCCGCATGTCGGCGACACCGCTCGCGATCCAGGGGCCGTCGCCGATCCTCGGTGCGGACACGGAGGGCATCATCGCCTCAGCGGGGTACAGCGCCGACGAGATCGCCGCGCTGCGGGAGGCGGGCGTCATCAACTAGGGTGCGCTGACCCAGGTCGCACGCTCCGCTTCACTCGCGCCCGCCTCGATGGGGGCTGACTCAATCCTCGGTTGGCGCTTACCATCCGCGCCGCAACCTTACGCATACGGGAAGGTTCTCTCTGCATGGCCACCGGACCGCTGGACGGCATCAAGCTCCTCGAGTTCACCCAGATCATCGCCGGCCCCATGGGCTGCCAGATGCTCTCCGACCTCGGCGCTGACGTGATCAAGGTCGAGCCGATCGAGGGCGAACCCTGGCGCCTCAACGGCCAGTTCATCCCGAAGGAGTCCGTGACCTTCCTGGGGCTGAACCGCGGCAAGAAGTCGTTCGCGCTCGACCTCGCGCACCCGCAGTCGCGCGACGCCATCCACAAGCTGGTCAAGGACATGGACGTGGTGGTCATCAACTACCGCCCGGACGTCTCCGCCCGCCTCGGCATCGACTACGACACGCTCAAGGCCATCAAGCCGGACCTCGTCTACATGGACAGCACCGCCTTCGGCCGCGAGGGTGCGTGGGGCAACCGGCCCGGCTACGACATCGTGGTGCAGGCTGCCTCGGGCGTGACCTCGACAGTCGGCAAGGTGGACGAGAACGGCACGCCACTCGTCCCGCCGGCGCACGCGGACACCACGACGGCGTACGCGATCTGCGCGGGCGTCCTCGCCGGGCTGTTCTACAAGGAACGCACCGGCGTCGGCCAGAAGGTCGAGACGTCGCTGCTGATCAACGCCCTCACGATGTCCATGAGCGCGTTCGACGACATCCCCGCGGGGAATGGCGAGCAACGCGCGAACCTCCTCGCGGCGCTCCAGAGCGCCCGCGACAGCGGCATGCCCTACGCCGACTTCCTCAAGGAGCGTGACGCGATCCTCGGGCGGGGCGGCAGCGGGAACGTCTACTACCGCTGCTTCCTCACCAAGGACGGCGCCCTCGCCATCGGGGCGCTCTCGGCGAGCCTGCGGAGGAAGGTGCGCGCGACGCTCGGCTTCGAGCACAACCGTGACGAGCCGACGTACAACGCGGCAGACCCGGAGCAGATGCGCATCGACCAGGAGCTGCGCGCGAAGGTCGAGGCGCTCTTCCTCACCAAGACCAACGACGAGTGGGAGCAGATCCTTACCGACGGAGGCGTCCCGGTGGCGCCGATCCTCTTCACGCAGGAGCTCATCGACCACCCGGTCGTGCAGGCCAACGGCTACGTCGTGGAGCTGGAGCACGAGCTCGTCGGCCCGATGCGCATGCAGGCGCCGCCGTGGAAGATGAGCGTTTCCAACCCGACTCCGCAGGGCCCGCCGCCCGTGCTCGGCAAGCACAACGAGGACATCCTGAAGGGCATCGGGTACAGCGACGAGCAGATCGCGGAGATGCGCTCCGCCGGCGCGATCCTCTAGGACGCATCCCTACCCGCGTCAACAGGCTCGCAGCGCCGGAGCCGCGTCTTGGCGACAGTCGAAACGCGGCTCTCTTTGCGTGGTTGGTAGGTTGGCGAGCACGGGCGGTAACCAGCGAGGATTCGATCATGGCGCAGCTCGACACAGAAGTGTGGGGACAGGGCACCTCAGTCGTGCTCGTCCACGGCTCCCTCGACCTCGGCCCCGAGGCTTGGCTGGGGCTTCGCCCGCTGGCGGACGAGGGATACCGGGTAGTCGTCGTGAACCGGAGCGGCTATGGCGGTTCCCCGAATGGCCACGGAGAAGACTATTTGAAGGACGCGAGTGACTTAGTCGATCTGCTCGATGAGCCAGCGCACCTCGTCGGCCACTCGTACGGCGCGCTCGCGACACTGTTTGCTGCGGCAGAACGCCCTGAGTCCGTGCTGTCTCTCACGGTCATCGAGCCTCCTGCCTTTGCGATTCGTTCCGCGGACCCGGAAGTTGCCGCCCTGCTCGCACGAATGAACGACCTATCGGCGCAAACCGGTTTGAGCGATCGCGAGTTCCTGGAGGCGTTCTTCGCAGTCGTCGGTGTGCCGACTGACGAGGTTCCCAGCGAGATGATGGATGCCTTCGTGAAGCGCGTTCCGCTGCTACGGCACGGGCGGCGCGCCTGGGAGGCGGAACCGCCGCTCGCTCGTCTGTCGTCTCACGGGCTGCCGGTGCTAGTCGTCTCCGGCGGTCACCACGAGGCGTTCGAGGCGGTGTGCGACGAGTTGGTGCAGCAGCTCGATGCTCGGAAGGTCACCATTACGGGCGCGGGGCATGAAGTCCCGATGATGGCCGACGAACTGAGCCGCGAGTTGCTCGCCTTCTGGCGCAGCCTGTGACCGAACCGAGAGCCACCAGCGGATTCCGACCATCCCGGGTATCCTCGGGCCTCGCAGTGAGCCGCTAGGAGAAGCGTATGTCCGAACCCCTCGTCGTCGTGTCCGTGGCGAACGGCATCGGGCGGCTGCGCCTGAACCGAGCCGACAAGCGCAACGCGCTGAACGAGGAGATGTCGGGCCAGGTGCTAGCTGCCATCCAGCAACTCGAGCTGGATGACAACGCCGTCTGCATCGTGATCGAGGGGACGGACGGCGCGTTCTGTGCCGGCGCCGACATGGCCGAGGCTAACGCGGCCTACGAGGCAGGACAGCACCGCTTCAACCCGTCCGCCTACGCCGCTGCCGCGGTCGGTTCGGCGACGAAGCCGACGCTCGCCGCCATCGACGGCCCTGCCTACGGCGCCGGTGCGCTCCTCGCCTGCTCCACCGACATCCGCATCGCTTCGGACCGGGCGCGGTTCCGCTTCCCCGGCTCGGAGTACGGTCTCGTCGTGGGGGCACACGCGCTGCCCTCGCTCGTGGGTGGGCCGATCGCCAAGGAACTGATCTTTACTGGCCGTGTCGTGGACGCCGAGGAGGCCGCTCGCATCGGCCTCGTGAACCGCAGCGTCCCCGCCGCCGACTTCGCCGCCACCGTCGATGAGCTCGCAGGCCAGATTGCGGCCTCCTCGCCGCTCGCCCTCGAGTGGTCGAAGCGCACGATCAACACCGCGGTCACGGGTGGCAACGCCCTCGCCGTCGAGCAGCAGGCCGACCTCCTCCTCCGAGGTGGCCCCGACCACAAGGTTCGTTTCGGCGCTGCCACGAAGCGCGTGACCGGGCGGTAGCGATGTCCGACGCGATCCCGACCGGCAGAGAGCGCGACGACTGGGCGAAAGTGCGCTCGTACATCCTCGCGCAGGCGGAGAAGTACACACCGATCGAGTACTGGCCACGCCTGCTCGAGCAGCGCGCCCAGCTCATCCAACTGTTCGAGGACGTCACGCCGGAGCAGGCCGCGTGGCGCCCACCGACTGGCGAGGGCGAGGACGCCTGGAGCATCGTGGAGATCGCCCAACACGTCCTCCAATGGACCGAGAACATCATCCAGTTGAACCATGCACTCCTCGAAGGCCAGGAGGCGACGAAGCTTCCCTCCGGCTACCTCGACCCCGACCCGAAGGCCGTGCTGTCCGAGGTACGAGACAGCCTCGTGGAGTCGTCGCACGAACTGGCGGAGACGCTGCTCTACGTGGCGAACCGCGCCGACCCGGCGCGCACCGTGGAGCACTCGCGCTTCGGTGAGCTGAACGCACGTCAGTGGTTCGTCCTCGGGCGGGTACATGACATGGACCACATCCTCCAGATCGAGCGTCTGAAGGAGACCGAGGGCTTCCCGGCCTAAGCGCTTTTAAGCGGAGTTGGCTCGCGGAGAGCCAGGATCGAGGGTTCCCGTGAACACATCTTCCCCCGTCGCCGCCGAGGTCGTCCGCCGCATGACCGAACGAGGGCTACGCCTCGCGACTGCCGAATCGACTACGGGCGGCCTCACGGGCTACCTGCTCGTGGCGGTGCCGGGAGCCTCCAAGGTCTTCGTGGGCGGTGTCGCTGCATACGGGCGGAAGCCGAAGACGGACTGGCTCCGCGTCTCGCCCGACACCATCGCGGAGCACGGCTCGGTACACGAGGAGACGGTGCTGGCCATGGCCCGTGGCGCCCGCGAGGCGCTCGAGGTAGACCTCGCCGTCGCGGAGAGCGGCATCGCCTCGCCGACGAACAATCCCGATCGCCCCGGTGGCCTCTACTGCCTCGCGCTCGTCGGTTCCGACGGCCACGAGGTCGCCGAGCGCCACATCTTCGAGGGTGACCGCGAAGCCACGATGCGCGCCGCTGCCGACCGCCTGCTGGCGATGGTCATCGAGTACCTTGACCAGAGCGCCTGAGGGATATCACCGCGAGGGCTGCACTACTCCCGACCACTGTCCTGCTAGTCTGGCGGGCATTCCGCTGCGTGGCACATGCGGCACAGATGGCACAGGGGAGTTGCCTGCATGACCGAGCTTGAGGTGTTGGCGTCCGGGGCAGAGCTGTGTCACGGCCTCGGATGGGTCGAGGGTGCGAGCGCTGCGGACCGCGTCGCGTTCGCGCTGCCCGGCGACCGTCCTGTCTGGGGGCGCAACCGGCCCCTCAAGATGGAGCACCTCCGGCTCGAGTTCTCGTTCGACCTGAAGAAGCGGCAGGTGAAGGGCCTCGCATCCCTCACGTTCTCGCCCCGCGCGACGAACGTGCGCGAGGCGATCTTCGACGCGTTCGACCTCGACGTCACCGCCGTCACCGACGAGGCGGGCAAGCCGCTGAAGTTCACCAACGGCGACCGCGCGCTGCAGGTGGACCTGGGCCGCGCGAGGAAGCCGGGGCAGTCCACCACCGTCACCGTCGCCTACACCGCCACCCCTCGGCGGGGGCTCTACTTCAACGCCCCGGACGAGGGCTACCCGAACCGTCCCGAGCAGATCTGGACGCAGGGACAGGCCGAGGACTCCGCGCACTACTTTCCGTGCTTCGACTTCCCCGGCGAGAAGTGCACCAGCGAGATGATCGTGACGGTTCCCGCGACCTGGACAGCCGTCTCGAACGGCTATCTCGACTCGGTGAAGGAGGACAAGCGTCGCAAGGCGAAGGTCTTCCACTGGAAGCAGGACCTGCCGCACCCCGCCTACCTCATCACCCTCTGCGCTGGCGAGTTCGACGAGGTGTCCGAGGACGCCGGCGGCGTGCCCGTGCAGTACTACGGCCAGCCCGGCTCCTCCGAGGACCTCGTGCGGGCGTTTGGGCGCACGCCGGACATGGTGACGTTCTTCTCGGACAAGATCGGCGTCGACTACCCGTGGTCGAAGTACGCCACGGTGGCGATCCACGACTTCATCTTCGGCGGCATGGAAAACACCTCCGCCACGACGATGACCGACACGCTGCTCCACGATGAGCGGGCGCACGGGGACTTCGAGGAGATCGCGGACTCGATCACCGCGCACGAGCTAGCCCACCAGTGGTTCGGCGACCTGCTGACCTGCCGCGAGTGGGCGCACGGCTGGCTGAATGAGTCCTTCGCGACGTACTTCGACGCGCTGTTCGTCGAGCATCACCGCGGGCACGATGCGTTCCGCGTCGCCGTCACGCAGAACGCGCACATCTACCTCGAAGAGGACTCAGGCGACTACCGTCGCCCGCTCGTGCAGAACGTCTACACCGACCCCATCGACATTTTCGACCGGCACCTCTACGAGAAGGGGTCGGTCGTCCTAGACATGCTCCGCAACCGCCTCGGCGACGAGTTGTGGTGGAAGGCGATCAACCACTACGTCTCGAAGCACCGCGAGTCCGAGGTGCTCACCCCCGACCTCCAGCGCGCGATCGAGGAAGCCACCGGCTACAACCTCGACGGGTTCTTCGCGCAGTGGGTGTGGAAGGGCGGCCACCCGGAGTTCAAGGCGACGACCGCCTGGGACGCCGAGAAGAAGCAGGCCACGGTCACCCTCGAACAGACGCAGCAGGCCGACGAGAACCTGACCTCGATCTACGAGGTGCCGATGGAGATCGGCTTCTGGGTGAACGACAAGCTCGACCGGCGCACCGTCGAGGTGCGCGATGGGCACGAGACATTCGTGTTCACGCTCCCCTCGGAGCCCGAGTTCATCTCGATCGACCCTGCCAACCGCGTCCTCAAGACCCTCGACTACAAGCCGGGCGAGAAGGCGCTGAAGGCGAACCTCCTGAAGAACCCCGAGGCGGTCGGACGCATCGAGGCAGCACGCGCCCTCGGGAAGCTGGGGGCACCGGGAGCCATCGAGGCGCTCCGCAAGACGCTGCTGAACACGCGCGAGTACCACCACGTCCGAGCGGGCGCTGCGCACGGGCTCGGCGAAGCGAAGAGCGAGGCCGCTCGCGACGCCCTCATCGCCGGCACGCGCGAGCGCGACCAGTTCGTGCGCCGCGCCGCGGCGTCCGCGCTCGGAAACTTCCGCGACGCTGAGGCTGCAGCTGCGCTCACTCGCCTCCTCGAGGCGAATGATGGAGACGGCGACAAGTCCTACTACGTGCAGTCGGCGGCCGCGTCCGCCCTCGGCAAGACGTTGCAGCCGGGTGTCGTCGAGACACTGACGGGTGTCCTCGGGCGGCCCGCGCACAACGACGTCATCACGGCCGCGGCACTCTCGGGCCTCGCCGCGACGCGCGAGGCGGCTGCGCTGCCGGTGCTGCTCGACCACACGCAGTGGGGCGTGCACCAGAACGCGCGGCGCAACGCCGTCATCGCGCTCGGTTCGCTCTACCGCTGGCTGGAGGCGCCCGACCGCGCGAGGGTGCGCGAACGCCTCGAGGACTTGCTCGACGACCGCTGGCTGCGAGTGCAGCTCTCGGCGGTGTCGGCGCTGCAGACGATCGCGGAGCCCGCCTCGGTTGGTGCGCTCAACGCCGCAGCCGGCCGCGCGCTGGACGGCCGCCTGAAGCGCATGAGCAAGGTGGCGGTCCGCCGCATCGGCGAGGCGCAGAAGAAGCCCGAGGAGCTCAACGCCCTCAAGAAGCAGGTCGAAGAGCTGCAGTCAGCGAACCAAAAGCTCGAGGATCGCCTCGTCGCGCTCGAGGAATCCTCGAAGCCGCGCGGAAGGAAGCGTTAATGCCCACCGCCCAGATCAACGGCATCGAACTGTTCTACGAGGACAGCGACGCGGCGAACGAGTCCGGCAAGCCAGTCATCTTCTTCATGCACGGTGCCGGCGGGAACCACATGTCGTGGTGGCAGCAGGTCCCCGTCTTCCGCGACCAGTACCGCTGCATCGCCGTCGACCACCGCGGCTTCGGGCGCTCGCTCGACACCACCGGCGAGGGCGTCGCGCGCTTCATCGACGACCTCGAAGCGCTCGTCGACCACCTCTCTGCCGGGGGCGGGCTGGAGCGCTTTGCCATCGTCGCGCAGTCGATGGGTGGACGGGCGTCGCTCGGCTACGCCGTACGGCACCCGGAGCGCGTCCGCGCGCTGGTCATGGCGGACACGTGGGGGTTCTTCGACTGGCCCGAGCAGCAGGAGCGCGCCCGCTCGATGCAGCCCGCCGTGACGACACCCCTCGTGCATCGCGCGCTCGCCGACCACTACCAGGAGGCGAACCCCGCGATGACGTTCCTCTACCGCCAGATCCAGGGGCTGAACCCGCCTCGCGAGGGCTCGCCAGTCCTCGCCCCCGGCGCGCCGACGCTCGACCAGGTGCGCGCGTGCGAGGTGCCGACGCTCTGCCTCGTGGGATCGGACGACGGCGTCACGCCGCCCCCGCTGATCAAGGCGCTGGCCGATGAACTCCCGAACGCGCAGTATGTGGAGGTGCCGGGCGCTGGCCACTCGGTTTACTTTGAGCAGCCACAGCGCTTCAACGAACTCGTCGGCGACTTCCTCGCGAAGCACCAATAGCACGAGGCTTTCCGGCCTGAAGGGTGGAGACCACCGTGACTGATGAGAACGAGGGGCGACCCAACGCCAGCAATGGTGGGCGCTCACTCAACGTCTTCTTCGACGTCGACAACACCCTGATCATGTGGAACGGCAAGCTCCGCAACCACACGGAGCACGTCTTCCAGCAGCTCAAGGACGCCGGCCACACCATCTACGTCTGGTCGGGCGTCGGCATCCGTCGCTGGGACATGAAGCGGCATGACCTGGACAAGTACGTCACGGACTACTTCATCAAGCCGCTCGAGAAGCACCACGAGAAGCTCGATGCCCTCGGCGTGCCGATGATCCCCGACTACGTGATCGACGACCACAAGCAGGTCGTCGACGCCTTCGGCGGCTACCACATCCCGGACATGGCGAAGCCCGACGACGAGGAACTCCTCCACGTCCTCGCCGAGATCATGGAGATGGCCGCTCTCCCCACCCTCGGCGACACCGAGGAACCCGGCGAGCAGGTCGCGATCGGGTAGCGGCGCGGTGCCATGTGAACTTCGAGGCGGGCGACCCATGTGGGTCGCCCGCCTCGTTCTCGGTCAGGCCTCGGCGGTAGCAGCGCGCCAGACCTGCTGCGCCCACCCGGCCGCCTCGTCGAGTGCGGCTAGCTCGATGCGCCACGGTTGCAGCCGCAAGAGCCCGAACTCCGGATTCTCGACGGACTGCCACGCGAGTTCCGGCTTGTAGCCGTACGGCTCGGGCAGCGACGCGATGTAGTCCCATACCCGCCGCTTCTGGGCCGCATCGTCCACGAACTCCGCCCGGCAGTCCGCGTACGCCTGCACGGTCCGCATCGGCGACAGGCTGGTCTCGAGGTACGCGACCGACACGAACGGGCTGACGGCGAGGTGGCGGGAGAGGCTCCCGTGCCGCCGAGTCCCGACCCAGCCGACCGGCCCATCCTCGGAGTCGAGGTGTTCCCAGGCGGGGTGCAGGACCCGCACCCGCGTCTGGCCTCGAACGTTCGTGCTGGCGACGGTGGCCCATACGCCGGAGGCCGCGCGCCGCTCGAACTCCACCGCGATGTCGCTGAAGGAGGTAGTCAAACCAAACCCCTGTCCACTGGACGCCTACAAGCGTCCCGCTATCTGTCCTGACGAGTAGGGGTTAGTTGGTCATCGGGCGGGCTACCGCTGCGTCACTCGGGTGATGAGGAAAACGTAGCGGAACCGCAACTCGTAGCGGAAGGGTGCTCGCCTTGATGTACCTGCTGCTCGCTAGCGTCTTGGCACCGAGAAGGGTGGGCACCTTGAACGTTGATGAGGTTAATCAGTTTCGTCTGCGCCATCAGGCGATCATCGAGTTGGGCTTGCTCGCCACTCGCGAAGGCTCCGTCCAGCGCCTATTCGACGAGGCCGCGCGGCTCACCCGGGACGGCCTCGATGCCGACGCCGCGAAGATCCTCGAGCGGCGCCCCAGCGGAACGCTACTCGTGCGCTCTGGCGTTGGCTGGCCGCCGGGGATCGTCGGTGTGGAGGAGATTCCGCCGGAGGGTGACTCTCAGGCGAACTACGCACTCCGCATCAAGGCGCCAGTGATTGTCACGGACCTCCCCCGCGAACGACGCTTTACCCCGTGGCCGACGTTTCTTGAGGTTGGCGTGCAGAGTGGCGTGAACGTGGTGATCGAAAGTGCCCGAGGTGCCTACGGGGTCCTCGAAGTCGATCAGTTCGCCGTGCGAGAGTTCACCGAGGACGACATTGATTTCCTGCAGTCCGCCGCGAATCTCCTCAGTGTGGCGCTCGACCGGCAACAGTACGAGCAGGAGCGCGACCACCTGGTGGACGTCACGGCGCACGAGCTGCGGAGTCCTCTCACGGTGGTCGTGGGGCGGTCGCAGCGCCTCGTCGCGCGGCTGGCCTCCGACGGTGCCATCCCACGCGAGGAACTCGCGAGCGGACTGGAGGACATCATTTCGGAGAGCCGGCGCGTGCAACGCCTCCTCCGAATGCTGCTAGAGCTGGGGCGTGCAGAGCGCGGCGTTCCGGTCAACGTCAGTGCCGTCGACCTCACCGAAACGATGCGCGCCGCGGCGGAGTACGCGCAGGAGATGCACCGCGGCGTCCGCATTCACATCGAGGAACCGGAGCACCAGGTGCTGGTACCGGCGGACGAGGACCTCGCGCGGATCGTGCTCGGCAACCTGATCGAGAACGCCGCCAAGTACTCGGTCCGGAGTCCCGACGTGCGAGTGAAGATCTCCGACTCAGATGGCGCTGCTCAGATCCGCATCAGGGACCGATGTGGCGGCATCAACGGCAACGAACTCGACCGCCTCTTCGACCGCTACTTCCGGGGCCACACCGCGAGGGACTTCAGGGGCTTCGGTCTCGGGCTCTTCGTCTCACACCGGGCCGCGGAAATCCTCAACTGGCGGATCGATGTCCAGAACTCTCCCGGCGAAGGGTGCGAGTTCGTCGTGACGATAGGGCGCCAGGGGGCGCCTGCCTCGGCGTCAGGGGAGCACTGACGCCGAGGCAGCCTCACGCAGCGCGGCTTCCGCACGCGCCTGCGCGTCACACAACTTGAGGTCACCCGGCAGTGGCGACCGGAGGCCGCACGGGCCGCAGAACAGCACGCGCTCGTCGACCACGCCGAGCGGCTCGTCGCACACCGCACAGAACGGCTCGACTCGAATCCCCTCGCGAAGGGCTCGCTCCTGCTCGGTGAACCGCCAGAGCAGGTTGTCCGAGACCACCTCCACGGACGGAACCTTGGAGCGGGATCGGGCGGGCGCTTCGGCCTCCCCCGCCGCGAGCCACTGCATCCACGGCACTCGGGGCATTCGATACGAGAAGGTGGCACCCTCTGAGGCCACCAGGTACACACCAAGCGAAGCCCCGACCGACAGCGCTGCCAGTGCGGCAGCGATCTCAAACAACATGCTGATCCCCGTCCTTGCCGCCCTCTACCGGGTGGGCGGGCAGGAGCTCGACCAGAGCACCTACATCCAAGGGAACGAGGCACGAAGGCTGCCGTTAACCGTCGATCAGACCGAAACGTTAGGTCGCAACGCTTCCGCCACTCCTTCCGATACTTCTGTGGTGGGTTGGTTGCAGAGTGGCCGACTGACACATAACAACCGCCGCGAGGCGGGCGAGCTATCCGCAGACGGAGGGTGAGTCAGGCAGCCGTGGGGCTCAAGGCAGGAACCCTATCTCCGTTGGGCGTAGTGGCTTTCGAACACCCTCAGGATGTTCGGGTTGAAGAAGCGCTTCTGGCCACCAGCCGGATTCTGCGGGTCGAGGTATCGCACGTGGGAGTACCTAGGATCGTCTTCGACCGCCTTACGGACGTCGTGGAAAGTCTGATTCTCCTTGAATTCCGAGAAGCGGGAGCGGAGACGCCTGGTTAGTTCTCGGTAGGTCCAGGGGTACTGAAGTCGAATGCTCTCCTCGGACACCTGCACGACCGGGGCAGACGGATCGTCGGTGATGCCGACCTGGAATGGCGCCCCAGGACTACGACGCATCTGTATGTCGATCGCCACAGCAACATGGAAGTCAATGCCGCTGTGCGAGGTCGGGGCGGACGCGAGATCCCGCAAGTAGCCGATGAGGCGCTCTTCGTCGGGAGATGTGAACACGGCGTCAACGGAGTTCGTCGACAGCAGCCCGATCGGCATTAGATACAGGTTGAACCGTCCGAAGTCGCTCTTGAACCAACGCTTCGAGAGCTCGATGTAGTTCCTGACTGCCGCCGTGCCGATCTCAAGCATCAGCTCGGATAGCTCCGCCCCGACGTTCATGAAGTGTGTAGAGTTGTCCCGGATCTCGGTAAGCGCGTCCAGATTCACCGCCACTGCTGTCGGAACCTCACTTCCGAGCCGGGAGAGCGCCTCGCCCAGGCCGATGGTGTGTGCTCCGCCCGACCGGTTCGTCCTCACGTACAACTTGCGCGAGAGGGAACCGCTTCGCGTACGCCGCCGCTCGTAGACGTATATCGAGCGCAGATCGTTCTTCGAGTCTTGGAGGATCTTCGCTTTTAGTAGGAGCTCCCAAGCATTCAGCGTGAGAATCGAGAACGCTTCGTCCCGGTACTGGAAGTTGGGCTTGTTGAATATCTCAACCGCAGCAAGCAGGGCGGCATCAGCGCGGTCGTTCAGTCTTGAGGATCTTGATGGGCGAGGCACGGACGTTACTGTCTCTTATTCGTTCTCGAACTTCAGCATTATCCGGCAGATTATCAAACAGCCCCTCGGCCTGAGCCGAGGGGCTGTTCTGCACTCCACCGTCGAGGGCGACGCGGCTACACGCCTGAGGCGACCTCGGCTTCGACGACCTCTGGCTCCGCTTGGCGGGCGGCGCCGGGGTGGCGGGTGAAGGTGAATTCGCTGCCGTCGTGGTCGACGGTGATGCGGTCGCCTTCCTCGTAGTTGCCGCTGAGGACGCCCTTCGCGAGGGGGTTCTCGACGCGGCGCTCGATGAGGCGGCGCAGCGGGCGAGCACCGAACTCGGGGTCGTAGCCCTCGCGGGCGAGGACATCGAGTGCGGCCGGCGTGACCTCGAAGTCGAGGCCGCGCTCCTGCAGCCGCTCGCGGACGGTGTCGACCTCGAGGGCCGCGATCTCGCGGATCTCCGGCTCGGTCAGCGGCTCGAAGACGATGATCTCGTCCAGGCGGTTCAAGAACTCGGGCCGGAACGCCTGCTTCAGCGCCCGCTCGATGTCGCGCTGCATCGTCTCGGCGTCGCGGTCACTCGCGGCGCGATGGAAGCCCACCGTCTCGCGGGTGGCGCCGGTGCCGAGGTTCGAGGTCAGCACGATGACCGTGTTCCGGAAGTCCACGGTGCGGCCGTGGCTGTCCGTCAGGCGGCCGTCGTCCATGACCTGGAGCAGCGTGTTCCAGATGTCCGGGTGGGCCTTCTCGATCTCGTCGAACAGGATCACCTGGTACGGGCGGCGGCGGACGGCCTCCGTCAGCTCACCAGCCTGGTCGTAGCCGACGTACCCCGGAGGCGCGCCGATCAGCCGCGACGCCGTGTGCCGCTCCTGGTACTCCGACATGTCGAGGCGGATGAGCGCATCCGGGTCGTCGAACATGTACTCCGCGAGCGCCCTCGCCAGGTAGGTCTTGCCGACGCCCGTCGGGCCGACGAAGACGAACGAGCCGATGGGGCGACGCGGGTCCTTCAGGCCGGAGCGGGCGCGCCGGATGGCGTCGGCGAGCGACGTGATGGCGCGGTCCTGGCCGATCACCTGCTGGTGGAGGAACTCCTCCATCTTCAGCAGCTTCTCCGCCTCACCCTCCATCATCCGGTCGACCGGGATGCCAGTCATCTGCGCGATGAGCGAGGCGATCTCCTGCGCCGTGACCTCCTCGGAGAGCCCGTGCTCCGTCTGCCAGGCCGAACGCCGCTCCTGGTACTCGCGCTGGATCTCCACGACCTCCTGCTTGATGCGGGCGGCCTCCTCGTAGTCCTGCCGCTCGGCGGCGGCGTCCACGCGCGCGCTGGCGGCGTCGAGACGCTGCTTGAGGTCGCGCAGGTCGGGGGAGAGCGACTCCGCCTCGATCACGTGGCGGCTCGACGCCTCGTCGATGAGGTCGATCGCCTTGTCCGGGAGGTACCGCTCGGTCAGGTAGCGGGCGCCGAGGCGCACCGCAGCGTCCACCGCCTCGTCCGTGATCTTCACGCCGTGGTGCTCCTCGTAGCGGGGCCGGAGCCCCTTGAGGATCGCGATGGCGTCTTCCTCGGACGGCTCGTCGACGTACACGGGGGAGAAGCGCCGCTCGAGGGCGGGATCCTCCTCGATGTGCTGGCGGTACTCGTCCAGGGTGGTCGCGCCGATGACATGGAGTTCACCGCGGGCGAGCGCCGGCTTCAGCATGTTCGCCGCGTCGAGGGCGCCGTCCGCACCACCCGCGCCGACGACGGTGTGCAGCTCGTCGATGAACAGCACGATCTCGCCCGCGGACTGCTTCACCTCGTTCATGACGGCCTGCAGCCGTTCCTCGAACTCACCGCGGAACTTCGAGCCGGCGAGCAGCGCGCCGAGGTCGAGCGCGAGCACGCGCTTCCCCTTCAGGCGTTCGGGGACGTCGTTGTCCACGATGCGCTGCGCGAGGCCCTCAACGATGGCGGTCTTGCCGACGCCGGCCTCGCCGATGAGCACCGGGTTGTTCTTGGTGCGCCGGTTCAGCACCTGCATCACCCGCGCCACCTCGACGTCACGGCCGATGACCGGGTCGAGCTGGCCCTGCCGGGCGAACTCCGTCAGGTCGCGCGCGTACTTCGCGAGCGACTGGTAGTGCGACTCGGCGGTCGGAGAGTCCACGCGCGCGGAGCCGCGCACCTCGCGGAGGGCGGTGTAGATCCGCTCCTTCGTGATCTGGAACTCGTTCATGATCGCCGCGGCGTCACCGTCGCGGGCGTCCGCGATGGCGATCAGCAGGTGCTCCACGCCGACGTACTCGTCTTTCAGTCGAGTGGCCTCGTTGTTCGCGGCCTCCAGCATCTGGACGATGCGCGGGGTGGTGTAGATCTGCACCACGTCGCTCTGGAGCCGCGGCGAGCGGTCCAGGCGTTCCTTGATCGCCCTCGTGAGGGCGTCCGTGTCGACGCCCATCTTGTTCATCACCTCGCGCGCGAGGCCGTCTCGGCGCTGCACCAGGGCGAAGAACACGTGCTCCACGTCCCATTGCGCGTGCCGCTGGTTGCGCACGAGTTCCTGGCTGCCCTGGAGGACTTCCTGGGCCTGCTCGGTGAATCGGTCCTGTCGCATCATCTGTCGTTACCTCCACCGGCCGCGGCACCCCCAGCCGATGTGGAGGACGCATTCGAGTTGTTGTTGTTCGTGCGCGCCGCCTCCGAACGGAGTTGCGCGCGGGCCTGCTCGAGTTCCTGGCGACACTTCGCGAGTTCCGCCTGGAGCTCCTCGACGCGGTTGCTGAGGCGGAGGATGACCTCCACCCCCGCGAGGTTGACGCCGAGGTCGTTGACCAGGCGGATCACCTGGCGCAGCCGCTCGACGTCCCGGAACGAGAAGAGGCGTGTGTTGCCGCCTGAGCGCGCGGGCTGCACGAGGCCGATGCGCTCGTAGGAGCGGATCGTCTGCTGGTGCAGGCCGACCATCCGGGCGACCACGCTGATCTGGAACACCGGCTCGTCGTGGGGAAGTTCGTTCGCGTTCGTCACGAGGCCTCCTCCCCACCACTAGCGCCGGCCGCTGCCGGCTCTGCGTTCGAATCGCTCGAGGTCGCCGAAGCCCTCGACGCTCGGAGCGCCTCGAACAGTCGTCGCTGCTCGTCGGTCATCGGGTCGGGGAGCACGAGGCGGACGCGGGCGAGGAGGTCGCCGTAGCCGCCTGATGTCCGAGGCATCCCCTGGCCGGCGAGGCGGAACTGCTTGCCGCCCTGCGTCCCGGCCGGGACCTTCAGCGCGAGCGTCTTGCCCTTCAGCGTCGGCACCTTCACCTCGCCACCGAGCGCGGCATCCTCCACCGGGAGGTCGACCTCGACGTGGAGGTCGTCGTCCTTGCGCTCGAACCGCGAGTGCGGCGCGACGTGGACGCGCAGCAGGAGGTCGCCCGCCGAGCCGCCGTTCGCGCCCGGGCCACCCTGGCCCGCGAGGCGGACGCGCTGTCCGTCCTTCACCCCGGCCGGGATGCTCACCTCGACGCGCTTGAGGGGCGTGGCGACCCCGGTGCCACGGCAGACGTGGCAGGTCGCCCCGGCGATCTGGCCGGTCCCGGCGCAGACACGACAGGGCTCCTCGCCCGCGCGGATCTCGATCGTGCGCTTCGCGCCGGCGTACGCCTCCTCAAGGGTGACGCGCACGTCCGCCTCGACGTCCTGGCCCTTCGTGCGCCCGGCGGCTCGGCGGAAGATGTCGCCGAAGACCCCGCCCGCACCCCGACGCGCGCCACCACCTCCAGCGGCCGCGCCGAACAGGTCACCGAGGTCGAACCCATCGTCCGAGGAGAAGTGGAACGTCTGGCCGCCCGGTCCGCCCTGTGCACCGCCAAACCCTCGAGGGTCGAAGCCGACTCCGCCACCCTGGCGGCGTCGCATCTCCTCGATCTGGTCGGCGTGCATCCACTGGTCGCCGTACTTGTCGTACTTCTTGCGCTTGTCCGGGTCGCCGAGGACCTCGAAGGCGGCGTTGATCTCCTTGAACTTCGCCTCGGCGTCTGGGTTGCCGGGGTTCACGTCCGGGTGCCACTGGCGGGCGAGACGACGGAACGCCGACCGGATCTCCTTTTCGGAGGCGGTCTTGGCTACACCGAGGACTGAGTAGAAGTCACTTGCCATGCACTGAGTGTAGGCATGGGGCTCGATCTTGTCTATAAAATCTGATCGAGAGTCACTCAGATATCTTGACTAGGAGGCGCCCTGCGGTGCATCATTCACCACAAGTCCGGCACCCGCGGACGGCGCAGTTCCGAGGGCAAGGGGTGCCGGCAACGAACGATGAATCGAGATCGTGGTAGCACTCGGGAGCCGCACCCCACGCAACAACCCAGGGGAGACGCCGAGAGAAAGGACATGACCGTGACCAACGATGTCGTTCGCCGTGATCCATTCGCGGCCATCGAGACCCCGTTCCGGCGAGTGTTCGACCGGATGTTCGATGACCCGTTCTTCCGGGTCCCCGCACTCGGGATGGGTTCCTACAGCGATGAGGGCGCCCTCGCACTGGACGTGTACGAGCACGACGGTGCGCTGAAGGTGCAGGCCTCGCTGCCGGGGTTCAGGAAGGATGAGATCGACGTGCAGGTGCACGACGGCATCCTCTCCATCAAGGCGCAGCGCACCTCTGAGCACCAGGAGGGTGAGCCGAACGGCAAGTACTACCGCCGCGAGCGCTCCTGGGGTGCCGTCAGCCGTCGCGTCGCCCTCCCGGGCATCGTGAAGGACGCCGACGTGGACGCCGAGCTGAAGAACGGTGTGCTCACGCTGACGATCCCCCTCCCGGAGGAGAAGCAGCCGAAGCAGATCCAGATCAAGGGCGAGTAACCCGCGCTGCTCCCCCGCCCTGCCCGCTCACGGCCGAGTGAGCGAGAAGCCCCCGGTGCACCGGGGGCTTCTTCGTGCGTGCTAGCGTCCCGGCACGTCCGAGGGGCGAGCGGCAGGAGGCACGACATGACGGGGATCTGGCCGGGCGAGACGCAGTGCGTGGTGATGCTGGGGTTCGACGTGGATGGGCCGTCCGCGATGATCCGGCGCAATCCCGAGGTGGAGCGGATGCCCTCGGCGCGGTCGATGGGGGAGTTCGGGCCGGATGTCGCGATGCCGCGCATCCTGGAAATGCTCCGCGACCACGAGATCCCGGCGTCGTTCTACATTCCGGGCTGGGTGGCGGAGCGGTGGCCCGGGACGGTGGAGGCGATCGCGCGCGACGGGCACGAGGTGGCGCACCACGGCTACCTCCACGAGCCACCCGCCTCGCTCGTCGGCGACGAGGAGGGCGAGGTCCTCGACCGGGGGAGCGCGATCCTCGAG
>Ga0114916_1000561_pt1 | contig 24489 bp, 19 predicted proteins | sample MalvirAntarct_66_FD_83501 | JGI IMG/M metagenome (GOLD analysis project Ga0114916, IMG submission 83501) | Marine viral communities from the Global Malaspina Expedition - Malaspina viral metaG Antarct_66 | ecosystem: Environmental > Aquatic > Marine > Oceanic | place: West Anvers Island... | reverse complement strand
CGTAAATTGGATCAGCAAGAAATTGCTCGCGTTCGAACGACACTTGCTGCACAATATATCCGCAAAAACGAGCTTGATGCTGCCCAAAGACAGCTCGAAAAAGCCTTTGCTGCCGATAGCCGTCATGCGCCCGCCTATGATATGATGGGCGTTTTGTTGCAGCAAGAAGGCAGCCGTCTTAATCTTGAAAAAGCGGATCAATACTTTAAAAAAGCCATTGCGCTCGATAAAGATTTTGATCAAGCTCACAATAATTATGGCGTATATCTATCGCAGATGAAGCGTTATAAAGAGGCAGCTGAGCAGTTTGAAACCGCAGGTGCTGCCCTTGGTTACGAAGGTCGTATTGGGGCGTTAGAGAACTTAGGTCGTACCTACCTTCAGCTCAATGACCATCCTGCAGCGGCAAAGGCTTTTTTACGGGCTTTAGATGGCAATCGAAATAGCGTTATTGCGCATATTGAACTGGTTGATTTATTACTTGAGCAGCAGCGTATTGAGCAGGCACAAAGGCTCTATGATGAGACCTTGATATTGGTACAAGGGCAGGGTGCTAGTCCACGCTTGCTCCTACAAGGCATCAAATTGGCGGCAGCGCAAAAAAACATCAAGACACGCCAACAATTGGCACAGCAACTTTTATCTGCTTATCCATTAAGTGATGAAGCAAAACAACTAAAGACTTGGCTTAACAATCCAGAGGCACCATGGAAATGACCACCCCATCATCAAACACAAACTTTAACGCTCAGGGATCATTTGGTGCCATGTTGCAGCAAGCTCGCAAAGCTAAGCAAGTAAGCTTGGACGACGCGGCAAATGAATTGTTTATTTTAAAACGTCACCTGCAAGCGTTAGAAAATGAAGATTTTGCAGATTTACCGCAAGTGGCGTTTGCGCGCGGTTTTGCGATCAACTATGCCAAATATTTGGGTCTCGACCCAGTCAGAATAGCCAGTAGCTTTGATGCCGCTTACCCAAATGAGCTGAAATCGCGTTCGGCTAATAATACTCAGTCGCCACTGCAGCCTATGGGTACGCTACAGCGTGATACACACAATCGTATTCGCTTTAATCCGCTACTAATTATCGCAGTGATCGGTGTCATTATTTTAGCGATTTTCCTATTCCGTATGGTTAGTAATGCCAGCAAGGAAAATACCGAGCAGCCTATATCTAGCTCTGAAGATATCTCAGCAGTAGAACAAGCACAAGGCGCAGCTATTAATACCGATGTTACAGGTGTTAGCGCTTCAGGTTCAGCACTAAACTTGGGCGGTGGCGACGTTGCTCCTGCCACTTTGGATGTTAAGCTGACGGATGCTGCTGTCGTCACTATTACAGATGCTACTGGTAGCAGCTTGATAGCGGGCTCGCAGAATGCGGGTGATTATCAGTTATCAGGTATGCCACCTTTTAATGTACAGATCGATGATATCAATAACGTGCGCTTGATGCTTAATCAGCAATCTGTCGCTTTAAACAGCTATGCAAATGGTAGCCAAGCCAGTTTTGAATTGGCACCTTAATTTATCAATTGGTTCAGTTTTTAAAGTAAATAGTATTACCTTGTTTTTATTGTTATTCTCGTTTTTACTGCTTTCATGAAAGGGTTTGTCTATGTCAACGTCAGCACCTATTAACCGTCGTCTTACGAAGAAAATATATGTCGGTGATGTCGCGATTGGTGGTGATGCGCCGATTAGTGTGCAAAGTATGACCAATACCGATACCTGCGATGTGGCAGCGACTGTTGCCCAAATTGAGCGCTGTGTTGAAGCAGGCGCTGATTTGATGCGAGTTTCTACTCCCACGATGGATACCGTTAAAGCGTTTGGTGAAATTCGCAAGTTGGTCAGCGTACCCTTGATAGCAGATGTGCATTTTGACCACAAAATTGCTTTAGCCGTTGCGGCAGCGGGCGCAGATTGTTTACGTATTAACCCGGGCAATATCGGTAGTGACGCTAAAGTACGCGAAGTAGTCGCCTGTGCCAAGCATTACAATATTCCTATTCGTATCGGCGTCAATGCTGGCTCTTTAGAAAAAGACATTCAGCGTAAGTATAAAGAGCCAAATGGCGCAGCGATGCTCGAATCGGCAATGCGTCATATTGATATATTAGAACGTCTTAATTTTGATCAATATAAAGTATCGGTTAAAGCCAGCAACGTATTTTTGACCATGGATGCCTATCGTCTGATTTCAGCACAAATTGATAATCCTCTGCATTTAGGTGTGACTGAAGCTGGTGTTTACCGTACTGGTTCGGTCAAATCTGCTATCGCGCTGGGTGGTTTATTATTAGACGGTATTGGTGATACGATTCGTATCTCCTTAGCTGCAGAGCCAGAAGAAGAAATTAAGATTGGCTTTGATATCTTAAAATCGCTCAATATTCGCTCTAATGGTGTCAATTTCATTGCTTGCCCAAGCTGCTCACGTCAAGAGTTCGACGTGATTAGAGTGATGACCGCGTTAGAGTCGCGTTTAGAGGATATTCGTGAACCAATGAACTTATCAGTGATTGGCTGTAAGGTAAATGGTCCAGGTGAAGCGAAGGAAGCTGATATCGGTATTGTTGGCGCCGCACCAAAATCATTGGTTTATCGTATGGGCGAAAAAAGTCATCTGATTGATACAGATAATCTGGTTGATGAGATAGAAGGTATGGTACGCGCCCATGCAGAAGAATTAGCAAAAAAACGCGAAAACGAGATTATACGTGTTAGATAATAAAGCGTTTTATTAATAAAAATTATAGAGCTGTTTGTTAAAACTTAAAGGACATAACTGTACCATGATTAAAGCGATTAAAGGGTTTAATGATATTTTGCCTGCACAGTCTGCAAAATGGCTGTATCTAGAGTCTATATTGGCTAATGTGCTAGGCAGATACGGTTATGAGCATATTCGCTTGCCTATCGTTGAGCAAACCGATTTGTTTGCTCGCGCGATCGGCGGTGCTACGGATATCGTTGAAAAAGAGATGTATAGCTTTACCGATAAATCTGATCCACCAACGCCGCTTACCTTGCGTCCTGAAGGTACGGCAGGGGCAGTACGAGCGGTGAATGAGCACAATCTACTACGCGGTGATACGCCTAAGCTTTGGTATATTGGTCCAATGTTCCGCTATGAACGCCCACAAAAGGGTCGCTATCGTCAATTTCATCAAATAGGTGTTGAAAGCTTTGGTAGTGCCTTACCAGACGCTGATGCCGAGCTGATTGCGATGACTCATTTGATGTGGCAAGAGCTGGGTCTAAAAGATGAGATGCGTTTGCAACTAAATAGTCTGGGCGAAATTGATGAGCGTCATGCTTATCGTGAAGCGTTGGTCACCTATCTGACCGATAAGCAAGAGCAGTTAGATGAGGATAGTAAGCGCCGCCTGACGACCAATCCGCTACGTATTTTAGACAGCAAAGAAGCCAGCACCCAAGCCCTATTGGTAGACGCGCCTAAGCTTGCTGACTTTTTAGGTGAAGAAAGCGTGGCGCATTTTAAGCAAGTACAAGCTTATTTAACGGAGCTTGGTATCAACTTTGAAATCAACCCGCATCTGGTGCGTGGTCTTGATTACTATAATAAAACTGTTTTTGAGTGGGTGACTGACAAACTTGGTAGCCAAGCAACTGTCTGTGCCGGCGGTCGCTATGATGGTTTGGTTGGACAGCTAAAATCTGCTGATAACCGTGATGGTAAAGGTGATAATAAACCGGTTAAATCTGAACCTGCAGTTGGTTTTGCCATGGGACTTGAGCGTTTATTACTTCTTATGGAAGTTGTCGCACCTATTGCTGATATGCCTGCTTGTGATGTATTTGTGGTCGCCCATCCTGAGGTTTATAGTGCGGGTATTAGTTATGCGCAAAACCTGCGTTATAGCCGTCCAGATTTGCGCGTCAAAATGGCAAGTGCCACCAGCTTAAAAGCACAAATGAAAAAAGCGGATAAGTCAGGTGCTGCATTGACCGTTATTATCGCCCAGCAAGAGCTGGATGATAAAACCATTAGCATCAAAGATATGCAAACTGGCGAACAAAAAACAGCAGCGCAAGATTGGCTGTCGGATAAAGATAACTTTTCTCGCCATAAATAGTAGTGAGCGTAGCATTAGCACTTTAATATAAATTGATCAGGTAAAAGTATATGGCTCTGACCCCTAATTCGCCGAATGCAGACAACTCAATGCAAGCGTTAAAGCAGTATGGCAGCTATATTGTCACCGCGATTTTATTGGCGTTAGCCGCTTATTTTGGCTGGACTTATTGGCAGGATAATCATGCACGTGTCGATACCGTTGCAGCCGATCAATATGCGGATATTCAACGTCTTAATGAAGAAGTGAGCTTGGCATCGCAAAATCCAGATCTAGGAGCGGAGGCAAAAGCATCGTTAGAGAAGAGTCGTACTCAGCTAGATAAGAACATTGATACTTTAGTTGGCACTCATGGAGAATCGGTCTATGCTTGGCAGGCTTTAATGATTAAAGCGCGTCAGCAAGTTGACAATGATGATTTTAAAGCAGCAGGCGAGACCTTTAAAAAGGCATTGGCGATAGATTTGGGTGATGCAGGTCTAGAGGCAATTACCCGTTTGCGCTATGCGACCACGCTTTTGGCAGCAGGCGATGCAAAAGCAGCATTGACAGAAGCCAGTCGTGATATGCCAAGCTCATTTGAAGCCAGTCAGCAAGAATTATTGGGTGATATTTATTTGGCACAAGACAATTCAGATTCAGCGATTAAATCCTATAATAATGCTTGGAGCTTATTACGTGAGCGTCAAGAAACTCGCGCAGTATTGGCATTGAAAATGGAAAGTTTGGGTATCGTCCCTGAGCCTATCGCTGAGCAGACCAGCCTTATTCAAGAGTCTACGGCAACATCGCAAGCACCAGTAAGCGAAGATTCAGTAGCAGCCAATACCGGTGCTGGTGCATAAAATAGTAGTGCTAAATATTCGGCAATAAAGACTTAGTATCAAAAATTTGAGTACTAATTTCGATAGACATGGTAATACCTCAAACCGTTCTACAAAGGAAGTAGCCTAATCAGTCGGAAGTAATATGGTGGTAACTAATACTTATTTGTACTAAGTTATTATCGTTTTTTATCACTGATTAAATGCTAATTTATTAATGATTAATTTATTTGTAGTGAGACCTATAATGACTCAAGCTATTCGCTTTAACAAAACCATCAAAGCCAAGACCATGCGCTCAACGGCCATGCATGTAGCCGTAATTGCAGTGATGGCAACTGCGGTCATTGGGTGTAATCGAGGTATCAAGCCAGTCGTCAACGACCCTGTAAAATTGGTACAAATCGTGCAACCTGTTAGCGTATTGCAGCCGGTTTTTAGTACCGACCTTGGTAATAAAAACGTCAGTAAAAAAGATCCGCTTACTTTGCAAGTCGGCTATGCCAATTCGCAAATCGTTACTGCCTCGCGCGGTGGTGATTTGGTGGGTTTTGACAAAGCTGGTCAGCGTTTATGGTCGGTAAATATTGGCGACCAGATTACAGGTGGTGTTGCGATAGATGAGCTAAGCCAAACTGCTATTATTAGTACTCGTGGCGGTCTGGTTATGGCATTCGATAGCGTAACAGGTGCAAAACGCTGGCAGCAACAGCTTACTGGTTCAGTATTAACGCCAGCGCTCATTAGCAATAACCGCGTTATCTTGTCAGCCAATGATGGTTTTCTACATGGCTTATCGCTGCAGACTGGTCAGTCAGTTTGGCAGTTTGCTACTCAAGTTCCAGCGATTAGTGTACGCGGTAGCGCTGCACCAACGTTATTAGATGCTAAGACAGCGTTGCTAGCGACTGCCGATGGACGCTTGCATGCTGTTACAGTAGATAATGGTTTGCCGCTATGGTCAAGACGCGTTGGTGTGGGTACAGGCAGCAGCGAAGTTGAACGCATGAGCGATGTTGATGGTATGCCAATTGTAGATAACAATCAGTTATTTGCCATTAGCTATAGTGGTCAGTTACTCGGTATTGATTTGGCATCGCGCCAAGTGATGTTTGTTAATGAGCTTGCCAGTTTAAAAGCGCTTGCAGTTAACAATCAGCAAGTGGTTGCGACGAGCTTAAACGGTAAAGTGGTTGCTTACAACCGCAGTAATGGTGCTGTTCTATGGGAAAGTGAAGAATTGGCCTATCGCCATTTGACCAATCCTGTGATGATTGGTAACTATATCGCAGTGGGCGACTTTGATGGGGTAGTACACCTATTTGACCCAGCCACGGGTAAAATTGTCAGCCGTGTACAGACCAAAGGCGCATTGACCAATTTGCAAGTGCAAGGCAGCCGTTTGATGACTCAAAGTACTTCAGGTCAAGTCGCAATTTGGCAGTTAGCGCGTTAATCTTAATGACTTGCAGTCCTATATAATGAGCATTTTTCTATACTGCTCATTATATAGGTCACCTAATAGTAAAATGAACAGAAAACGCTGCATAGTCAGCGTTTAATGCCTTGTAAAATTGCTTGTTTACATATCGGCTTTCGCGTACGCTATGCGACCGGTGCATTATTGGCGTTATCTATATATAATAGCGACAGATAATATCCATATATGATGCATTCCTCTGAATATCATTTATTCATTGTAAGATAGCCAAGAACTATTTTCTGACTATCGTTTTATCTTATCATTCATTTAAATTTGCGGTCAACGGCTGCTACTTTTTGCTTTTTTATAACGGTAAATTTACGTTGTAAAAGAGATTGTATCTAAGTAGTTGCATTGTCCGTCATTGTGCCTTTCACTGAGAGTAACCCATGAGTATCAAGCCTGTGGTCGCCTTAATTGGTCGTCCAAACGTCGGTAAATCCACCTTATTTAATCAGTTCACTAAAAGTCGGCAGGCATTGGTTGCTGATTTGTCAGGATTGACTCGTGACCGTCAATACGGTGATGCGACCTACGAAGACAAAGCTTTTATTGTCGTTGATACCGGTGGTATTGGTGAAGCGGACGATGGCAGAGGCGATATTGATGATTATATGTCTGAGCAGTCGTATACTGCCATTCATGAAGCCGATATCATTGTATTTGTGGTTGATGCACGCGCAGGGATGATTGGTGCCGATGCTGAGATTGGTAAGTTTTTACACACCCTTGGCAAGCCTGTATATGTCGTTGCCAACAAAGTCGATGGTGTGCATGATTCGGCGCCTGCTGAATTTTATGCATTAGGTCTAGGCGAACCATATCCAATGGCGGCAAGTCACGGTCGCGGGGTCGGCAATCTGCTCGAAGTATTAACCGCTGATATGCCTAGTCAAGAAAATGTGGTTGAGCCAAGAGGTTTGAAACTTGCTATTATCGGTCGTCCAAACGTTGGTAAATCGACGCTAGTCAACCGTTTGCTTGGTGAAGACCGCGTTGTCGTCTTTGATATGCCGGGTACCACTCGTGATAGTATCTATATCCCATATACGCGTGAAGGTAAAGATTATGTATTGATTGATACGGCTGGTGTTCGTCGCCGTGGTAAAATCGATGAAAAAGTTGAGAAATTCTCAGTTATCAAAACCTTACAAGCGATTGAAGACTCTAACGTAACCGTTATTGTTATTGATGCTCATGAAGGTATTGTCGATCAAGATTTGCATATGATTGGCTATGCGTTGGATGCAGGTCGTGCGCTAGTGGTTGCAATTAATAAGTGGGATGGTCTGACTGCTGATCAAAAGAACTATATCAAGATTGAGATGGATCGCCGTTTTAACTTTATCCCTTACGTAAAAGTTCATCAAATCTCAGCATTGCATGGTACAGGCGTGGGTAATTTATATCCGTCTATTTTGCGTGCTTATCAATCGTCAATGTTTGAGGTATCAACCAACCGTTTGACGCAGATTTTGCAAGATGCTGTTACTGCCAATCCACCGCCAACGGTCGCTGGTCGCCGTATTAAGTTGCGTTATGCGCATATCGGTGGACACAATCCGCCCGTTATCGTCATTCATGGCAATCAAACTGGTTCGTTACCTAAGAGCTATCAGCGCTATCTTGAAAATCAATTCCGTCAGGTATTTAAGTTAGAAGGCACGCCACTAAACGTGGTCTTTAAACTGAATGAAAACCCGTATGCTAATAAAAGCGATACGCCAACCAAAGCCAAAACCCAACAGTTACGTCAACGTGAACGTAATCGTGCGCAGAAATTTACCACCAAAGATAAGCCGAGATTTACCAACAAAGATAAAAAGCGTTAATGCAATCATATTTGCGCTTTTGGCGAGTAGTAGCTAGCCGATAAAAGCCCTTTGATACTATTTATCAGGCTTTTTAAATGAGCTTTGTCATGACGGCTGTATCAGTTGTCATGGCATTTTGCAATTTAGGGCACTATTCATTAATTGCCTTAAAATATCAATTTTCACTTATAACCGCTATAAAATACCTGTACTATAATCAAAAGTTGTCTAACTCAGTTGAGTGATATGAACAACCGCCCGCATCAAACACTTCCTACGCTTATCTGGCACTCTATCATGCAGACCATGGTTTTGGCTGTTTTAGCAGGTCTATTAGTGTCTTTTATTTATGGCTTTGTTCACTATTACAAAGATACGCGCCAGCATATTCAGGATTTAGCGACATTACTGACCATCAGCGCATCGATAGCAGATTCCACCGATATCGTCGATGAACAAATACGTTTTTTATTAGAAAAAGAACAAGGCATTGAGAGTATTTTATTTTATACCACCTCTCAGCCTATTGTTGAAGCCAATCAATTAAGAGATGATTGGAAAAATGCATTATTTGCTAATACAGTTAGCTTTAACTATCCAGTCGTTGGCGATCCTACTAATAAAATTATTTCACCTAAAGAAGATGCTTTGGTTGGTTATCTGAATATCACTTTAGATGTGGCGACGCTGCGTGAAAATTGGATTAAAAAGAACCTACTGCTATGGCTTATGACAACGCTATTGGCGATTATTTGGGCGTTGTTTATCCTGCGTAAGCTGAATTGGCCGTCAAAAGATATCGCCAATCTGACGGCAGCTTGCGATATAGTTATAAAAAATCCAGATATTGAGCAGTTACCTCTGATTCAGCAGCGTTTTGAGTTTCAGGAGTTGGTACAGATTAAACAGGCTTTTATTACCCTATTTGATCGCCTACAAATCGCAAAGCAAGATTATGAGGCACTTGCGGCTTTCGAGCAACAACTGCATCATAAAGATGTGTCGCTTGATGTGCAGCTACATAATTTTCAAAGTATGATTACCCATGAGCTAAAAACTTCACTAAATGCGATCGTTGGCGGCTTACAGCTACTAGATGATGAAAAGTTAAATCACGAGCAAAGAGACGCGGTTGATATTATTCGAGAGGGTAGTGAAAAGCTGGTCTTAACCTTAGATCAAATTATTCAGTTAAATCAAATCCAGAAAGGTCAAATCAGCCTACATGTGCACGAATTTAATCCATTGCAACTAATCGCTGACTTATTGGCAGAGTTTGAGCCAGCTATTAAGAAAAAGGGCTTAACGTTAATCAGTCATATCCATCATAACGATTATATCCTCGAAGGCGATGCTGAAAGAATACAGCAAATTTTAGCGATACTGGTCAGTAACGCCATGAAGTTCACACCAGCAGGTCAAATCACCATTACGTCGCAACTGACTCATTTTGATAACAGCAATCGCTGGCAGATTGGCGTAAAGGACACTGGTATCGGGATTGATAGCAGTTTTATTGAAGATATTTTTAATCCGTTTTTTCAGGTAGATTCATCGCAAACTCGTCAATACGAAGGGTCGGGAATTGGTCTACCAGTGGTTAAGCAAATGGCTCAGCTGATGGGGGCTAGCATTGAAGTGGATAGCACTTTAGGTATTGGTACGAATTTTATAGTTACTATTCCTATGTCTAATCAACACCATTCTCAACAACAGCAACATCTGCGCGGCTTAAAAATTATTTATTACTACTATCATGAAAAAGGGTTGTTGGTAGATCAATTACAGCATTTGGGTGCTGATGTAGCCTGCTATCAACATGAACAGCTGGTCATAGATGAGGTACATGCAAAGAAATTTGACATGCTGATGTTTGCAGAAGATGTGTTCCCCAGAAAAGCAGCCTCATTAGCGAGTCATATTCGTGCGGCTGAGACAGAATATCGAACGTTACTGGTGTTTTGGTATCCACAGCAGCAAGCAAAATATTTAGCCGATTTTGAGTTTGGTCTAAAGGCTGCAGGTATAGACTACTGCGAAGTTGCCAAATACGAAGATAAAGCGTTAAGTGATTTACTAAAAAGCTGGCTGACATGGTCATAAAAATAGCTAGAAATATAAAATTTTAGACATAAAAAAGACGCCTCGATATGAGACGTCTTTTTTATGTTGAACTTCATGATAAAAGCATTATTTCAAAATGCTATCATTGCGCTTAAAATAAGTTCTGCGTCCAACGAGAAAAGCGTTGCCAGATACGGCTCATAAATCCTGATTGCTCAATATCGCTTGTCGCAATCACAGGCACAGAAGCCACTGCTTTGCCATCTATCACAGCCATCATTTTACCGATTTCTTGACCCTTTTTGATAGGCGCTTCTAAGCTTTCAGGAATATCGACCACAGTAGTGATTTTATTCTTTTGAGTTTTAGTGGTCAAAATCTGCAAATTATCACCAGTCGCTACTTCTATCTCTTTTGCTTCACCAAACCAGACAGGAACTTTGCTGACAAACTGCCCAGCAGGTGCTTGAGTAACCGTTGTGAAGTGACCAAAACCCCAATTGAGCAATTCACGCGACTGATCAGCACGTGCTTGCTGACTTTCAGTGCCCATAATGACAGAGATTAGGCGCATACCTTCACGGTTGCTCGAGGCTGCTAAGCAATACCCAGCTGCATCCGTATGTCCTGTTTTTAGACCATCAACAGTAGGGTCGGTAGCCAGTAGGGCATTACGATTACCTTGAGTAATACCGTTATAGGTAAACTCTTTTTCTGAATAAATGCTGTAGTAATCGCCGCTGTTTTTGATAATGGCGCGTGATAGCTTGGCCAAATCTAGAGCAGATGCTTGGTGACCCTCATCAGGCATACCAGTAGAGTTAACGAAATGGGTATTCTTCATACCAATCTTTTGCGCTTGCTCATTCATCAAGATAGCAAACGATGCTTCGCTACCAGCTATATGCTCAGCCATTGCTTTTGAGGCGTCATTACCTGATTGGATAATAATACCGCGTAGCATATCTATAACACTCGCGCTCTTATTCACCGGTACATACATGCACGATTGGCTACTACTGCCGCGGCACCAAGCATTTGGACTCATCAATACCTGATCGGTTTCTTTGAGATCGCCTGAAGCTAAGCGCTGTTCAATGATGTAACTGGTCATCATTTTGGTCAAAGATGCTGGCGGCAAGGCTTGATTGGCATTTTTCTGTGCCAAAATTTCACCCGTGTTATAGTCCATTAATACATACGCAGTATTTGCCATCTCAGGCGGCTGTATGGCTGCACTTGCCATCACTGCACCCATAGAAATACTGACACCCACTACCAGCTGCACCAGCTGTTTTTTCACACGCTTTACTGTCATAGATTGTTACACCGCATCATAAAACCAAATGTATCGGTCGCTTTTCCCCAACACCACTACCTTTACACAATCTTTGGCAGACTATGTTAAATCTCAAGTTAAACCATGGATTTTTTGAGAGTAGAGGAGACTAAAGCAACGGACATAAAATTAACGCCTTATCTTAGCAAAATGCCGCCCGATGGGGAAACGATAAATACAATAAAATAAGACGTTATTAAAAATAAAGCGAATAATTTTATAAACTTCACTCATAAAAAAGCTTGCTGCTATCCTTATTAAATAATAGGGATGGCAGCAAGCTTTTTGTAGCGAGTCATCTAAATAAATAAGCATTTAGAACTGGCTTATATAATACTTATTTGACCACTTTATACAGATGTTAAAGAGATAAGAAAGTAGATTGTTATCGTTAATTATGGCGATCTTTACCTATTTAATCTCTTAATATGGCTTAAAAACGTATTTCGATAACATAGCGTATCAATAAAGGGCTACTACTGATATTCAGCATTCGCTAAATCTTCACACAATGCTTTATTGTCTTGCTTAGAAAACCCCATCGTCCAGCTACGAATACCTTGCAGAATTTGACGATAATCTTGCTGAGTAGATAAGTACTGGATAGCTGCTTTTGGGTCTTCTAATGACGGCATCAACTCGTGAAGCTGCACATTATAAGACTTATAAAAACGCTGCTTTTGCTTACCATTTAGCATCGGTGGGCATATCTCTGACAGCACTTGCATAACCGCAATTTCATGTTTTGTGATATTGATACCAGATAAATCTAAAGGTATGGTCGTCGCAGAATTGGGTGCAGCATTTGTGGCTTGAGACAGCATCGCAATAGATGTTATCAATGCTGCTAGCCCGACTTTTGAGGCACTTCTTGCCAACACAGAAGTCATAGATAATATCGATTGATTTTTCATTCAGTATCACACTCGCTTATCTTTATTTAATGGTGCTATGTTAATGGGTAAAAAAACAAATGTCACATAAAATATTGATTTATGTGTAGAGATATTGTGAGCTAAATCAGGTCTCCAGCAACATAGCCGTATTATAAACCGGTAAGTTACCTCAACATAAAAGTATAAGTTGTAAATGTTGTGGGTTGTAGCCTACTGTAACCTCAGCGCAGGTTTTTAATGATGAAAAATAGGGATTTTGCTATGGGAAAATCATTCAAAAAGCTAAGTTATTATGCAAATTATGTATAAAGAGTGGGTTCGTCTCAATAGACTATTGGGGTATAATCGCCCGAAATAATCATAGCTATTTACTATGCGAACAAACATAAATGGACGGTATCAGTAACTGATATAGCTTTAAGTATCATACTTTTAAATAGAATGATATTAGTGCCAATAACGGTGATTATAGCAACTTTACGTGAATAACGTAGATAAGCGGATGAACGGTCATTCATAAATAGATTGAGTAAATATGAAGATTTTAATGAGCAATGACGATGGTGTTTATGCATTAGGTCTGCTGGCACTATATGAGGCATTATCTACTATTGCCGAGGTCATGGTGGTTGCGCCAAATAGTGAGCAAAGTGGCTGCGCCAGTGCCTTAAGTATCACCACACCCTTATATACGCATCAATTGCCTTCTGGTTTTATTGCTGTCAATAGCACACCATCTGACTGTATTTATCTAGCATTAAACGAAATATATTCTGACACAGATTTTGATTGTGTGATTACGGGGATCAATTCAGGTGCCAATCTTGGTCAAGACGTTTTGTTTTCAGGCACTTTTGGGGCGGCATTAACCGCTCAGTTATTTAGTATACCCGCTATTGCGACCTCATTAGTAGGCGGTGGGGCAAAAAGCAGTGAGCAGGAATGTGAGCGTCATTATCAAATGGCAGCAAGTGAGATTGTGAAATTATTGAGTGATACGCCAATATTGGATATTTGCAAAAATTTGCCCTATCACGTATTAAACGTTAATATTCCTGATGTGAGTAATGCTAATGAGATTAACGGTCGCAAAATGACAGCTTTGGGGCATAGGAAAATAGCGTGTCCTGTCCATCATGTAGTAGATCCACGCGGGCGAGATGCATATTGGTTATCACTACGCAAGCGTCAGGATACATTGGCAGATAATACTGATCATGATTCGTCAGGTACTACTATGACTGATGATCAAGCGGTTGCCGCAGGTTACATCAGTCTATCGCCTGTACGTTTGCACCATACGCCAGCCGCCACACTCGATATGCTATCAGCGTTGGTCTTATAAATTGAGTGAGTTATTATTGCTTATTTTTTAAATAGCAGTCTTATAAATGCTGGTCTTATAAAGTGTTAATTTGATGATGAGCGCTATGATAAGTAGCAAGACATTAGAAAACTCATTTATTATCCAATGATTAATGATGATATCTGAGACATTAAACGGTATAACAGTTAGCAAAATGCTTGTGAGTCACACAAGGAGTTTGTACGTAACATAAAGAATAGGAAATCTTGTATGAAGAAGCTTATTGCTGGATCGCGATTTATCACAGTGGCATTGCTGGGCACGATGGCTGCTGCCACAGTAACGATGGTAGGCTGTGCTACCAAACCCACTTACCAATCAGCCAACCAAGCGGGACCGAAGATTATTACCAATAATCAAGGGGTTCCTAACTATCATCGGGTGCAGCGCGGCGATACGGTCAGTCAAGTGGCGGCGCGCTATAATCTCAATTACCGTCAAATTGGTTCACTGAATGGCCTAGACAGTAAATACACCATTTATAGTGGTCAGTGGCTCAAACTGTGGCAAGGTGAGCCAGCAAGCGCTAATAATAGTAATCGCTACAATGCTTCGAACAATAACTCTACACCTACACAGCCAACCTATACACCGCCTGTGACCAGCACGCCTAACTATTCACAACCGCCCGTCTATGAAGTGACTGCCAATGCAACGTCAGGCTATGAGTATCCGACTCGCAATCAAATAACCCGTAATTTCGATGCAGCATCTAGCACGATGGGCATGTGGTTTGCTGGTAACGTAGGTGATCCAGTGCAAGCAAGTCAATCAGGTACGGTTCTTTATTCGGGCAACGGTCTGCCAGAGTATGGCAACTTGATTATGATTCGTCATAGTGACAACTATATCACTGCTTATGCCCATAACAGTCAGCTATTGGTTAAAGAAGGCGATAGCGTCCAACGCGGTCAACGTATCGCAAATATGGGTAATAGTGGTCAGACCAATCAAGTGGGTTTGGAATTTCAAGTACGCTTAAATGGCAACCCTATTGATCCACGAGCGGTACTAGGGCGTTAAATTTCTTATTGTTTGGCGATTAAATGGAATTATCTAAGCCACATTGCACCTTACTTACGGATACTTGAGACTTCTTATGCGATTAAATAAACACTACCTTGCCTTTTTCCCTGCCTTAGTGATGGTTGGCTGTACCAGTCAGCAGGCGATGCAGCAACCTAATAAGCCAGTTCGTCAAGGTAATGTGCAAATTACCCAGACTCAAACCATTCAAGTGAAGCCGACTCCAGCACCGGTCATTAAACCAACACCCGCAAAGCCAAGCTACAATAGTTTTTCTGATTGGAAGTCTGATTTTTCTATGCGTGCCATTTCATCAGGTCATGATGCTGCTACGGTTCGTCGTCTGCTCGATTCTGCTTACTTAAATCAACAAGTCATCTCGCTTGATTCAGGACAGCCAGAGTTTTCAAAAATGCCATGGGAGTATGTCGATTCTGCGGTATCAGATGGTCGCGTCAGTACTGGTAAGCGTAAGTTCGCTGAGCAACGCACGTATTTATCGCAGTTACAGTCGCAGTATGGCGTCAATGCAGAAATCATTGCAGCGATTTGGGGCATGGAGTCGTCATACGGCGTAGTAACGGGCAATAGTAGTATTCCAAGCTCGCTAGCTAGCCTTGCTTATGATGGGCGCCGTCAAGAATTTGCCGAAACTCAGCTATTATCACTAGCAACACTATTACAGCGCGGCGATGTGTCTTGGTCACAGCTCGATGGCTCTTGGGCAGGCGGTATGGGGCAGACGCAGTTTATCCCTGATACGTGGCTTAAGCATGGGGTTGACGGTGATGGTAATGGACATCGCAATCCATGGTCGACGGGCGACGCCTTGGCGTCTACTGCTAATTATCTGAGCAATTCAGGTTGGGTACGTGGTTTGGCACCGTTCTATGAAGCAACCATTCCGTCATCATTTGATTACACACTGGTTGGTACTAAGCAGCCTGCTGCTAGATGGGCGTCAATGGGCGTCGATACCATAGCCGATGTGTCCTTAGATGGTAACACTCAAATGGAGTTGTGGCTGCCAGCGGGTAAAGACGGTCCAGTACTGCTACTCAGTCCAAATTTTGATGTCATAAAAGTCTATAACAATTCATCAAGCTATGCCCTTGGTGTTAGCTTATTGGGTAAAGCGCTGATTGGACAAGGTGGTTTACAAAAGTCATGGCCACGTTATGAGCGTCCGTTATCAACGTCGCAAGTACGCAATTTACAACAGCGTTTGACAAGCTCAGGCTACGATACAAAAGGCTCTGATGGTATCGTAGGTACCAATACTCGCAATGCGTTCCAGCGCTGGCAAGCAGCCAATGGTCAAACGCCAGATGGTTTTATTACTCAGCGTAGCGCGTCTTCATTGGCGGGGTGGTGAGATAGGTTGAAATCACTATTTTTGGATAATCGTTGTTTTCAAAGGTTGTTTAAAAATAACGATGTTAATAAATAAAAAAAACTCCGTTTTATAACGGAGTTTTTCATTGTATAAGGATAACAGCAGCAGTTTTGATGTTTAGGTATTTAAATAGTAATGTTAAATTCATATAAGTTAAACTCTGCACTCTCAGCAATAATACCTTCATCTACGCTTGCTGTAATTGCACCAATCACGGCACTCACTTTTTGCTGGCGCTTGTCCTTATTTAACAGTCGCCAATCACCAAGTACATAGCGAGTTTTGCCCTCATTACTTTGGTGGATTTCAGGACGATGGGTATGGCCATGTAGTAGGGCGTCAAAGCGATAAATAGCTTTATTCACTGCTGCTTCATTAACATCCATGATATGCGCCGCTTTATTGGCATTATTTTGCTGACTTTTTTGCCGCATATTATCGGCGATTGCCAAGCGTTTCTCTAACGATTTATTGAGCAAATACCACTGCGTCAAACTATTACGCATTACTTTACGAAAAAACTGATACTTTTTATCATCAACGCATAGTGCATCGCCATGTTCTAAGCGATAGTTTTGCTGTCCAACGGTTAAGGTATACGGCTCATAAATAAGCTCGCCACCGAATACATTACAAAAAGGCTGCCCTAACAAAAAATCGCGGTTGCCATGCATGACCAAAATCTCGCAGCCAGCTATGCGCAGTTTTTTTAACTTAATGATAAGTGGTGTGAGCCAATGTTTTTGTCGTTCCTCTTCGGATAAAGACAAATAAAAATCATCCCCAAGCCAGACTTCAAACCAGTCACCTAATATAAATAGACGTTTAAGGGCAGGTAAGGCAAGGCAATCATCAAGCAGCGCCAAAAAAACCTGCACTAAGGCAGGCTCTTCAGGCGATAAATGCAAATCGCTAATCAATACTTGTCGCACCTCATGAGGGCGGGTGGTAATTAGATGGCTGAAACTTTGCATTTATCCTTATCCTCATAACTTTAAACAGTAACGACTCATAAGCTTTCACTGATTCATCGCTACTAAGTAATAACTATTGAAGAATGATTACTGAGTGATGATGGTGGCTGAATTGATAACCACTGGCTCTTTTGGTACATCAGCATGCATACCGAAACGACCAGTTGGGACGCCGCGCATTTTTTCGATGACGTCCATACCGCTTGTTACTTTACCAAATACGGTATAACCCCAACCTTGCATGTTTTTGCCAGAATGATTTAAAAAATCGTTGTCTTTTACGTTGACAAAAAATTGGCTAGTCGCTGAATGTGGATCTTGAGTACGCGCCATAGCAATCGTGCCAGCGTCGTTCTTTAGACCGTTGTCTGCTTCGTTTTCTACTGGCTTGTTGGTGGCTTTTTCATTCATGTCAGCGTCCATTCCACCGCCTTGAATCATAAAGCCGTCAATAATGCGATGGAAAATCGTGCCATCATAATGACCAGATTTTACATAGTTTAAAAAGTTTTCAACGGTTTTTGGTGCTTTTTCTTCATTGAGTTCGATAACGATCGCACCCATACTGGTGTCAAGTTCTACTACTGGTGGCATGTCTACCATAGGATATTCCTCTTTATTGCAGCGCCTAAAATGACGCTGTTAAGTGGTGGATGAAAATTTGGTGGATAAAAAGTTATGGCTAGTCTAACGGCTTTTTTATCCCGTGTCATGTATCAGGCTGTTAATGCGTTTGCAAAAGCTGATAGAATAACGCAACTTTACCCATTTCTAAACGATTTTGACAAAAAGTCATCATAGCTTGGTGTTTATAACACACTGTTTTTATAACCCAAATTTTTGTAAATTGGCTTAAATTTAATGGCTGAGGCTTGTTTTACGATATCGTTTTACTTTATCAAATATTTTGAATTTTCCATGAGGCGTGATGGCACGTCGCATGAATTGACCATTTGCGTTAGGAGCAATGCCCGATGAGTGAGCACTCAAGCAATAATGCACAAAAAGACGAACACAAAAACGACTTTATTCGTAATATTATTCGTGATGATGTTAATGCGCAAAAATACCAGAAAATCGTCACTCGTTTCCCACCTGAGCCAAATGGTTACTTGCACTTGGGACACGTAAAGTCCATCTGTCTAAACTTTGGTGTGGCTGAGGAGTTTGGCGGTATCTGCAACCTGCGCTTTGATGACACCAACCCAACCGCAGAAAAGCAAGACTTCATTGATAACATCGAGAATGATGTAAAATGGTTGGGCTTTGAGTGGGCAGGAGAGGCGTACCATGCTTCAGGATATTTCGACCAACTTCATGCTTGGGCGATTCAGCTGATCAAGCAAGGCGATGCTTATGTAGATTTGCAATCGCCTGAGCAAATTAAAGAAAATCGTGGCTCATTTAATGAAGCAGGGACGGCGTCCCCACATCGTAATGCCAGTGTTGAAGAAAATTTGCAACTCTTTGATGATATGAAAGAGGGCAAATATGCTGAAGGTACAGCAGTGCTACGTGCCAAGATTGATATGGCAAGCCCTAATATGAATATGCGTGATCCTGTTATCTATCGAATTATGCATCAAGCACATCACCAAACGGGGGATAAATGGTGCATTTATCCGATGTATGACTTTGCTCATCCATTATCTGATGCGCTCGAAGGCATTACCCATTCATTATGTACGTTAGAGTTTGAAGACCATCGTCCATTTTATGACTGGGCAATAGAAAAAGTTGGCTTTGAGCAACCGCCGCATCAGTATGAGTTCTCTCGTCTAAATGTCGACCATACATTAACCAGTAAACGAAAATTAAAGCAGTTGGTTGATGAAAATATCGTTAGCGGTTGGGATGATCCACGTATGCCGACGATTGCTGGCATGCGTCGCCGTGGGTATACACCACAAGGTTTGCGCGATTTCTGTGAGCGTGTTGGCGTGACCAAAGTAGACAGTGTTGTAGACTTTCGCTTATTAGAATTTAGTATTCGTCAGTCACTAGAGACGACGACTGCACGTGGCATGGCAGTGCTTAAACCATTAAAAGTGACCATTACTAACTTTAGCGATGCTGTTAGCAGTTGGGAGTCGCAAAAGGCTGACACCGTTCAAGCTCGTTTTGACGATGACTCGCAGACTTTATGGCTAACTCAGCCAAATCATCCCAATGTCGATATGGGTGAACGTGAAATTCCATTTACTGAGACCATTTATATTGACCAAGGCGATTATGAAATTGAGCCGCCAGCAGGTTATAAGCGTTTATCACCAGAGAAGAATGAGATTCGTCTGCGTAATACCTATGTATTGGCCGTGACGGAGCATATTTTAGATGATAGCGGTAACGTGATTGAGCTTAAAGCAACGATTGATCCGGTGACTTTGGGCAACAATCCTGAAGGTCGTAAGGTTAAAGGTGTGATTCATTGGGTATCGGCTAGCCAAGGCGTTCCAGCAACGGTGCGCATGTATGAGCAGCTATTTAGTGTTGAAGACCCAAGTGGCGTCGCTGACGTCCATCAAGCCTTGAATCCTAACTCATTGACTGAGCTAAATGCTGTAGTTGAGCCATCATTGGTCAATGCAGACGCTGGCACGCGCTTCCAGTTTGAGCGTGAAGGTTACTTTATCTCTGATAGCGAAGATCATAGCAGTGATAAGCCTGTCTTTAACCAAATCGTCAGCTTACGTGATAGTTATAAACCCGCTTAATTTATCATTAGCGCAGTTCATATTTATTGTAAGAAAATACTGAACAATAGTGGTTTGCAATGTTGCCCATTTCTAGTACGCTAGGGATGGGCTTTTTTGTGAATAAGTATAAATTTTAATCATAGATGGTGAGGGTATTGAAATGGCAAAATTTTTAAACAGCAGTGGTACAACTTATCATTTAGAAGAGTTGATTAAAAATGCGTCTGATAGATTGATTATTATTAGCCCCTATCTAAAGCTGAATGAGCGTATTAAAGAGCTGTTAGAAGATCGTAATCGTCTCAAAATTGATATCCGTATCGTTTATGGTAAAAATGATTTGCACCCTGAAGAAATAAACTGGCTCAAAAATCTGACTTTTATTCGCACCAGCTTTTGTAAAAACTTGCATGCAAAGTGTTACCTGAACGAAAATGAGTGCATTATTACGAGCTTAAACCTTTATGAATTCAGCCAAGTAAATAATAATGAAATGGGCGTGCTGATTTACCGTAATGAAGATGCGAAACTCTATGCCGATACTTATGAAGAAGCCCAGCGCATCATTCGTATCAGTGATGAAGTCAGAATGTCACTTGAAAAAATAATTGAGCCTAGTAATAGTGTTGATAACAACCTTAGTTCTGAGAGTGCTTCTCAAGTCCCTACTGAAACTAATTCTGCTAAACCTACAGAAGTAGCAACACCTAATTATTCTAAGTTAACGACGGCAAAGCTTGCCAAAGAGCTGGGCTTTAAAACTCAAGAGTTAAACGATAAATTACTGACAGCAGGATATTTACAAGAGCAAGAAGGAGAGTTGTTATTAACAGATGCTGGGCGTGCCGCAGGTGGTACAAGTAAGCGTGGAAAGTTTGGTGAGTTTTGTCTGTGGGATTCAGGGATGGTGATATAAAAGTCAACTTAACTTCTCACTTTTTAGCTCATTACTTTGTTTTCAAAGAATAATTTTGCTACATTCGTATTAGTAATAAAAGGAATAACCGCATTACAATCCGTCACAAGACATTCATAACCAGTTTGTTAAGATAAAGTCAGTTTTTTTGTTGAGATGCTTGGTAGATATTTTAACCGCTGAGTATGTCGTTGATAATAAGAGAGCGCGTAGATAGCATTCGATAATAGCGCTCGTCACAATCATAAATAAGGAATCAAGCATGGCACATTTACGTTTAGGCGATACCGCACCAAATTTTGATGCAACCACTACTGAAGGTGATATCAATTTTCATGAGTGGGCGGGCGATAACTGGGTGGTTTTCTTCTCACATCCAGCCGATTTCACCCCAGTATGTACCACTGAGCTTGGTCGTGCTGCTGCGCTAAATGGCGAATTTCAAAAGCGCGGCGTGAAGCCAATTTGTATCTCTGTTGACGGTATCGATGACCATCATGCCTGGGCAAAAGATATCGGTGAAACTCAAGGTACTGAACTGAACTTCCCAATCATCGCTGATCCTAATAAAGAAGTGGCTGAGCTGTATGACATGATGCATCCAAATGCAGACAGTACGCATACCGTACGTAGCGTCTTTATTATTGACCCAAGCAAAAAGATTCGACTAACACTGACTTATCCTGCTAGCTGTGGTCGTAACTTTGACGAGATCCTTCGCGTGATTGACGCACTGCAATTGTCTGATGAGTACAATATCGCAACGCCAGTAGACTGGAAAGATGGTGATGACGTTATCATTCCGCCAAGTGTTAAAAACGAAGATATCGCTGCCAAATATCCAAAAGGTCACACAGAAATCAAGCCGTATTTACGTACTACTCCTGCACCTAATAAATAATAAGTTGGAGCATGTGAGCTTGATGAAGAGATGATTTAAAAAGCCCCATAATGCAAAATTGTGGGGCTTTCTGTTATTCAGCTTAACATCAGAAACATCAGCTAAATAAGGCTTTGCTATGATGAACAGAGTACGCTATAACTATTAAATCAAGTATGCATGATTTAGAGATGAATCGTTATCGTTAATACTTGAGTTAGTAGTGCATTTGATACTTGATGACACAACAATCATAATAAAACATAGCAGCGCTAAGCCGCTTTTAAGCCCACCTTACAAGGAGTTTTTATGAAAAAATTATATGTCACCCGTACAGCACCTAATCCACGGAAAGCACTTATTTTGCTAGCATCAAAAGGTATCGATATTGATGATATGGATGACCTCGATGTGATTGATATCGATTTTGCTGCCAACGAGCAAATGTCAGAGGCATTTACCAAAATAAATCCTATGCAAACCGTACCTGTTTTGACATTAGATGATGGTACTGTACTCAATGACTCGCAGGCAGTGTGCGAATATCTCGACCGTGTTTATGGTGAGCGCTCGGTGATGGGCAATGATGTGGTACAGCGTGCGCAAGTATGCTCTATGCGCCGTATCGCCGAATTTGAGGTGCTATACAACTTTATGCTCGCCTTTCAGCATAGCCACCCATCAAAAGCCCAGCGTGTTGAGCAAGTACCAGAGTTTGTCGCGCCATCTATCGCACGTGCTGTCAAAGCATTAGCATATTTTGAAACCCTGTTGGAGGGTCATGAGTATCTGGTCGGTGACCAGCTGAGCTTTGCTGATATTGTGCTGTATTTGGGTTTAGATTTTGGCAAAGTCCTTCAAGTCAATCCCAATGAACAAGGCGACAATCTTGCCCGTTTTTACCAAATGATGAACGAGCGTTTTAGCATCAAAAACATGGCAAAAGCCAAACCTGTTCATGAAGAAAATTAAAGTAGTAAATTTTTTAAAAATGTAATGATAAGCAGCAACAGCTTTGCGTAACGAGGATAATTCCTAACGACGCAGGGCTGTTTTGCTATGGTTAACATTAAAAATAGGATCAGCATATATGTGAAATTTACTATGAATCTATAAAATTAAACACTTCGTTACACCCATATCACTTATGAGCGCTATAGTGGTCAGATTATCACCCTTTTATAAGCATCTTTTTAAAAGCCCTTTGAATAATTTGACTGATATCCATCTTATAATTGTGACAGTCAGATTTTGTAGATTAAATGGGTCAAAAAGTTGAATTAAAAAGTATAACTGCAAGGTATGATCTTCATGACACTATCTTTTAAATCCGCCCTATTGCCAAGTATGCTAGCGATAAGTCTGGCATTAAGTGCCTGCCAAGATGCTTCTGTTCCAACGGATGCAAATATCGAGTCAGCTTATACCAATGTTAGCACTGCAGATGCTGATATAGCGAATAATAATGCCACGTTAGCTAAGGCAAGCGAGATGAGTGCTGAAGAACAAATGATTGAAAATCTTGCGCGTTATCGTTGGACACTACTCGATATCGATGACAAAAGTGGTGGCGCTGTCATAACGACACTTGTAGATATTAAAAACCAAGTAACACTGTTGTTTAAACAGAATCAAGGATATAACACCCTGAATTATGGTGTAGGCTGCAACACTATGAGTGCGAGTTATGAGTTGCAAGATCATACGCTCACGACCGAAGATAGTATGAGTGCTAAAATGCTATGCGAAAATCTAAATAAAGCAGAAAATCTTTTAGACACGTTGATGCAAGGCACTAGTGAGATAAGTGTTACTGAAGGTGAGAACCCAGTACTAACGCAAGTGACCAGCAATGCGGTCACTTTGACTTGGAAAGGTAGGTTGACGTCACAAGCCAAGTACAATAGTAAAGGTGAGACCGTATTTTGGGCTGTAAATGCTAATGAAACAGTGTGCTCTAATAATAGCTTAGAGATGTGTTTGCAAGTGAAACCAGTCACTTATAATGATCAAGGTATTAAAGTCAGTGAAGGCAAGTGGACTGCATTTAATGGTGAGATTGATGGCTATGAGCATGATGGTAAGCATGATGAAGTGCTACGCCTACAACGTTACCAATTAGACAGCGATAAGGTATCAGAAGGTGAAGAGTATGCCTATGTATTGGACGCCGTTATTGAAAGCTCAGTAGTACAATAGGGCTGTCTGGCTATTAACGAATGAATACATTAAGTAGTGACATTAAATATTGATAATAAAAAACACGCGCCATTTGACCGCGTGTTTTTTTATGCTTGCTTTAACGCAAATTACCTAAGTCTTCTTCAGTTAAACGCCAGCGTCCCTTTTTCTTAGAAGCACCGCGCCCGCGCATTGCGCTGTTTAATATGAGTTTGTTCATTGAATGGCTTGAGTGCGCATGACAGATGGCGCATGCAAGACCGTCTGCCGCATCTTGTTGTGGTACAAAATCCAGAGTTAGTATCCGGCACACCATTTCTTGTACTTGCTCTTTTGCTGCTGCGCCATAGCCACAAACGGCTTGTTTGATTTGGCGTGCAGTATATTCTGAAACTTCCAAATCCAAGGCTACCATCGCTGCAATGGCTGCGCCACGTGCTTGCCCAAGCTTAAGCGCTGAATCAGGGTTTTCTGCCATAAATACTTGTTCAATTGCCGTATAAATAGGCTCATCTGCATATTTTAGATG
>Ga0114916_1000560_pt1 | contig 24498 bp, 18 predicted proteins | sample MalvirAntarct_66_FD_83501 | JGI IMG/M metagenome (GOLD analysis project Ga0114916, IMG submission 83501) | Marine viral communities from the Global Malaspina Expedition - Malaspina viral metaG Antarct_66 | ecosystem: Environmental > Aquatic > Marine > Oceanic | place: West Anvers Island... | reverse complement strand
GACACTGGCTAAGACGCCACACCCTACCCCGCAGTAAGGACAAGTGGTACGTATGATGGACGTCGTTTCTTCAGTATAAGTAGCAATAAGAGCCGTTTTTGAAGGATTGAATATGTCATCAGATTTGCGATCAGATCGACGTATACGACTTTCTAATTCTTGACTAGCATTCGGTTTATTACTCAAGATCACTTCACTCATGACGCCGCTCCTACTATGTCTGCTGCGCTTAATAAATCTAGATCGCTATCGATATCCATGTCTCCGTTAGCCTCACTATCTGTCGTTACTTTCTCCAAATCACAGTAAGCCTCACCAAATATTAAATCCGCTTTTATAGGCGCGATATCACTATTGCTGTTGATCAGTTGGCTATAGAAACTGCCCTCATTGACCTCACCGTAGAGTACAGCACCAATAAGCTTATTGTTTCTAAGATAGAGGCAATGATAGTGATTTATACTGGTTTGCTGATAAGTGATGGTTTCGATAGCTGCCGCTTCCTCGTCATCAAAGTCGACTTGCCCTGCTGAAAAAGCACTGATGCCAGATACTTTTAGCTTTAAGGACAGCGGTGTACTGCGAAAAGGCTGCCAGTTCTCTTTAGAGCCTAAGCTGTCGCCCGATAGTCGAGTGTCTTTTAGCACAGAGACTAAGGTATCCACTTGCTGATTAACAGGTGCCACCATACCGAATAGCTCACCATCCAACTCTACGCATTCGCCAACTGCGTAGACATGCGGACAACTCGTGTGCATGCAATCATCCACAATGATACCGCGATTGACCTCAAGACCGCTGTCTCTCGCCAGTGCTATATTGGGCATCACCCCGACTGCCATCACAATAAAATCTGCCGGCAAGATACGTCCATCCTTCAGTGATAAGCCTTTCACCTCATGCTGGTCATTGACCGCAATACAATCAGTAATAGCAGAGACCTCCACACCTACGCCCCGACGAGCCAGCTCAGCTTGCAACAGCTGGGCAGCAGGTAAATCAAGCTGCCTGTTAAGAACATAGCTATCTACATGAATGACCGTCATATCTGCCCCTTGAGAAGCCAGCGCGCAGGCGGCCTCTAGCCCTAGCACCCCGCCACCAATTACTAGACCTTTTTTCCCTTGGCGCGCGTATTCAATTAAAGCATTAACATCAGCTACCTCTCGGAACACATGCACGCCTGTCGCATCATGATTGGGAAAAGGGATGACTCGAGCGCTCGAACCTGTAGCGATAACCAGCTTGGCATAGACCAGCGTCTGTCCATTATCAAGCTTAATAGACTGTTGCTTGGTGTCCACAGCGGTAACTGCAATCCCTGCTAAGACAACAATACCCAACTGTTGATACTCTGATTGCTGGTATAAATAAGTATCCTCAAAGGCGCTATCTCCTGCCAGCACTGGTGATAGCATAATGCGGTTGTAGCCGACCTCTGGCTCTTTGCTGACAAGGGTAATCGGTAATGGTCTTTGGTTATTTGGCGACTTACTTTGCTGCTGGGCACGTGCCAGCTCAATGGCAAAACGGCTGCCTGCCATGCCAGCACCAATAATGACAATACCCGCATTTAAATGAGCATAAGACATTGTCTGGATTGTTAATTTTGATCTATCTGATGACATGAGCAAAAAATCCCTTAGCCGCAACGCGCAGCATTAATTAGATGGCGTGTCAGAGTGTCTTTTGTGCTTAAAGCCTGCGCTTATAAGAAATAAGCCAACAGCGAAAAAATGAGCACAAACTGAATAAAGCAAATGCTATGCCATACCAGTAATGGGTTGCGTATGATGAGCGGCTCAGGGTCGCTAATATAATTATGATTCTCAGGGTTAAAATCTTGTAAGAACTCGCCAATCGCTTGATAGCGAGCTTGGGTATTAGCAAGCAGCGCACGCATTAGCGCTTGCTGGCTGGCAGCAGGTACACGGTACTGACGTAATAATTGAGTAGGTAGCCTTAAGGTATGATTTGCCTGATGTGAATGCATCAACGCTTGTGAGCTAAATGGCAGCTCACCTGTTAGCAGCTCATAGCCAATCACCGCTATGGAAAATAAATCAGAATGCACACCTTTTGGTGCATCGCTGTAATATTCTGGTGCAGCGTAGTGCAAATCACCGTTCGGTGGTCGCGTACTGTCTTTAAGTATGGAAGAGCTGGCTGAACCAAAATCTATCAATTTGACCGCGCCTGATGTGGTCAATAGGATGTTTTCCGGCTTGATATCTTGATGCAATAGATAGTTTCGATGCATCACCCGAACCGCCATGCCTATTTTGGTTAACAAATCATAGGTCTGCCACACATCACAAGGCGCATGACGATCTATAAAATCTCTTAGGCTTTCGCCTTCAATATATTCTGTGAGATGGTATAGATATGCACTGCTGGCTGGTATGGGGTAATAGCGTAGCAACCCTGAAGCACTAAGCGCTGAGCTTGCGTCTAGATAGGGTTTTATACTGCTGATGCCTGTAAGGCTGCTGTCGCTAGATAGGTTATTAGGATCTGCTTGATTATAGGCAGGCTCGCCCGCCCGCCTATGCTTAGATAAGCTCAAACCAATTTTACGCTCCTTTAAAAATTCGCGCAGATAATGACCATCGGCAATAGTACTAAGGCTTGGTGACTTTAGTGCAAATAGATGATGGGTTTCATCCTCTACTAGATATACTTCGCTACGAGCAGTGTGGGCTATGATATGCTTGACAATAAAACCATCAATCCGTGCCCCAACTTCTAAGCCCGTTAATAACTGATACCGATGGATGTCGTGAGGCATCGCATCATGCAGGCTAGCATTTTTATTATTACTATTGTTCTTAGTATGAGCGCTATCGGCTGTCTTTTGCTTATGGAGCGCTTGTGCATTCATACCGAGTATCACCATACTTAAATTGTCATGACTGCCCTCGTTAAACGCCTGCTCGCATATGTTTTGGCTGATGCTAAGACTATTCACTGCCCCGTCATTCGAGCTGTTATCCGTCGTATCTATCGTTTGACTCGGCTGACACAGCGCCTTTACTGCTGAACATAGCTCAAACTGGAGCTCGGACGCTGCAATAGACTCATAGACGCCATCTGTCATCAGTGCTAAGCATTCATTTTGATGCAAGGTAAATACTGACTGTTGGAGCTCGACCATCGTATCCGCGCCAATAGCGGCAGATAGCGCGCCTTTATCTTGCCCATAGTGAATGCGGTGGTCTTTACTGAGCACTTTTATACTCTCTAAACCGACACGGTAAATCCGTGAGTCGCCTGTATGAAACAGATGGATACGGTCGCCAATACACAGCAGGCCTGATAAGGTGGATAATAGTGGTGGCACGCGCTCATAGACTTGCGGGAAATAGAGGGCGTCATTGGCTTTATTGACCGCCTCCCGAATCAAAATGGCAACTTGATTGTCATCAAAGTCTATGTTTGCTGATTGCGATTGGTTCTCTGCCAATACCATCTCTTCAAGCGCTTCATTTTTAAGTGCCCCGTTTTTAAGTGCTAAGGTAAGATGGTGCGTGACAGTATTGACCACCAATTGGCTGGCTTGTTTGGGAAACTGACAGGCACTGACACCATCCGCTATCAGCACCAATAAAGGCGCATGAGGACACTGAACACCGCCGTTGATGGTTGCTGTAAACTGTCCATACTGCAAGCAGGTTGTCATCAGCAAGCTGTCTTGATTTTCAGACTTGCGCCCTTGCATGCTATAAAAATCAAGCAACCACAGTGCCTCATTCATTGGCATAATTAGCTCACTTTAATTTGGGCAAAGCTGCCATCAGGCATCTCTTCGATGATGACGCCTTCAGGTTCTTTTAAAAAGAACAGCGCAAAGAAGCCAACGACGGCGGTCGCGGCAATCACCATGAAGAATACTTGATAAGAGACCAGACTCAATACAGTTAAATAAACAACCGAGCCAACATTGCCATAAGCGCCGGTCATGCCAGCAAATTGTCCGGTCATGCTACGCTTGATCAGTGGAATAACCGCAAACACAGCACCTTCACCCGCTTGTACAAAGAAAGAGCAAAACATCGTGATGAATAATGCCAGTGCAATTGGCCATGTTGAATCCACGATACCCATTAATAAATAACCAACAGCCAAACCTGCGGTCAAAATCAGCAGCGTTATTTTGCGACCAAACTTATCGCTGAGCCAGCCGCCGCCCGGTCGCGACATCAAGTTCATAAACGCATAGCTAGATGCCAAAACCCCTGCCATCACAATTGATAGATTAAATGTCTCTTGATAGAAAAGCGGCAACATAGACACTACGGCAAGCTCTGAGCCAAAGGTCGCAAAGTATAAAATATTTAAGATACCGACTTGCTTAAAATCATATTGATGCGCTTTTGGCACAGGAGTCGTAAATACCTCTTTATTAAAGCGATAACTACTCACAAACTCATAAATATATAAAACGACCAATCCGATGTAGACGATATTGACACTTGCCTGACTGAGTAAGCTGACACCAGCGGGTGATAACTTCCATCCCAAAAGCGCTAACGCCAAATACATTGGTAGCTTAAACGCCATCATCAGCCAAAAGTCACCTGTTGAGGTCACCATCATGGCGCCAGACTTTTTGGGTTTAAAATACGTCGCACCCTTAGGCGTATCACGCACCATCTTATAGAAAATCACACTATAGAGCATCATCACCACCCCGGAGGTGGCCGTCGCATAACGCCATCCTTCATCACCACCAAATATAGCAGCAGCAATAATAGCTACTGTCGGTAACAGCAGCGCAGCAGCAGCAGAACCAAAATTTCCCCAACCGCCATAAATACCTTCAGCAGTACCCAGCTCACTTGCAGGGAACCAATCACTCATGAGACGAATACCCACCACAAACCCAGCACCCACAAAACCCAAGAAAAAACGGGACAGTGCCAGCGCGTTGTAATCTTGCGCAAAGGCAAAGGTAAAACAGGGAATGGCGCCAATTGCCAAAATGGCGGTATAGACGAGGCGCGGTCCAAAACGATCGGTCAACATGCCAATAATGACTCGAGCTGGAATAGTCAAAGCGACGTTTAATATCAACAAGGTTTTGACTTGATCCTTGGTCAAACTCAAGGTCTCACCGATGGCAGATAAGAATGGTGCGTGGTTAAACCATACAAAAAAGGTCAGAAAAAAAGCCATCCATCCAAGATGGAGTATCTTATTCTTACCAGTAAAGGAGAGGATATTAAGCTTGTTTTTATTTGGTGCAGTAGGGCTCGGTGATGGCGATGACGACATAAGCGGTTTCCTTAAATAGTAAAATTCAGGGCTAACATGGAAAGCCGTAAGAACACATTATGTTGAACGAACTGACCAGTTAGAGCATTTAAGGGGGTGCAATGGCTGTGCCAGCTGCCGCTATCAGCTTCGTTATACAGATAAAACCTCGGCTTTGATAAAGGCGTTCATGCTTTACTATAGGTGACTTCCAAGCCGCTATTACAAGGTCATTCATAATTTAATAGCCATATAGAAACGCTAATTTTATCGAGATGAATGAAAAACCCTGACTGCCATAAATACAATCAAATTGGTGCATGGTTTTATCTATTTTGGTGCATCCATTTTTTATATCCTCACTTTTAATGAGAGAAGACTTTTTTATTTATCATTGCTATTTATATCCTCACACATACCACGCCGCCTAGGAAATACACTGTCATCGTCAGGTTTTTCGTCTGTAGTGATGAGACTCTCGCTTAGAGATATGGCGCTATATAACGGTGCTTGGCACAGTTATTGAAGATGTAATTACTGTAAGCACTATTTAGACAAACCCATGACTAAGGATAATTACATGAGTAGCACTATAGTGAGTAAGGCAGGTAAAGCTAAGTTGGTGGTGATTGGTAACGGTATGGTTGGACATCATTTTATTGAGCGAGCCATAGAAAAAGGGTTACATGAGCAGTTTGAGATTCATGTGTTTGCTGAAGAAGACCGTCCCGCTTACGATCGGGTATATTTATCGAGCTACTTTGAGCATAAAGATGTTAGTAAGCTCAACTTGGTTGATTTAAGCGCCTATGCATCTGCCCAGATTCAATTGCATCTGAACCAGCGTATTGTAGATATTGACACCACCAATCAATACATCATCACTGAAGCTGGCGAGCGGATTGAATATGGTGAGCTGGTGCTGGCGACAGGCTCCTATCCATTTGTACCGCCGATTCCAGGGCGTGAGCATGCACACTGTCATGTATATCGCACCATTGCTGATTTGGATGACATTCTTGCCATCGCTGAGCAACCAAAAGTAAAGAAAGGCGTGGTTGTGGGCGGAGGACTACTCGGGCTTGAAGCAGCAAAAGCACTGGTCACCTTAGGACTAGAGACTTACGTGGTAGAATTTGCCCCGCAGTTGATGGGCGTACAGCTTGATGCGGCTGGCGGCGATATTTTAAAGCGAAAAATTGAGGCGCTTGGCGTCAAAGTATTGACTGGTAAGAATACCCAAGCCATTATTGATAATAGCGACGCCATACATAAAAACCTGAGCACCTTTAATGAGAATCCGTGCCAGCTGACCATGCAATTCACCGATGATACCTCGCTTGACACCGATATGATTGTCTTTAGTGCAGGTATTCGTCCGCAAGATGGCATTATCAAAAACAATCCTGAATGCGGTATTGAGATAGGTGCACGAGGTGGTATTTTAATTGACGAACAATGCCGCACCAATGCCGCGCATGTCTACGCTATTGGCGAATGCGCGGTGTGGGATAACAAGATATTTGGCTTAGTAGCACCAGGCTACAGCATGGCGAGTATTTGCGCGGCACAAATTTCAGGCGATCATTCGCAAACCTTTACGGGCGCTGATATGAGCACCAAGCTCAAACTGATGGGCGTCGATGTTGGTAGTATTGGCGACGCCCATGGCAACAGCGCGGACAGCTTGAGCTATTTGTACCAGAACCCTGCTGAGGGCATTTATAAGAAATTGGTCACAACGCCTGATAACAAACGCTTGCTTGGCGCGGTATTGGTCGGTGATACCGAAGACTATAATAATCTATTACAGCTATATCTCAACGACATCGACCTACCTGCCCACCCTGAAAGCCTCATACTACCCAACGTTGAAAAACCGAAAATGGGTATAGAAAATTTACCAGATAGTGCAACGATTTGCTCATGCTACAACGTCACCAAAGGCGATATTTGCGCGGCGGTCGAGAACGGTGCGTATTCCATTGCCGAAGTGAAGTCTTGTACCAGTGCAGGTACAGGCTGTGGTGGCTGTGCGCCTATGGTGAAAGACACTTTAAGCTATCAGTTAACGACCCTTGGGTTTGAGGTCAATAATGATTTATGTGAGCACTTTGCCTATACCCGTCAAGAGCTCTATAGCTTGATTCGTGTTCATGGTATTAGAACATTTGATGCTCTGTTGGATGAGCATGGTAACGGTCATGGCTGTGAGATTTGCAAACCTACGGTCGCCTCCATCTTGGCCTCATGCTGGAATGATTATGTGCTTAAGCCTGAACTGACACCGTTGCAAGACAGCAATGACTATTATCTAGGCAATATCCAAAAAGACGGCACCTATTCTGTCGTACCTCGTGTGCCGGGTGGTGAAATCACCGCTGATAAGCTGATCATCCTCGGACAAGTCGCCAAAGAATTTAATTTGTATACCAAAATCACAGGTGGTCAACGCGTGGATTTATTTGGCGCACGTCTAGACCAACTCCCTGATATCTGGACACAATTGGTGCAAGCTGGCTTTGAGACTGGTCACGCTTATGGTAAGTCACTGCGAACGGTTAAATCGTGTGTGGGTAATAACTGGTGTCGCTATGGTGTCGATGACAGTGTGGGCTTAGCATTAAGATTAGAAGATCGTTATAAAGGCGTACGTTCACCGCATAAGATAAAGATGGGCGTGTCCGGATGTACGCGTGAGTGTGCGGAGGCGCAAAGTAAGGATTTTGGCATTATCGCCACTGAGAATGGTTGGAATTTATTTGTCTGTGGTAATGGTGGTATGACCCCGCGTCATGGCGAGCTGTTTGCCACCGATCTTGATAGCGACACGGTCATCAAATACATTGACCGTATTATTATGTTTTATATAAAAACAGCAGATAAACTCCAGCGTACCTCAAAATGGCGCGAGAGCTTAGATGGCGGATTGGAATATCTACAAGCGGTCATTATTGAAGACAGTTTGGGCATCGCTGATGAGCTAGAGGCGCAGATGCAACTGCTGATCGACAACTATGTGTGTGAGTGGAAAGCCACCATAACCGATAGCGAAAAGCTCAAACGTTTCCGTCACTTCGTCAATAGCGAGCAAGGAGATGACAACGTTGTCTTTGTCACCGAGCGCGAGCAGATCCGCCCCGCAACCGATACTGAAAAAACTCAAATCTTAGTGACCGAGCTGGCTTAATCAACGTTTAACACTTTCCGATCATATACGAATAAGGATCACCCAATGAACCAGTATACCGTTTGTAAATTAGAAGACATACTCCCTGAGACTGGTGTTTGCGCACTGATAGAGGGTAAACAAGTGGCAATTTTTCGCACTAAGGAGGCTAAGCTTTTTGCGCTTGATAACTATGACCCGTTTAGTCAGGCTAATGTATTATCTAGAGGGTTAATTGGAGGCACTACTGTTACCAACGATGCTGGCATTGATGAAGCGGTACTGTATGTGGCCTCCCCTATTTATAAGCAGAGATTTAACCTTGCCACCGGTCAATGCTTGGATGATACAAGTGTCACGCTTGCTACTTACCATGTTGAGCTTGATACCAGTCTTGAAGGTAATAATGTGGTGATAAAATATGATCAGTTAGAAGCGTCATCTACAACACTATTAGAAATGGAAGTTGTTTAAGGCGTAGCCGCCTTTTTAGCAAATTGAAACATGTAATTTACATTAAGATACTGAATAAAAAATTGTACTGGCATAATATTGGCGGTAAATATATTTCACTTAATGCCATTAAAAGGATCATAAATCATGTCTGACAAGTCTACTAATAACGATAACATTAAAAATGCCTTAGAGTCTCTTGAGAGTGCAGCGACAACGACTTCAAATGATGCGGTAACAGGCGTAGAAGTAGTAAAAGGTGATACTGTCGTTTATGAAGACGGTGATTTTGAAGATTACAATGCTGACAAAGACTATGAGGTTGATGAAGAAACTAAGTCTGGCAAGGATGATGAGTCCAATAAAGACGATCAAGATGACAATTCTGCCAAAGAAGATAAGCACAGTACGACGATAGCCAACATCTATCAATGGGCTTCTAAGCTCAAAGATGACTTTATTTCTGACAAAAAAGAAGCGAAATCTGACGAAGAGGATAAGTCTGATTCTGAAAATGAAGACAAGCATGAGGACAAGCATAGTGCGACGATAGCTAATATCTATCAATGGGCTGCTAAGCTTAAAGAGGATTTTACGTCTGAAGCTTCTAATATGACGCTTGACGTTTCTGAAAAAGCGGTTGCTATTATGCTTAACAGACTTTTGGATGCCAAAACTGCCGAGTTAGAAGCTTTTGATAAGAAAGTGGCAGACTCTGAAGGATCGGTAGACAATGCAGAAGAAGAGCGTAGTAGGATTGCTGAGAAAAAAGACAAATACCAAGGTATGATTGACCAGCTACAAGGCTGATTGGTACTTTGAGTAATTGGTCTTATTGATCCAGTGTTAAGTATTTAGCACTGGATTTTTTTTGTTTTTGGCTTGTCGTGAGATCAAGAGTGTTAGTGTCGATCATCGATTGTAAACCCTCTAAATATTAACGGTAAATTATAAACCTAGTTTGATATAAAAATAAATCAAATACGATTGACGTCTATTAGCTATTAGTTATCAGCTACTAGGTATATCCACGACTAACGGTGAAATGTAAAGCCAAACCAATTACGTAAACACGCCTATCGATTTCTGCTAGTATTATGCCACTACGTTACTAACCACTTATAATATGTAAGGTTAAGAGGATTTAACATGCGATTCAAATCATTCGTTCAAAAACTACATGAACGCAATCCTAAACTTGGCAAAATCGCTTCGCTGACCACCGCGACAGGCGTTATTACTTTTAATAGTATGTTGGCAGGTCCTCCTGTATGGATTATGGGTGCAGCCAAAGCTGTTACTGGTGCAGCGATTGCTGATAAAGCGGTCATTGATGTGACCAATTATTGGATTAACAGCAATAACGCGATGATCGATAACATTTTGCCGGATAAAGACTGGCGTATCAGCCTACCTGATGATATCCATACCGAAGGCAAGTATTTATTGGTAAGTAATCACCAATCATGGGTTGATACCAGTATCGTGCAATATATTAGTGAAAAGCGTTTGCCATTGACGCGATTTTTTACCAAGTTTGAGCTGATATATATTCCAGTCATTGGTCAAGCTTTCTATTTTCTCGATTTTCCAATGATGCGTCGACACTCTAAAGAGGCGATTGCGAAAAATCCTGCCTTAAAAGGCAAAGATATCGAAGAAGCAAAACGCGCTTGTGCATTGCTGAAAGACAAGCCTTTTACACTGTTAAATTATCTAGAAGGCACCCGTTTTACCACCGTAAAACGGGATAAGCAGCAATCGCCCTATACGCATTTACTTAAACCAAGAGCAGGCGGCTTGTCGCTAGCGATTAGTGCGCTTGGCGAAGACATCGATGGTATTTTAGATATGACCATCGTCTATCCTGATGGTGTGCCGACATATGGCGACTTATGGAAAGGCAATATCAAGCGTCTGGGCGTCGATGTCAGACATATTAAGATGCCTGATGACTTATTTGCCAGTGTTCAAAATGGCGGCTATGAGACTGATGAGGCGATAAAAGCAGAAATGTTTGATTGGGTTGAGCAAGTTTGGCAGCAAAAAGATCAGCTCATTACTAAGATGCTTGCTGAATTTGAAAGTAAGCCCCCTGCCCTTGATGCTTAGCTAGCAAGCTTTTTAACTTAATCTGTTTTATTTGCACATATATTGACCGTTCTATGGGTTTTTTCACTAAAGGCAATAATAGCAACCTACGGCTGCTATTATTGCTTACCTCGTTAAACGACCATACCTTATATGTCGATGATAAAAGGAAAATACAGTGCCACAGGCTCAGCCAATGTTTGAACCCGCCTCTAATCTTACAACAGAACAAAATACAGTATTAAAAACGCTTACGACGATAGGTTATCTAGAAGGCACCTCGTTTTTACTGTTGCTCTGCATCGCTATGCCACTAAAGTACATGATGGACATTCCAGAAGGGGTAAAATATATCGGTATGGCTCACGGTGGCTTATTCATCGCCTATATTGTTGTACTCATGGGCACAGCCGTCAAGATAAAAATGCCTATATGGGCGATCCCTGCCGGCGTGCTTGGCTCGTTCTTACCATTTGGTCCGTTCATATTTGACCATTGGTTAAAAAATAGCCTAAAGAAAAGCAAGAAAGTTATTTAAGACAAGAGTTTTTATGACGCTAATCATTGGTTTCACGATATAGCGTGTTTTGTGACTCTTCTCTAAAATCTTCGTATGTGATGGCAGGCTCGGATTTTGGCGCACTAACAGCTGCTTCATTTTCCTTATTCGTCATGTCCGTTTCAGGCTTGGGGTTTGATGATTTGGCAGGGTCAGAGTCACTGGGCACTTCAATGACAGCAGGTGGCGTATTAGCCTCTACCACAACATTCTTCTCAGTGGTGTTTATTTCAGTGTCAGTAGCTGTTTGTTTGGTGACCGGGCTTGTCTGAGTCGCGTTTTTATTAATAGGCGTGCCAGCTTCATTTAACGCTGTAGACGTAGTACCGGTGGACAAGAAACCAGTCGCAATTAACGTGAATACAGCACCAGAAATCATGAGTGAGCCAAGCACCATACCTATAATAAGTGGCTTTTTACTACTCTTCTGCGTTTGTATTGATTTTACCGCTTTCTTTTTTTTCGATTTTTTGAGGGGTAAGGTTATCAAAGATGCAGTGCTGATAGGTTCATCAATATAAGCGCTATCATTTACCTCAGTATCTTCATCTTCATCTTTAACTGTAGAAGCTGCGTTATCAGTCACCTCTGTTGTCATTAAAGGGTGTATAACCTTCTCATCTTCATCAGAGAAGTCTAAGCTTACCGATGTGCTCGCGTTATCAGATATCTGTAACCCTGCTGTATTTTCCACATTATCTTGCTCTTGGCTGCCAAATAACTCTAGTTCTGCTGCACTTAGTGGCTCATAGGATGACAGCTTGTCAGCGTTTTTAAGCGGTTGTAATATGTGCGGCTGAACAGGACTGTCCAGTAGACTTGCCCTAAGACCGGCATCAGTCTCATCATAAGCATCAGTATTGGTGACAGTTGGCTCGCTCTCATTTTCTGTATTTTCAATAGTACTTTCAATAGTCTCTGCGCTTTCAACACGAGTGATATAACGCTCATAGATATTATGTTTACGATTACGCAGTCGTGGCTTCGTATTAGCGATTTTTGCTAAGTTTGCCTCTAAATCGGCGCTTTGCTTGTCTTTTTTGTCGCTCATGAAGTGATACCAAACCAGTTTATGCCACGAAACCGTAGATGACTGCTAGAATGAAGGGAAAAGTTTTTTAGTTTGCTAAAGTGTAACGCTATCGTTAATAAACAATATAGAGTGTCAACTCATATGCTTCAAGCATAATTTTATAGTTTTGCTGTTATTGATATAAAATACAGTAGTATCCGCTTCATCAATCGACATGATATTACAGATAAATGAGCATAAAACATGGATTTAAAGCAACTCAATGCGTTTATTGCCGTTGCCGAGCTTCGGAGCTTTAGTGCAGCCGCTACCAAAATCGGACTGTCACAGCCCAGTTTAAGCCGTTTACTCAAGCAACTTGAGACAGACATGGGCGTGATGTTGGTTGATCGTTATCATAGACCGCTACATTTAACAGAAGCTGGCACGTTCTTTTACGATAAAATCAGTACCATACTGACAGAAGTCGATACGGTTGTTGGTATGACCCAGCGCTTATCTGCCCCTAGCAGCGCATTAAATATCGGTTTTGTACCCTCTATATTGTATGGGTTGCTACCTGAGATTATCGCCAGACTGAAGCAGTCTAATCCTGAGATTGACGTCAATCTAAAGGACATCAGCTCCTATCAGCAAATGGATGCGCTCAAATCTGGTGACATCGATATTGGTTTTGGACGCTTTGCCCATCAAGACCCATGGATACAGCAAATACTGTTACGCCACGAGCGCTATGTCGTTGCCCTCCCCAAAGCCCATCCGCTTGCCAATGTGCGCGAGCAACGCTTGATCGATTTGGCCAATAACCGCCTGATTCTCTATCATCAAACCCACTTACCTGTATCTACAACACCAGAAACGGTGTCAGGCACAGGGATTCCTAAAACCTTGGGGCAGAATAAGAAAAATAATACGAGCCATCATCAAGCCTCTACTGTTGAGCAGATAACAGAGCCTTTACTATATTTATTTGCACAGTACGGCATCTCTCCATTTATGACCACCACCGTCAGTGACTTGCAAGTGGCACTCGGGTTAGTAGCGGCGGGCGAAGGCATCACCTTAGTCCCTGCCAGCTTAAAAACGGTGCGTACGGAGCAGATCAGCTATCAGCGTCTTATTCACGAAAACGTCACCTCACCTATTTATTTGCATACACTTAAGGATTTTGTGCATCCTCATATTCCTGACTTATTGCGTGCGACTTATCATGTCTACGAGCAGCGCGGCATTACTTATCGCCGGCAAAAATTTGAATCTCAGCGCTAAATTATCAGTTATTGAGTCATAATTGTGGTATAAAGAAGCCCGAAAAAATAGCCATTGATAAATCTTGATATTTATATTTAATTATGCTAACTATCAGGAATGGCTATGCAAAAAATAAGTAATAATTATATAAATAATCATTCTACTAAACCAGATTGGTGTGCTAAAGTCGATACAAGACAAATCGTTTTAAGAAACAGTACTCATAAACAGTACTAATGAATAGTATTAAGCGATGCGCTCATGATCATTGGCAAACTGACACAGGTAAGTGATGATTTGCCGTTTTAACCATTTCGAGGTAAGCATGACCACACAACCACTCAATAACCCAAGCGCCACAGGCGATACTCTCTCCGCGCAGCAAGAAGGCTTTAGCTGGCGAATCTTTGGTCCCGGTATTCTGATGGCGACTGCTGCTATTGGCGGCTCGCATCTGATTTCATCGACACAGGCTGGCGCGTTATATGGCTGGCAGCTGGCGATTATGATTATATTAGCCAACGTCTTTAAGTATCCGTTCTTCCGCTTTGCCACCGATTATGTCTACGACACTGGCGAGAGCTTAATCGCAGGCTATGCCAAACGCTCAAAAGCCTATCTCTGGATTTATTTTATCCTATCTATCTTATCGGCGGTGATTAGTACGGGAGCTGTGACATTGCTTGCGGCAGTGATATTGGGCTTTATGCTGCCCGCATCTGTAGGACTATCAAGTATTGCCTTAGCTGTCATCATCGTTGCGGTATGTTGGTTTTTTCTGATTGCTGGTCATTATAAATTGCTTGACGGCGTGACTAAGTGGATTATGATTGCGCTCGTATCCGCAACCGTGTTAGCGGTGATGATTGCTGCTGGTAAGCCGACGGTTATGGTGGCGGATTTTGTCCCTGCCTCTCCTTGGAACTTGGCGACTTTAGGGTTTATTGTGGCTCTTATGGGTTGGATGCCAGCACCACTTGAGTTCGCTGCCATCACCTCGATGTGGACGTCAGCCAAGAGAAAAGCGGACAATACCACTCATCGTCAGGGCTTACTGGATTTTAATGTCGGTTTCTTAGTTTCCGCTATTTTAGCCTTGTTCTTTTTAGCGTTGGGCGTTTTCGTACAATACGGCTCAGGTCAAGAGATTCAAACCGCAGGTGTCGCTTATATTGATCAGCTTATCAATATGTATACCGCCACTATCGGTGAATGGTCAAGACTACTGGTCGCCTTTGTCGCCTTTATGTGTATGTTTGGCACCACTATTACCTGTGCGGATGGCTATGGACGTGCCAACGCCGAATGCTGGCGCTTACTAAAAGGTGAAGACGAGATTAATAAAAAGCAAATTGCTTTTTGGACCACTTATGCTATTGGTGGCGGTCTTTTGATTATTAGCTTCTTTGCAGGACAATTAGGCGCTATGCTGAAGTTTGCGATGATATCCGCCTTTATATCCGCGCCTATCTTTGGTTGGTTAAACTATTCGCTCGTGAAAAACCATAAAAAGCTATCGGCCGGTATGAACGCCTATTCGATTGCAGGGCTTGTATTCTTAGGTGGCTTTACCTTGTTATTCCTAGCTAGCCTTGCAGGTCTTATTGGTTAAATATAACCGTACGTCAATTTAGGCTACGATAGACTTAATAGAGTAAAAGCCCTTTTAGCCAGACTAAGAGGGCTTTTTTGTAAACAATGATAAAACGCTGATAGATATAATTGTAACCAGATGTAAATATCTAATAAGAAGAAATGCAGCGTTTGATACGTTATGAATACTAATGGAGACAAACCTCTAATTAATGGATAGCAGTATCCATAAAATAAATATTATTAATATATTTAATTTATGAATTTAATTTATATTAAGAGTTGAATGAAAATCCCGCTTTGTAGTCCTGAATAATTGGTTATAATCAAGCACAACGATTGAATCGCGAATGATAACGACAAGATCTTCCCTCCACGTAAGGACCACGACATGACCCTATCAGCTGGCGCTCGCTTTCGCAGTGCAATGAAACAAAAAAATGATAATAATCAACCGCTACAGATTGCTGGCGCGATTAACGCTTATACAGCAATGATGGCAACTCAAGTTGGTCATCAAGCCTTGTATCTCTCTGGTGCTGGCGTGGCCAATGCCTCATTTGGCTTGCCAGATTTGGGTATGACTAGCCTTGATAACGTCTTAGAAGATGCACGCCGTATTACCGATGCGGTTGATACACCATTATTGGTTGATATTGACACTGGCTTTGGTGGTGCATTTAATATTGCTCAAACCATTCGTAAAATGGAAAAAGCTGGTGTGGCTGCGGTTCATATCGAAGACCAAGTGGCGCAAAAGCGTTGTGGTCATCGTCCAAATAAAGAAATTGTTAGTATCTCAGAAATGGTTGATCGCCTAAAAGCGGCACTTGATGCCAAGACGGACAAAGATTTTGTGGTAATGGCGCGTACCGACGCCCTATCTGTCGAAGGTCTTGATGCAGCGGTTGAGCGCGCGGTTGCTTTTCAAGAAGCTGGTGCTGATATGATTTTTGCCGAAGCACTCACTGATATCGAGATGTACCGTAAGTTTACCGACGTGCTTGATATTCCAGTCCTAGCTAATATGACCGAATTTGGTCAGACCGATCTATATACCACCGAGCAGTTATACGCGGTGGGTGTCGATATGGTGCTTTATCCGTTGTCAGCCTTCCGTGCGATGAACAAAGCGGCATTAAATGTTTATCAGCATCTGCTTAATGATGGCACACAAGACAAAGTTGTCGACACCATGCAAACCCGTATGGAGCTGTATGACTTCTTAAACTATCATGAGTTTGAACAAACGCTAGACAAGTTATTTGCAGATAATAAGTAGTTTTAGCGGTTAAAAGCGTTGGTTTTTCTAGCAATGAGGATGTCAACGCAGTATTTGATATTTGCAGTACCTTTATCTTTTATCCAACACAAGCTACCAACAAAAGGAATTTATCATGGCAGCACAAAAAGAACTTTCGGGCGCAGGTCTTCGTGGTCAAGTAGCAGGTAAGACGGCTCTATCTACCGTTGGTAAATCAGGCTCAGGTCTGACTTATCGTGGTTATGATGTCTCAGAATTGGCAGACAAGTGCATCTTTGAGGAAGTGGCTTATATGTTGCTATACGGCAACTTACCTACCCAAAGTGAGCTTGATGCTTATCAAACTAAATTGAAAGGTTTACGTGGCTTACCACAAGCATTAAAAGATGTGCTTGAGCGTATTCCTGCGGACGCCCATCCGATGGACGTATTACGTACCGGTTGCTCGATGCTTGGTAACCTTGAGATGGAAACTGACTTCTCACAAGAGAACGATAAAACCGACCGTATGCTGGCGGTTTTCCCATCAATCATCAATTACTGGTATCGCTTCAGCCACGACAACGTGCGTATCGAAACTGAAACTGATGACGATACCATTGGCGGTCATTTCTTACATCTGCTAAAAGGTGAAAAACCAAACGAGCTACATACTAAGGTAATGAACGTCTCACTGATTCTTTATGCTGAGCATGAGTTTAATGCTTCGACCTTTACCGCTCGCGTTTGTGCATCTACTTTATCTGACATTCATTCTTGTATCACTGGCGCGATTGGCTCATTACGCGGTCATTTGCATGGCGGCGCCAACGAAGCGGCGATGGATATGATTGAAGGCTTTACTTCTCCTGATCAAGCAGAGTCTGAGATGATGGCAATGCTAGCGCGTAAAGATAAGATTATGGGCTTTGGTCATGCTATCTATAGCGAATCAGATCCACGTAATGTCGTGATTAAAGGTTGGGCTGAAAAACTGGCAGCAGATGTTGGTGATGAAGTGCTATACCCAGTATCAGTACGCTGTGAAGAAGTCATGTGGCGCGAGAAGAAGTTGTTCTGTAATGCTGATTTTTTCCATGCGTCTGCCTATCACTTTATGGGTATTCCAACCAAACTGTTCACGCCAATCTTTGTTTGCTCGCGTCTAACAGGCTGGGCAGCACACGTGTTTGAGCAACGTGCCAATAACCGTATCATTCGCCCAAGTGCGGAATATACCGGTGAAGAGCTGCGCCCAGTACCAGAGATGAGTGCGCGTTAATCCATATATATTTACTATCTCGCATAAATACTTATGTGAGATAGGCGGTTTAACTGCTAAACATATACAACAATTTAGTAGTTAAACCTTTTCTTAATAACCTCACTGTCTTTTTAACCGTATTTTTTTAGCAAAGCACTCTTCTAACGTCTCATTTCACTGATGATTTTGCTAAAAGAATGACTATTTTTTGAATTTAAACCAGCCAACAGCTAAAGGTGACTTATGGACAACGCCCTTGTACAACCGATGAATGAACCCTTTAAAAAGCCATTACCTGACACAGATTTGTATTACTTTGATACCCGTGAAGCAATCGAAAACATCGAAGCGGGCGCGTATGACAAGCTACCGTTCTGCTCAAAAGTACTGTGTGAAAACTTGGTACGTCGTTGCCCGCCAGAAGACTTAACGGCGGCGCTCAAGCAACATATCGAAGGCAAGCAAGATTTAGATTTTCCTTGGTACCCTGCTCGCGTCGTCTGCCACGATATCCTAGGTCAGACCGCGTTTGTTGATTTGGCAGGTCTACGTGATGCCATCGCTGAACAAGGCGGTGACCCATCAAAAGTGAATCCGATTGTTCCAACGCAACTGATTGTCGACCATTCATTGGCTGTTGAGCATGCAGGCTTTGAAGAAAACGCTTTTGAGAAAAACCGCGCCATCGAAGAGCGCCGTAACGATGACCGTTTCCACTTTATCAACTGGTGTCAGTATGCCTTTGATAACGTCAACGTCGTACCGCCTGGTAACGGTATCATGCATCAAATTAACCTAGAGAAAATGTCGCCGGTTGTGCAAGTAGTAAAGAATAAAGCCGGTGAACAAGTGGCGTTTGCCGATACCTTGGTCGGTACCGATAGTCATACGCCGATGGTTGATGCTTTAGGTGTTATCTCAATCGGTGTTGGCGGGCTTGAAGCGGAAAGCGTCATGCTAGGTAATCCATCGTATATGCGCCTCCCAGATTACGTTGGTGTTAAATTAACCGGTAAATTGCAAAGAGGCATTACTGGTACCGATTTGGTATTGGCAATGACTGAGTTCTTGCGTGATGCTGGTGTGGTATCTACTTATATCGAATTCTTCGGTGAAGGTGCTCGCCAGCTAAGCGTTGGTGACCGTGCATCTATTTCAAACATGACCCCAGAATATGGCGCCACCGCAGCGATGTTCTATATTGATGAGCAAACCATCGATTATTTACGATTAACCGGTCGTAGCGAAGCGCAAATTAAATTGGTTGAGCAATACGCTAAGCAAACTGGTCTATGGGCTGACGGCATGGAAAATGCGGTTTATGACCGTGTGCTTGAGTTTGATTTATCCGCTGTTGTCCGTAACATGGCAGGTCCTTCGCGCCCACATGCCCGTGTATCCACCACAGATTTGGTTGCTAAAGGTATTGCTCATGGCGAAGGTGATAAATTACCTGAACCAAAAGATGGTTTGATGCCAGATGGCGCGGTGATTATCGCCGCAATTACCAGTTGTACCAACACCTCTAACCCTCGCAATATGGTTGCCGCTGGCCTCGTCGCTCGTAATGCTAATAAGAAAGGCTTATTGCGTAAGCCTTGGGTGAAATCGTCTTTAGCACCAGGTTCGAAAACGGTCAAAATGTACCTAGAAGAAGCGGGTCTGATGCCTGAGCTACAAGAAATTGGCTTTGACGTGGTTGGCTTTGCTTGTACCACTTGTAATGGTATGAGTGGCGCGCTTGATCCTGATATCGAAAAAGAAATCATCGATAACGATCTGTTTACCACTGCGGTATTATCGGGCAACCGTAACTTTGATGGTCGTATCCACCCGTATGCCAAGCAAGCGTTTTTAGCATCACCGCCCCTGGTCATCGCCTATGCTATCGCCGGTAATATCCGTTTTGATATTGAAAAAGACTCGTTGGGTAAAGACCAAAACGGCAATGACGTTTATCTAAAAGACATCTGGTTTGATGATGACGAAGTCGATGCCATCGTTGCCAAAGCGGTGAAGCCTGAGCAATTCAATGCCGTTTATATCCCGATGTTTGATGAAGCCAAAAAAGATACGGGTAAAGCATTAAGCCCACTTTATAACTGGCGCGAGCAGACCACTTATATTCGTCGTCCACCCTATTGGGAAGGCAAAATGGCAGCGATGAATAAGCTAAAAGGTATGCGTCCATTAGCGGTATTAGGTGACAATATTACCACTGACCATTTATCACCGTCTAATGCGATTTTGGGTGACTCAGCAGCTGGCGAGTACCTTGATACCATGGGTCTGCCAAGCGAGGACTATAACTCTTATGCAACCCATCGCGGTGACCATTTAACCGCGCAGCGTGCAACCTTTGCCAATCCAAAGCTATTGAATGAAATGGTACGTGATGAAAAAGGTGAAGTAATACAAGGTTCGCTTGCTAGGGTTGAACCACAAGGTCAGGTCATGCGCATGTGGGAAGCAATCGAAACCTATATGAACCGTGAACAGCCGCTGATCATTATCGCAGGTGACGGCTATGGTCAAGGATCAAGCCGCGATTGGGCTGCCAAAGGTGTGCGTTTAGCAGGAGTTGAGGTGGTGGTCGCTGAAGATTTTGAGCGTATCCATCGTCAAAACTTGGTTGGTATGGGTGCACTACCTTTGCAGTTTGAAAAAGGTACGACTCGTAACACACTAAATATAGACGGCACAGAAGTCTTTGATGTCACAGGCGAAGTTTCTGCTGGCGGCATGATGACGCTGGTGATTAACCGTGCTGATGGTAGCACGACTGAAACCCCTATCATTTGCCGTTTAGATACCGCTGATGAGGTCAAAATGTATAACGCAGGCGGGATGCTACAGCGCTTTGCCAAAGAGTTTATCGATGGCACGTTAGATATTGTTTAAGCGTTTGAGTGTTAAATAATCAAAGAGCCGATGTTGTATAACCTTATATGACATCGGCTTTTATTTACTTTTGCATTCTACACACTGAGCCTTCTTACTTATACCTGAGTATTAGATAGTAGCTAAATATTGAGTTTACTTAATTAATGGCGTAATATGTACTATATATTGTACAAGTTATGGAGTATGTCGTGAGAGGAGTAAAACATGAGAGTCATTAGTTTTTCAGAAGCCAGAAAGCACTTAAAGTCCGTTCTAGATACGGTAAACGATGATGCCAACGCCACTATCGTGACCCGTCGTGACGCTGATGATGCGGTTGTCATGTCGCTTGATTATTACAATAGCCTGATGGAAACCGTCTATCTATTAAAGTCTCCTGCCAATGCGGCGCACTTAGCGGAATCTATTGCCCAATATAAAGCTGGCAAGACTGTTACGCGTGAGCTAATTGATACGGCAGAAGGCAGTGATAAAAGTAATGGTAGCAGCGATAACAATGAGCATACGGATAGCGACGTTGAGAATGCTTGAACTCAAAGGCTTTAATCAATCCAAAGGGTCTGATAATGAGTGAGCAACTAGCATGGACAGATGCTGCGTGGAAAGACTATCTGTACTTGCAAACACAAGACAAAAAAACACTCAAACGTATTAACAAACTCATCACCGAATGTAAGCGTAATCCGTTTGAAGGCATTGGTAAGCCTGAACCCCTAAAAGAAAATCTATCCGGATTTTGGTCAAGACGCATCGATGATGCCAATCGGTTGGTATATGCCGTCGATGATAACTATCTGACGATTATCTCTTGTCGCTATCATTATTAACGAGCGCACTTAATCGTTCGGGTTTACTTGCTGATGGCACCATACCCAATTTTATAACAATGTAAAAAGGACTTAATACAGTGGCCCAAACCAATTCTCAACCAACTCCATCTTTCGCCCCACAAATCTCAGTTCCGGCTACCTACATGCGCGGCGGTACCTCCAAAGGCACGTTTTTTAAACTGTCTGATTTACCTGAGCGTTGCCAAGTTGCTGGTGAATCACGTGATAAGTTTTTGCTACGTGTCATCGGTAGCCCAGATCCTTACGGTAAGCAAATCGACGGTTTAGGTAATGGCAGCTCTAGCACGTCAAAAACGGTTATTTTATCGGTTTCTGATAAATCAGATCATGATGTGAATTATCTGTTCGGACAAGTCAATATCGCCAAGCCAATGATTGACTGGGCGGGAAACTGTGGCAACTTAACCGCAGCAGTTGGTGCCTGTGCCATTAATATGGGTTTGGTCGATGCTGACAAGATTACTAACAGCCTCGAAGACAACGCAGATAGCGGTATATGTGAAGTACGCATTTGGCAAGAGAATATCGGTAAAACCATTATCGCTCACGTGCCTGTGTATCAAGATGAGCAAGGCAAAGTACAAGTTCAAGAGACGGGCGACTTTGAATTAGACGGTGTAACCTTCCCAGCTGCTGAAGTCAAAATTGAGTTTATCGACCCTGTAGATGCCACCAGCGATATGTTCCCTACTGGCAACTTGGTCAATGACTTCGATGTAACTGGCTGTGGTCTAAAGGCTGATAGCATCAAAGCCACCTTTATTAGCGCAGGTATCCCAACCATCTTTATTAAAGCGGAAGATTTGGGCTTTACGGGTACTGAATTGCAAGGCGACATCAACAGTGACGGTGAGTTACTTGCCAAGCTGGAGAATATCCGTGCCAAAGGTGGCGTTGCAATGGGACTCTTTAAAGACGTCTCTGAGGCACAGACCAGCCAGCACATTCCTAAAGTCGCTTGGGTGGGCTCAGCACAGAGCTATACGGCCTCTAGTGGTAAATCGGTCGATGCAAGCGAGATTGACTTAGTTGTACGCGCGATGAGTATGGGTCAATTACATCATGCGATGATGGGTACAGCAGCGGTTGCTATTGCTGCGGCAGCGACGACGCAAGGAACATTGGTTAATGAAGCAGCAGGCGGTAGCGAGTTAGGTGAAGTTCGTTTTGGTCATCCCTCTGGCACATTGCTCGTCGGCGGGAAAACCGAACTGATCGATGGACGCTGGCAAGCCAAAAAAGTCTCGATGAGTCGCTCAGCACGTCGTATCATGATAGGTGACGTTTTTGTACCAGCGGATGCCTTTTAAACTTTAAATAGGTTTTTATGCCAACTCGCCCCCAGTCAAGCCATGTGCAGTTAGATAAAAAGCCGCCGGTCGAGAAAAAAGAACGGCGGGCGCTGTTGTGGGATATTCTAAAAAAACTGGCGGTATTTGCCGCGCCTTACAAAACCTTAATTATCGCTACGCTAATCTTAACGGTGCTTGGCTCCTTTACCGCGCAAGTTAATGCCTTTGTGCTGCGTTATACCGTCGATACCTTGACCGAAATTGCTACGCTTGCAGATCCATGGCAGGCTGGTCTACGTATGCTAGGGATTATTAGTGCGGTGCTCTTGACCAAAGAGATATTGTCGATATTCATATCTTTTGGGCAGCGCTTTTTTGGTGAAAAAATTCGTATCAATCTCTCTCGTGATTTATCACAAAAAATCATTGAACGTATCTTGACCTATCGCATGGCGTTTTATACCAGTAGTGAAAACGACAGCGGTAAATTGCAAACCCGTATTGATTATGGCGTTAGTAGTCTTACAAGCTTGGTGCAAAACTTCTTTATCGATATGCTCCCACTGTTTGCCAGTGCGATTGTATCGCTGATTATTATGTTTTCGACCAACTTTTGGATAGGCTTGGTTGGTCTGATTATCATTCCCATTTACTTTTTCATCAGTCAAAAACAAGCGCGGCGGTTGCAAGGTTTTCGCCGGCAGATGCGCGGCTTTAGAGAAGCCAAAAGCGGGATGGTTATCTCGCTGATTAATTCTATCAGTGTCGTAAAATCGTTTGTCCGTGAATCTATCGAGGCGGAGAAGCATTTACAGATTCAAAAAGACATGACCGATAATCAGCTGCGTATTCGTAGCATTGGTTTTATTTATGATGCCGTAAAGACCTTTATCGAGCAGATTGGTGTGGTGGTTATCATTCTTCTCACGGCTTATTTTGTGTTACAAGGCGAGATGACCATCGGCATGATTTTATTCCATGTAATGCTATTCCAAAACGTCGCCGCTCCTATCCGTCAATTACATCGTATTTATGACCAAATCAACAATGCCTTGACCTATGCCGAAGGATTTTTTGAGATTTTAGAAGATGAAAGCCAAGTTGAGAACATCACTGGCAGGAGCAGTAAAGATTTAAAAGGTCTCATTGAACTTAAAAACGTTTATTTTACCTATCCTAATGGTACACAAGCACTAAAAGATGTCAGCTTTACTATTAAGCCAAATCGTATCACTGCACTGGTGGGCCTCTCCGGTGCTGGCAAGAGTACGATTATTAGCTTATTGGTAAAATTTTACGCGCCGGATGCTGGCATGATATGCTTAGACGGGCATAATTTAGCCGACTGCGATACGCATGAATTGCGTCAAAATATCGGTCTGGTACTACAAAGCAATCATATTTTTTCCGGTACGATTAGCGAAAATATCCGTTATGGTGATATGAGTGCTAGTGACGATGATATTGTGATTGCAGCAAAAAAAGCCTCTATTCATGAGCAAATCATGTCGTTATCCAAAGGCTATGAGAGTACCGCAAAAT
>Ga0114916_1000559_pt1 | contig 24506 bp, 18 predicted proteins | sample MalvirAntarct_66_FD_83501 | JGI IMG/M metagenome (GOLD analysis project Ga0114916, IMG submission 83501) | Marine viral communities from the Global Malaspina Expedition - Malaspina viral metaG Antarct_66 | ecosystem: Environmental > Aquatic > Marine > Oceanic | place: West Anvers Island... | reverse complement strand
GTCGTCGGCGTCTCGTGGGCGGCGCCGCTGATCCGCCTCGCGCTCGACGAGGGCGCACCGGCGCTCGCCATCGCCGCGATCCGCCTCTCGATCGCCGCGCCCGTGATGATGGGGTTCGCCGCCGCCTCCGGCACGGGCGACCTCAGAGGGTTGGACCGACGTCAAGCCGGGCTCCTCGTACTCTCCGGCCTCGCGCTGTCGGCGCACTTCGCGCTCTGGGTGGCCGCCCTCGAGCGCACATCGATCGCGAGCGGGGTGGTGCTGGTGACCGTGCAGCCGATCTTCGTGAGCCTGGGCGCGTGGGTGTTCATCCACGAGCGCCCGACGAGGCCCGTGGTGATCGGCACGGTGATCGCGATCGTGGGTGCGGTGCTCCTCGTGAGTGACGACTGGGGTGACGCGGGGACGCAGTGGGGGAACCTGCTCGCGCTGCTCGGGGCCGCCGCCATCAGCGTCTACGTCGTGATCGGGCGGCACGCGCGACAGAGCCTCTCCTTCACCTCGTACACGGGGACGGTGTACGCCGTGGCCGCGCTCGGGCTGCTCGGCGGTGCGCTGGTGACCCGGACGCCAGTGCTCGGGCTCCCGACCGAGGCGTACCTGTTCATCGCCGCGATGGCCGTGGTGTCACACCTCATCGGACATAACTCGATCAACTTCGCGCTGGCGACCGTGCCAGCCGGAGTGGTCGCCGTCGCGATCCTCGGCGAGCCCGCGGTCGCGGTGACCCTCGCCGGGCTCATCGTCGGCGAGGTGCCTACACTGCTCGAACTGCTCGGCGGGGCAGTCGTCCTCGCCGGGGTGTACGTCGCGCTAGGCGGCGCCCGGAAGACCTCGAGGCCTCCCGCGACGCCCGCGCCGATACCGACCTAGCGCCGGTAGACCCGCGAGCGCTCATCGCGCCCGATTGCCTGTCGATTGCTGAGGAGACCCGCATGCCACCCCTGCCCACCAACGGTCCGCTGCAGGGCATCCGCGTCCTCGATCTCACATGGGTGCTCTCCGGCCCGTTCTGCACGCTGACGCTCTGCGACCTCGGCGCTGACGTGATCAAGGTGGAGCGCCCGCCCTACGGCGATGTCTCGAGGACGACCGGCCCGATGGTCGACGGCGAGTCGGGCTACTTCTTCTCGGTGAATCGCGGCAAGCGCTCGGTCGCCCTCGACCTCACCTCTGAGGAGGGCAAGGACCTCTTCCTACGGATGGTGCGCGAGGCCGACGTGGTGGTGGAGAACTTCACGCCCGGCAAGATGGACGCGCTCGGCCTCGGCTACGCGGCGCTGTCCGAGGTGAACCCGAAGCTTATCTACGCCGCGATCTCCGGGTACGGGCAGACCGGCCCGCTCCGTGAGAAGCCGGCCCTCGACGTCATCGTGCAGGGGGCCGGAGGCGTCATGTCCGTGACCGGGTACCCCGATGGCGACCCGGCCCGACCGGGGCTGTCGCTGGGCGATGTGGCCGCGGGGCTCTACTGCGCGATTGGCGTGCTCGCGGCGCTGCAGGAGCGCGAGCGCTCCGGCCTCGGGCAGATGGTCGACGTCTCGATGCTCGACTGCCAGATCGCGATCCAGGAGAACGCGTACATGCGCTACCACCTGACGAAAGAGGAGCCGGTCCGCCTCGGGACGCGCCACCCCTCGGCGGTGCCGTTCCAGGCGTTCCCCACATCCGACGGGTGGGTGGTGCTGGCGCTCGCGTGGAGCGTCCCGAACCAGTGGGCGCTGCTCTGCTCCGAGCTCGGCGTGCCGGAGCTCATCGACGACGAGCGCTTCTTCTCCTCGGCGGCCCGATCGAGGAACCACGCGGAGTTGGAGCCGTTGCTGAAGGCGGCGTTCATGCAGCGCACGACGGCGGAGTGGGTGTCAGCCCTCGAGCAGTACGGGATCCCCTGTGGCCCGCTCAACACGATCGCCGAGGCGGCCGCGATGGAGCAGGTGGCCGAGCGCGACATGCTGCCCGAGGTGCCACACAAGACCTTCGGCCCGATTCGCCTCGCGAACAGCCCGCTCAAGCTTTCGCGCACGCCCGCGGGCATCCGCGGCACCTCGCCTGACATGGGCCAGCACAGCCGCGAGGTGCTGGGCGAGGTGCTCGGCGTGGACGTGAGCACCCTCGACGACCTCGTGCAGCGGCAGGTGGTGTGGGAAGAGCGCCCCGAGGTCGACCTCGGCTAGCGGGGCGTCGAGTACCTCGACGCGTAGAGGCTAGCGGCGGCGTCCCGGGACGCCGAACCGTGGCCGGATGCGGCGTCGGAAGGCGTAGAGCACGAGTACGAGTATCGCGCCGGTGGCGATCAGCGCGATCGAGATGATGGTCTGCAGGCGCGAGTCTTCCTCGGTGAAGCGGTCTTCGAGGATCTCCTCGGGGTTGCCGATCGCAAGTCGCTGCAGGTCGAACGTGTTGATCTGCAGCGCTGACTGCAACAGCGCGACGTTGCCGTCGAGCGATCGCTCCACGATGGCGTCAGCCGCCCACCCGAGGGCGATGCTGTCGGTGCCACTCACGGACAGCAGGGCGCGCCCGGGCGCCCAGGGCACCTCTACCTCCTGGATCGCGCCAATACGCGACGAGTCGAGGATCTCCGTCAGCGTGCCTTCTTCCTCGACGAGTGCACGCGAGCCACCCTCGCGGAGCACGAGCGGCAGGATGCGCTCCAGCTCCTGTCCGAGGGGCGTCGAGGGTGGAACGCCGATGGCGATGACGTGGTTGTCACCCAGCGTCTCAGGCGTCGCCTCCAGCACGCTCTGCACCGTGAATAGGTTCTGCGCCCCGAACGCCCGGCCGAGGGCGACCATCGTGAGCATGCCAGCGCGGAGGCCGTCCCGGTCGAGGGCGTTCACGACAACGACGGTGTCGCGGATGCCTCGGAGGCCCGCGAACGGGTAGGGGAGCGCTCCCAGGTTGCTACCTGTGGCCTGGCCTCCGGCCTGCGGCAGGCGGACGGCCGAGTCGTCGTGGATGGTCAGCCAGAGGCGTTCCGGGGCCGGGGACTCACACGGGGCGAGGACGAGCGACTCCTCGAAGTAGAGGTTCGCCCGCAGGGTCACCGAGTTCGGGCCGATGCGGAGGGTGTCCCACGGCAGGTCGACGCGGTACGAGGTCCGGTGCGACTCCTCTTCGTTGATGAGGACCGTCGCGATCGTCTGGCCGTTCAGCTCCACGATGATGTTCGAGCGGCGTGGGTCGAGTCCCTCCGGGTACGAGAGAACGAGGTCCATCTGGCCCACTGAGTCGGGAGCGGCGGCGGGCGCGCTGAAGGCCACCGAGACCGTGCCGGCCTGCCCTCGGACGGTGCTTTCGCTCGTGCCGGCGTCCAGGAACGTGAATGTTTGCTGGAACGCGGGGGTAATGGGCGGGATGACCGGCTCGAGGAGGACGGCCTCTGGCCCGGCGAGGAGCGCGGAGGGTTCGTCGAGCGTCAGCGCGTCGACGCCGCGGCGCACGGCCAACTCGGTCTCCCCGGTGACGAGCATCACCTGGTACAGCTCGTTCCAGGGCGACTCTACGAGTGCCAGGTAGCCCGAGTCCTCCTGCAACTCGACGCCCGCACGTGAGAACGAGTTGGTCTGCTGGTTGTAGGTCGCCTCAGTATCCCGCAGCGCCTGGAGGAGGAGCGGATTTCGCTGCGGCGTCCCCACGAGGATCAACTGGTGGCGTCGGAGCTCGTCGGGGCTGATGTCGTTCACGCGGCGGATGCGGACGAGGTCGAGCTCAAAGAACACGCGCGCGGCGAGCCCCGTCGCGAGCTGGTAGGCGGCGGTCAGGTCGTCGCCCGTGGCGTTGTCGGGGATGCCGATGATCACCGGCGCGACGATGGGGTAGCCGGCGCGGAAGAACGGGTACGGATACTGCGAGAGGTTGGGCTCTTCCAGCCGCGGGATCGGCGGGTCGTTCTGGAAGTCCATCTCGAAGTACGTGCTACCAAGGACCGTGGCGAACAGCGCGGCTCCCGCGGACGACTCGCAGAACTGGCCCGTCGTCATGTTGAACGTGAACGTCAGGCGGTTGAAGTCTTCCTCGATGAGGTCCGCCGGCACCGGGATCTCGTACGTGCCGCCGGTGATGTTGGTCTCGTCCAGTTGCACGGCCAGCAGGGGACGGTCGTTGAACGCGATCGCCACGGCCGACTGTTCGGGGTCGAGGAGGTTCGAATGCGTGAGATCCACGACGATCTGCGAACCGTCGCCGATCTCGTAGTCGCCACTGCCGGAGAAGAAAAAGTCGAGTTGCGCAGCAGCGCCGAACGCTGAGGAGTCCCCGAAGCCGAGGTCGTCGAGCGTCGTGATCCGCTCGGGCGCTTCTTTGACGGCCTGGACATCTTCGGGTTCGGGTTGGGCGTGCGCGAAGTCGCTCGAGGCGATGAGCGTGGCGACAACGAGGGCCGCGGCAATGACCGCCCCCGACCACCGCCTCGGAGCACCCGCATCACGAGCCTTCACCTGACGGAACGTAGCACCTGCCCACGCTACGGCGACGGCGTCAAGAACGCGGTTTACTGAGACTCAACCGCCTCTACCCGAAGCATGGGTCGAGGGCAGACAACAGACCCGAATGCCTGGGGCGAGGTGCGGCCGCAGAGACACCGTCTGACGCGTCTCACGGTCGATTGACATGGAATGGTGGCGCCCGATCAGTCGGCTTCTGGGCAACGGGCAGGGGCCGTGGCCCGGAACAGGGTGAATCTCAACAGTGCCAGCGCTATGTGTCGTGCGTGTGTGCAACCTGTAACGAATCGGGTATAGTGCGGACGCCTTGTGACAAAAGGCGCAAACCTGCTACCGAGCCGCTTTGGTGGCTACGGTAGAATCGGCGTTCCCCATTTTGCGGGACACCACCATATAAAGGACTCCTCTGTGATCTCGACGCCTTCTCCGACGCCGAACCCCCTGCAGGCCGAATCGGTCCCGGGTGAGGCTGCGTCGAAGAAGTCGCAGAAGTCGATGGCTGTCTCGAAGCCGACCACCTCGATTGCTCCCGAGCGGGGCGTCGACCTCGGCTATCTCGTGACGCCCGAGGATGCCCATGACGCCTGTGGCACGGGCTTCATTGCCGAGTCCACCGGCACGCGCACTCGTCGAGTGGTCGAGATGGCGATCCAGGCTGTCAGCGCCCTGACGCACCGAGGCGCTGTCAACGCCGACCCGCTGACCGGCGACGGCTCTGGCATCACGATCCAGATCCCGTTCGAGTTGCTCCAGGACACGCTCCAGGAGATGGGCTCCGAGGTCACCTCGGACGACCTCGCTGTCGCGATGATCTTCCTGCCCCACGATGAGTCGCAGCGCCCGCAGGCGCGCGCGATCTTCGAGGAGGAGTGCGCCACCGCCGGCCTGGGCGTCATCGGCTGGCGAGTCGTCCCCACGGACACGTCCGTGCTGGGCCCGCAGGCGATGGAGTCCCTCCCGGGCTTCGAGCAGTTGCTCCTGCAGCGCCCGCAGGATCAGCAGGGCCCGCAGTTCGACCGCTCGCTCTACCTCGCGCGTCGCCGCGCTGAGGCTCGCCTGCAGGCCGAGGGGCTCGAGGACTGCTACGTGGTCTCGATGTCCTCCACGACCGTCGTCTACAAGGGCATGATGATCGCGCCCGCGCTGGCCGACCTGTACCCAGACCTCAAGGACGAGCGCGTGGTCTCCTCGATCGCGCTCTACCACCAGCGGTTCGCGACGAACACGTTGCCCTCGTGGGAGCTCGCGCAGCCATTCCGCATGACCGCGCACAACGGCGAGTTCAACACGCTGCTGGGCAACCGAAACTGGATGCTCGCCCGCGAGCCCGAGCTCGCCTCGCCCGTGTGGGCCGAGGCGGTCGACGACCTGAAGCCGGTGATCCGGCCGATCGGCTCGGACACCGCGTCCTTCGACGAGGCGCTCGAGCTCCTCGTGCTTTCCGGTCGTGACCTGCTGCACTCGGTGATGATGCTCATCCCACAGGCGTGGGAGAACATGCCGAACCTGGACGCCTCGCTGCGGGCGTTCTACGAGTACCACGCGTGCCTGACCGAGCCGTGGGACGGCCCTGCCGCCATCGCCGTGAGCAACGGCGTGCAGGTCGCGGCGATCATGGACCGCAACGGCCTCCGCCCGGCCCGCTACCAGGTGACCCGCGACGGCCTTGTCGTCATGGGGTCCGAGGTGGGCCTCGTCGAGCTCGCACCGTCCGAGATCGTCGAGTCCGGCCGCCTTGGCCCGGGCGAGATGATCGCCGTCGACACGGTGCGCCGGCAGTTCCTCCACAACGACGAGATCAAGAGCGAAGTCGCCTCGCGCCGTCCGTATGGCTCGTGGGTGCGCCGCAACCTCATGTCTCTCCGCACGGAGTCCTCGAACGGCCACTCCGCCGCCTACGGCGGCGAGCAGGACCTGGACACGCTCCAGCAGCTCCACGGCTACACGCACGAGGAGCTCGAGTACGTCATCAAGCCGATGGCGGAGGACGGCAAGGAAGCGGTCGGCTCGATGGGGGACGACACGCCGCTGTCCGTCCTCCAGGACCAGCCGCGCATGCTCTACACCTACTTCAAGCAGCGCTTCGCGCAGGTGACCAACCCGGCGATCGATTCCGTCCGCGAAGAGATCGTCATGTCGCTGGACACGCTGCTCGGACGACGCCGCTCGCTGCTGGAGTCGGTGCCCGAGGCGGCCCGACTGCTGCACCTCACGAGCCCGCTCCTCGACGATTCCGAGCTGTCCGCGATCAAGCGGATGCAGAACGAGGACATCAAGGTCGCCACGCTGCACGCGCGCTTCCGCGTGGACGATGGGCCGACAGCCCTCGAGCACGCCATCGACGAGCTGTGCGCCGCCGCTGTGATCGCGGCCGACGAGGGCCACACGGTGCTCGTCATCAGTGACCGGCTAGTCGACCGTGAGTGGGCGCCGATCCCGATGCTGCTCGCGGTGTCCTCCGTGCACCACCACCTGATCCGCGAGGGCCGTCGCATGAAGACGAGCCTCATCGCCGAGGCTGGTGACGCGCGAGACGTGCACCACTTCGCCTCGCTGCTCGCGTTCGGCGCCAGCGCCGTGAACCCGTACCTCGCGTTCGCGACGCTCCGCGCGCAGCACGCTGAGGGCGAGTTCGGCGAAGAGCCGATCGATGACGTCCTCAAGTCCTACGCGAAGGCCGTGGACACGGGCATCCTCAAGATCATGTCGAAGATGGGCATCTCTGCCGTGTCCTCCTACCACGGCGCGCAGATCTTCGAGGCGCTCGGCATCGGCCAGGACGTGGTCGACAAGTCGTTCACCGGCACCACCTGCCGCATCGGCGGCATCGGCTACGAGCAGATCGGCTCCGACGTCTACGACCGCCACCAGAAGGCGTTCCCGGAGACGGAGAAGCTCGCCCACGGCGGCTGGTACAAGTTCCGCCGCGACGGCGACTACCACGCCTACAACCCCTCAATGTGGCGCGCGCTTCAGAACGTCGCCCAGTCGGGCATGGAGCACATCAACGACGAGACCGGCGAGAACTCGTACCGCGAGTACCTCGAGGTGCTCGGGAATGCCCCGGCTGGCGCGCTGCGCGACCTGCTGAAGTTCCGCTCCGACCGCGAGGCGATCCCGCTGTCCGAGGTCGAACCCGTCGAGGAGATCACGAAGCGCTTCGTGACCGGCGCTATGTCGCTCGGCGCGCTCTCCCCGGAGGCGCACGAGGACATCGCGCGCGCGATGAACCGCCTCGGCGGGCGCTCGAACACGGGCGAGGGCGGTGAGGACCCGCGGCGCTACAACCCGGACGGGGACAAGCGCGACGCGAACTCGAAGATCAAGCAGGTGGCCTCCGGCCGCTTCGGCGTGACCCCGGCCTACCTCGTGGCTGCCGAGGAGCTCGAGATCAAGATCTCGCAGGGCTCGAAGCCCGGCGAGGGTGGCCAGCTCCCGGGCACGAAGGTGAACCCGTACATCGCGACGCTTCGGCACGTGATGCCGGGCACGCCGCTGATCTCGCCGCCGCCGCACCACGACATCTACTCGATCGAGGACATCGCTCAGCTCATCTACGACCTGAAGACGGTGAACTCGACTGCCCGCGTCTGCGTGAAGCTCGTCTCCACGGAGGGTGTGGGCGTCGTCGCCGCCGGTGTGGCGAAGGCGTACGCGGACATCATCCAGATCTCCGGCGCGGAGGGCGGCACGGGCGCGAGCCCACTGTCTTCCGTGAAGTACGCCGGCTCGCCGTGGGAGATCGGGCTCGCTGAAACCCACCAGGCGCTGGTGATGAACCGCCTCCGCGGCCGCGTCACCTTGCGCGCCGACGGTGGGATGCGCTCCGGCCGCGATGTGCTCATCGCGGCCATGCTCGGGGCTGAGCAGTATGGCTTCGGCACCGCCGCGATGATCGCCGTGGGCTGCAAGATGGCGCGTCAGTGCCACCTGAACACCTGCCCCGTCGGAGTCGCGACGCAGCGCGAGGACCTCCGCGCCAAGTACTTCGGCACGCCGGAGATGCTGGTTACCTACCTGACGCACGTCGCCCGACAGGTGCGCGAGATCCTCGCGAGCCTTGGGTACCGCAGCATCGACGAACTCGTCGGGCGCGCGGACCTCCTCGACCAGATCGAGGGCGACAACTCGCACCGCTGGCATCGCCTGGACCTCTCGCGGATCATCAAGCCGGTCGACCCGGAGAACCGTGAGCCGCACAAGCGCGTCGTCGAGCGGAACGACCGTCCCGACTGGAAGCGGTTGGACGACGAGATCCTGCTCGAGGCGAAGGACAACATCGACTCACAGAAGCAGGTGTCTCTCTCCTACAAGGTGAAGAACACTGACCGAACGGTGGGCGCGCGACTGTCCGGCGTGATCGCGGAGCGGTATGGCGACACGGGCTTGCCGTACGGGACGATCGACCTGACCTTCAAGGGATCCGCGGGTCAGTCCTTCGGCGCATTCCTCTCGCGCGGCGTCCGGCTCACCCTCACCGGCGAGGCGAACGACTACGTGGGTAAGGGCATGGCCGGCGGGGAGATCATCATCCGCCCGCCTGCCGAGACGAACTTCGACCGTAGCCCAGCCGTCCTCGTCGGTAACACCGTGCTCTACGGTGCGACCGGCGGGAACCTCTTCGTGGCCGGCGCCGCCGGCGAGCGCTTCGGCGTCCGCAACTCCGGAGCCCGCGCGGTCGTCGAGGGCATCGGCGACCACGGCTGCGAGTACATGACGGATGGCGTCGTCGTCGTCCTCGGCGACACGGGGCGCAACTTCGGCGCGGGCATGTCGAACGGTGTTGGGTACATCCTCGACGAGCGTGGCGACTTCCGGTCTCGCGTGAACCAGGAGCTCGTCGGCCTCTCGCAGGTGACGGACCCCGAGGACATCGAGCTCCTCGAGGCCCTCGTCCGCCGGCACGCGGACGTGACGGACTCGAAGCGTGCGAAGGCGCTCCTCGCGGAGTGGCGGCTTGCGCTGCCGAAGTTCTGGAAGGTCGCCCCGAAGGTCAGCCCGACGGAGGAGGGCGCGCAGACCGTGATCCGGCGGCACCTGAACGTGCTGGCCCGGTTCAAGCCGGTCGCCGTCCGCTAAGGCACCGACCCCTCGAACAAGAAGAAGGGCCGCCCTCTCGGGCGGCCCTTCTGTCGTGCGCTGGTCCGCCTTCGCGGAGTGGCCCTATGCCGAGTAGCGCAGAGCCTCGGCGACCGCGATGCGCGAAGCGCTGCGGGCCGGGATCAGCGTCATCACGGCCGTCGCAAGGTAGGCGACCCCGACGATGATCAGGATCGTCGGGACTGGGTATGAGAAGTCGACCGTCTGACCGTTCGTGAACTCGGGCGAGGTCATCAGGTTGTAGGAGAGCGCCCCACCCAGGACGAGCCCCATCCCGATCCCCGTAACCGCGATGAATGACGACTCCAGGAAGAACGAGATCGCCACGAGCCGCCTCGAGTAGCCGATGGCCCGCAGCATGCCGATCTGCTGCCGTCGCTCCGCCACCGTGCGGAACGCGATGACACCGAGGCCCGCGATGCCGACCACGAGTCCGAGACTCATGAACGCCACGAAGAGCGTTGAGAACGCATCCTGTTGTGCCGTTGAATCGTCCAACAGCTGCTGGAGTGAGTCGGCTTGAACGCCGCGCTCCAGCAGCGTTGACTCGATTCCCTGAGCGACCTCGAGCGCCGCGTCTCCACCGCCGGCAGCATCGACGAAGAACGCCTGACCGGGGTCGGAGAGGACCGCGGTCGCGGTCTCCTCCGAGGTAATGATCGCGATCCAGGCCGGCACAATCCCGCTGGTGATCGCAGAGTCGACGACGCCGATCACGCGCAGCGTGCGCTCCTCGCGGGTCGCTTCGTCTGTGACCGTAATGGGGATCGGCTCCCATGCGCCGTCCTCGAGGTCGCCGACGGAACCCTCGATGCTGAACATGTTGTCGGGGTTCATGAAGTTCGCCGTCTGTGTGAACTCGAACACCATCTCGTTCACGACAGCAACATCCGGCTCGCTCACCAGTGCCTGCATCACCGCCTCAGCGTCCGGATATCCGGCCGCCGTAGTCGCCATCTGGAAGTCTGAGGCGGCCACGAACTCGTCGTCGACTCCCGTGATGGGGTACGAGAAGAACTCGTCGTCCGGCTCGCCGGCTGGCCGCACCTGCGCGTCCCCGGCGACCAGGTGCCCGACTCCCCCGATGTTTGACTCCACGTCGTAGCCGCCCTCAGCGAGGGCAGCACGCAGGTCGTCGATCGGGTTGTTCTGGTTCGGGTTCACGCGGACATCGAAGCCGCCTCGTGCGTTGTCGCCGAGGAAGAGCTGCGTGAAGTTGTGGTTCAGCGTCGCCATGACCACGAGACTGAACATCACCAGCGTGAACATCGCGAGCGTCATCCCCGTACGGAACTTTGCCGCCAACGGGTACGAGATCGCCGTGCGGATCGCGGGGGTGATGCCTCTGAACACCTTCCGAAGCAGCCCCACCGCGCCCAGTAGACGGTCCGCGTTGAAGATGACGAACAGCGTGCTTGCGGCCGTGATGCAGACGCCCGAGACGAAGAACATCTCGATGTTTCCGACCACCGGCTCGTGGCCGAGCCCGAAGAAGCCAAAGAAGCCATCTAGCGGATCCGTGTACCCGTTGCCATTCTCGAAGAGGAGGGAGAACGGCAGTGGGAGCAGCCAGTACCAGATCGTGAGCGCCGAGATGAGGCCGAAGGTGGGCCTGGGCGGCGCGCCGAAGTAGACGCTGATCATCGCGATCGCCAGCAGCATCAGAGTGGTGCCGGCGGTATAGGCGAACGCCTGCGAGCCGATCCAGCCACCCCACCAGGTCGCGATCGCGCCGATGAGCAGCATCACGATCGCCCACGCACCCATTGAGCGGTGCCGCGCAGCAGTGCTGTTCAGCGCTCGCCACGCCCGGCGCACCGGGGGGATGCGGGTGACGAGCCAGCGCACGAGCGGAATCAGCCCCAGCGAGACCACGGCGAGCGTGATCCGCAGGAGGAGCCACAGTACCCCGAGGACGCCGCGCACCAGTGCCCCGACCGAGCGGTCTTTGCCCTTGAAGGGCTCGGGCTCCGGGATGTCCCGGATGGCACGCACGATGTTGAGGTTCGCCGAACGCCACGACGAGATCGCGACCGTGAGGAACGTGATCACCAGGCCGAGGCAGTAGGCGATGACGAACCCGGTGGGGTTCACGTGGAACGTGATCCCGAGGCCGAAGTCGTCTGCGACGCTGCCCAGCACCGTGATCAGGGCCCAGGCGACGCCGAGGCCGAGCACCGCACCGACGAAGGCGGAGCCGATGTTGTAAGCCATGCCCTCCGCGATGAAGGACTCCGTGAGGTGAAGCCGCTTCATGCCGACAGCGCGCGCCATGCCCATCTCACCGCGGCGCTCCGCCGCCAGCATCACGAACGTGAGGAAGATCAGCATGATGCCGGCCGCGATCGAGAACAGGCCGAACACCAGGAAGAACGTGACGAACAGTGAGCCCGCCAGCTCAGCGAAGCCGACGAGCTCAGCCTTCGTCACGATGACGTCGAGTGGAATCATCTCGGTCATCGCGATAACGTCGAGGTGCTCGTCGATCTCGTCGCTGAGGTCCACTGTGTCGCGGATCCCACCTGTCGCCGACAGGACGAGGAGGTCCACGCGGCCGGGCTCTCCGATGATGTCGCGAACCCGCTCGATCGGCGCGATGACGCCTCCGGCGGGCTGGCCTGAGTCTGAGTTGATCGCCGTGGCCGCCGTGAGGGCGTTGTCCCGCACGATGCCGGCGACGGTGAAGTCAGTCGGCTGCCCGTCGACGAAGACCTGCAGCGGGCTGCCTACCTCGAGCAGGATGTCCTTGGCGAGGCGCTCGGAGACGAAGACTTCTCGCTCGCCGAGATCACTCGCGGCGAGGTTGGTGCCGTCTGGTGTAATGAGGGCGTTGAACGCGTCTGCGCTCTCCGGATCGACGCCGACGAACTGTGCAGAGGGCTCAGACAGCCGCTCTTCCGGATTCAGGGCGGGAATGGGCGTCTGAAGGATGCCCGTGATGCCATCGATGTCCTCATTTCCCTCCAGGCCCGCCCGGACTGCATCCACGTCACTCTGCAGCAGCGTCTCGCGTCCGGTAGCGAAGTCGGAATCGGGGTCAAAGCCCGAGACGACGTCAGCCTCGCCCATGTCGTTGTAGACGGCGTTCGTGACGGAATAGCCGACCGTGTCACCGGTGGCGAACGCGGCGCTGATGATGAGCGTCGACAGCATCAGGCCGATGACGATCAGCACAGTTTGCGTCTTGCGCCGGGTGAGGTTGCGCAACCCCATCTTCACGAGGAGGGGATTGCGCCACCAGATCCACGCGAGGACGCCGAAGATCGCGCCGACCATCGCGAGGAGGGCAATGAGGATGGTGGTGAGTGGTATCCCAAAGAGGCTATCCACGGACCGCCTCCCCAGCCGCCGTCGCGCCCGCCGGTACCTCTTCGCGCTCGATGAGGCCGTCGCGCATGTGCACGATCCGGTGGCAGCGCTGGGCGATGCCCGGGTCGTGCGTCACGATGACGAAGGTCTGGCCCTGCTCGCGGTTGAGCTGCTGCATGAGCGACATAATCTCGTCCGCCGTGTGGGAGTCGAGGTCACCCGTCGGCTCGTCGGCCCAGATGATCGCCGGTTTGTTCACGAGCGCCCGCGCGATGGTCACGCGCTGCCGCTGCCCGCCGGAGAGCTGCGCCGGCTTGTGCCCGGACCAGTTCTCGAGTCCGACGCGGTTCAGCATCTCCCGGGCACGCTCTCGTGCCTCGGACGGGGAGACGCCCGAGACGAGCAGGGGAAGCTCCACGTTCTCGACGGCGCTCAGCACCGGGAGGAGGTTGTAGAACTGAAAGATGAAGCCCATGCGCTTCGCGCGGTACTCGGTCTTGCGGTCGTCGTTCAGCGTGTTCAGGTCGGTGCCCTCGATGAGCACGGAGCCCGAGGTCACGTCGTCGATCCCGGAGGCGCAGTTCAGGAAGGTGGTCTTGCCGCAGCCGGACGGCCCCATGATCGCGACCATCTCGCCGCGCGGCACATCGATCGATAGTCCGCGGAGCGCCTGAACCTCGACCTCACCGGTGCTGTACGTCTTCACGAGATCGCTGACTTGGATGATTGGTTCAGGCATGACTGCCCCTTCTCGGCCTCAGCGGCGCGCATGGTGCATCAAAACGACGCTTACTACCTGATTACTGTGCGTCCTTGTCGTCAACCGAAACGCGCAGATCGTCAGGTGTTTGTATTTGGAGACGATTGTGTGACCTGCCGGCGCTACGCGCCCTCCCTCTTGAGGGGGATTCGTGGCCGCAAGAGGAGGGGCGTGGAACAACGCCCCTTGATCTCCGCGTGTTGCGGCCAGCATCGAGCGTGCCGGGAGCCCGCCGTACACTGAAACGCGTCGAGTCCGCGTGAGGTTCCCCCTTCCGAGGGACTGCGCGGCCGCACGGAGGACGCATGGCATTTGGTCTGCTGCTCGTCGTGATCGGCCTGTTACTCCTCGTGGACTCCCTCAACCTCTTCGAAGGCGTCGGATTCGCTGAACTGTGGCCGGTGCTGCTCATCGCCATTGGCGCGGCGATCATTTACGACCGGGTGCGGCGCGCATGGCGGAGACGCTGAGCTCGTGACCTCCCGCCTGCGCGATGTCCTCGCGCTCACCGTCGGGCTCTACCTCATCGCGCTCGGCGGGTTGTTCGTGATCGACTCCACCGGGCTGCGCGACCTCGGCGCCGGCGAACTCGTCGAGGGCGCCATCGGACTCGCGCTCATTGCGCTCGGGACGCTCTCCTGGCTCGCGGCGATGCGCGCCCGACGGTTCGCGCGACGCCTCTCGAGGGCGTTCGGCCACGTGAGGTCGGCGGGCGAGTGGCGTCTCGATGACGCGGTCGTCCGCACGGTGATCGGCGACATCCACCTCGACCTGCGCTCCGCCGAACTGCCCGAGGGTGAGACGGAACTGACGCTGCTCTGCTGGCTCGGCACCGTCCAGGTGCAGGTCCCCGCGCACGTCGAACTCGATGTCGAGGCGCAGACGTTCGTCGGAACCGTCGACATCCTCGGCGTGCGCGAGGAGGGCGTCATCCGCGATATCAACGTGCGGACCGATGATTACGAAACCGCGCGACACCGACTGAAACTCCGGCTCTCGACGGTGATCGGCGAGTTGATGGTGGTACGGTCAGAACGATGATGGAACGTGACGCACACGATCCGAAGCAGCCGCCGAAGCTGAAGTCGCTTGATCTGCGCGAACTCGGCGCGGTGGGGGGCGCCCTCGATGTTGCCGTCGATGGGTTGGTCTGCGACATCGACGACCCCGACTGCGAGGTGCCGTCCGGCTCGGCGTCCCGGCCGCTCGAGGGCATCACACGCGACGAGCGCCGCACCGAGGTAGCGCCGGCAGACGACTAGCCGGTAGTCGCGAGCGGCTTTCGGGCCTTCAGGATGACGAGCGGCAACGGCTCGGCCGGGATCGACGGCCGTCGTTCCTCGATGACCTCGAACCCGCGTCGCAGGAAGAGTTCGTCCGTGTCGCGATCGAGGCGGCAGCCGTCCGCGACATAACCCCATGCCGGATTGAGCCACCGCTGCGCGCGCGCCTTCCACGGCGTCCGCGACCGCACGTGTTCGAAGATGCGTAGCTCGCCGCCCGGCCGCAGCACCCGCCACGCCTCGTCCACCGCCGCCTCGAGGTCGGGCACCGAGCAGAGGACGAGGGTGCTCACATACGCATCGAACGAGGCGTCCGCGAAGGGTAGGGCGGAGGCGTCCGCCTGGCGCACCTCGATGTCCGCGGGGTGCCCTGCGCGAGCGGACTCGGCGAGGGCCACCATGCCGGGGTTGTAGTCGATGGCCGTGACGCGTGCCCTCGGGCCGTAGTGGGCGAAGTTCGTCCCCGGGCCGCAGCCTACGTCGAGCACGTCTCCCTCGAGGTCGCCGAGGAGCGCCCGACGCGTCTTCGCCGTGAACGGCTTCTGGACGCGGTCGACGTACCGGTAAATCCAGGCGAACCACCGCTGCCGGAGCGCCGACTCCGTGCTCATGAGGCTGGCCCGCAGACCGGGCACTCCACCTCTGGCCGCGTCGTTCGCACGCCGAACTGCGCGAGCAACCCTCGCAACGTCGCGAGGGGAAGACCGACCACATTGCAGCGGCAGCCCTCGAACCGCGCGACCGGCGCGAACGCCTCGTCCTGGATGGCGTACCCGCCGGCCTTGTCGAACGGCGACCCCGAGGCGATGAACACCTCGATCGCGGCGTCCTCGTAGTCGCGCATGTGCACGACCGTGCGGTCATGGTCGTTCAGCGCACGCCCTCCGAAGGACACCGCGACGCCGGTGACCACCTCGTGCGAGCGACCTCGGAGCGACGTCAACATCTCGCGCGCCTCGGCAGCGTCGCCCGGTTTCCCGAGGATCCGCCCGTCGAGCACGACGACCGTGTCGCTCCCGATCACGAGTGCGCCCGGATGAGTCGCGGCGACCGCCTCGGCCTTTCGCCGCGCGAGCACCTTCGCCACGACCGCGGGGTCGCCCTCGTCCGTGCTCTCGTCGACGTGCGACGGCACCACCTCGAACGTCACGCCGAGCGTAGCGAGCAGCTCGCGCCGTCGAGGCGAGGCGGAGGCGAGGATGATCGAGGGTGGCTGCGACGGCATCTGCCTCAGCCTACCGGTCGAGGGCGACGCAATTTTCGATGTGTTGCGTGTGGGGGAACATGTCGACCGGCTGCACCTCGCGGATGGTGAAGCCGCCGTCGACGAACATGCGGAGGTCGCGCGCGAGGGTGCCCGGGTCGCAGGAGACGTAGACGACGCGCTTCGCGGCGGACTCGATGATCGCGTCGACGACACCGGGGAAGAGGCCGCTCCGGGGCGGGTCGATCACGACAACGTCCGGCGAGGGCGTCATGCCGGGGAGGGTGGCCTCCACCTTGCCGACGATGCGGGTCACGTTGGTGAACGGCTTCAGGTTGACCTCGGCGTCGTCCCCTGCGGCGGCGGACTCCTCGATCGTCACGACGTGCTCGACGCTGGTCGCGAGCTGGGCGGCGAACGTGCCGACGCCGGCGTAGGCGTCCACGACGACGCGCGCCTTCGCCTCGAGGACGTGGTCGACGACGAGCGCGACGAGGCGCTCGGCCTGCACGGTGTTCACCTGGAAGAAGGCAGGGCCGGAGACGCGGTAGTCCACACCGTTCAGGCGCTCGGTGTAGTTCGATTGGCCGCTGGCGAGGCGCGGGCGCGGGCCGGGACGCCAGTGGAGGTGCGGCTGCACCATCTCGTCCTCGGTGTTCACGCCCACGCGCACCGTGAGCTGGCGCGCCTGCATCGTGTGGTCCTGCGCCGCCTGCAGTACCTCGTTCACACGAGGATGTGCGATGGGGCACTCATCGATGCGCATAAAGCGGTGCGTCCCGCGCTGCATGAAGCCGATCTCGCCGTCCCGACGGACCGTGAAGCGGTTGTGGTTGCGGTATCCCCACGGCTCGTTCATGCCGAGCATCGGCTTCACGAGTGTCTCGAGCTCCTCGGCGTCGAACTTGCCGATGCGGCGGAGCTGGTCGCGGACAACGCCGGTCTTGAGCTCCAGCTGCCGGTCGTAGGCGATGTGCTGAAGCTGGCAACCGCCACACTTCCCGAAGTACTGGCACTCCGGCGTGACGCGATCCTCGGACGCGTCGAGGACGAGCACCGCGGTGGCCTCGATGTAGGACGGACGCGAGTCGGTGATCTCGGCGATGACTCGCTCGCCGGGGACGCCGAACTCGACGAAGGCGACCCGACCGTCGGGGGCGTGACCCACGGCCTTCCCGCCGGAAGCGAAGCCGGTGAGGGTCAACTCGATCGGCTCGAGGGGGCGGTTGACCTCGCGCTTCGCCTTGCGGTTCTTCGCGGCAGGCACCGGCTCAGGCACAACGGAGGCGGGGAGGGCGGGCGTGGGGATCGTCATGCATCCATCGTACGGAACGGGCTCCGTATAGGATGCGGGCCAATCTCTCGCCGTGCACCGAGACTCGGAAGGATCGGCCATGCCTCGTGCTGCCTCGAAGACCGCGAAGAAGCCCGAGCCGGCGCTCGTTGACCTCGCGAAGGCATACGTCGGCCTCCCGACCGGCTCGTTCAACGAGCGGCGCGTGCACGACTTCCTTCGCGCGTTCGCAGACGCCCGAGGCCTCGCCTACCGCGAGGACGCCGCCGGCAACGCGCTGATCGAGTACCGGCGCGGCCGGAAGACGACCCCGCTCGTGCTGGGCGCGCACACAGACCACCCGGGCTTCGTCGTCACGAAGGTCAGCGGTCGCCGCCTCGACCTCGAGTTTCGGGGCGGCATCCCCGGCGAGTACGGCAAGGGTGAGCACGTGCGCCTCTACGCCGCTGACCCCGACGAGGATCGAGGAGACTCCACCGCCGAGATCACGTCGACGGTGCTCTCCGACGCCCCGACGCGCTGGGCGAAACGCCTCGTCGGCGCGAAGGCGATGCTCGCGCCGGGCTCCACCGCCGAGGTCGGGGATCTCGCGCTGTGGGACGTAGAGCCGGCGCGCGTGCGCGGCGAGATCCTCCACGCGCGGTCGTGTGACGACCTCGGCGGCGGGCTGGCGATCCTGTGGGCGCTCGACCGGCTTGTGCAGGAGCAGCCGGACGCGCATGTCCTCGGCCTGTTCACGCGCGCCGAGGAGGTCGGTCTCGTAGGTGCCGCCGCCGTCACGACCACGAACCTGCTGCCGGAGGGCTCGCTCGTCGTGGCCGTCGAGTGTTCCTCGATGGCCGGGGGACGCGCCGAGCAAGGCGCGGGCCCGATCGTTCGGGTGGGTGACGCGGGCCACATCTTCTCGCCGCGGATCACGATGTGGATGACGCAGGTCGCCCGCGAGCTCCAGCAGGCCGACCCCGCCTTCAAGTACCAGCGGAAGCTCATGGACGGAGGCACCACGGAGGCAACGGCGTACGACCTGCTCGGCTACGAGAGCGGCGCCGCCTGCCTCGCGCTCGGCAACTACCACAACATGGGCCCGAACAGCCGAGTCGCGGCCGAGACGATCCACCTCGGCGATGTCGAGGGCCTCGCGCGGTTGTTTGTCGCAATGGGCCAGAACACGCGCCGCGTCGACGAGGTGTACGCGACGGCGCAGAAGCGCTGGCGCGGCATCGCGAGGGACGCCGCGAAGCGCCTTCGCGCGGGGAAGTAGAGCCGCGCCCTACTCAGTGAAGGGCGACGGCACGAGCATCACGAACAGCGCGAGAAACGAGAGCACGAAGAAGAGCTTGATGCTCAGCGGCAAGTCTCGGAACCAACCCCACAGCTTCATGCTCGCTATCTCCTAGGCAACGGGGACGGACGAGATCATTTCGAGCATGGCCGGCACCACGATCTCCGGCCGGCGGGCGGCCTGGCCGTGGTCGTCACCCTGTAGTTCGATGACGCGAATGTTGGGGTTGAGCTCCTTCGAGCGCACCGCGCCCGGGTGCGGTTTGTCCTCGGTCCCCACGTAGACCAAGATCGGCCCCTTCGCGAGGCGGACGGCCTGCTCCGCGCCCCGCCACTTCGCGCGCTCGGCGTGCGCGGCCTTGAGCGCCTCGCGGTCCTGGAGTCCCGCTTCATCCGCGGCCTTCACCTGCGGGTTCCGCTCGAGGGCGCCGGCGTAGTACTCGTCGAAGTCCTGCTTCTCGCGGAACTCGGCATCCTCGAGGTCGAGCATCGGCATGGAGCCGCCGATGGTCCACGAGAGGAACCGCTGGGGCTGGTAGATCATGGTCGCCCAGCCGATGGTGCCGCCCATCGAGTAGCCGTGGTAGTGCGCCTGCTGGACGCCCTCGGCGTCCATGACCGCGGTGATGTCGAGCACTCGGTTCCGCATGTCGTACGCCTCGGGGTCGTGTGGCTTGTCCGACTGCCCGTGCCCCCGCGCATCCACGAGGAGGACGTGGAAGTCGTCCTTCACCCGCTCCACGAACCCGCGCTCCCGCCACACTTCCAGACGCCCGAGGAACCCGTGCTGGAACACGATCGTGGGCTTGCCGGGTGTCCCGTCCACTTCGTAGTGGATCTTGACGCCCTCGTTCTCCGCGTACGGCATGCCATCCTCCTCGGGTGCCCGTTTCCTCGGGTGTCGGATGGTTCTATCACGTTCGCGGGGTGCTGGGTGAGGGTGGTGCGGGTGAGGTGCCTGCGCCTGAGGGGGGTGTTGGGCGCGCGTGCGTCCCGCGGGGCTCGCCCTTCGACAAGCTCAGGGTGAGCGGTAGATCGCGAGCGCCGGTGTAGGAACCGGCCACGGCGTTCCGGAGTCCCGGGAGTAGCCTCGTTAGCTAGACCGAGCCCGCTCAAACACCCGCTCACCCTGAGCCTGTCGAAGGGCGAGCCCCGCAGGACGCCGTCTCACAGCAATGCACCAGCGGAACCTCGCTCAACGCCGCTCTCCGAGGGCGTCCCAATCCTCAGAGATCAGCGCGATCTTCTTCGCGCGCGACCACCCCTTGATCTGCCGCTCCCGGCGGAACGCCTCATCCCGCGTCGCGAACGCCTCGGACCACACGAGGACTACCGGTCGCCGCGACTTCGTATAACCAGGAAGCGCGCCCCGCTGATGTGCAGCAAGACGCGCTTCGAGGTTGTCCGTATGCCCGGCGTAGAACGTCCCATCGGAGCACCGCAGGAGGTAGACCGAGAACGCCACGCCAACGAGTGGAACTAGTCGCCGAGGGCGGGGATGTTCCGCAGCTCCTCGATGATCTCCTTGATCTGGGCTTCCTCGTCCGGGTTCGTTGGGTCAGCGGCGAAGTTCACCTGGGTATTGATCCCCGCGAACTTCTCCCGCATCCGCGCCGGCATCTCGTCCCAGGTGCCGATGACGCAGAACTCTTCCATCATCTCGTCGGTGATGAGCTCGACCATGTCGTCCCATTTGCCCTCGATCGAGAGGCGGTGGAGGTGCGCGGCCTCGTCGGCCCAGCCGTGGAGCTTCATCACGTTCCCGTAGGAGCGAGTGGAGGCGTAGAAGGAGATCCGCCGTCGGTTCACCTCCTTCGCCTTCGCGACCTCTTCCTCGGTCTTGCCGGTGACGATGAACCCGCCGCCGCGGACCTGGACCTTGGACGGGTCCTTGCCGGCGCGGCGTGCGCCTTCCTCGACGGCGGGGATGAGGACCTCGCGGATGTACTTGAAGGTGCTGAAGCCGTGGATCGCGATGCCGTCACACACCTCGCCAGCGAGGCGGGCGTTGAACGGGTTCACGGCGGAGATGATGACCGGGATGTCGGGATGCTCGATGGGGCCGGGGTTGAAGAATGGGCTCGTCAGCTTGTACTGGTAGTACTCACCCTCGTAGTCCGGCTTCGTGCCGTTCTGCCACGAATCCCAGATCGCGCGCATGCAGTTCACGTAGTCGCGCAGCCGAGGCCCGGGCGGCGCCCACGGCACTGAGAAGCGGCGCTCGTTGTGCCCCTTCACCTGCGTACCCAGGCCGAGCACAAACCGACCGCCCGAGTAGTTCGCGAGGTCCCACGCGATGTTGGCAGTGATGTGCGGCACGCGGGGGAAGGCGATGGCGACGGACGTGCCGAACTTCATCCGCTCCGTGTGCTCCGCCACCAGCGTCATTGGCAGGAACGGATTGTGCTGTGTCTCGCCGACCGAAACGATGTCGTAGCCGAGCGCTTCGAGGTTCCTCGCGCGCTCCGGCACGGTCTTCAGGTCAGACCCGATCCCCGTACCCACGGTCATCGGCATGGCAGTTCCTCCTCGGCGAGCGGTGGTGTGATGTGGATGTCTCGCGCCGCCATCGGACGCCTCCGACGGCTGGCTGCGAGCCGCGCGGATGTTAGCACCGGGGCTCCCGCTACTAGCGATGCGCGCTACCTGACGCGGACGCCGTAGGGGAGCACCTGTACGCGGAGGTGCCGGCGGATGACCTCGGCACGCGCGTCCGGGTACTGGCGGAGATGCGCCGCATAGCCCGCCTCGATCATCCGCACGAGGACGGCCTGGTCGTCGTCGCCGGCCGGAACGTGGAGTTCGAGGATGATGCACTCGCGGTCGCGCGCGAAGGCGAGGTCGGAGCCGAGGCGGGGCGGCGAGGCCTCGTCGATGATCCGCACGAGGGCCTCGACGACGTTCCAGAGCTCCGGCACGTCCGGCCGGACGAGGGCGGCGACGGCCTCGGGGTCCGCGGGGACACCGAGGCGCTGGCGCAGCCCGAGGCGCCGATCCTCGCGCAGCCAGTGGCGGAGAAGCAGGTAGATCGCGACCGCGACCACCGCACTCCCGGGGAGCCAGAGGATGAACCCGGCGAACCCCTGGTCCGCGACCGCGCTCATGCCGAACGGCGCCGGCGTGTTCGCAAACCGGTCGTAGATCGCGTCGGTCGAGAACACCCACACCGCGGCGGGGAACTTCGGGAAGACGAACGGCAGCACGAGGTACGCGAGGGCGGCGAGATAGGGGAGGCGCTCCCGTTCTGGCCCTGGCCCGACGATTGGCCACCAGTAGAGCACCGCCGTGCCGAACCAGACGCCGCGGATCGTCGCTTGCCCCCACGCGTCAGCCTCGAACTCATCGACGACCCACTCGCCGTGAGTCGTCCAGGCCGCGACCGCCAGCATGATCGCTCCGAGCCACGGCGAGCTCGCGAGACGCTCGAGGATGCGGCGCGGCAGCCCTCGGCCCTCGGCGGCCCACGGCGGCGTACCGAGGAGCAGCAGCGGTGCGGCTGCGAGCGTGATGAACATGTACTGCATCGAGCGGCCGCTGAGCGTGACCTGCGCCAGCGCCCCGATCGGCCATCCGAGTGTGAGGATCAGGACCAGCGTGGCGAGGAGCAGCAGCCGTCGGGAGCGCGGCCTGACGGTGGTGCCGCGGAGGCGCGCGACCAGGAAGATCGTGGCGGCGGGAGTGATGGCTGCAGCGATCGCCGCCAGATGGATGCTGGGCATCCACTCCCATGCGTCGGGTACGGAGGGCCACCAGTCGACGAGCACGGTCGGACTCCGAGGTGGTGCGCGGGGATCTCATCCTACCCGTGCGGTGCCGACCAAACCCGGACGAAGGTACCGCCTAGAGGCCGCCCTCGTGCTCTTCGAGCACGGCCCATACGGCTTCCTCGGTCGCCTGCTCGACGCGGCCCTCGCGGAGCAGCCGCACGACCAGGCGGGTGTCGTACCCCGCCTCGAGCATGCGCGTCCGGAGCGCCTGGATGCGGGCCTGCGCGCCGAGGCAGACCGCAAGGATCAGCTCCCACTCGAGCGGGGTGCACATGACGCCCGTGCCGTTGACCTCGACTCGCACGCGGGCATCCCAGAGCGAGGGCACGTCACGCGGGGACAGTGACTCGTACGAGCCGTGGAAGATCGGGTCGCCGAAGACGAAGACCGGTACGTCGTGTCGCATGAAGTGGAGTCGGTTCGCAGCGAGGTGCCGGCCCTGCCCCCAGTCCGAGGGGATGCCGAGCATCTCCCCGAGGGCGATCAGTGCTGGCTCGGTCGTGATGAACTCGAGGTTCGGGGAGTGCGCTTCGACGCCTTGCAGTCGGATAGCGGTGGCTCCGATGAGCGCCCATGGGGCATCCGAGGCAGCCTCTTCGATCACGCGCACGAGGGGGCCGAGCACCTGCTCCTGGTGCGCGATCGGGTCCCATCCCGGATCGAACGTCACTCGCGCCGTTCCCCCACCCGGTGCGCCAAAGGCGCTGCCTGCTGCGAGCCGAAGCAGCCTGAAAACGCGAACAGTCTCGGCCAGCAGAGCATAGGAGCGCGGGCTGTTACATGCCTCATGTAATGAGGCATACCGAACTGCGAGCGAGGCCTGTGCTGCCGAGATAGCCATCCCTTGCCCTCGGTGCGATGCTCTGGCGCATGGGCAACTCCGACGTCGATCTCGACATCCTCCGCTTCACCTGGAGCGAGGAATTGACGATGCTCGCGCGCATCGCGATAGCCGCAGTTGGCGGGATGGTCATCGGCTTCGAGCGCCGTAAAGCCGGCAAGAGCGCCGGGATGCGCACCCTCATGATGGTGAGTATGGGGGCAGCCCTGTTCACTCTGATCTCCATCTTTGGATTCGAGGGCCACGACCAGAGCCGTGTTGCGGCGGGGATCGTCTCCGGGATCGGCTTCCTCGGCGCTGGCGCCATCCTCCGTGAAGGCCATACGGTTCGAGGGCTCACCACCGCATCGTCCGTGTGGGTCGCGGCTGCCGTCGGAGCGGCAGCGGGGACGGGGCTCTACCTGGTGGCGGTGGGGACTTCGTTGCTCGCAGTCCTCGTGATGGCGCTCTGGCCGCACGACTTCGGCGACGACGACCCCGAAGCGGGGACTGGGCCGGGTGATCGCGATGCATCCGCGAACGACTGAACGAGGGCGCTCACCTTCACGACCTCTCACAGACGAGGCGCATCTCTCGCGCGTCAATCTGTCCTCAATCCGACGTTCACACGCCGTATACACGGGCTGCCTATAACTGACTCAGCCCCTCTGGCCTCAACCCCTCCGAGGCCAAGCTAGCCGCCCCGTCACCTCCTCCCGGTGGCGGGGCGGTTTTTCGTCGTCCCGGACCCCCTGGCTACTCGAACACCACGACGCCGCGGCCGTTCTCGCCGCGCTCGAGGGCCTCGAAGCCCTCGTTGATGCGGGCGAGGGGGTAGCGGCGCTCGATGATCTCGTCGACCTTGAGGATGCCCTGCAGGTAGAGGCCGACGATCGTGCGGAACGTCTCGTGGGGGCTCGCGCTGCCGTAGTACGCCCCGACGACGCGCTTCTGCTTCCGCACGAGGTCGACGAGGTCGATGCCGGCGCGGTCGCCGAGGGGCGCGAGCCCCGCGATGACGGCGACGCCGTTCTTCCCGAGCGAGTCGATCGCCTGCTGGCTGGTCACCGTGCTGCCGAAGGTGTCGAACGCGTAGTCGACGCCGCCGCCGGTGAGTTCACGGATGGCCTCGACGGGGTCGAGTGAGGAGGCGTCCACGCGGTCGGTGGCGCCGAACCTCCCGGCGTACTCCAACTTCGACTCCGAGAGGTCGACCGCGATGATGCGCGAGGCGTTGAGGATG
>Ga0114916_1000558_pt1 | contig 24542 bp, 20 predicted proteins | sample MalvirAntarct_66_FD_83501 | JGI IMG/M metagenome (GOLD analysis project Ga0114916, IMG submission 83501) | Marine viral communities from the Global Malaspina Expedition - Malaspina viral metaG Antarct_66 | ecosystem: Environmental > Aquatic > Marine > Oceanic | place: West Anvers Island... | reverse complement strand
GGTCGGGAGTATTACAGATGTGCCCGGCGCTGCTGACCTGTGTCGTCGGCTGGGTGAGGAATATCGTACGGCCATTGCAGAGACGGCAACTTGGACTTGACCGAGGAGGGGACGACTGTGGCAGCGCGAAACGGGCGTCCTGTAACCGACGATGTTATCCGGACAGGCAGCTTGTCCGTCTATGAGCTTTTTGCCGCGCAGGTTGCACGTAACCCAAATGGAGTTGCTATCAGTCAGCTGAACGAAACCTGGACATATAGTGTGCTTCAGGATCGTGTGCGTCGCACGGCAGCAATGCTGCGCGGATTGGGTATCATGCCGGGTCAGCGGATTGCCCTGATGGCTGAGAACCGGCACGAATATGCAGAAATCGAGTTGGCCGCTGCCATGATCGGCGCAATTGTTGCCTGTCAGAATTGGCGATTGGCCGATGATGAATTGCGTCATTGCATAAATCTGGTCTCCCCCAGTTTGGTGATCGTATCAGAACGATATCAAGAGGCTATCAACCGCTTGGATACTGGTTTGGTGACATGCCTGACGCTGGGTGATGCATATGAACAGGCTTCGCGCCAGGTTGAGCCGTTGGCGAATAGTGGGAATGTTGATCCGGAAGATGGCTTGGTCATTCTCTACACCAGCGGAACAACGGGCCTTCCCAAGGGCGCCTTAATCAGCCATCGCGCGGAAATCGCACGTATGGCCGTCCTGCGCATGGACCTGAATGTTACGCGCGAGGATGGTTTTGTCGCCTGGGCGCCAATGTTCCATATGGGCTCCACAGATCAAGTTTTGGGGGCGTTAATGTCGGGGGCAACCGTCCATATTGTGGATGGGTTTAACGCTGATCGGATCGTTGACATAATGGAACAGCACGCCATCGGATGGATGCTGCTGATGCCAGGGTCCATTGAGCCGGTAGTGGAAATATTGGAAAAGTCAGGTCGATGTGCCAAGAGTATTCGGGCTGTCGGGGCTATGATCGATCTGGTCCCGCTCAGCTTGGCGGCAAAACTCTCCCGTCTGACCAATGCGCCTTATTTGAACAGTTTTGGCGCCACGGAAACCGGACTTGCGCCGGCATCGGCTATGTTAATTCCGCCGGGGGAGATGCCTGAAACCCTTTCTAAGATACAAAGCTCTTTATGTGATGTGCGTTTGTTGGATCCGGATGGCCATGATGTTCCCTATGGCACCCCGGGCGAGGTCGCTGTAAGAGGGCCCACTGTCTTTAGTGGTTACTGGAATGCTGATGATGTGAACCGGCGGGATTTTCAGGGCGGATGGTTCCGAATGGGAGATTTGTTTCAACGATCCGTCAACGGTGGTTTCGATTTTGTGGATCGCGCGAAATACATGATCAAATCTGGTGGCGAGAACATTTATCCGGCAGAAATAGAGCGGGTTCTGTTATCAGATAAGCGCATACGCGAAGCTGTGGTGATTCGGCGAAAAGATGCCCATTGGGGAGAAATTCCCATCGCCTGTATCGCGCGCGCGGACAAGGAATTGACAGAGGCCGACGTTGATTCCCTCTGCCGCGGCGCTTTGGCTGGTTATAAGCGCCCCAGGGGTGTTTACTTTATGTCTTACGATGCCTTTCCTCGCAGCACGACCGGTAAAATCCTGCGTCACGAGATTGAGGTTATGGTGCAGATGGGACAGATACATGAGTGACTTAAAACCTATGCTGACGGTCGGACAAACCGTTGTGACAGCCGGCAGGACAATAGGGGAATGTGATATCCACACCTTCGCCGGGCTGGTGGGGGACTTCACCCCGATCCATATGGATGATGTGTTCGCACACTCCACGCCATATGGCGCGCGGATCGCACATGGTCCATTGACGATGTCAGCAATGATTGGGATGGCTACCCAAACCGGATTCTTCGGGGATAGGGTGGTGGGTCTGCTGAATTTGAACTGGGATTTTGCCAAACCGGTTAAGATTGGCGATACCATTCGAGCAAGATTGACAGTCGAAGATACACGCGCGACGTCGAAGCCAGGCCGTGCAATCACACGGTTTCTTTTCGATGTTTTCAATCAAGACGGTGTTTCGGTGCAGCAGGGCCGCATGACCGTCATGATGCGCATGGATTGACGCGCTTATCGAAAAGGGAGAAGGAGAATGCCGGAGCCCATTCGGGAACACTCTCCTAATTAGCCTTATCCGTTTTGATTTGAGACAAAAGCAGCAGAATGCATGTCAGTACCAACACCCATGTCGAAATTGCTGCGACAGTAGGGTCCATAATATCTCTTAAGGAATTGAACATTCTCTTGGTGAGGGTTGTCGCTTTACCACCAGCGACAAAAATGGAAATGACAACTTCGTCAAAGGACGTCAGAAACGCAAACAGTCCTGCGGAGAATAGTGAAAATTTAATCTGTGGCAGTGTAATCGTGAAGAAAGCGATGAACCGATTGGCACCAAGGCTGGCGGCAACACGTTCCTGGTTGAAGTCATAGCTTCTGAAGGCGGCGCTCATAAAAATAACAACAACCGGAATCGATAGCGCCGCATGCGACAAGACAAGCGCCAGTTTGCCATTGAGCATTCCGAGTTGCGAATACAGGTAGAAACTGCCAATCGCCAGAAGGATTACCGGGAAAATGATTGGCGTCATCAACAGCGCAAAAATAATGTTATGCTGTGCGAACCGCCCCGTCTGCAGACCGTACGCGGCCATAGTCCCTAAAACCAGGGACACGACGACATTGGCCAAGGCTACTTGTATTGAAACAAGCGTCGCTGACATCCATTCCGATGAATTCAGATACTGTTCATGCCATTGTATGGACCAACTGTTGGGGGGAAATTCCAGAAACGCATTTCCAGAAAATGACATAGGCACAATCAACAGGGTGGGGCCTGTTAAGAAGGCCAAAATGACAACGGCAAACAGAGTCAGCAATTTGGGGACGCGCAACACGGTTCCGCTCCTTTAAGGGGTCAGCTTTTTGGCAATTGCCATGATGAACACGGTCGCGATCATCAGAACAACGCCCAGGGCACCAGCTGCCCCCCAGTTGTAGAAAAGCTGCACATCACTGGCAATTTGCATGGCCAGCATTACGACTTTTCCGCCTCCCAGTATTTCAGGGACGACGTAGAAACCAAGGCAGAGAACAAATACGATCAATACACCGGCGGCTATTCCAGGCGCTGCAAGCGGCAGGAAAACGGACCAGAAAGCTGTCAGCGGCCGTGCCCCCATGCTGGCTGCGGCCTGTACCAGATTCATATCAATCTTTCGCATTGCCGCGTAAATTGGAAGAACCATGTAAGGCAGCATGATATGCATTGTGCCGATAACTGCACCCAGTTCATTGAAGGACAGCGCCAGAGGCTCCTGCAAAATCCCCAGTTCCATACCAGCCTGATTAACGAGCCCGTTGCGTTGCAGGATTATCAGCCATGCGTAAGTTCGCACCAAAACGGATGTCCACAACGGCAACAGAACCGCCAACAACAAAATATTGGCAATGCGCGGCCTGAGCTGACTGAGAAAATAGGCCAGAGGGGTTCCCAGAATCAGACATATCACAGATGTAAGCAATGAGACCCTGAAGGTCGTCAGAAACACCCGTAAATAAGTGGGGCTGTCCACCAACCTGATATAGTTTTCAAATGAAAAAGCCCCCGTATCATCCGTAAAGGACAGGAAAGTTAACAACCCTACGGGCACCATAACCACGGCCCCGATCAGAAGCAGTGCGGGAAAAACCAGGCCAAATCGAAGAATAGTCTCCATTCGTGCGTCGCTGCGCAGGTCCGCGGCATTGTCGACACCAGATAGGGCGTGATCAACCGACATCGTTACCCCGCATTTCCGGGTACTAGAACGCTGTTTTTCTTGTGCAGACCCAATTGCACTGTCGACCCGATTTCTGGAATAGTAAAACCTTGGGCGGCATGTTCATTCAACAACATGCGAATGCGCAGCGAGTACCCGTCTTCAATGTTGATTTGAAACACGACACTTTCCCCTTCATAGACAAGGTCATCTACCTTGCCCTTGAAGATGTTCACGTCATCCGGTGTTTCCTGGCCCAACAGCCGCAGTTTTTCTGGACGAACCAGCAGGTTGTGACGACCTTCTAGTTTTGGTGGATCATTTAAGAGAATTGGGTGCTGCCGGAATGTAGTTTTTCCATTTTGGATATCCACCGGAAGCAGACAGGATTCACCGATGAAATTCGCAACGAAGGCATTCACGGGTCGCTCGTACACGTCTCGTGGCGCCCCTTTTTGAACAATTCGCCCTTTTTCCATGATGGCGATTTGATCTGACATTGTCAGGGCTTCGCGCTGATCATGGGTAACGCAAATTGTGGTCATTTCCAGTTTTCGGTGCAAATTACGCAATTCCACCTGCATCTCTTCGCGCAAGCGTTTGTCCAAGGCAGAAAGCGGTTCATCCATTAAAAGGATTCGTGGCTTGAATACGGTTGCGCGCGCCAAGGCAACACGCTGCCTTTGCCCGCCGGAGAGCGCATCAATCGTTCGATCCCCATATTCCGCCAATTGCACCAGTTCCAAGGATTCTTTGACCCTTTTGTTTCGTTCGTCTTTTGGAACCCGCCGCAGCCACAATGGATAGGCAATGTTTTCAGCGACTGTCTTGTGGGGAAACAACGCATAATTCTGAAACATAACGCCGATACCGCGGCGATAGGGAGCAAGGCGCGTAATTTCCTGGCCGGTAAGATGAATATGCCCGCTGTCGGGACGCACAAACCCAGCGATTGCCATCAGCAATGTTGTCTTACCGGATCCAGATGGCCCCAGAAGAGTCAAAAACTCTCCTGGTGCAACATCTACAGAAACCGAATCCAGGGCCCGGAAGCTGCCATACTGTTTAACAATATCAACGATGCTTAACGACATCGCAGATTTTAACGACACATCTTCCTTCATAGAACCCGGTCCTTGCTCCCCACCAAATTCACATCATTCCTTAAGCGGTGATCATTTCCTGATACAGCTTTTCGGCACGGGTTTGATTTTCTTTCCACCACTCAGAATTCAGGCTCAACTGGGTTGCCACATTCTTTGGTGATGACGGCAGCAGCTTAGCCCGTTCTTCTGAAATAGCACCGCTGGTATAGGCCAGTTCGTTCACTGCACCATAAGGCATTCTGTTTGAAAATGCCGCCTGGTATTCCGCTTTGGAGATTTCATTCAAGAACGCCATAGCCAGTTTTTCACTGGGTGCGCCTTTTGGAACAACATAGGCATCCGCATCCAGAATGGCTTGGTTGAAGGTCAGATCAATAGGCTGGCCCGCTTCGATCAACGGAATGATCTGGCCACTCCATGCAGAGGTCATATCGATCACACCGTCTTTAAGATATTGTGCCTGATGCGCACCGGATGCCCAGAATGTGGCAATGTGCGGCTTAAGGGAGGCGATCTTGTTGATGGCTTCCTTCAGACCGGCATCGGTTGAGAGTTCTTTGTAAACATCCTCGGCGGCGACGCCTTCCGCAAGCAGCGCGGGCTCTAGATGACCTAGAGATTGATTTCGGTAGGCGCGCTTTCCGGGGAACTTTTCAACATCCCAGAAATCAGCCCAGTTTTGCGGGGCATTATCCCCGTATACATCGCTTCGCCAGGCAAGAGCAGTTGAGTACAGATCCCCGCCCAACCAGTTCTTTGAGGCATAGTCGGGCATCAGGTTTTCTGTCTGCACGACGGAATAGTCAATGGGCGTCAGCAGGTCTTCCGCAGCGGCGCGGGCAGCGCCACCAGCACCGATGCTGACAATGTCCCAGGATACCGCACCGGACCGGACACGCAGGCGAATGTCGGCAAGACCATTATAGGTCTCTTCAATAAGCTCAATGCCAAGTTTCTTGGCGGCGGGCTGCCAGACTTCCTCGCTCTGCGCCTTTTGATAGGCTCCGCCCCATGAGACGATGGTTAGCGTTTTACCATCTGCCCGGGCGATATTTGGCAGCGCCAGCACGGCGGAAGCGGTTGCTGTGGTTGCAAGGAATTGACGTCTTGAAAAACGGGTCATGTACATTTCTCCTGTTCAATGTCGAATAAAGGGGACCGTTCTTGTTCATTTGTTTGGACGGTTCTGGTTTACGCTGAGGCCCGATTTTGTTCGGCGCTCAGATCAATGCTGTCTGGTGTCAGGGTGACACCGGCCAGGGTAATGCGATGCATCAGTCGGCGGACGCCGGAATAGTCGTTCACGGCATAGTGCCAGGTTGCCCGGTTATCCCAGAATGCTATGGACCCTGGGCCCCAAACAAATCTGTAACAATATTCTGGGCGTGCGGCGTGCTGATAGAGGTATTCCAGCAGGGGGGCAGACTCTTTCTGCGTCCAACCATGAATACCAACGGTAAAGTCTGGATTCACATACAGTGCCTTGCGCCCGGATTCCGGGTGACGGACCACAATCGGATGAATGGAGTCCTGTGTTGCAGCGCCCATATTCTGAAGGCGACCTTTAAGATCACCCCATTCGCGTGTCCGCCCTTCGCCAAAGACATGCCGACTTGAATGCAGCGCACATAAGCCTTCCAGTGTCTTTTTTAGACCATCAGATAGCCCATCATAGGCTGCATACATGCTTGCATATAATGTGTCGCCACCGCATGGGGGAAGCTCGCGCGCATACAAAATAGACCCCAAGGCCGGCGCAAGATCGTAGCTGTGATCCGTATGCCAACCGCCACCGATGTTTGATACCTGATCAGGGTCTTTTCGGACTTCGGCAATGGATGGATAACCTTCCACGGGCGTAAAGAAACGATTGATGTCGATTTCGCCAAACCGCTGTGCAAAGGCGATGTGCTGTTCTGGCGTTAAGTCCTGATCACGGAAAAAAATCACCCCGCGATCAAACAAAGTCTTCCGCAACAGATCCACGGTCTCTGAAGACAAAGGCTTGGATAAATCGATACCAAGGATTTCTGCGCCAAGAACGTTGGTGCAAGGCCGAATCTCGAAGGCGGGAGTATTCATCAGATATCTCCAGGTTTGACGTCAAATAAGACATAGCTGCCTTACTTATTTTCACCGTATTTCGATACAACGTATCGCAATAGGAATGTACTGTATACCGATACAATGTATCGCGCAACTGCAATTCATATAATTTCTAAGGGTCTGCTTGATCTGCTCATTGTTTGATTTTCATTGGTGTGGTGCGATTCAATGTGAAAGGTCTCATGCCCTCAGGCACTTTTCGACAGGGCCAGACGGTCCCAACATCCTGCTATCTCGCTGGACAGTTTGCGTTTAATTATTCGCTGACTGCCGGTGCGCTCAAAGTCATCGGCAAAGACCACATAGCGAGGCATCATATATTTTGCCAATCTGGGTTCCAGCCAATCGCACAGCGCATCCTGGGATAAACTTTCCCCATCCTTCAGACGCACAAACAGCTTTATATCCTGTTCGCCGATCTGGGCCGCGACACCGATAATGGCGCATTCTTCAACAGCGGGATGCTTCAGGACGACATGTTCAACTTCCCATGCAGAAATATTTTCTCCCCGACACCGCACGCTGTCGGATTGTCTGCCATGGAATCGCAGCATGCCTGCTTCGTCCAGGGATCCCAGGTCACCTGTGTAAAGTGTACCGTTCTGCAGTGCTTTCCTGGTTGCATCCGCTTGCCGAAAATATCCGGGAAACAGCCCCCCTGATGTTTTCTGGGAGACAACGATCTGCCCCTTCTGACCATTTGGGACAATCTGGTCATGTTCATCGCGGATTTGTACATCAAACCACGGCACAGGTTTGCCGACGACACCCGGCTGTGTTGACGTGGAATAGGTTGTGATGCTTGAGGCTTCCGTCATGCCATAGCATTCGCGGATTGCCACATTGAAACGCTTTGTAAACAGGGCGAATGTGTCGGTTTGACATCCCGCACCCCAGGCTATGCGCACTTTGTGATCCGTGTCCTGATTGGTTTCAGGTTGGGCCAACAGCATTTGAAGAATGCCACCAAGATAATGGATCTGGGTTGCCCCACTGTCCCGGACCTGCTGCCAGAATCGGCTCGCGCTGAAGCGTTTAACCATATGCAGATGCATGGCTTTTAAGACGGGGAGGTACAATAGCTGTGCCCCGCCAATATGATACAAAGGTTCCCACATAAAAAAAATGTCATGATCCTGCGCATCGGAAACCAGAATCGAGGATTCTGCGGCCAATCGGAACATTCTATGTGTCACGATAACGCCCTTTGGCGGCCCCGTTGTGCCGGACGTATACATCAGGGCGAAATGCTGATCCGGTTTCGCATTCGGCACCGAATACGGCATAGATGCCGTCTGCCCTTGTTCAGCAAACGCCAGCCCGACCTCTTCATCGTGAAGTATAAGGGCGTCCCGCCCTAATTCGATCCCGCTATCGGAGAGCACGCCCGCCAATTCGGTTTCTATGATAGCCAGGCGCGGATCACAATTTTCGAAGATTGCTTTCAAACCTTCGCCACGCTGATTGACATTAACAGGTACCCAAACCATGCCTGCCTTTACAATGCCAAATATTAACGCCAGACAGTCCGGACTGTTCACAAGCATTGTGATGATGCGATCACCTGGGATAGCACCCTTGTCTCGGATCACCTTCGCAATTGCATCAGAGCGATGATCCAGGTCCCCAAAAGTAATCGTTACGCCTTCAAATACGGCATAAACTGCATCTGGTTCTTGAGTGGCTTTTTCTTTGAACGCCGCCCCCAATGTTATATCAACCGAGGCTGGATTTGCGGTAGATTCCGCGTCATTCATCGGTCCGGTATTACGAAGAAATTCACTGACACCCGCCATAACTCAGCCCTTCCGTTCTGTCTTCTTCAGAAAGCGCTCCATCATCATGCTTGGCTCGCCGGTACCATAAGCTTCTGAATGAATGCGCGAGGCTGCGGACATGGTTTCCTGAAACGACGCCTCAGTCATTTCCTGGAATCGCCGCTTGTTCAGGCGCATGGCGATAGGTGCTTTCTCGCCAAGTTCCCGGGCCAGCGCTATCGCGGCGTCCATGACTTGCTCCTTTGGGACAATGCGGCTCAGCAGGCCCATGGCCAAACATTCGTCAGCCGGGACCATTCGGCCTGTAAGGGTCAGATCAATGGTCCGGGAAAGACCGATAAGTTCTCGCATGATCCACGAACCAGTTGCGGTTGGCAGACCAGAATTGATCTCTGGCTGTCCCATCTTTACATCCGCATGACCAACCCGAAGATCGGCCAAGAGTGTGACTTGGAAGGCGGATCCTGCCGCCAACCCGTTCAGCGCACAAACCAGCGGTTTCGTTAGGGATCTGATCGTTCCATACAGGCGTCGCCATTCTTCAATCCAATCTTCCGCATTTTTTGAATCGAAGGTTTTGGTCTCGTTTAGGTCCTGCCCGGCACCAAAAGCACGATCCCCCGCGCCTGTCAGAATGATCGCCTTGATTGCCGGATCGGCCTCAAAGGTTTCCAGACTATTGACCAGCAGGTCACGCATCGGCCTGTCCCACGCATTCAAAATATGCGGCTTGTTCAGTGTGATGAAACCGATTTCGTCTCTGACTTCTGTTAGTATTGGCAATGTCATGATTGGACCTGTAACCTCTGGTGAGTTTGGGTGCACAAAGTTTGCATTTGAATTCGATACATTATATCGCAATACGATGCAACGTATCAAATATGGAATATAGTCCGCGAAGAGTAATCCGAGATGAGAATAAGGTCAGGGAGCGCGCATTTTGAGTAATCCATCTAGAAATATGGTTAAGGCATCAGGCAACCGTGGGGGAGGGAGTGACGAAGCAGGATCGGACCCTGATCTGCTGATGGTTCAGTCTGTCGAAAAGGCGTTTCGGGTCTTGAACGCGATCGGCAACAGCGGCACGCCCTGTACGCTGGCAGAAGTCACCGCCAAGACTCAGATTGGCAAGAGCGCTGCGCAGAGGTTTATGCATACCCTGGCGAAACTGGGCTATATTGAACGCTTTCAAAACACGAACAGTTGGGTTTTAAGCGTTAAGGTTCTGCAACTGACAAACTTCTATCTGAACAGCAATGAATTCATTCGGCGAACCCAGCCTTACCTCATACATCTCAGTAAAGAGACGGAGGAAACCGTCAATCTTACGATCCTGGAAGGCACCGATATTGTCTTTATCTCGCGCTATCCCAGTCGTCATGTTTTGGCAACCGACGTCGTTATCGGAACGCGGATGCCCGCCTATTGTTCTGCGCCAGGTATTGCGATGCTGTCGCGGCTCAATCCGGAAGCAGCAGAAGACGTGATCAATGCATCGTCCTTAAAGGCATTCACGCAGCATACGACCTGTGACAGGGATGCGTTGCTGCAGAAGATCGCGGTTTCAGCAAAGCGCGGTTATTCGACCGCATTTGAAGAATATTTTCTGGGTGATATCTCTATCGCATCGGCGATCATCGACAGCACCGGCGCTCCCGTTGGCGCGATTAATGTTGCTGTCTCTCGCGCCCGATACACGCCCGAAGAGGCGGAGGCCCGATTTTCCGGTGCGGTGGCGGCAGCGGCTCAGGCGGCGTCCAGCCACCGACCTCCTGCGGCAATGATGGCGTGAGCCCTCGGAGCGTCTTTAACTGTCTTTTGACGACTGTTTGCCAGTTTGAATCGCCCAATAAATAAACCAGCCAAAGCAGGGCATATCCCTACATCGCGCTGAAGGTTTCGAAGACGTCCGGTCGAACATCCAGGCTGTAGCCATGGCCCTGGGGGTAAAAGACAAGGGCGACGCCCTGATCGCCCGAAGGGATCAAAGGGTTTTAAATGTATCAACGCGAATCTGGACTGCCCCCCAATCCGGGGTTCTGATTTACCGGGCGGGAGGATATGCGCTGGGCCCCGATAAACAGAATGGTGGGCCTGGCAGGACTTGAACCCGCGACCAAACCGTTATGAGCGGTCCGCTCTAACCAGCTGAGCTACAGGCCCACCGACCGGTTCTGTGACCGGTAGGGAGCGCTATAGCAAAGCTTTCGGGGTTTCACCAGAGTTGGGTGACGGTGTTTTGAGGTTTTTATCGCACAGCCTCAATTCTGCGAATGAAATCATTCAAAATAATCCGCCATAATTCATCTTTCAGCAGCTTATCTTCGACTCCTGCATCCAGGTTTGGATTGTCGTTTACTTCAATCACCACGGCGCGGTCGCCAATCAATTTGGCATCCACACCATATAGGCCATTGCCGATGGGGGCGGCGGCGGCCAGGGCTGCCTTTAGGATGCTGGGCGGGACTGCATCGATTTCAACGGTTTCAAAGCCTCCCTGATCCGGTTCGCCTTTTTTGGCGTGGTTGATAATCTGCCAATGACCGCGCGCCATCATATATTTCGACGCAAAGATTGGCTGATTGTTCAGGATGCCAATGCGCCAGTCATAGTCGGTGCGCAGATATTCCTGGCCCAGGATCAGGCTGGAATGGTTCAGCATTTCCCGGCCCAGTTGGATCATCTGGGCTGGCGTGTCGGCCCGCTTCACACCCTTGGAAAAGGCACCATCCGGCACTTTCAGAACGATGGGATAGTCACAGTCGGTTGAGACTTTTTCCAGATTGGTCCTATCGATGATCACTGTTTTGGGGGACGGGATATTATGGGTTCGGAACAGTTCCGCCAGATAGACCTTGTTGGTGCAGCGCAGAATCGAGGCCGCGTCATCCAGGCAGGGAATACCCTCTGCATCTGCCCGTTTGGCAAAGCGGTAGGTGTGGTGATCCAACGCCGTCGTCTCGCGAATGAAAAGAGCATCAAATTCAGCCAGACGAGGCAGGTCGCGCTGACCGATTGTGTCCACCTTCACCCCCATTGTCGCGCCAACCCGGGTCAGCCGCTGTATGGCAAGCGGGCTGGAGGGGGGGATGACCTCTTTCGGATCGATCAGCACCGCCAGATGATATTTCGGTAATTTACCAATGGTGGGCATTGGCCGGTGCCGCTTTGTATAATGATCCAGGCCACGCTCAAACAAGGCGCGGTCGGCATTGGGCAGGGTCTTCCAATTGGGGACTTTGACATCCTTGATGCGATACAGGGCCGCCCCCCTTTTGGTTTCACCGCGTTCATATTGAATGCGCACAATCGGGCACCGAAACGCATCAAAGACGGCGCGGGCCAAGGTTTTGAAACGAAGCTCGTCGGTCAGTCCAAAGCATACTGTGATCGATGGTGTCGGGGCATCGGTGGCGGCCGAGCGCATTGCTTTATTCAGAAAGCGTTCCATATCGCCGAGCGCGCGGCGGTAAATCCGCTTCCACCCCACCCATAACATCGCTTCGGCAGAGGGCATGATTTTGTCGCCCCGTGCTTCGGCTGTCAGGGCGCAATAGTATCCAAGACCCAGATAGCTGTAATCGCTGCACAAATTCACCACACGGGTGCGCATGGGATAGGGTTTGGAGCGTGTCAGGTAATCATGGGCGGAGATGGCTTCGCGTCCGGGACCGGGGAAGGGGAAATCAGTCGCATCATCAACGACGAAAACGGTTCTGCTCATTGTTGGCTGAAACTCCTGTAAGGTTAGCTTGTTGCCGTCAGGCGCAGCACCAATGCGGCGCGCTGGCGGGCCCGGCCATAGCGGGACATGCGTTCGAAATCTTCCCGGGGGATGGGCAGGGCCATCCGATCCGTCTGGCTTTGGATCACATCCGGGTCGACAAAGGGGTCATGTACAAAGACGAAACGGTCACTCAGCGCCACCACGACAACCCAATGGGGTACCTTTTCACGATCCAGCGCATAGGTCGAAATCAACACGATCGGGATACCGCCGCTGTCCAGAACCTCCTGAACCTCCGGCAATGTCAGGGCCCGGTTGTCGACGGGAATTTCAAGATCTTGCAATTGCGCCAGATAATCTTCCTGAACCAGGCGAATGACGTCCTTTTTCTTCTGGCTGCGGACGGAGTCGATGAACATCACGTCTGGATCGCGCACATGCACCCGCACGTCAAAGCCGCGGGCCGCAGCGGCCAGCGCCATGCCATAGGGGGAACATCCCGCAGGGCCTTTGGTCATAAAGACCGTCGTCGCCTCCCGCCACAGGCGCAATTCTTCCCGGCGTGTCATCGGTGTTTCGGGCTTAAGCGCGGTCATCGCCATCATCAGACAGGCTGGCCCACAGGTGAAATCCAGGCTTTGTGCGTAATAGGGAATGCGGTCGGCGGATGTGGGGCGGCTGCCGATCAGGGCCTTGTCCAGACGCAGGGCATCGCCGCCATCTTCATAGTATCCGGTAATTCGCCCAAAGGGTTTGTACCCCGCCTGGCGATACAGTGCGATGGCCCCTTCGTTGCCGGCATGGACTTCCAGACGCAGATAGGCCGCATCCCCGTCAGCAGCGGCGTCTTCTGCGGCCGCCAGCAGCGCCCGTGCATAGCCCTTTCCACGGCGATCCGGCAGGACCGCCAAAGAGTACAGGCGCGCCAGAGAGGTCCCCTGATGAAACAGAACCATCGCATAGCCGATCAACTGCCCTGTCGGGTCACACAGCACCCGGGTCGATTGATGGCCCTTGATCAACAAATGGCGAAAGCTGCGCCGGCTGATACGGTCGGTCAGGAAACAGGCGGTTTCCACATCCACCAGGCCGTCCAGGTCCTCCAGAACGGCAGGGCGAATGGTTGCTTCGGAAACAATACTATCCATAACGGGGAAATCCCAACGCGCCTAGTCTAACTCCCGATGAGCGGACCAGCGCGTTCAGAACGCTATATCGGGCAAACCAACGCAAACTTAAAATGAATTCATGCTGCGAAAATTAGATCATATCCCCGCACTGAATGCATGGCTGGGATTTGTATCACAGCGTCAATTGATGGTGGCAGGCCCTTGCACCGTGGGTTACGGCATCGACAAGTCTGTGGAGGATCGGGTGTTCCAGACCTTCTTGCTGGCACTGTGTGGCAACGGAAAGTGCGTGATCAGGGGCAGAGTCTGCTATTTCCCTTAAGCGATGTAGAATATAGTCGCCGTCCAATCGGGCTTTTTCCGCCAGTCGTTGCCAGTGTCGACCCATGACCTGATCAAATTCCGCCTTCTGTTCTATTTTCATTGCCATCTTTAAATCGCGACGCTCATATTTTTGAGGATAGGCTGTCGCACTGGCAATGTCATACAGGGGGGCTAAACGTGTTTGGTTCGGGGTATGGAGCATGGAGTAGTTTTTTGCATGCCCATCTGTGCCGCCGATAATCCAATTGTACCCCAAGGCCAGGATAAAGTTGGTTTTGTCGACCTCCGGTCGATCCGAGGAGTCCAGCAAAGCCAGGCAGGTTTCTGGGGATGGCCCTCCCAAGACCTGGTATTTGTTGTCAGGATGAATGCCCGCAGCCTGGCAGAAATCTTCCTGATGAATGCGCAGAATGCGTCCATCTGGCATAAACCGCCGATCAAACCGCGTCACAACGATGGCAATCTGGTCGCCAAAATGCTCCACCTTAGTTGCACAGGTTGATAAGCCTAATCGTTTTGCAAGCGATAGGCAGAAATGCTCGTTTTCAACGAAACCATCAAATCCGGATACTGGAGGCTTTATGATATGGGTTGTTGGGATACGTCCGCTGGGGATGCCATAGCGGCCAGAGGAGTCTCGTATGAAGGCAGTTTTGGGCTGCGCCCCTGCCAGGCTGAACTGTCCATGATCAGTTGTCTTGCGCCCTAATGGATGGCGCGCCAGGTTTCGCAGGCGATCTGCGATTTCAGTTTCCGACAACCAGGTTACTTTCTCTGGTTCCGCCTCCAAGGCGGCATCGGTCAAATCGGGCAGAATGCGTATTGCACCCGGACATTCGCTGCCAATGGCCTGCAGCAACCCCATTAGGCTGCGGACAGATGTGTTATGGTCTTCAGCAATTCGCTGAAGGATTGCCTCGTTATCCGGTAGCAATCCCCAAAAGAAAGCCTCTGATATTCGTGCAGGGTGTTCCCCGCGAATGAGGGGGAGGCTGATCGATAAAGGATAGGCATTAGGATTGGCGAGCCAACTTCCATCATAGACGAACACTGTAGACCCTGACCTTTTGAATAACATGCCGACGGAGGTATCGTCTATCAGGATCGCAAGTCGACCTAGCTTTTGCCCCCGTGCCATTTAATCAACGATCTCGCTGAGATTGATAGTGTCTGAAGTGTTAGAAGGGGGGGGAATATCCCCTAATGTTATCTGAAGCCCTAATGTGTGGAACAGGGCGAGCAGAGTGGATATTGACGTTCCTTGCGCGCCGTTTTCGATTCCAGACAAGGTCTGTTGTCGAATTCTAACCTGTTTTGCCAGGCTGGCTTGGGTAAGGCCCATTGCCATACGACGCGCCCGTATTATGGCCCCAATGTCAAAAGGGGTTTTTACTTTAGGGGTCATGATATGTCCGGTCCCTATCTCCTGGTTCTCAGTTTATTTTACACGGTTTTACGGATAAATCAATATAAGCGATATTTCGGATAAATGAATTTAATTGAAATATCGGATAATAAGCTAAGCCCCAACAGGAGGGTCGCTGCAATTTATACTGCACTATTTGACTGGGGGCTAATTCAGCACCCCCTGGCCCGGCGACCCCATGATGAGGATATGCGCCGGGCAGAGGAAGCGATTGGCATTAGAGCATCATGAACTCAGACAGGATATTCTAACCATTTGTTTTCTAAGCAAATACGTCGTCACAAACGATTCCGTTTGCTCGGGATTTGCTCTAATAGTCCAGGAAGCTGCGCAGTTTGCGGCTGCGGCTGGGGTGTTTCAGCTTGCGCAAGGCCTTTGCCTCGATCTGGCGGATACGTTCCCGGGTGACGCTGAACTGCTGACCGACTTCTTCCAATGTGTGGTCGGTATTCATCCCGATACCAAACCGCATGCGCAACACGCGCTCTTCACGGGGCGTCAAAGAGGCCAGAACCCGTGTTGTGGTTTCCCGCAGGTTCGAATGGATTGCGGCATCAGACGGCAACAGTGCGTTCTTGTCTTCGATGAAATCGCCCAGATGGCTGTCTTCTTCGTCCCCGATTGGGGTTTCCAGAGAGATCGGCTCTTTCGCAATCTTCAGAACCTTGCGGACTTTTTCCAGCGGCATGGCCAGTTTTTCGGCCAATTCCTCCGGAGTCGGTTCGCGCCCAATCTCGTGCAACATCTGGCGGGATGTGCGTACCAGCTTGTTGATCGTTTCAATCATATGCACGGGAATACGGATCGTGCGCGCCTGATCCGCGATGGACCGCGTGATTGCCTGGCGAATCCACCAAGTCGCATAGGTCGAGAACTTATAGCCACGGCGATATTCAAACTTATCCACCGCCTTCATCAGACCGATATTCCCTTCCTGGATCAAATCCAGGAATTGCAGGCCGCGATTGGTGTATTTCTTCGCAATCGAAATCACCAGGCGCAGGTTCGCCTCAACCATTTCCTTTTTCGCGCGACTGGCTTCCCGCTCGCCCTGTTGAACGGTCGAGGTGATGCGACGGAATTCCTGTATGGGCATTCCTGCTTCATTAGCGATTTCGCCAATGCCAGCGCGCAGCTCTTCAATTTTGATCGCGTATTTCGCAGCGAACTTGGCCCAGGCGTTGGAAACGTCTGCCATTTCTTCCAGCCAGTTCGGGTCCAACTCGCGCCCGTAATAGCTTTCCAGGAAGGCTTCGCGGTCAATTTTGCATTCCAGTGCCAGGCGCAGCAATTTGCCTTCCTGGGTAATCATGTTCTTGTTGATTGAATACAGCTCTTCAACCAATTGCTCGATGCGAATATTGTTCAGACGCACCTCATCCATCAACTGGATCAATTCTTTGCGGTGCTTGTCATAGGTACGCTCAGTAGAGCGGGAGACGGATTCCCCTTTTTGCATGCTGCTGACGCGCTTGTCCTGCGCCCGTTGCAGCTTGCCATAGGTGTCGGAAATCTTTTCGAATGTCTCCAGGACGGTCGGCTTTAAGGCCTGCTCCATGGCAGCCAGCGACATATTGTTTTCTTCGCCGTCCTCGTCCTCATCGCTGTCACCTGATGGCGAAACGCCATCGACAGGCTCGCCATCCGCAGCGGGTTCGGCTGTTTTAGCGGCCTCGACAGGTTTGACGATTTCTGGTTTCGCCGCAACCTTGGGGGCCTCTTCGGTGTCGTCGTCTTCCGTCTCTTCGGCGTCTTCTTTGGCTTTCTCTGCTGCTTTCAGCGCTTCAGATTCACCGGCTTCTTCATCCCCGGATTCGATATCGGCCATATCATCGGCATCAGGACCCGACGACATGGTCGCATCCAGATCAATGACATCGCGCAGCAGAATCTGTCCTTCCAGCAATTGATCGTGCCAGTCCGTGATCGCGCGCATGGTCAGCGGGCTTTCGCACAGGGCGCCGATCATCTTCTCGCGCCCGGCCTCAATCCGTTTGGCAATCGCGATTTCGCCTTCGCGCGACAACAGCTCAACAGAGCCCATTTCGCGCAAATACATGCGCACGGGGTCATCGGTGCGCCCGACTTCATCATCCGAGATATTACCGGCATCGCCCGAGGCTTCGGTGGTCCGCTCTTCCGCCGGCTTTGCTTCCGGGTCGCTATCAGGCTCTTCACCATCGACAACATTAATGCCCATGTCGTTTAACATGGTCATCACGTCTTCGATCTGTTCAGAGGATACCTGCTCCTGCGGCAGCGCTTCGTTCAGTTCATCAATTGAGATGAACCCGCGCTCTTTGCCTTTTTGCAGAAGCTTCTTTACCGCTGAGTGCGCGTCTTCAAGAACCGGACCGTCTGCCTGTTCTTCTGTTGTCTCGGTCGCTTCACTCGCTTCGGCTTTGCTCGCCATATTGCCCGTCTTCCTTCCACCGATACCCTGACGCGATATGCGCCAGCGTCCTAGCTCTTGTCACTATAGTCCGACAGATCCTGGCCCAATTGGCCTTCTCCATCATCCACCGATCGGCGCAAAGCCGCCAATCGGGCATCTCGCTTTTCCCAGTCCCCCGGCCCCCAACTGTCAGGACCCGAGGACGCTTGCGCCACGGGATCCCGGCCTGCTGTTTGATATTCCCCCAGCAGCGCCCCTTGCTGCCGGATTAACAGGATATGCTCCAGCAACTCTCGCGCCTCCGATGAGGAGGCAGAGGGTTTCGCCTGCGGAGCCAGACTGTAGACGCCCGGAACGGTAACAGCAGACAAAGACGCTTGCACCCCGCTTGCGATCAAGTGGTGTGTAAGCGCCTCCGGGTCAAGCGTAATGCCCAACACAGCGTGTTTTTGGAGTTCGGCGCGCAGCTTGTCAAGGTCGGCATCAAAGGCGAAGATGTCTAAAACCTCATCAAACTCTGAAATCAGATCTGGATGATTGACCAGGGTTGCCAGAACGATCTCTTGGCGGCGGCGCACCAGGCGGCGCGCGGCATCGTCCATCAGGCGTTTGCCAAACGGGGATTCCGCCTTCGGGCCCAAGGATGTATCGCGGTTTCCACGCCATTCGCGGATAGCCTGGCGGCGGGCTTGCTTCAGCCGCGTCTGGCTGTGTTTCCGATGCAGATTGAACAGCATATCGCGAAATGTGCGCTGATATTCCTTCCGCACCAGATCATTCTGAATGCCTGAGACGAGTTGAAAAAGGTCTGCCTCCAGACGGGCGCGGCGCTCCGGTGTGTCCAGTCGCATCCCATCTGATTCGGTTTCAAACAAAAATTGCGCCAGGGGATGGGCACCACCGAGTATCTCATTCATGGTGCGTATGCCGTCATGGCCGCTGACCAGACTGTCTGGGTCTTCCCCTTCCGGTAAAAAGGCAAAGGACAGGCTTTTGCCGGGTTCCAATCCGCTCAAAGCCCGTTCTGCGGCGCGAATGGCGGCCTTTTGCCCAGCGACATCGCCATCCAGGCACAGGATCGGTTCATCTGCATGACGCCACAGTTCAGCAATCTGTAATTCAGTTACCGCCGTGCCTAAAGGGGCGACACTGGCAGGGAAGCCAGCCTGCCAAAGGCCGATCACGTCCATATAGCCTTCGGCGACCAGCAATTGCTCACCCTGGCGGGCGGGTTCTCTTGCGCGGTCCAGATTGTACAGGGTGCGGGATTTATCAAACAGCGGGGTTTCCGGGGAATTGATGTATTTCCCAACCCCGATGGCCTTGGCATCGCCCATGAAACGCCCGCCAAAGGCGATGGGGCGGCCGCGCCGGTCATTGATCGGGAACATGATGCGATTGCGAAACAGCGGGTAGGGCGCGCGGCCATCATCCGGGGCACGGTACAGGCCGGCCTCCAGCAATTGCGCCATCTCGATGCCTTGTTCCTTGGCCGCTGTCGCCAGGGCGTCCTTATCATCCGGGGCAAAGCCCAGTTGGAACGCCTCAATCGTCATGGCCTCCAGCCCGCGGCCTTGCAGATAGGTGCGGGCCTCCTTGCCAGCCGGGCTCTCCAATTGGCGTGTGTACCAATCCCGCGCAAAGGCAATGACATCGCCCAGATCTTTGCGGCGTTCTTCGCGCTGGCGTTCCTCTGGCGAAGATTTTGGCACTTCCAGCCCGGCAAGGCCTGCCAGTATCTCGACCGCCTCAGGGAAGCTCTGTCCTTCAACCTGCATCAGCCAGGAAAAATGATCGCCATGCTCCCCCGTGGAAAAGCAATGATAGAACCCTTTGTCGTCAACGACATGGAAAGACGGTGTTTTTTCATTCGTAAAGGGCGAATTGCCCCACCAGTCCCCGCGTCCCTTCTGTTTCAACTGCACCCGCCTGCCGACCAATTGCGACAGGGAAACCCGGGCGCGGATTTCATCAAGGAAGGATTGCGGAAAAGCCATGGAACGCGAGAACCTGTCCGTTTGGGTGTGTCGTTTTGGGCGCGACCGGTCGGGATGGGCGGGCGAAACCGTGCGTCGCGCATCATAACATATCGTGCGAAATTAGTACATCCCGAATGGCTGTTAAGGCGCATGTCGACCAGGTCGGTATAGGGGGGCCGAATGGTGTCACGCAACCGTCATGAATACAGTGGATAGTGCGCCCCAGAAACAGTCTTTCACGCAGGAGTTGGAATTATGGCGATGTATACGGCCCGTCTTTTGGACGCGAAAAGCGGCAATGAAGGGGTATATGATTTTGAAGGGCCAGACGATCTTATGGGCCAAACACCAGTGCGAATCGTTCGTCATTTTATGGAATATATCGATCGCGATGTATTGCCGACACAGCATGTCGACTATGAACTGAACGCGGCATTGAAGAACAAACAGCGCCATGTTGTGACCGCCATGGGTGATTTGCATTTTGAACATGGCGAAGATCCGGCGCCTTTTATGCTGATGATCGCGGCAAAGCAGAAATAGCAGTTAATTTTGCCGCATGACAAAAATCGTCACTTTTGATGATTTTGCTGTCTTGCCCCAACCGGACGCTCCGATTAAAGTGCGGCCCGCTCAGCAAGAGCGGCGAATGGGGCGTGGCGAAGCGGTTAACGCACCGGTTTTTGGTACCGGCATACCTAGGTTCGAATCCTAGCGCCCCAGCCACTCTCTTGCACCCAATCCAACATAGTTGTCAGATGTCAGATATACTTAAGAATGTCGTTTTATAGCTAAGTTTGTCGCTGGCGACATCGTTAAGTATTATTTTAAAACAAATTTATTCTACAAAAACAACACGGTAATCCGAATACCCAACTTCCATGTGATCGTAACAATTTCTTGCTAAACTCCGGCAGTTTTCTCTGCTGGAGGATGGCGTGTTGCTGTCGAACGGTTTGTGGCCATACCGTCCACGCATGGAACCGGGGGAATCTTTCTCGTCGTGGTTCTCGCGATTGGCTCTGGGCAATGGCCTGACTCCTCGCGAGTTATACCGGATCGCTTTGCCAGGTGCCCGATGTATCGCTGCGATCTGGATCGCGCCGCCCCCGATGTGTTCCTCGCCAATCTGGCAGAGCGGACCGGTATAAATATGACCAGCCTTGAGCATTCCACGTTCCGCCGATGGCACGGCTCTTTGATCGGCGGCACTGTTGAAAACGCGAAACATCCATGGCAGCCTCCTGCTCCTTCAATATCCCGATGATCTGTTCTTCAGTGAACCGGCTGGGCTTCGTAAATCCGTCTCCTTAGCGTCGACGGACTCTACCTAAACCTGGTGGAATTATAAGATCTCAGGTCATCTTTCACATAGATTGGTCTTGCGAAGAGCATAAAACGATTAGAGCACCTTCATCTTCCTCCTCATGAAGATCGGAATTGTCGGTGTAGGAAATATCGGCGCAACACTGGCGCAGAAGCTCGTCTTAGCAGGTAATGAAATCAAGCTCGCGAATTCAAGAGGGGCTAACTCCATCCGCTATCCGGCCGTCGGCGAGTCGGATGACCCGGTCGGCGAGATGGAAGTATCGATCATCATGAGAGATGACAACGATTGTTTTTCCCTGGCGCTGCAACTCTTTGAGTAATTCCACATAAAATATGTGTCGGAAAGTTGGATCCTGATCTGCTGCCCATTCGTCGAATACAAGGACCGGGCGTCCCTCCACCCACGCGTTAAGTAGAGCCAGCCGTTTGCGTTGGCCGCTTGAGAGGTCGGTGGTGGTAAACGCGCCGCCCTTGATCGCAACCTTGTGGGATATCTCCAAACGCTCCAACCATTCGTTTGCCTCTGCCGGAACTTCACGGTCACGAACTGCTACCTCGTCGAACAGATAATAGTCGGCAAAAACAGTGGTGAAGGATTGCCGATAATCGTCACGGTTGGGCGCGTCCACGGATATTCCATCAAGACGAATCTCCCCTTCCGTCGGCGTATAAAGGCCCAGAAGCAGTTTGATCAACGTGGTTTTTCCACAGCCGTTCTCCCCCACGATGAACAGCAATTCACCAGCTTCGATCGTCAGATCAATCGGCCCCAACTCGAAGCCCTTTGCACCTCCCGCCTCGGGAAAGGCATATCGCACGCCCTTGAGTTCTATGGTTGAAAATGCTGGAATCGGCTTTTCCGGCGTCGCCTTGATATCGCCTTCGGCGGTTAAATGCGGTTCGGGGTTGGAGAAGCGTTCCGACAAATCGGCGACCCGAAGGAGTGCAACCTGAACCCGCGCCAGAGACGGGATGGCGGCGATGATCTGGTCGAGAGGCCCTTTCATGTAAAGCAACACCAGCACGAAGCCGCTTACCACCTCGGCACCGGCATTCGGCATCAGCACATCCCGCAGCGCTAGGGTAAGAGCAATCACGAGGAAAAACAGCGACGTGCCGAAGGCCCTGGCGGAAACGAACAGGTTGATTGCGGCAATTTGTGAGGTACAGATGCCGTTCACGGTCCGTCGCAACTGCTCGGTATAAAGCCATTGGCGGCGCGGACGATTGATCCGGAGCTCCTTTGCCCCCTCGGCGATTCCACGGTAGTATTTCTGCAACGCATCTTCGGATTCGCGTGCGGCCATGAAGCCACGTACGCCCCGCGTGCGCGCCCAGCCTTGCACAATTGAACCGATTGCGATGGCTGTCACGGTTACCAAAAACATCGGCCAAGACAGCCAGGCGAGATATCCGAGGCAGCCCAGCGCAACTGTCACGGAAACCGCGAAGGACGAAAAGATGAAGGCGAAGTCGCTGATGGTATCAATGTCGTGGGTCAGCACGGGCATCAGCTTATGGGTGCGATATCTCTCCAGTTGGTCGATGGGGGCGGCCAGGATTTTAACGGCTAGAGAGTTGCGCAAGCGCGCGATAACGCGCTGACCAATAAAATTGGTGCCTACATCTGCCACGATTGAACCGATCAACATTAAAAGGCATAGCGCGACGAAGGCGAGTGCCAAGGTGCCCTGCTGATCTTGCTCCGCGTGCAAGCCATAGTTCACGGTAGCCAGTAAGGCCGTCACGCTGAGCCCCCCGATGGCCCCGAATACCGCCGAAGCGGTCAAGAGCGCCCAAAAGGGCCGCACCAGACGCCAAATTTCAAGGAACGCACTCATAGGACGTGTCTTCATGATGGGCTTACCTTGCTCGGAACGCGCCCGTCGTCGCGGCGGCGGATCGGGCAGTTGATACAATAGGCATCGGACAGCGCCGGAATCAGGTATCGGATGCAACATACGCGTCGCCACCGTAGGCCTCTCGGGTCTCGTCCTCGCGGATCGTGCCCTGGCGGGCTCAGTGCTTCGACCAGATCGCGCATCGGCCCCGCCAGGTGATCATGCGCATTCAGCAGCGCTTCCAGAGGCTCGAACGGTTCCGGCGGTTGATCAAAGAAAACGATCAGCACATGCGCGGTCCATTCGAAATAGCTGGCGAGATTACCCCACAGCATCCGTGGCGAGACCGATCCGTGACGGGCGATCGCGTCGACGACGGGGCCGAGATTGCCGTTGACCAGCGTCTTGAAACGCTCTGTCGGGGTGCTTTCGGTCGTGAGCATGCCGCCCGCATCCGCCAATACGATGCGGGATGGCTTTCCCTCCGCGTCGACGGCGAAACGTATCCTGTCCAGGGCAATCGGCAAGTCGCGCCTGAACATCAGGTTGGCCACGAGAACCGCCGGTATCACAACATCCCCGTACAATCTCGTCCAGAGGCTGGCTAGCACGCGCGGGTCATCGCATTCCTGCTCCTTGGCCAAAAAGGCGAGGGTGCGGTCCAAATGCTCGGGCGATACCAGATCGAGACCGGACACCAGGCCCGGGGCGTTCAAGGTGGATATGGCTAGTTTATGCCGATACGGTTCGAAGCGGCCGATACAAACGGTTGCGAGGTCCCGCTGAAGGGCCTCGTGCTGATCCGGCGATTCAAACACGGTTTCGTCCTTCATGGCCGCGCCCGCAACAGCCACATCAGATAGGGGCCACCAATCACCGTGGCGAGAAGGCCCGCCGGGACCTGGAAGGGAAACAGGATCGTGCGGCCGATCCAATCCGCGATGACCATGATCAGGGCGCCGATCAACACGGCACCCAATACTTGGTGAAGGGCTCGGTGCAGACCCATCATGCGGGCGATATGCGGCGCCATAAGCCCCACGAAGCTCAAAGGGCCGATCAACAAAGTTGCGATCGCTGTCGGCACAGCCGTCGCAACCATGATCACCAGACGGCTTTGGGGAACGTTCACGCCCAGCGCGGCCGCAGGCCCGCTGCCGAGTGGCAAGATTTCCAGCCAGCGCGCCAGGAGCGGGGACAACAACACCATCCCGACGGCAAATCCGGCCGGCAGCAGCACCTCATCGGTATCCACTTGATAAGTCGAACCAGCCATCCAGGTGAGCAACGTACCGACACGCGGATCGCCCGTTGCCATGGCAAGCGCGACGACGGCTCCGAAAACGGCGCTGGTCGCCACGCCGGCAAGCAACAGGCGGTCCGGACTGAAGGCCGCGCGCCGTCCCATCATCAGAATGATCACCAACACCCCAAAGGCGCCGACGGCTCCGGCCAGCATCTGCAAGGACCGGTCGGGAGTGGGCAAGGTAAACAACAGTAGAATGGCCCACCGCGCGGCCCCGGCTCTGATTCCCGTTATATGCCGTGGGGCCATCGGATTGCCGGTTATGCGGTGCAGCATCTCCCCAGAGAAGGCC
>Ga0114916_1000557_pt1 | contig 24547 bp, 20 predicted proteins | sample MalvirAntarct_66_FD_83501 | JGI IMG/M metagenome (GOLD analysis project Ga0114916, IMG submission 83501) | Marine viral communities from the Global Malaspina Expedition - Malaspina viral metaG Antarct_66 | ecosystem: Environmental > Aquatic > Marine > Oceanic | place: West Anvers Island... | reverse complement strand
CAGGGTGGCAAATCCGATGCTGCCGGGTTCGCGCGGCCCGGTGTGGCCGTCGCGGACGCGCACAGAGTTCTCGCTCAGGGCAATCTCGCGGCCCTCGGCGGCAGCCTCGCCGAGCAGGAGGGCCGTGCCGGACGGGGCGTCGACCTTGTGGCGGTGATGCATTTCCAGCACCTCAATGTCCCAGTCAGCGGCGTTGAGCGCCCTGGCCGCCTGGCGCACCAGAACCGAGAGCAGATTGACGCCCAAGCTCATGTTGCCGGACTTGACGATGCGGGCATGGCGCGAGGCAGCATGCAAACGGGCCTCATGGCTCTCGTCCATGCCGGTGGTGCCGATGACATGGACAATGCGGGCCTGGGCGGCGAGATCGGCGAATTCGAGCGTTGCCTGGGGTGCGGTGAAATCGAGCACGCCCTCTGCCCTGGCGAAAACCGGCAGCGCGTCGTCGGTGATCGACACGCCGTTCGGGCCAAGGCCTGCAAGTTCGCCCGCATCCTTGCCCAGCACGTCCGAGCCGGGGCGCTCGATGGCGCCGGCAAGGTGGACGCCGTCGATATCGGCAATGGTGCGGATCAGGGCCTGGCCCATGCGTCCGGCGGCGCCGACCACGATCAGTCCCATGCTTCCGGTTGGTGCGATCATGCCTTGCCTCCGTTCGAATCGGTGTTTGTCGGGGTTGCGTCCGCGGAAACGCTCGAGCCTTTTTCGCTGTAGGCCTGCAGCCGCGCGTAAAGGCCGTCGGTGGTAGCGCTCAGATCGGCATGGCTGCCGATCTCGACCACCTTGCCCGCCTGCATGACGACGATGCGGTCCGCCCTGGCGATTGTCGACAGGCGGTGGGCGATGACCAGAACGGTGCGGTTGCGCATGGCGCTTTCGAGCGCCTTCTGCACCGCCGCTTCGGATTCATTGTCGAGCGCGGAGGTGGCTTCATCAAGCAGCAGGATCGGCGCGTCGCGGACCAGCGCCCGGGCGATCGATATGCGCTGGCGCTGGCCACCGGAGAGGTTGACGCCGTTCTCGCCCAGCATGGTGTCATAGCCTTGCGGCTGGGCCAGGATGAACTCGTGGGCGTTGGCCAGTCTCGCCGCGTCCTCGATCTCGGCATCGGTCGCATCCGGACGGGCGTAGCGCAGATTGTCGCGGATCGAGCCTTCGAACAGCCAGGGTTGCTGAGAGACGTAGGCGATCTGGTGGCGCAGGGACTTCTTGGTGACGGTGGCAATGTCGGTGCCGTCGATCAGCACCTGACCGGATGAAGGGTCATAAAAACGCGGCACCAGCGAAATCAGCGTCGACTTGCCGGCGCCCGACGGTCCGACGATGGCCGTGGTCCTGCCGGCTTCGGCGGTGAAACTGACATCCTCGAGAACCCGCTCGCCATGGCCGTAGCCGAAGCCGACATTGCGGAATTCGATCTCGCCGCCAGCAACCGCGAGCTCGGACGCATTGGCGCTGTCGCCCTGCGTGGGTTGTTCATCAAGGATCTCGTAGATCATGCGTGCATTGACGACGGCGCGCTCGAGATTGATCTGCAGCCGCGCCAGCCGCCGCGCCGGATCGTAAGCCAACAGCAGCGCAGTGATGAAGGAGAAGAAGGCGCCCGGCAGCACGTCGCCGTAGATCGAACGGAACGCCGCATAGGCAATGACGCCGGAAATGGCGATGCCGGCGACAGTTTCGGTCAGCGGCGAGGTGCGCTCGGTAAGGCGGGCAATGCGGTTGGAGCGCTCTTCCGCCGACTTGATCAGACCGGCGGTGCGACCGCTGATCTGCTCTTCCATGGTGAACGCCTTGACGATCGTGATGCCTTGCACGGTTTCCTGCATGGCAGAGAGCACCCGGCTGTTGAGATCGATGGATTCGCGGGTGGCGCTGCGCAGACGCTTCGAGATGTAGCGCAGCGCCAGCAGCACGGGCGGCGACACGACGAGGACGATCAGGCTGAGGACAGGGTCCTTGGTGATCATGACGATGATAAGCGCGACCAGGGTGAGCAGATCGCGGGCAAAGGAGGTGATCGTCAGGTTCATGACGTCACGGATGCCCGCGACATTCTGCGAGATCTGGGCAGCGATCTGGGCCGAGCGGGTATCGCCGAAATAGCTGACGCCGAGCGACATGAGATGGTCGATCAGGCGTTGCTGATAGCGGGCAACCAGATTGTTGCCGACCTGCGCCAGCGCCACGGCCTGCCCGTAGGATGCAGCGCCACGGATGACGAATGCCGCCAGCACGGAACCGCAGATCACCCAGATAAGGTCCGCATTCTTCTTGGCGAAAGCCTCGTTGATGACGGCTTCCATGATCCAGGCCATGAAGGCGGTGGAAGCGGCCACGAGGACAAGGCAGAAAGCGGCAAAGATGTAGGTCTTGACGTAGTCGCGGCCATTCTCACGGATGATCCGGCGGATCACCATCGTCAGCGATTCCACATCCTGCTTGATGTTCCTGCCGCGCGCCAATTCTCGTCATCCTGCATGGCGCCCGAAAGAGCGCCGTCTCACTCAACCCGGAAAGCTCCTGAGCATTCCTCGCGGCTCTATAGCGGGTTGAAACCGGTTTGCCTATGCTTTCCAGCGCCTGCCTTCGGTGGCAACGCCAAAGCGGACCGGCGTGCGGGCATAGGCCGCAAGACCCGACAGGGCCGCCAGCGGATGGGTAATCACGAAAGTCGGGACATTCTTCAAAATGGCGGTATGGGGCGCCTTGTCCTCGAATGCCTCTCGGAATCGCGGATGGGAAAGCGCCGGCAGGATCTTCTGGACGATGCCGCCGGCCAGAAAAACGCCGCCGCGGGCCATGAAGATCAAGGCCAGGTCACCTGCCACGCGTCCCAGGTAGGTGACGAACAGTTCGATCGTTTCCACCGCCGCCGGGTCCGAGCCACCGGACCAGTGCGCGGTCACTTCGGCCGGGGTCGTGGCGGCCGGTTTGGTGCCATTGGCCTTGCAGACCGTCCGGTAGATGTTCATCATGCCGCGTCCGCACAGCAATTGCTCGGCAGATACCCGGCCCTCAATGGTCTCATAGAGCGGGAACAACTCGTAATCCCGACTGGTGCGCGGACCCATGTCGATGTGGCCGCCCTCTCCGGGAACCGGAAACCAGGTGTGGCGGGCATGGACCAGGCCGGAAACGCCGAGACCGGTGCCGGGTCCGACAACCACGCGCGAGGTGGAGGGACGGATCTCACCGCCGCCGATCTTTTCAAGGTATTCCGGGCCCAGCGATGCGGCCGCAAGTCCCTGGGCTTCAAAATCGTTGATCACCACGACATTCTCGAAGCCGAGATCCCGGATCATGACCCTAGGCTGGATCACCCAGTCGCAATTGGTCAGGTCGATTTCATCGCCCTTGATCGGGCCGGCCACGGCGAGGATGGCAGATCGCGGCTGCAGCGAGGTGCGATCGAGCACACCGGTCTGGATTGCCTCGTCGATAGTCGGGTAGTCGGCGGTTGCCAGAACCGGAAACTCCTTCGGCTCGGCATAGGCGTCGGTGAGGATGGCGAAGCGCGCATTGGTGCCGCCGATATCGCCGATCAGGACCGGAAATGCGATGGAATGGTCGGTTTCATGAGAAGAGGGCATGCTCTGTTTCCCGTGGGGCGTGGTCTGTTGGCGGCGCGACCTGAAGGCGGCGCCATGTTTGGTCGGCCGGCGGACTATCCAAGCGCCTTGAGCAGGGTGTCAGCCGTGGCGCGGTTGAGCGCCATTGGAATATCATAAACGATGGCAAGCCGCATCAGCGCCTTGACGTCGACATCGTGCGGCATCGCCGTCAGCGGATCGACGAAGAAGATGACAAGGCCGACATCGCCGGTGGCGATCAGGGCGCCGATCTGCTGATCGCCGCCCAAGGGACCGCTCTTGAGCCGTTCGATCTTGAGCTCCGGGCAAGCCTCGGCGATGCGCCCGCCCGTGGTGCCGGTGGCAACGATCGGAGACCGCGACAGCGCCGCCTGGTGGGACCTGGCGAAATCGGCCAAATCATCCTTCTTCTGATCATGCGCGATCAGCGCAACGGCTTTGTGAACAGTCATGGCGGCCCATCATCGGAAAAACCACAAGAAGATCGCGGCTTCGTCGCTTTCAATCGATTTGATACGCCGATCTATAGCTTGTACCCCGGCCAAACAAAAGCCACCGCAGCGATGAATTTTCGATGACAGGAAGCTCCGGACCAGTCAGTTGGCAGGTCGTGGAACCGGCAGCGGGATGCGCCCGGGCAAGGGAAGCGGCGCAAAGGCCGATGCCCGGATCGCCGCGTTGTTGGCGTTCGCGCGGGCAATGCGTGCGATCGGATCGGCGCCCAGCGTCACTTCCGCTTCCGATGCCGGGCCCGGCGCAGCAATTACCATCCTGCAGGCCGATGGCAGATCGGACAGCTGGATTTCGCGCTTCTTCGGCTTGGGCTTGGTGTCATCCTTCTTGGGCTTGGCCGGCGCCCAGGGCTCATCGGTGAACCACCAGGCGAGCGAACCGTCGCATCCCGCGCCAGCCGGAGGCGGGTTCTGGCTTCTGCAGCCGCTGGCGCCGGGCGGACACTTGATACGGATATGAAAATGATAGTGATGCCCGTAATAGGGCCGGATCTTGCCCATCGCCGCGCGGCTGCCAGTCCAGCTGTCACAGAGCTTTTTCTTGATGCCCGGATGAACGAAGATGCGCTCGACCTCCGGATAGCTTGCCGCGCGCATCAGCAGCCGGGCATGGGCCGGGGTCCAGATCCGGTCATCGACATAGAGCGTGTTTTTCTTGAGCATCGAAGTCGCCGACAGGTTCTCCCGTTCGGCTGCGGAGAGTTTGCGGTCAGGCATCGGCGTGAGCCAGACATCGGCATCAAGTCCAACCTGATGCGAGGCATGGCCCGAGAGCATCGGGCCGCCGCGCGGCTGGGCTATGTCGCCGACAAGGAGGCCGGGCCAGCCATCCTGGGCAGCCGCCTCGCGTGACAGCTTCTCGACCAGCCGGATGAGATCCGGATGACCCCAGCGCCGGTTGCGTGACAGCCGCATGGCCTGCCAGGTCGGCCCGTCGGTCGGAATGGCAATGCCGCCGGCGAGGCAGCCCTTGGAATAGAAACCGATGGCGCGCGCCGGCAGGACGGCCGGCAAGTCTGCGGCACCGAACATCTGCTTGGCGGGCTGATCGGCCGCTGTCGGCTGCGCTGCCCCGGCAGTCACCATTGCGGTGGCAAGCGACACAAACAAAGCCTTGCGGACCAAGCCCACAAGGGTGTGACCGGCGACACGACACAGATTGCGAACTGGGGTCATGGGCTTGGTCTCCGGGCGCACCGACAGGATGACGAACAAATCATTGACGCAAGTCTAGCCCATCGTGCGCCTTTAAGGAATCGGGGCGGGATCAAATCGCGCCCACGCAGTCCGGCAGCGGGGACAGCGCCTCAGTGCAGAACGCGGTAAAGCTGCAATGGCTCGTCCTCGGTGCCGGGCACCGGTTCCAGCCAGTCCGGCACGATACCCTTGCTCAATTGCGCGTAGAGTCCTTCGGGGGCGACGGTCTTGACGATCCCGATCTGCGGATCGCTCGCGCAGAAGGCGACAAGCGTGACTTCGGCGCCACGCAGAAACTTCACCGCATCCCCGGGCTTTGCCATCGCCGCATGCAGTTCGGTCAGCATGCCACCCTGATTGCGGTGATAGGGAGCCGCCAGCACCCGGTGCGGTGTGAAGCGCAGGATATGGGCTCCGAGGTTTGACGGCCCGGAGACCACGCCCGCGGGTTCGCTGGCGAGAAACCGCATGGCGTCGGCATCGGTGCAGACTTTCTCTTCCTGGTTGGGAAGGCCGCTGATCTCCTGGCCGGTCACCTTGTCGACCGCCATCGACAAGCCCAATCCGGCAAGCGCCCAGACGAAGGGCACCGAGGCAAGTGCGGTGGCCGCGAAGGCAAGTCCCTTGCGCAGATCCTTCTGATCGGCGTTGGCACGGGTGCGCATCTCCGCGACCAGGGCCGCCATCGGGATTGCGGAAAGAAGGTTGGCAAACACGGCACCGCGCACCTGAACCAGGGCAATGCCCCAGGAAACAGCCAGCAGTGCAAGCAGGACCGCGTGAGCCTGAACATCGCGGCGCTGAACGATCCGCCGCAGACACAGCGCCATCGCCAGGACCGGAACGAGATAGAAGCCGCCGGCGGTCCAGGGATCCTGGTTGAGCTGGGCCATGACGGACTGGGCCTCGGTGACATTGTTGAGCCACATGCTGACCAGCAGCGGGTCGAGGGTCGCAAGCGGGTTGCCGAGGCACTGCGGTGCTATCACCACAGCCGCGGCAAGCGTCGCCGCACCGACCAGGCCGAGGGCTGCCAGACGCTGTGCAAGGCTGCGGGCGGAAACGGTCGACACGGCAAGGAAGAAGCTGCCCGCGCCAATGACGCCGAGCGCGTAGAACCCGGTCGACAAGGCATCACAGGCAACCATGCCGTACTGCGCCGGCGGTACCGTCAGGAAAAAGATCGCGGTCAGGGCCGTGGCCATGGCAAGCGCGAAGGCTGAAGCGGCGGCTTTCATGCCGTCGCCCAGCCAGAGCCACTGAACGGCAACAATGGCGCAAGCAACAACGATATGCGGCGTTGTTTCCGCGCCGATCGCAATGGCCAGGGCGGCAGCCACGCCGGCGACCGCATGAGCATAAGGCGGGCGCCCGGGGAGGATGAGACAGGCGGCAATGGTGGCGATCAGTCCGAGCTGGACATTGTGATGGTCGATCGATCCCGGCTGGAACCGGTTGACGCCCAGTACGAACAGGAAGGCTAGCGCCAGCGCCAGCAAGCCACCCTGCCGGCCGGCCAGCACCGTGCCCCCGGCGGCCATCGCATAGAAGACAGGAATTGCGGTCAGCAGCGGCCAGATGAACAATGCCGCAGCTTCGGCCATTTCCGGACTGAGGAACAGCGAGAACAGCATGATCAGATTGGCGATCGGCAGATCGATCAGTCTCGACCAGTGCATCAGCGTGCCGCCGTCAAGGCCGAGGCGGTACTGCATGAGATCGAACCAGCCCTGCCCGGCGAGCAGGTCGCGCACCTCGACCAGCCGCATGACATCGTCATTGTCGGCGCCGACGTAATCGACATAATTGGCGAAATGCATGACTGCAGTTGCGGCCACCAGCACGAGGAAGCTCAGCAGAACCGGACGGTGCAGCGCGGAAAGCGGACTTGAACTGCCTTGCCGTTCGACCTGCCCGGCGGGCGCACTGCCGGTCTCCCCGGCCACGGGGCTGATATTGGTCAATGGGAACTCCAACGCAGATTTGTCCGACACATTCAACCTAGCCTTAACCTTCTCAAGAAATAGTAAAGCCACGGGCGAATCCGGCCCGCAGCGAACGGGGATTCCCATGACGGACGGCTTGCTTGAAGGTCTCGACATTGCGGTGCTTTTGCCCTGCTACAACGAAGCCGCGACCATCGGCGAGGTCGTGGCCGGGTTCCGTGCGGCCATTCCGGGCGCCCGTATCTATGTCTATGACAACAATTCAAAGGACCAAACGGCGCTTCGCGCGGCGCTGGCCGGGGCCACGGTCGTGCGCGAGCCGCGCCAGGGCAAGGGCCATGTTGTGCGGCGGATGTTCTCCGACATCGATGCCGACATCTACCTGATGGCCGATGGTGACGGCACCTACGCGCCCCAGGACGGTCCGGAACTGATCCGGACGCTTCTGACCGAGCGCTGCGACATGGTTGTCGGCACCCGCCGCGGCGTCACCGACGATGCCGGACGGCGCGGACATGCCTTTGGCAACTCGATCTTCAACACGCTGTACAAGACCATCTTCGGCAAGGATTTCACCGACATCTTCTCCGGCTACCGGGCGTTTTCGCGCCGGTTCGCGAAGAGCTTCCCGGCGGTGTCGGGCGGCTTCGAGATCGAGACCGAGATGAGCGTGCACGCTTCGGTGCTGAAGCTGCCGGTGACCGAGCTGGCGCTCGATTACGGCCGCAGGCCGGAGGGATCGCAATCGAAATTGTCGACCTTCAAGGACGGCGCGAAGATCCTGTGGATGTTCGCGATGCTGATGAAGGAAACCCGGCCGTTCATGTTCTTCAGCTATCTCAGCGTGTTCACGCTCGCCACATCGATGATGTTCATGGTGCCGGTGCTCAACGAATACTTCCTCACCGGCCTGGTCACGCGCATGCCGACCTGGATGCTGGCCATGGCGCTGATGATGATGGCGCTGATGATCTTCGCCGCAGGCGTGATCCTCGATTCGGTGGCACGGGGACGGGCCGAGCAGAAGCGCTTCCACTATATGTCGATCGCGCCGACACGCACGGCCCAGGCCCGGTCGGCAGAGCCCGACACCAGGGCCGCACAAATGGAGAGCCTTGCGCGCACGGCAGAAAGCCGCAAACTCGCTTCATGAGAAAGCTTGCCTTCTTTGCCTTTGCGGGGGCGACGGGCTTCGCGGTGGACATGGGCGTGCTCTGGCTGCTGCTCAGCCTGACGCCGCTCGATCCGTTCAGTGCCCGGGTGCTGGCGATCGCCACGGCGATGCTGTGCACCTACCTGATCAACCGCACCTTCACCTTCGGCGCATCGACACGGACCGTGGCGGTCGAGGGCGCACGCTACGGCAGCGTCGGCATTGCCTCGGCGCTGGTCAATTATGCGGTCTATTCCGGCCTTCTGATCGCCTGGTCCGGACTATCTCCCTACGTCGCGCTTTTCTTCGGTTCGGCGGTGGCCATGCTGTTTTCCTATCTCGGCTACTCCCGTTTCGTGTTCGGGACCAATCGCTGACGAGCGGACGCACGACGGTCTGACGCTGCTCTGCGCGGTCAGACCGTCTCCCAGCCATCATGCCCGGCGGCGCGGTAGACCGCGTCGATGAATTTCTGGTTGAGCACCGACTGCTCAAGCGTGAACACCTCGTCATCGCTGCCGCCGACCTTGCGGACGAAGGCTTCGGCCTCGAGCCGGTACTGGCGCACGCCGCCGAAACGAAAGGTGGTGGCCTCATCGTGACCACGGCTTTGGAGTGTCACGGTCGGGTGGCCGTAATCGCCCGAATTGAACGGCGCGGTCACCTCGATGAAACCTTCGTCGCCGTGGAAGACCATCACCTGGCGCGCCGCCATCTGGGTGGAGCAGTAGAAGCTCATCTCGAACGTCCCGAAATCAGCCTTGACGCTGGCATAGCGGTCGGTGCCGAAATCCGGGTCCATTTCGACGGTCGCCTGGACCCGTAGCGGCTCCCTGCCGGTCGAATACCGGGTGGTGACCGTCGGGTAGACGCCGATGTCAGGCAGGCCGCCACCGCCGAGCGCGGCATCATTGCGCATGTTGGTCGGATCGGTGTTGAAATAGCTGAAGGCGCCCTGGACATGGCGCAGGCGGCCGATGGCGCCCTCGGCGATCAGCGAACGGACCTTGCGCCATTGCGGGTGATAGGTGACCATGAAAGCCTCGCTGACCAGGACCTTGTTGGCGTCGCGCGCGGCGATCAGCGGCCCGATCTCGCCGGCATTGAGCGAGATCGGCTTTTCGCACAGTACATGCTTGCCGGCCTCGGCCGCCTTGATCGACCATTCGATGTGCTGCGAGGTGGGCAGCGGGATATAGATGCCGTCAACCTCGGATGACGCCAGAAGCTCCTCATAGGAAGAGTAAGCCAATGGCGCGCCGAAGCGGTCAGCCAGGGCCCGGGCGCGGGCATGATCGCGGCTGGCAATTGCGGTCACCACGCCGTTTTGGGAATCCTGGAATTGCGGGATCACATGCTCGCGGCCGATCTTTGCGGTGGACAGAATTCCCCATCGAAACACGTTCAATCCTCTCATCGCTGCTTGTGTGCGGCGGCAGGTTGCCATGCCGCAAATCAGGGGGCATTGAAGCCCGCCCGATATGGTGCATGTCAACACCCGGGTTGCATTCAACCATGCATTGGGTGGATATGGGCGCATGAATTGTGACGACGCCGGCCACGCCGGGTTGACGCTCGCATTATTGTAAGCGAGGACTTCCAGACCTCCGGCCGGGCCGAAATCCCGGTTGTCCAAACCGAAAGCCGATATCCCTCCACATGAAAAAACTCTCATTCTTCCTGTTTGCGGGTGCCGTGGGCTTCGTGGTGGACATGGGCGTGCTGTGGCTGTTGCTCGAGTTCAAGATGCTTGACCCGTTCACCGCACGCGCGCCGGCAATCGGTGCTGCGCTGGTGTGCAGCTACATAATCAACCGCACCTTCACTTTCGGCGCCTCGCACAGGAAGGTCGCTGTGGAGGGCGTGCGCTATGGCGGCGTCGGCCTTGTCTCGACGCTGATCAACTATTCGGTCTATTCCGGGCTGCTGCTGGTGCTGCCGAGCATCTCGCCCTACCTGGCGCTGATCTTCGGATCGGGGTCGGCGACCACATTCGCCTATCTGGGTTATTCCCGCTTCGTGTTCGGGCCCGGACGAGATCTGTAGAAGACCCATTGCCCGGGAGGAGCAACCATTGGCCTGAAGGTGCCTGCAGCCTACCCGGCGCTCGCGGCCCGTTCGCGGATCTGGGTGAGTGTCCAGTCGACCAGCAATTCGCCATCCTGCCAGACCGGCTGCATAAGGTTTTTGCGACCCCCGAGATCCTTGAGCGGCACGGCAAGAAGGGCACCGTTTTCCCGCACCACGGCCTGACGGTAGCGTTTTGACGCCTTGCCCGGATCGGTCTTGGGGTTCTTGTTGATGCCGTGCCACTGGCCGTCATCGTCCTGGCGGGCATTGGCCTTCATGGCGAAACGCAGCGTGTCGCGGTTGACCTTCTGCAACAGGCCCGCGCCCATGCCGAAGGCGATGTTTTCCGCCGACCAACCCTTGTCCTCGAGCCGGCCGAGAATGATCCTGATCGTCTCCGGGGTGACGCCGTCACCCTGGATCACCCGCACCGCCGGATTGAGCACCTTGTAGCCCTTGGCGTTGACCGAGAAGCCGAAGATCTCGCCCAGCATCTGCACGGTGTCGACCGGCACGCGGGTGGCATCGCCGGAATCGGGGCGCACCACCAGCGTGGCGCCCGACGCCTCGACCTCGGCCTTCAGTTCCTCGCCCCAGATATTCTTGACGGCGCGGTAGAGATCGTAGGAATCCGACACGACGGCCACGAGTTTTCCGGGACCGGCGAACTGGGTGAGCATGTTGCGGTAGGCCTCGGTCTCGCGGTCCTCGCCCCAGCTGGTCATGGTCGAGTGCTCGGCGGCAGGGATCGAGAACCCGGCCATCTGCTCGTGATAGAAGCGGCGCGCATAGACCAGCGCGCTCACGGTATCGGTGCCCATGAAGCTGACCAGGTGGGCCACGCCGCCGATGCCGGCCTGCTCCAGCGATGTGGCGCCACGGGCGCCGAAATCATGCAAGCGGAAGGGCAGCACCTCGGCCGGCGTATCGCAGGTGCGCTCGAGCGAGGCGGAGATGATCTGGCGCGCGCCGTGCGAGACCGTCGCGACTGTCGAGGGATACCAGACGGCGCGCAGAAGTGCGGTCTCGATGAAGGTCGGCAACCAGAAGAAGTCCGGATCGGTGTTCCGGACCTGAACCAGCGGCGTGCCGGTGGGCGCGACCATGCCTTCGGGCAGCGCCTCGATCAGCAGCGGGAAGTGGCCATCATGGCGGGTGACGATCTTTTCGAAACCCTCGCGGTGGAACGGCAGACCGTGCGCCGTGATCATCGCTTCGGCTTCGTCGACATCGGCCATGGTGATCTTGCGAGCGAGATAGTCCTTGAGGAACATCTGCAGCCCGAAGAACAGAACATGGTCATGCGCCCCGCCGGGCCGCGCCTCGATATAGGCCGAGATCGCTGCCGTTTCGGGCGGATACTGCGCGAAATGCGAGTACTTGTAGCTGTCCGAATTGAGAATGAGGTTCATGTTACGCACTACGCTCCGCCGCCCTGCTCCATTGGCGCGCAGCATGCAACCGGCAGCCCCGTTCCTGCAAGGGCAGGATGCCGATAGAGTGACCGGAGCACGGAAATTCTGTTGATTTCACCAACCGGCAGCCGCCGGAACGGCCTCATGTCGCCGAATAGCAAGAAGCGGCCCCGATATGGAGCCGCTTCAGGCAATTCAGCCCCTCAACACGCCGCCCGAGGACTTCTCGACATTGGCGATGACGGATTTCGCCAGCTTGTCGAGATCCTCGTCGGTCAGCGTGCGGTCGCGCGGCTGGATGGTGATCTCGATGGCGACCGACTTCTTGCCTTCGCCGAGCGTGGGCCCGGCGAACAGGTCAAAGACGTTGACGCCGGAGATCAGCGCCTTGTCCGCCCCTTGGGCAGCGCGCACCAACGTGGCGGCTGGCACATCGCTGTCGACCACGAAGGCAAAGTCGCGGCGTACGGCCTGGAAGGCCGAGAGGCTGAGGCCCGGCTTGGTGCGGGTGGCCTTGCGCTTGGGTTCGGGGATTGCATCGATGAAGACCTCGAAACCGCAGAGCGGGCCGGAGACATCCAGCGCGTCAAGCGTGTTCGGGTGGAACTCTCCGAAATGGCCGAGAACCGTTTTCGGGCCAAGCTTGATCAGGCCGGAGCGGCCGGGATGGTACCAGCCGGGCGCGCCGGGTTCGAAGGTGAGACGGTCGGCGGGCGCTCCGCAGGCTTCAAGGGCTGCGATCGCATCGGCCTTAGCGTCGAACACCCCGACGGGCTTGGCGGCGCCATACCAATGACGGCCGGAACCGGTCATCTGGGCAGTGCCACGGCGGATGCCGCCGGCAACCCGGCGCTGACCCTCGGGCGTGTCGTTCTCGTAAGTGCCCGAGACCTCGAACAGCGCCACGTCGCCAAAGCCGCGGTCGGCATTGCGCTGGGCGGCGAGGATCAAGCCCGGCAGCAGTGACGGGCGCATGTCGGACATGTCAGAGGCGATCGGGTTGACCAGCCTGAGTTCACGGCTTCCGCCGCCGAACAGCCGGGCATGATCTTCGGCGATGAAGGACCAGGTGACGGCCTCCATCATGCCGCGCGAGGCGAGCGCGCGCTTGGCGGAACGGGTGCGAACCTGGATGGTGGTGAGGATCCGGCCATTGACGCTGCCCGAGGGGGCCAGCGGCTCCGGACGGATCTCGTCGACACCATGGATGCGCATGACCTCTTCCACGAGATCTGCCTTGCCGTCGACATCGGGACGCCAGGAGGGAACGGCGACCTTGACGGTCTCGCCGGAGCCGGAGACCTCGAAGCCGAGGCCGGTGAGGATCTCTCGGGACTCATCGTCGGAAACGGTGAGCCCGGTCAGGCGCCTGACCTCGGAGAATGGGAAATCGACGACCTTCTTCTCATGTCCCTTGTAACCGGTCACGCGGGCTTGTGCCGCCGTGCCGCCGCACATAGCAAGCACCAGCTCGGTGGTGCGCTCGAGGCCCGGCATCATGTATTCGGGGTCGACGCCGCGCTCGAAGCGATAGCGGGCATCGGTGATGATGCCGTGGCTGCGGCCGGTCTTGGCAATGTTGATCGGGTCCCAAAGTGCCGATTCGATCAGCACATTGGTGGTGTTCTCGTCGCAGCCGGAATGCTCGCCGCCCATGATGCCGCCGATGGATTCAGGGCCGTTGTCATCGGCAATCACCACATTGGCGGGGTTGAGCTTATAGGTGCGGGTGTCGAGCGCGAGGATTTCCTCGCCTTCGAGCGCACGTCGCACCACCAGATCGCCCTTGACCTTGTCGGCGTCGAAGACGTGCATCGGCCGGCCCTGGTCGAAGGTCATGTAGTTGGTGACATCGACCAGCGCCGAGATGGGCCTGAGACCGATGGCGATGAGCCGCTGCTGCATCCATTTCGGGCTGGGACCGTTCTTCACTCCGCGCACCAGCCGCCAAGCGAAGCCGGGGCACAGGCTCTCGTCGTCGAGAATGATCTTGACGTTCTGAGATGTTTCGCCCTCGACCGGGAAGTCCGGCGCCTTCGGGGCCTTGAGCTTTCCGAGTCCCGAGGCCGCGAGATCGCGGGCAATGCCGTAGATCGAGGTGCAGTCGGGACGGTTCGGGGTCAGGTTGATCTCGATGACCGGATCATCGAGGCCGGCATAGGACGCAAAGGAGGTTCCGACCGGCGCGTCCTCGGGCAGGTCGATGATGCCGTCGTGCTCGTCGGACATGTCGAGTTCTCTTTCCGAGCACATCATGCCGTGGCTTTCGACGCCGCGGATATTGCCGACGGCCAGCGTCACGTCGATGCCCGGGACATAGGTGCCCGGCTCGGCCAGCGCGCCGATCAGGCCTGCGCGGGCATTGGGCGCGCCGCAGACGATCTGCACCGGCTTTCCGTCGCCCTTGTCGACCCTCAGCACGCGCAGCTTGTCGGCGTTCGGGTGCTGCTCTGCGGAGATCACCTTGGCGATGGTGAAAGGCCGGTAGGCCGCCTTGTCGTCGACATCCTCGACCTCAAGGCCGATGGCGGTCAGGCGCTCGCAGATCTCATTGAGCGTAGCGTCGGTTTCAAGGTGATCCTTGAGCCAGGAGAGTGTGAATTTCATGGGTCTGTACTCCTTACGCGCTCAATCTATGCACTGAGGCCGCCGAACAGGGTCGGCACATCGAGCGGACGGAAGCCGTAATGGCTCATCCAACGGACATCGGCATTGAAGAAATCCCTCAGGTCGGGCATGCCGTATTTGAGCATGGCGATGCGGTCGAGCCCCATGCCCCAGGCAAAGCCCTGGTATTCGTCGGGATCGAGCCCGCCGGCGCGCAGCACGTTCGGGTGCACCATGCCGCAACCGAGGATCTCCATCCAGTCGGTGCCCTCGCCGAACTTGACGATCGGGCCTGAGCTGCGGTCGCACTGGATGTCGACCTCGAAGGAGGGCTCGGTGAACGGGAAGAACGAGGGCCGGAAGCGCATGGTGACACTGTCGACTTCGAAGAAGGCCTTGCAGAACTCTTCCAGAATCCAGCGCAGGTGACCGACATGGGCGGTCTTGTCGATCACCAGACCCTCGACCTGATGGAACATCGGCGAGTGGGTGGCGTCGCTGTCCTGCCGGTAGGTCTTGCCCGGAATGACGATGCGGATCGGCGGTTTCTGCGTCTCCATGGTGCGGATCTGCACCGGCGAGGTGTGGGTGCGTAGAACCTTGCGCTCGCCATTGTCGTCGGGTTCGAGAAAGAACGTATCGTGCATCTCGCGGGCCGGGTGGCCATCGGGAAAGTTCAGCGCGGTGAAATTGTAGTGGTCGGTCTCGATATCCGGACCTTCGGCGATCGCGAACCCCATGTCGGCGAAGATGGCGGTGATCTCGTCGACGATCTGGCTGATCGGATGAATGCGGCCGCGCTCGGCAGGCGAGGAACGCACCGGCAGGCTGACATCGACGGTTTCGTGCGCCAGCCGTTCGGTGATGGCGGCGTCCCTGAGCTCGGTCTTGCGGGCGGCGATGGCATCGGCGACCCGCGCCTTGAGGCCGTTGATTGCCGGACCCGCCTCCTGGCGCTCTTCCGGTGTCATCTTGCCCAATCCCTTGAGCAATTCGGACACCGAGCCCTTCTTGCCGAGTGCCGCGACCCGCACTGCCTCGATGGCCGCTTCATCGGCGCTGGCGGCGATCTCGTCCATGATGGAGGTTTCAAGGGTCTGGTACTGGCTCATGGTCTTTGACTACCTGTATCTTGCGGGCCGTATCTGGCGGGCGTTTCGCTCGGGCTCAACCGAAATGGCACTCTCGAGAAACAGGCGATCGCCCGGCTCTCAAACGACGAATCCCGCGCCAGCCGTGCCAGCGCGGGATCCCAAAATTCAAATTCAGTTTTCGGGAAAACGCTGGCTTAGGCGACAGCGCTTTCAAATTCGTTCGGCGTTGCATCCTTGAGATACTCAAGTGCCTTCTTGGAAGCCGCAACCAGAACACCGAATGCTTCCGCGTCATGGATCGCCATGTCGGAGAGAACCTTGCGGTCAACCTCGATGCCGGCCTTGGTCAGGCCGTCGATGAAGCGGCCGTAGGTCAGGCCGTGCTCGCGGACAGCGGCATTGATGCGCTGGATCCAGAGCGCGCGGAAATTGCGCTTGCGGACCTTGCGGTCGCGGTAGGCGTACTGCATCGACTTGTCGACAGCAGCCTTCGCGGCGCGAATGGTATTCTTGCGGCGTCCGTAAAAGCCCTTGGCTTTCTTCAGAACCTTCTTGTGTTTTGCGTGGGCGGTAACGCCCCGTTTTACGCGTGCCATATCATGATCTCCTTAAAATCGCTGGTCCCGGCTCTGTTTGTAGGCCGTTGGGCTTACAGGCCGTTGGGAAGGAACTTCTTGACGATCTTGGCGTCAGGTTCGGAGAGAACCATGGTGCCGCGTGCGTCGCGAATGAACTTGTTGGACCGCTTGATCATGCCATGGCGCTTGCCGGCGGCTGCAGCGAGGACCTTGCCGCTCGCCGTGATCTTGAACCGCTTCTTGGCAGACGATTTCGTCTTCATCTTGGGCATTTCGCTACTCCTTATCAGACCTGAGGATGCCGCGTGGGCACCGCCTGGCCATTTCTTGTTGGGTGAGACGCAAAAGGGCGAAGACCCCTTTTCCATCAAGCGTTGGAAACCGCCTCGGCATGCCCTGCCGGCCGGTTTGAACGCGCGCCTTATAACTGTCACCTGACAAAAGCGCAACGGGCGTTCGGATGAATCCGCCTGATAAAAGCAAAAACCGGCCCTGGCATCTGCCGGGCCGGTCTGAATCGGGCGGAAGAAGCTGTTATTTCGGCGCCAGGACCATCATCATCTGACGGCCTTCAAGCTTCGGCTCGGCCTCGACCTTGGCGATCTCGATGGTGTCGTCCTTTACCTTCTGAAGCAGTTTCATGCCGAGTTCCATGTGGGCCATCTCGCGGCCGCGGAACCGCAATGTCACCTTGACCTTGTCGCCTTCGTCGAAGAAGCGGTTCATGGCGCGCATCTTCACGTCATAATCATGCGTGTCGATGTTGGGGCGCATCTTGATTTCCTTGACCTCGACGGTCTTCTGCTTCTTGCGTGCCTCGGAGGCCTTTTTCTGCGATGCGTATTTGAGCTTGCCCAGATCAACAATCTTGCAAACCGGAACATCGCCATTGGAGTTGATCTCGACAAGATCAAGGCCGGCTTCTTCGGCCATAGCGAGAGCCTGTTCTGTCGGCAGGACGCCGTGGTTCTGACCTTCGGCGTCAATGAGCTGGACCGATGCGGCCCGGATATTCTGGTTTGCGCGGGGGCCTTCGTTTACGGTTGGCGGCGCTCTGAATGGTCTGCGAATGGCTTTGGTCTCCTGATTAACTCGTACAATTCCGCCGGATACGGCGCACGAGCACGTATGTCTCGAGCGCAATGTCGTCATCGGCTGGCTGGTGTCAATAGCATGGCTTTGCGAAAAAATCACCACAGGGCCGGTACCGCGCCGGCGAATCTTGTAAAAGAGGCAAAATCGACGGAATGGGAGCCTGTAGAAAATGACTGAACCGGTCGCCGGCAAACTGGACGTAGGCACGGGTGCTGACATGCGCTCGATCGCGGCGCTGACCCGGAAGGCAATGGAGAAGGGGGCCGGCTTGCCCGGCGTGGTCTGGCTCGGCGGATATCGCTCGGACATGGCCGGCTCGAAAGCCGAGGCGCTGTGCCAGCAGGCCGGCCGCAGCGGACAGGCCTGCCTGCGCTTCGACTATTCCGGCCATGGCGCTTCCGGCGGCGATTTTCGCCACGGGACGATTTCGCGATGGCTGGATGAAAGCCTGACGGTGTTCGACCGGTATACCTCGGGTCCGCAGATCCTTGTCGGTTCATCCATGGGCGGCTGGATCGCGCTGCGCATGGTGCAGGAACTGAGGGCCCGCGGGGAGGGAGACCGGGTGGCGGGCCTTGTGCTGATTGCACCGGCGCCGGATTTCACGCTGGAACTGATGGAACCGGAACTGACCGATGCGCAACGCCAGGCGCTGGAACAGGACGGGTTTTACGAAGAGCCCACGCCTTACGGGCCGGATCCGAACATCTTCACCCGGGCGTTGTTCGAGGATGGCCGCAAGAACCAGGTGCTCGAGGGCCTGATCGAGACCGGCGCACCGGTCCATATCATCCAGGGGATGGCAGATCCCGACGTTCCATGGCGCCACGCCCTGCGGCTGATGGAACACCTGCCCTCGGAGAACGTCACCCTGACACTGATCCGGGACGGCGATCACCGGCTGTCGCGGGACGAGGACATCGCCCGCATCCTGGCAGCCGTGGACGGGATCGCCAGCGGCAGCTGATCAAGCCATGCCGAAAAGGTCGCGGACTGTTCCGAATCCGGACATTGCCTCAACCAAAAAACAGGTGTGATGCAAATGCCGCGGCCGGTAACCATGTCCGCATGAGTCCCGGCGCACGCAATTGACTCTTCCGGCCATCCATTCTTAACTGTTTGTTAACGAAATGAGACGGCGTGGAGTTAACCGGCAATGTTGTGCGGACCGGGACGAACAAAGCGGGCAATGATTGCCCTGGTGGCGTCGATGATGCTGCCGGCGAGTGCACTTGCCTCCGGGCTGTCGATGCAGGTCGGGCGGATAACGTCACAGCCGATCGGCCATTACGAGTTCTGCAAGAAGTTCACTGCCGAATGCGAGCCGGTCAAAGGCTCGGGCGCCGCTCCGAAGGTTACCGACTACGGCTGGGACGTGATTCGTGAGATCAACCGCGCGGTCAATTTCTCGGTGATGCCGAAAACAGATCTGGAACTGTTCGGCAAGGAAGAGGTCTGGACCTATCCCAACGTTGCCGGCGACTGCGAAGATTATGTGCTGCTCAAGCGGCACATGCTGATCGAGCGCGGCTTCTCGCCCGCCGATGTGCTCATCACCGTGGTCCGCAAACCCGACGGCGAAGGCCACGCGGTGCTGACGCTGAGGACCTCCGAAGGCGACTTCGTGCTGGACAACCTGGTCGACGAGGTCAAGCACTGGCGGAAAACGCCCTACAGCTATCTCAAGCGGCAGGCATCGACCAATTCCGGCCGGTGGGTCACCATCGAGAACGGTTCCGACGTTCTGGTCGGCGCGCTCAAGTAAATATCCCAATGCATGCCATATTGCTTCGCGCTCAGCCGTCCAAGGCGGCAGGGTGCTGATGTGCCGATGAACGGTTCTCGATGATGCGAAGCGCCAGAGAGGCCGCGACGCCGATCACGGCTATGAGCATGAGCAGGGAGAAGGTCATCCCGATTCCGGAATGGGAAATCACCAGCGCGGTGCACACCGGTGCACCGGCCATCGCCAGCAGGCGGACGGTGGCAAGATTGCCGGTCATGGCACCGTAACCCTCTGTGCCAAACAGCCGGGCCGGCAAAATCGCGCGGGAGATGAAGTTCAAACCCTGACCGACGCCGAAACTGACGGCAAAGGCAATCACGATCAGCTCTCCATCGATCCACAGCCCTGCTGCCAGGCATGCGAGGCCAAGCAGCAGCGCCGCACTGGAAATCACGCCGACGACAGAGGCCGCAACCCGCTCGCCGGTCAGCATTTCGACAAGCCTCGCTGCGACCTGCATCGGCCCAATGACGGCCCCCGCCAATGCCGCAAGCGCAGGCCCCCGCCCCATCTGGTCAAGGATGAGGAAGAAGGATGTGTGGACCGCAGACATCAGGAAACTGCCGCCGGCAAAGGCGATCGCCATGAACAGGAATGCAGGGGCTCGTTTGCCGGGCCCGAGCAGGCCCGGATCACGGTTCGAGACCGAGATTGGCTCTGACAGCTCAAGTGCTCTCGTCCGCCTCGGAATTGCGGCATGAATCGGCAGGGCCACGAGAACATTGATCGCGGCGAGAACCAGGCAGACGCTACGCCAGTCCATGAAGCCGAGCAGCCAGTGAATCAGCGGCCAAAAAACGGTGGAGGCAAAACCCGCAACAAGCGTGACGTGAGCAATCGGGCGCCGCGCATAACGCCCGTGGATTGCCGTCAGGGCGGCAAAGCCTGTTTCATACTGCACCATCCGGGCGCCCAGCTCGATGATCAGCATGGCGACAATGAAGGCAGCCATGGAATGGACCGCCGACAGGTTGACGAGAGCAAGAGCTGCCAGGCAGGAACCCGCTACCATGACCGGACGGGCACCGAACCGGTCCATCGCCCGCCCGACCAGCGAGGCGGTTACAGCGCTGGTCAACAACGCAACGGAAAAAACCCCGAAAACGAAACTGTTGCTCCAGCCCTGGGCGCGGGCGATTTCCGGTCCGAGAATGGCAAAGGGATAATAGAGCGTTCCATAACCGATGGTCATGGAAACGCCTATCAGCAGCGTCAACGGCTCGACGCGGCGCCCCGGGCGGGTCACCTCGCCATCCGGCAAATGACAGGGCCCGTCGGGCCGAGCATTGTCATCCAGCCTCCAGCCCCATACCGGCGACGCGACGCAGAAACTCGAGCAATCGGTCCCGGTCTTCACTGACCGTCAGATCCTGAAGTTCGCGGAACATCTCTTCGATATCGAGACCTTCGGGAGCAGACTCGGCGGCAACGGTAATCTTCTGGTGTGACGTCGGTTTTGCCGCCTCGACGGAGAAATACAGCTCCTCGTGGAGCTTTTCGCCGGGACGCAGGCCGATCTCGTGAATGGCGATGTCGCCTGCGGGGTTGAAGGCATCACTGACGGTCAGGTTGGACAGCTGCACCATCTTGATGGCAAGATCCCGGATCCGGACCGCCTGTCCCATATCGAGCAGGAAGATTCGCCCCGGGAATTCTTCACGAGCATCATTGCGACGGGCGAGACTTCCGGCCTGAATGACCAGTTGCGCGGCCTCCTCAATGGACATGAAATAGCGTGTGGTTTCGGAGTGGGTGAGTGTTATCGGCCCACCCTTGCGGATCTGCTCCTTGAACAACGGTATGACCGAACCGCTGGACCCGATCACATTGCCGAAGCGGACGGCGCAGAATACCTTTGCCTTGCCGTCTTTCTGCGCCTTCTCGGCGAAATCCTGGACGATGAGTTCTGCGACGCGCTTGGAGGCGCCCATGATGCTCGATGGCCTGACAGCCTTGTCGGTCGATATCAGGACGAAAACCTCGACATCGCTGTCATAGGCGGCCGATGCGACCGTTGAGGTGCCCAGCACGTTGTTCTTGATGCCTTCAAACGGATTTGCCTCGACCAGCGGGACATGCTTGTAGGCTGCAGCATGGAACACCGTCTCGACCGCATGTTCGCGCATGACCCTGCGCATAAGGGCCGGGTCATCGACGGATCCAAGCACTGCAACCCGTTCAAGGCCGCTTTGGCTGGCCAGTTCCCGGTCGATCTGATAGAGCGCGAATTCGCTCGAATCCAGCATGATCAGCTTGGACACTCCGACCGCGCTCAACTGCCGGCAGAGTTCGGAGCCAATCGAGCCGCCGGCGCCGGTGACCAGAACCACCTTGTTGCGGGTATTGGCTTCCATGAGGCCAGGATCCGGCGGCACCGCATCCCGCCCGAGCAGGTCACCGATCTCGACGTCGCGAATCAGGTCAACCGTGTGCTTGCCGTCGGCGATGTCGACAAAGGCGGGAAGAATACGCACCCGCAAACCGAGCCTGCTCAAACGCTCAACCACCTCTACACGGCGCGCCGACCCGGCGCTGCGCATTGTCACGATGGCTTCACTGATGCCCTTCTTCTCGATCAACCTTTCCAGGTCTGCCGGATTGGTGATCCTGATGCCGCCGATCGTAGCACCCCACATGGTCGGGTCGTCATCGACCTGATAAATGGTGATCCGGTTGCTGCTCTGCTTCAGCGTTGCCGCAATCTGGCGGCCGGCATCGCCCGCACCATACACCAGGATGTTTCTGCGTTCCGTCTGCTCCTGGGTGAATTCGCGTATGAGCCATCGCGAGATGTAGCGAAAGCCGGAGATCAAAAGCAAGGAGAGGAGCCAAAACAGCACTAGCACGGTGCGTGGGACAAGGGTGGACCCTTCAAGCCGGGCAACATAGGCCACAACAGCCCAGAAAACCGCGGTCAGCGCCACGGCCTTGAAAATCGTCCACAATGCATGTTCGCCGACATAGCGTGTGATCGAAGTGTAGAGCCCAAAGGCATACATAATCGGAACCCCGATCGCCGGCGCAGCAAGCATGAGAAGCACCTGATTGATGTCGGGATCGTAGAGCGCTGTTAAACGAAGCGAATACGCTAGCCAAACGGCACTAAAAAACAACACGGAATCTATTGCAACGAGAATGCATTGCTTGGAACGCCGGCTTCTCGACGCAAGCCAATGGATAAATTTAGGAATCATGCCCTGTGTCTCACGTAGATGTTTAGTGCTCGGTCAATGTCGGCGATCCGACAGTAGGCTCAATGGCACAGCGCCCGGCGCTTGGCAACTCGAACGCCGAACGCCTATTCAACTACGACACCTCAACTCCTTGAGGCCTCCATTTCAAGTAGATCAACTCCCCACTTCACCGAAGGATCGCAACGGGCTGGATTGGCCTTAAAGTTGTTTCATGCTTAAAGAGTCAGAGCGCAGGCTTGAAACAGCAATGGCTGGTTGACCCAGAGTCTGATCTAAAGGTTGTTGAGTGATATCAGTAGGATGTGATTGCGACGAATTGTCAAAGACTCGATGGGGGCCACTAGGTCCTGGACTGATATCATCCGCGCTCAGCATAGCCGCAATTCCGACCGCTACCCAACAGACTTGACGGTCGGCGAGTGGGCTGTGTTGTCACCGCTTGTTCCGCGCGCGCAGCCGGGTGGCCGGCTCCGCATGAGCGATATGCGCGAGGTGATGAACGCAATTCTCTACATCGCGGACGGCGGCATCCCATTGTGAATGCTGCTGAAGGGTTTTCCCGCCTTCTCAATAGTCCAGGCCTATTTCTACCGCTGGTGCTACGATGGAACGTGGTCGCTGATGAACTTTGCGCTGGTGCAGGTGGTGCGGGAACTTGAGGGGAAGGAACCGGGTCCAAGTGCCGGGATCATCGACAGCCAAAGCCTCAAGACAACTGGAGGTGGGGAAGCTTCAGGATATGAAGCGGGCAAGAAAATCAAATGCCGCAAGCACCATATTGTCACTGACACGAACGGCTTCGTGGTCGGATTGCCGGTGCATATCGCTGCAGTTCAGGATCGTGACGGGGCGATGCCGACGCCATAGTCCATCCGCTGCTCCTCAAAGTTCTAGCGGCATATGTATGAAGACGGTGGATATGCGGGTAACAAGCTGAGAAAGGCGCTGCCGGGCAATGGCGGTTAGACCATCGAGGTTGTCAGACGCTGCGGCGACCAGCAGAGCTTCACGGTGCTTCCGCGTCGCTGCGTTGTCGAACGCACGTTCGCATGGCTGAGAAGGCCCCGTAGGCTTGCAAAGGACTGGGAGAAATCCATCGAGAGTTCCCCCGCATGGCCCCTCATCGCCCATATCCGCATTCTTATGTGGCGGTTGCAAAGGCATTGCGATAAATGAACAACTTTTGAATCAGGCTCGAAATGGCAGGAAGATAGAGGAAATGTTTCGCAAGCAACGGCATACCTACAGGTACTGCCGACGGATGTGACAATGGCGAGTCCGAACGGATTCGAACCTCGCCTTGCAGATTCTGCGTCTCGCACTACAGAAGCGTTCAATAAGAAGAATTTATCGGTCCGGAGCCTGCCAATCCGATTCCGGTTCGCCGCGGCGCTTGAGCTGCAGCATCAGGCCGACCGCGACGCCGGCGCCGATCGCCACCGTCAGATCGGCCAGAACCGTCAGCAGCAATGTCATGATCAGCAATAGCTGATCCGATCTGCGGGTCCGTATGCGGTCCATGAAATGCTGCGGTTCGGCCATGTTCCATGCCGTCAGCACCAGAACGGCAGCAAGGGCCGGAAGCGCCAGAAGGCCGGCCAGCGGCGCAGCCAACATCATGAAGGCCAGCAGGAACAGCGAATGCAGGATTCCCGCGACCGGCGTCTTCGCCCCGGCCCGGATATTGGTGGCGGTCCGGGCGATCGCGCCGGTCGCTGGAAGCCCGCCAAACAGTGCGGACACGCAATTGGCGGCACCCTGAGCCACCACTTCGGTGTTTGATCGATGTGCAGTGCCCGCCATGCGGTCGGCCACCAGCGCAGACAGCAGTGACTCGACGCCGGCGAGAAAGGCGATGATGATTGCCGAGGGCAACAGCTCGACGATCCTGTCGAAGCTCAGTTCCGGCAGGGACGGAAACGGAAGATGCGGGGCAATCGCGCCAAACCGGCTGGCAATCGTGTCGACATCAAGATCGAACATTGCCACTGCCGCCGACGTAAGGCCAACGGCAACCACCAGCCCCGGCAGCTTCGGTGCGGCGCGGCGAAACAGCACGATCATGACCAGCGTCACCAGTGCAACAACTGCGCTGGGCACGGAGACGCTGCCGGAAGCTTCCCACAGGACCGCGAGTTTGGGCAGGAAATCTGCAGGCATCTTTCCTTCGATGCCAAGGCCGAAGAAATCCGCGACCTGGCTGGAGGCAATGATGACCGCAATGCCGATGGTAAACCCGTTTATCACCGGTTCGGGAATGTGACGGATCAGGCTTCCAGCGCGAAGAAAGCCGGCAATCAGCAGGAT
>Ga0114916_1000556_pt1 | contig 24585 bp, 23 predicted proteins | sample MalvirAntarct_66_FD_83501 | JGI IMG/M metagenome (GOLD analysis project Ga0114916, IMG submission 83501) | Marine viral communities from the Global Malaspina Expedition - Malaspina viral metaG Antarct_66 | ecosystem: Environmental > Aquatic > Marine > Oceanic | place: West Anvers Island... | reverse complement strand
TTTATATTCCTAGGAAACTATTTCCATGGCTTATAATTTAGGAAGTACCTAAGAAAAGCATTTTGGATACATTGATATTTTGTACATTAGCCTCAAACAAATTCTAGGTGGATATCAACTTCAACAAAAACGAAGATCACAATAAATTGCTCGTTTCCGACTTACGAAAACGATTTGCAAAAGTAAAATTAGGCGGTGGTGAAAAACGCATCGAAAAGCATCATGCTAAAGGCAAAATGACAGCAAGAGAGCGCGTTGCCTACCTGCTTGATACTAAAAAACCAAGCATAGAAATTGGAGCCTTTGCAGGTGACGGCATGTATGAAGAACATGGCGGATGCCCAAGTGGCGGTGTTGTTGTGAAAATTGGTTATGTCAAAGGCAGACAATGCATTGTCGTAGCAAATGATGCAACCGTGAAAGCTGGAGCTTGGTTTCCTATCACCGGTAAGAAAAACCTACGCGCCCAAGAAATTGCTATCGAAAACAAACTCCCTATTATCTATTTGGTAGATAGCGCCGGGGTTTATCTCCCTTTGCAGGATGAAATTTTTCCTGATAAAGAACATTTCGGACGCATATTTAGAAATAATGCTATTATGAGTAGTATGGGTATTACTCAAATTGCTGCCGTCATGGGAAGCTGTGTTGCAGGAGGGGCTTACCTCCCTATCATGAGCGATGAAGCGCTTATCGTTGACAAAACAGGAAGTATCTTCCTTGCGGGAAGCTACTTGGTAAAAGCCGCCATTGGAGAAAGTATTGACAATGAAACCTTAGGCGGAGCCACAACACATTGCGAAATTAGTGGTGTTACAGATTACAAAGCAAAGGACGATAAAGACGCCTTAGATAAAATCAAAAATATAGTTTCGAAGATTGGTGATCCAGAAAATGCCGGTTTTAATAGAGAAAAAGCGATAAAACCTTCCGCAGACCCAAAAGACATGTATGGTATTTTGCCAAGATCCAGAGCAGATCAATATGACATGCGAGAAATCATCAAAAGACTCACAGATGACAGTGAGTTTGAGGAATACAAAAAAGGTTATGGACAAACCATCCTAACTGGATATGCTAGGGTTGATGGATGGGCCGTAGGCATTGTTGCCAACCAACGTAAATTGGTGAAAACAACAAAAGGCGAAATGCAATTTGGTGGTGTAATTTATAGCGACAGTGCGGATAAAGCCACACGTTTTATTGCAAATTGCAATCAGAAAAAAATACCATTGGTATTTCTTCAAGATGTAACTGGCTTCATGGTTGGTAGCAAAAGTGAGCATGGCGGCATCATTAAAGACGGTGCTAAAATGGTGAATGCCGTTAGTAATAGCGTAGTGCCAAAATTTACAATCATCATAGGAAATTCATACGGTGCAGGTAATTACGCCATGTGCGGAAAAGCATATGACCCAAGACTTATTGTTGCATGGCCTAGCGCAGAACTTGCTGTTATGAGTGGAAACAGTGCGGCAAAAGTATTGCTTCAAATAGAAACAGCTTCGCTTAAAAAGAAAGGTGAGACAATTACCCCAGAAGTAGAAAAGGAACTCTTTGACCGTATTAAAACGCGCTATGACAACCAAATTTCACCCTATTATGCGGCTTCAAGAATTTGGACCGATGCCGTTATTGATCCTATTGACACGCGGACTTGGATTTCCATGGGAATAGAAGCTGCGAACCAAGCTCCTATTGAGAAAGCCTTTAATATGGGGGTTATTCAAGTTTAACTACGCACAAGACTTTTGAAACAACTCCTAAACAAAAAGACTACATATTTACTCTTGCTTATTCTAGCAGGAGAAGCTGTTTTTATCTTGCCCTTTGTGTTGCCTCGCGTTTTTAGACCGACGGTACTAGAGGCATTCGATCTTACTAATTTACAATACGGAGGTGCGCAGGCCATTTATGGGATTGTGGCGCTGTTTAGTTATTTGATTGGTGGCCCGTTGGCTGACCGTTTTGACCCTAGAAAGCTCATGGCAATTGCATTATGGCTCACAGCTCTAGGAGGTTTTATTTTTGCCACTTACCCTAGTTACGGTGCACTTCAAGTGCTCTTTGGCTATTGGGGCTTTACTACTATTTTTCTCTTTTGGGCGGCGATGATAAAAGCAACGCGAATATGGGGAGGAATTAAGAATCAAGGCAAGGCCTTTGGTTTCTTGGATGGCGGACGTGGTATGGTAGGTGCTCTTTTTGGGTTGTTAGGTGTTGTTATTTTTGGTTTGTACGCTGTTGGCGACTTAAACGATCTTGAAGTAGAAGAACGCAAACGGGTTTTTGGTTATGTAATTTACACTGCTATGGCCATTGTAAGTATAATTGGCCTATTGGTTTGGTTCTTTTTAAAAACCGATGAAAACGAAGTCCGTGTTACTAAAACAAAAATCACCTTACAGGATATAGGAACCGTGTTAAAGATACCATCGGTTTGGCTTTTAATGTTTATTATTTTGGCAGCTTACGTGGGTTATAAGTTAACGGATAATTTCTCACTTTATGCCAGACAAGTAATGGGCTATGACGAAGTGGATTCTGCCAAAGTAGGTACGCTGCTTCTTTTTATGCGCCCTATTGTAGGGGTAGTCATAGGATTTATAGCAGATAAAACACGTGTTACTTTGTGGCTTGTTATTAGTTTTGTTTTGAGTATAATTGGTGCAGGATTATTAGCCTCAGACCTTATCACTCCTAATGCGACACTATTATTCTTTTTAGGCGTATTAATAACGGCTACAGGGATATATGCGGCTCGTGCACTATACTTTGCAACCATGCAAGAAGGTAACATCCCAGTAGCACTTACAGGTACTGCTGTGGGCATTATTTCATTTATTGGATATACACCCGATATCTTTGCTGGTTTAGCTATGGGGTATCTACTTGACGGATCTCCAGGAGTGCAAGGACACCAACATGTGTTTATGATGCTCATTGGTTTTTCAGTTGTTGGACTACTCGCCTCTCTTGTTTTCTATAAAATCTCGAAAAAGTCGCGCTAATTTATTCAGAAAACAACTAACTTTCTAACGCAATACACCAACCTAAAACAATTAAAATGCGAAATTTTTGGTTTCTACTATTTGTTCTCTTCGGAATTACAACAAGCTTTGCACAACAAGCAAGCGAAGGTCCATTCGATCAACTCATTATTCGAGGTGTCATGATGATTAACGGTGATGGTTCCCCACCACGAGGACCTATTGACATCGTGGTTGAAAATAATATCATTAAGAAAATTCAAGTAGTAGGCTATCCAGGAGTTCCTATTAACGAATCAAAAAGACCAAAATTAAAAGCTGGTGGAAAAGAATTAGACGCCAACGGCATGTACCTCCTTCCTGGGTTTATTGATATGCACGGTCATATTGGAGGTACCGCGCAAGGTGCCGACTGGGAATACGTTTTCAAACTTTGGCTGGCACATGGCGTAACTACGGTGCGAGAGCCCAGCGGTCGTGGAATAGATTATACGTTGGATCTCAAGAAACGAAGCGCAAATAACGAAATTATTGCACCACGAATTATGGCGTATACGGGCTTCGGACAAACGAGTAAAAGTTTTAATCCCTTAAACGATGCGCCAATAACTACTCCTGAAATGGCACGGACTTGGGTTCGCGCAAATGCTAAAAAAGGAGCAGATGGCATCAAATTCTTCGGTGCTGAGCCAGAAATTATGGCGGCTGCCTTAGACGAAAACAAAAAACTAAACTTGGGCTCAGCTTGTCATCATGCGCAATTAAGCGTTGCACGCTGGAATGTATTGCATTCGGCGCGAGCTGGATTAACAAGTATGGAACATTGGTATGGCTTACCTGAAGCGCTTTTTGACGATAGAACCGTACAGAATTATCCGTTGGATTATAATTATCAAAACGAACAACACCGATTTGAAGAAGCAGGCAAACTATGGAAACAAGCTGCTGCGCCCTATTCCGACCATTGGAATGCGGTTATGAATGAATTGCTTGAACTCGACTTTACCCTGGATCCTACCTTCAATATTTATGAAGCAAGTAGGGATTTACAACGCGCCCGCAGAGCCGAATGGCACGAGACTTACACACTTCCTTCCCTTTGGAAGTTTTATCAGCCAAGTAAAATTAGTCATGGTAGTTATTGGCACGATTGGGGAACAGAGCAGGAAATAGTTTGGAAGGAAAACTTTAAGCTATGGATGACCTTTGTAAATGAATATAAAAACAGAGGCGGTCGGGTTACTACAGGAAGTGATAGTGGTTTCATATTCCAATTGTATGGTTTTGCATATGTGCGTGAATTAGAATTGCTTCGCGAAGCAGGATTTCACCCACTAGAAGTAATACGCGCTGCAACTTTGAATGGTGCCGAAGCGCTTGGGATGGATCATAAAATAGGCTCGATTCAAATTGGGAAGCTAGCCGATTTTGTAATCGTGGAAGAAAATCCTTTGAAAAATTTGAAAGTTCTTTATGGAACAGGCGCTATCAAACTTACAGAAGACAATGAAGTGGTTCGTGTAGGCGGTGTAAAATACACCATCAAAGACGGGGTCATTTATGATGCTAAACAGCTTTTGGCAGATGTAAAAGCCATGGTCGATAAAGCCAAGGCCGACGAAGGGTTTGAGATTTTACAGCCAGGGGTGAAAAACTAGTCAGCTGCTTTATGAAACTACCGCTACAATCGGATGTGCATTATTATGAAAGTTTCTTGAATCAAAAAAGGGCTCATGAACTTTATGAGTATTTGCTGAAAAAACAGCAAGTTGACATACCACATAGCATGTTGGTTCAAGGCGAACGTCTAAGTTATAATTTTGGAAAACTCACGTTTATTGATGAGACACTATTGCGAGCGGATGTCTTTCCCGAGGTCCAATGGGGCCGTACAACAGCATGGCCGGAGGAACTAAAGAATCTTAAAAAAGAGGTAGAAACGGTAGCTGGAAAGGAATTTCAAATTGGCGTATGTATTTTTTATCCAGATGGTAGTTCTGGGGTTGACTATCATTCAGATTTACCAGCAATTGGAGACACCGATTGCCTCCCATCATTAAGTTTGGGAGAAGAACGTAAATTCTCATTACGGCATTTAGAGTCACAAAAAGAATTACATATAGCGCTAAAAAACGGGAGTTTAATAATAATGGGCGACAATACTCAAAATCTTTATGAGCACGCGCTTCTTAAGAATCCAATATACAAAAATGGGCGAATCAACATTACATTTCGTCAGTATGGATATGCTGCAGATTAACTGATTACTATTTCCAAGTAATAGGCTTAATAGCTTCCTGCCTTCCATTCACATAACGGAAGCCTTGTTTTCCGAAGAATCCAGCTTCTTCTAACATAATACGGATGTCCTTTTTCCACTGTGGAATGTTTACTGTAGTATTTAATTCAATCGCGTAGACTGTGTCATAATGCAGCGGATAGTCTCCGTTCACGGGAACACCACCTTGTGAATCCCACATACCTAAAGTAGTTCCAGAACTATGCCCGTAGGTTCCTAATGGATGCGTATAAATAGCTGGGCGCATGCCTTCGGCTTTACCTTGTGCGAGTGAGGCTGCTAAAATTTCGTTTCCAGTTTTGCCAAGTTCGAAATTTCCTGTAAAAATATCTTGTACACGATTCCCTTTTTTAAATGCCTCGGAAAGATAGGTTGGCACCGCTGTTTCTCCTTTCTTAAGTACATAGGCGTGCTCTTGGCAATCTGTATTGAGTCCGATGTAAGTTATTCCGAAGTCGCAATGCAACAAATCCCCTGGAATGATAAGCTTTTCGGCATAACCACTGCTAAAGGAATCGATATGACTTTTAAGGGCTTCACTATCTCGCTGGACATCAATGGTTGGATGAAACCAAGTTTCAAGCCCCATATCAGTCACCTTTTGTCGCATCCACCAAACTACATCATCAGTTGTAGTAGTTCCAGGCGTAATTACTTCCGCAGAAAAGGCTTCGTCAATAATAGCATGAGTTACAGACACAAGCGTATTATAAAGTTCCATTTCTTTTTCGGTACGCGTTTCGATCCATGCGATAGCAAGCTTCTCAGCAGAAACGAGTTTACGCTCCAAATTCTCAGGTAATGCATCTTTCAATTCTGAATAATCTGTTTGTACGAGCCCGTCAGCTATTCCAAAGTACTCAGACATATTGACACCAATTTTATTTGGGTTTCGTTCATTGATAATTTCAACCAATCGTGCCCATTGATCCGGCTGTTTTTCCTTGTCCCAGGCTGAAGTGATGTTCTTACCTACATCATAGCGGGCAACGGCGAGTTTCTCAATGGTGTTTTTGGCTTTGTTTCGGTAGAAAACTAAGATGGTTCGTCTTCGCGCGTTTAACCAAGTAGCGGGAAGCATCGTGCGCATGACAGGGTCTTCGTTGTACTCCCGTGAGATCACCAGCCACATATCCATGTCTGCGTCATCCATTAATTTCGGAAGCAGATTATCAAATCTATCGGCTAGCAAGGAATCTTTTAGGTCTGCTCTATCGCGTTCAGATAAAATCTGAGCTACGGTTGAAAAGCTTGCAAAGGAAATAACAATAACGAGAAGTACGTGGTACAGGATTGATTTCTTCATAAGAAGTAAAAATACGCTTTTTCGATAAAAATGAAAATGAAAAAAAAAGCTATTTATACTTCTGAAGTAACTGCATGACCTCGGTACGCTTTATTTTTCCTGTTTCGGTATAGGGAAACTTTGAAATTGAATACATACGCTTAGGGCGCTCAAATTTATCTAGGGAGGCGAACGCTTCAGAATAGTTAGGAACAGTCGTAGTATCATTGAATTCTACAATCAAGACAATCCGTTCACCAAGAGCTTCATCAATTTCCGAAGTAATCACAAAAGGAGTTTTAATAAAAGGAGCTAACTTTTCTTCAATAGCTTCTGGAAATAATTTAAGTCCGCCACTATTTATAACATTATCAAACCTACCCAACCAATCAAATGAATGCGATGAATTTAGAGTCACCATATCGTTCGTTACTATAACTTCTTCGGTTATTAAGGGAGCGTCAATCAACAAGCAACCGCGATTGTCAACGGATAATTCCACATCCTGCATGGCTGTATATGTTCCGCTAGCAGCTGGACCACTAAGTCTGCGCACTGCAATATGTGAACAGGTTTCTGTCATTCCATAGGTGGCGAACGATTCTGTTTGAATCGTTAGAAGCTTCGCTTCGAGTGCCGGTGAAATGACACCGCCACCGATAATAAGCTTCTTCACTTTAACCAAGGCATCAAAGGTATGATGCACCTGATATGGCACCATGGCTACAAAATCGTATTCGTTATCATACTGCGTCAGGGCATCGGCTTCCGGCGCAACTACATGTAAATCCCAGCCCATTACAATAGCACGAACCAACATCATCTTTCCGGCTATATAATCTGCAGAAAGACATAATAAGGCCTTGGTTTGGGGGCCTAACTTAAAAAATGCGCAAGTAGCTTTCGCACTATTTATCATGTGCTCCTTTTCAAGCACAATAAGCTTTGGCTCTCCAGTTGAACCAGAAGTATGCACAGTTATAGTGGATGCACTACTGAGCCATTGCTCAATAAACTCTCCAATACTTACTTCATGATCAGCACCTTCATCTTGAAGCTTCATAGCAAAGCTCAGCAACTCATCGTCATGGCTATATTCCAAACCGTTAAAGGTGAAGGCGTTATGAAAATAAGGTGAAGTTGATTTCAAAATAGGCCTATGAGGTTAGTTTTTGTTGATTAATTTTGGAAGGATGAATGCTACCGAAAAGCTTTTCGCCCCAACCTTTCCATTTATAGCGCAAGGCCATAATACCAATTAAAATAGGATACAGTATTAAAACCGGTCCTAAAACATCAACTCCTGCAGAGGGGTCTGATATATCTTTTAAAATAGAATTTGTTTGAAAAACGGTCCAATCAGCAGTCACTAATAAGGCCGCGATTAAATTATTACCGGCATGGAATCCCAATGCAAGTTCCAGTCCTTCGTCCATGAGTGTAATGATCCCTAAGAAAAACCCAGTTCCAATATAATAGACCATAATAATTGGGCCTAATTTTTCAACTTCGGGATTAAAGAAATGCAAACCACCAAAGATCACCGAAGTGATAAAAAGCGGGATGAACCTCGTGTTTAATTTCCTATGAAGACTTTCGTAGCCGGCTGTTTTGGTCAATGGATCCAAAACGTTTGAAGCGATAATTAATGCTAGTAAACCAAAAATTCCGACTGTTATTACTAAGTGCATTAGCATTCCTAGTTCATAGCTAAGGCTCACATAAATATAAGCTGAGAGTGTGATAACTAGGTATAAAAAGATAAACGGGAAATACTTCCGCATGGATGAAACTCCAATCCCTTGCATTAAATAACCACGAAATAAATACTCTTCAAAACTGGTTTGTAGCGGAATCATTATGATAGCAATTACCGCTAAAATTAAGAAGGGCACCAACTCAAATTGGAGTTCATAGTCTTGTGGATTGCTGTAATAATCTAAGCTTGTAAAAAATAATGTTGTAACCGTGATAAGTAAAAAGCCAAACCAAATCCTTCCCCAATCCGTCTTCTTGCGCGAAGTGGTCAGCGATCGCATGGATTGCTTATGTAAATACTGAACTGTGAAATAAAGCACAAAGAGTCCGATGGCGAAGCTAAGTAGCATTAAGAATAACGTAAGGTTGGAATCCAAAATAGTCATAATCACATTTGGATCTTCAAGACTTGAAAAATCTCCACCTTCACTCGCCAACTTGGCAGTAGCAGCAATAATCAATGGTATAGAGCCTAATTGCGAGGCAATAAAAATGATGATAGCGCCAATCATGTAACGCCACCAATCGTGTAAATAATTAAATGCCTGCGCTATATACATGAACCCGCTCTTATATTATAAATTAATTTCAAACAATTGGATTTAAATTCCATGATTTCAATGGATTGTACCCAATTGTTCCATCTTCCACTTCCAGCGGCGAAGTAATATTATTTGTATACAAACTACCCGTCCCCAAACCTTGTGGCAATTTACTATTTTTTGTGAAAGTGTATTGCGAAATCGCGTTTAAACCTACATTACTTTCTAAGGCAGAGGTAATCCACCAACCAATATCCATAGATTCCGCCAAATTAATCCAGTTGTCAGTTCCCCGATAACCTCCTATAAAGCTAGGTTTCAAAATAATATATTGAGGTCTTATTGTGTCAAGTAACTTTTGTTTTTCTACGGAAGAAAATATTCCTATCAGCTCCTCATCCAAGGCAATCGGCAACGGACTATCCTCGCAAAGTCGTGCCATTTCTTGCCATTGGCCAGGTTCTATAGGCTGCTCAATGGAATGTAGCTGCAGGTCTGAAAGTACTTTGAGTTTTTCTAATGCTTCGGAAGAATTAAAAGCTCCATTTGCATCAACACGAAGTTCTATATCTGACGAAGAAAACTCAGAGCGAATACTTTGAAGTAGCGCTATTTCAGAAGCAAAATCAATCGCTCCAATTTTCATTTTAATACAATGAAATCCCTGTTGCAATTTTTCCTTAATTTGGGCCTTCATAAAGGTAGCGTCCCCCATCCAGATTAGACCATTGACAGGAATCTGAACCTCACCCGATGTAAATTCAGAAGGAAACAATTCGAATGGGCGTTCTGACTCAAACGATTTAAATGCGGTTTCAAGCCCTAGCTGAATAGAAGGAAACTCGGTCAAAGCATCATATAATTTTTGTTCTCCTACAGCTATATTTTCACAAACCCAACGTAAACGTTCTTCATAATCCGGCCTATCATCCACGCTAAGGCCTCGGAGTAAACCGCATTCCCCAATTCCTACTTTTTCACCTTGTTTAAGAATCAAGAACCAAGTTTCCTTGGTTTGCAATACACCTCGGGAGGTGCCGCTGGGTCTTTTAAACTCTAGAATGTGCTTTTTATATGTTGCGTTTAGCATAGAAGTAGGTTTCGGCTGCAATCAGCAGAATATTTGCAATTTATAATTCAATTGATTCGCCGATGGTTAACAGCATCAAATCCTTTCCTGCGTCGTAGAATTTCCTTTTAGCCTCATCTTTATCTATTTCGATATAACCAAACGTATCATAATGAACACCCAAGACTTTGTCACAGTCCACAAAATCACTTGCTAGAATTGCGTCATCAACTCCCATAGTAAAATTATCGCCAATGGGTAAAATAGCAAGGTCTAATTTTGTTTGCATTGGGATCAACTTCATATCCATGGTAAGCGCAGTATCTCCGGCGATATAGATGTTTCTATGCTCCCCTTCAATTACGAAGCCTCCCGGATAACCACCATCTGTTCCGTCTGCAAAGGTGCTAGAATGCACGGCATTAACATATTTTACTATTCCAAAATCAAATTTCCACTTACCGCCGTGATTCATGGGATGGACCTTAAAACCCTTTCCTTGGTAGTGCATTGCAATTTCATAATTACTAACAATAACAGCTCCTGTATTTTCAGCAATTGCCTCCGCATCTAGCACATGATCTTCATGTGCATGTGTGAGTAGAATATAGTCTGCTTTTAAACTTGAAATGTCAATTTTATCCTTTGACAACGGATTTCCAGTAATGAACGGATCGACAATAATCTTTTTATTTGAAACTTCGATTCCGAGGCAATTTTGGCCGTAAAAAGTGATTTTCATAAGACACGAATTAGAACTTAAAGATACTTCGAAAATGTGAATTGTTTAAAGATATTGAATTCCAAAAAAGAGCAGGGCAAAAAGAAATGTGCTTAATGCTACTTTTTTTAATTCTGGATCTAAATTAGCTGGTTCGTCATTCATAAAAACAATCCGAAGATTAAAAAAGATAGGCGCAAATGCTACTAAAGGTAGAAAGTATATCAATCCTTTAGCATTCAGAAGAAAATACACCAAAGCCGATATAAATGCTATTGTCACCAAGAAAGCATGATAAATTTTTACTCTTCGTCCACCCAAAACTACTGCCAATGTATTTTTATTCACCTTCGCATCTTCAATACGATCCCGCATATTATTCAGATTCAATACGGCAGCGCTCAACAGACCAATTGTGATAGCAGGGAGAACGATCCAATTAGTAAGCGATTGTGTGAAAAGGAAGTAACATCCCATTACACCAACAATACCAAAAAAGACAAAAACAAAAACGTCACCCATGGCACGATAGCCATATGCTTTTTTACCAACGGTATATGTAATCGCCGCTATAATTGCCGCAATTCCTAAGTTAAAAAAAACGATCGACAAAATGAAATTATCACTTCCGAAGGCAACAAAAATGAGCATACTTGCCAAAATCAAGGTGATAAAGGCAGTCACAAACACACCTCTCTTAAGCTCCTTTCTAGTAAGCAATCCACTTTGCAAGGCACGCGCAGGTCCAACCCTATTGGCATTATCAGTTCCTTTAACGCCATCTCCATAATCATTGGCAAAGTTAGAAAGGATTTGGAATCCAAGTGTTGTTGCTATGGCAAATGCAGAGATGGAAAAAGAGAACATTCCAATTGCTTTCGCTGCTGCACTTGCTGCTACAATTCCAGAAATGGACAAGGGCAGGGTTCTTAATCTTGCCGTAGAAATCCACGCTTTAACTTTGTTCATTAGGTCAGATTATAATGCAAAAATACAAGAAAAAATAACCGCCACTAAATAAAGAAGCCAATACTTGGCAACACGTAATAATAATGAAATCCCTAGTCCGCTAAAACGATACTTCGAGATTGCTTATTTGGGTTTCTAATAATATAAATCCTTTTGATCTCTTCATAGAAATCACATGAATAACATACTCACTTTTTGAATTTGAAGCTGGATAAATCAATTTTCCTAAGTCGGTTTCTGTTTTAAATTCATGAAACCAACGATTCTTATCGTTTCCACTAAAAATTATAATTAGGACAACTAATATCATAAATAAACTCGCAATAAGGGTTCCATTTTTTTTCATTGGTTATGTGTAAATATTTATAAACCAAAAGTATAGCCGTAATGTAACCCCAGCGTTATCGTCTTTTTATATAAACATAAAGAATGACTCCGTTTTTACACACAGTAGTATTTTGAAGTAGCCTAAAGGTTAAGTGAAGGTAAATTCAGAAAAATAAGTATCTTGGTAGGCACTAAACACCAAAACAAATTATGACATCAACACATCACCTCGGACTACTATTTCTTCGTGTTTCATTCGCAGGAGCAATGCTCGCACATGGCATCCCTAAACTTCTAAAATTAATATCTGGTAATTTCGAATTTGGAAATCCCATTGGTCTTGGCCCAGAGCTTTCTTTAATTTTGACAGTAATTGGCGAGGCCATCTGCCCAATGCTAATCATCATAGGATTTAAGACGCGTATAGCTGCTATTCCCACAATTATCACAATGTTAGTAGCTGCATTTGTGGTACACGGCGCAGATCCATTTGCAACAAAAGAAAAAGCACTTTTATACTTATTTGGTTTTGTAGCAATTGCGTTAGTAGGTGGTGGAAAATTTGGTGTGAGCAGAAAGTAGTATCTGCTAATTAAAAATCTTAACGAGGAGCTCCTTTAGTAAATCGGCTTGAGATACGCCAGAGGCACCAACGCCTTTACTTTTCATATCTATTTCTCTGATAGCACTTATAATGGCGCTCACTTGTTTCATGGAATAATTGGAGGCTGCGGTTTGATAGTCCTTAATAAAATAAGGGCTTACACCTAGGACCTTAGGCGCATCTCCTTTATTCGTTAAGGCGTGATACTTTAAAAGTTTCGAGAAGAAACTGTATAGTAATGCGATTGTCATGACTAAAGGATGACTTTTTGTGTTTTGCCCGAAGTATTGAATAATACGAAATGCCTTCTTCACGTCTCTATTCCCGATCGCATTCTGAAGTTCAAAATTGTTATAATCCTTACTTATGCCAATATTTTCTTCGATTAGCTGCGGTGTAATTTGCTCACCAGGCTTAATAATTAGCTGTAGTTTTTCTAATTCATTGTTGACTTTGCTTAGATCATTCCCTAAGAATTCAGTTAACATCTGAGCCGCTTTGGGAGAAATTGTATATCCCTTTCCTGCCAAAACACGTCGTATCCAATCTGGCACCTGATTCTCATACAATTTCTTACTTTCAAATAGCTCCGATTTTTGTTTTAGGACCTTCGCAAGCTTTTTACGCGCATCCAGTTTTTTGTACTTATAGCAAATGACCAACACGGTAGTTGGCTGTGGATTTTCGGCATAAGAAACCAAATTCTCGATGGTTCGTGTTAGATCTTGTGCCTCTTTCACAATCACAACTTGACGTTCTGCCATCATTGGATATCGCTTGGCATTACTCACAATATCTTCGATAGTGACGTCTCTTCCGTAAAGGACAACCTGATTAAAGCTTTTTTCCTCTTCGCTTAATACATTATCCTCAATATAATTCGCGATACCATCAATATAGTAAGGTTCTTCGCCCATCAAAAAATAAATAGGCTTAAAATTCCCAGATTGTATATCGTTAATAATGGACTTTGCTTTATCTAAAGGCATGTAATAATGGTTCGAGTAAGGTTGAAAATTATGATTTTAGCAACGGAAAGCGTTTCTTTGTACCATGCTGAAACTGAACTTCCCGGATTATTCGTTTCGCTTCAAAAGTAACGAAAACAAACCATTGATTTTTGATGAAATCAGAAAAAAATTCGTGATTCTTGAACCAGAAGAATGGGTACGTCAACATGTTGTTCACTTTCTAATTTCTGAAAAAAAGTATCCAAAAGCACACATTAACGTCGAAAAATTAATCAAACTCAACAATACGTCCAAACGTTATGATATTGTTGTTTTTAATTCCGATGGAAGTATCCATTTACTTGTTGAATGCAAAGCTCCAAAAGTAAAAATAGCGCAAGATGCCTTCGACCAAATTGCACGTTACAATATGGTTTTAAACGCCACCTATTTGATGGTAACCAATGGCCTTGACCACTATTACTGTAAGGTAGATTCTGAAAATAAACGCTATACATTCCTTGAGGAAATTCCAGAAAAAACATAACTAATTAAAAGCAAATTGACAATGATCTTAGGTCGTACGTCTTCAAACAATATTCATAAAAATATTCCTTTACTTTGTACTTCATGACAACAGCGGTAGTTATTCTAAACTGGAACGGAAAGAAATTGCTCGAGCAGTTTCTGCCTTCGGTGCTAGCACATTCAGCAGAAGCTACTATTTATGTGGCCGACAATGCTTCTACAGATCAATCTCTTGCGTTTCTTACTGAAACGTTTCCTTCGGTACAAATCATTCAGAATAAAACCAACGGAGGTTACGCTAAGGGTTATAACGACGCTCTCGAGCAGCTTAATGAAGACATTTTTGTTTTATTGAATAGCGACGTTGAAGTAACCGAAAACTGGCTTGCTCCAGTGCTTGAACAATTCAAAAACAACACTACAGTTGTAGCTGCACAACCAAAAATTCTAGATTATAAAAACAAAACTCATTTTGAATATGCCGGTGCAGCAGGTGGCTTTTTGGACAGCTTTGGTTATCCTTTTTGCCGAGGACGCATATTCAATACTATAGAAGAAGACAAGGGCCAGTACGATGATATCAAATCAATTTTTTGGGCAACTGGAGCTTGTTTGTTTGTTCGGAATTCTGCCTTTAAAAAGAGTGGCGGATTTGATGAAGATTTTTTTGCCCATCAAGAAGAGATTGACCTATGCTGGAGATTACAGGCCTATGGTGGTCAAATCTCCTATGTTGGAACAAGCACAGTGCATCACGTTGGAGGCGCTACCCTTGCAGCGGCAAACCCAAAAAAAACTTTTTATAATTTTAGAAACACGCTCCTACTTTTAATAAAAAACCGGAAAGGCTCCAGCACTTGGGGCATCATTTTTGCAAGACTACTTTTAGACGGTTTGGCCGTTATTCAGTTTTTATTCCAAGGAAAAATAAGTCATGTTTTAGCAATAATTGATGCACATATTAGCTTTTACACCTTAGTTCCACGGTTTCTTAAAAAACGGAAGATCCATGCCTCGTCATTGAAATACGCTTCATTAAAGTCAATTGTATGGGAGTATTTTGTTAAAAAAAAGCGTAATTTTAACATGTTAAATTAAAGTTTACTTAAAGTATTGTTAATCGATATTTAGCCTACAAAAGAAGTAATAAATTTGGGAGACCTTAAATTAAATTAAAATGAAAAAGATATTTATTCTGCTAGCCTGCACAGGGCTTTTATTCTCGTGCGTCTCTAAAAAACAACACGCAGATTTAGAGTCTAGATACAAGAATACGCAAGACTTATTAAATACAGCAACAGTTAAGCTCAATTCATGTCTGTCTGAGCGCGCTGCTGCCTTAGCTAGCGAAGCTGGATTAAGAGAGCGTATAACGGATTTGAAAAAAACGAATGATAATTTGATTAGTAGTTCAAAAGACCTTACCATTCTAACAACCATGGGTGCTGAGAACTTAGAAAAATCTTTAGAAAGTTTAAAGGAAAAAGATCTTAAAATTACACGTTTACAGGACGCACTTACTATGAAAGATTCTGTTACTCTTGCACTCGTTTCAAGTTTGAAAAGAGAAGTAGGAATGGATGATAAGGATATCCAAATTAACGTAGAAAAAGGAGTAGTGTTTATTTCACTTAGCGATAAGGTATTATTCCGAAGTGGCAGTTACAATCTTTCTTTAAGAGCAAATGAAATTTTAGGAAAAGTAGCAACCGTAATTAATGGGAAGCCAGATTTTGAAGCATTGGTAGAAGGTCATACAGACGCTGATCCTTTCAAGAAGGGCGACTTATTAGACAACTGGGATTTGAGCGCGAAAAGATCTACTGCTGTTGTGAGACAACTGGTTGAACTTGGAGCTAATCCAGCACAGTTGATTGCTGCTGGACGTGGAGAATTTGTTCCATTGGTTTCAAATTCGAGTGCAGAAAACAAGTCGACAAACAGAAGAACGAAGATCTATATTTTACCAAAAATCGATCAATTCTACAAAATGATTGAGGATGAATTGGAAACGCTTTCAAACGAAGGAGGTCAATAGACCGATTTCTTTATAAAATTAAAAATCCCACATCGGTTGATGTGGGATTTTTTTTGAATTAAATCTCCAAACTTCCTTTTCCTTCTCGTATCAAAACGGGTTCGTCACCTGTTAAATCTATCACGGTAGATGGGATATTCCCACCATAGCCACCGTCCACAACAACATCAACAAGGTCATTCCATTTTTCATAAATCAGTTCTGGATCTGTGGTATATTCAATAACCTCATCTTCATCTTTTATAGAGGTGGAAACAATAGGATTGCCTAAGGCTTTAATAATGGCCTGCGTAATGCTATTGTTAGGAACTCGAATACCTACCTCCCGTTTCTTTTTAAAGACAGTAGGCAGATTATTATTACCCGGAAGAATAAAAGTATAGGGTCCTGGAAGCGCTCGCTTTAATAATTTGAATGTACTTGTATCTATTTGCTTGACATAATCTGAAAGATTGCTTAAATCTTCGCATATGAAAGAAAAGTTAGCCTTCGCTAATTTCACCCCTTTTATCTGAGCTATGCGTTCCAGCGCGCGTGTATTTGTGATATCACAACCCAAAGCATACACCGTGTCACTCGGGTAAATTACTAATCCGCCTTTCCTAATTATATCAACAATGCGTTGCACATCCTTGGGGTTGGGATTGTCTTTATAAAGTTTAATAAATTCTGCCACAGCGCCTCAGTTATTAGTTTTTGTAGTTTAAATTTATATGAATTTTTCTAATTAATACTTCGAAATGAAATAATTCACATCATAAACCGATATATTAATCGTTATCTAACAAATCTCTTCTATGAAAAAGCTTTGGTTATTATCAATTATTGTAATCAGCACAGTATTTTTTATCCCTTCATGTTCTTCTGTTGATGACGAGAATCAAACCCAAAATAATGAAGAGCCAATAATCTTAGATGCCGCTAGCATGCTCAATGTTTCCTACGGAAATGACCCACAACAAGTATACGACATCTATTTACCCGAAGGCAGAACCGAGGACAATACGAAAGTGCTTATTCTCGTGCACGGCGGTGGTTGGACAGGAGGCGATAAATCTGATATGGATGATTTTATTAGTTTTTTACAAGAATTTCATCCAGATCATGCCATTGTAAACATGAACTATATACTTGCTACAGCCAACATTCCTGCCTTTCCAAACCAGTTTTTAGACCTTGACAATCTTATTAACCATATATCCGCTTCGCAAGAAGAACTTCAAATTCTTCCAGAATACGGCCTTATTGGAACAAGCGCAGGTGCTCACATCTCATTAATGTATGATTATGTCTATGACGATACAGATGTGGTAAAAATGGTTTGTGACATTGTAGGCCCTACAGATTTTACAGATCCTTTCTATGCGAATAACCCCGCCTATCAATTATTACTAGACTTGTTAGTTGACGAAAGCGCCTATCCTGACGGAACAGATTATGCAGCGGCTACGAGTCCAGCACTTCAAGTTTCATTTCAGAGTAGTCCATCGCTATTATTCTATGGAAATCAGGATCCTTTAGTCCCACTTACTAATGGGGAACTTTTAAACGATAACCTCAGCACGAAGCAAATTACACATAGCTTTACTGTTTATGATGGTGGACACGGTAATTGGGATGAGGCTAGTTTTCTAGATTTACAGCAAAAGCTTTCCGCTTTTATCAATACACATCTTGCAATTCCAGTAGACTAGTCTAGCACGTTTAATTTTGCAAAGCGCAGTAGTAATTTTTTCATGCCGCCATTTTCAAACTGAATTTCTGCCTTCGTATCTGCACCAACACCTTCGATTTTCATGATTGTGCCTTTTCCAAAACGCACATGCTCAACTTTTGTTCCTTCGGAAAGATTAGCATCCGTAGCATTGAAATCTTTATCGGTATCACTACTTACAGGCTTAAGGCGTCTCAACTTCCTAAGCTGATCTTGAGATGGACCCCTTGGAGGTGATCCAGCTTTCGGTTTTTTTAACCGAAGCTTTGAATGGTCCACTTCATCAAAAATATCAGCATCCAAAAGTGGTTTAAATCTATTTTCGGTAATAGGCGTTAAGTACTCTAAATAACCGGCATCAATCTCTTCTATAAATCGGCTTGGCTCCGCATCGATAAGTTTTCCCCAGCGGTATCGTGACTGTGTATAGGTTAAGTATGCTTGCTTTTCTGCTCTGGTTACTGCAACGTAAAACAAACGCCTTTCTTCTTCAAGCTCAGCGCGCGTATTCATACTCATCCCACTCGGAAAAAGCTCTTCTTCCATCCCAACAATATAAACGTATGGGAATTCCAGTCCTTTGGCAAGATGGATAGTCATCAAAGCTACCTTATCCTCATCACCTTTGTCATTATCCATATCCGTTGCAAGTGCAACATCTTCTAGGAATTCAGCCAAGGAACCAGTGGTTTCTGCAATTTCTTTTTGCTCTTCCACAAAATCTCGCATACCGTTCAATAACTCTTCGATATTTTCAAAGCGGGCAATGCCTTCTGGAGTGCCATCCTTTTTTAATTCCTGAACGAGCCCAGTCTTTTTAGCAACATGCTCGGCTATTTCAAAGGCATTATAGCTTTCATTGACCACTTGAAAGCTCTGTATCATAGTAACGAAGTTTTGCAACTTCGTTTTTGTTCCACTGTTTATTTTTAAATCCACCTTGTCCAATACCTGCATTACTTCAAACATGGATCTGTTGTAATGATTTGCAGCGACAACAATTTTTTCGATGGTTGTTTGTCCAATGCCACGGGCAGGATAATTCACCACACGTTTTAATGCTTCTTCATCCTTCGGGTTTAAAATAAGGCGCAAATAGGCAATAACATCCTTTATTTCCTTGCGTTGATAAAAACTTAATCCTCCATAAATACGATACGGAATGTCTTTCTTCCGCAGGGCATCCTCCATGGCTCTGGATTGTGCGTTGGTTCGATATAAAATAGCAAAATCACCATTTTGAAGTTGATGATTCATCTTATTTTCGAAAATACTACTCGCAACAAAACGACCTTCATCACCATCCGTCATGGTTCTATTCACAAGGATTTTAGTGCCTTCATCATTTGCAGTCCAAACTACTTTCTCTAAGCGTGTTTTGTTTTTTTCAATGATACTATTGGCTGCTTGGACAATATTTTTTGTAGAACGATAATTCTGCTCAAGCCTATAGGTTTTCACATCATCATAATCCTTCTGAAAATTCAAAATATTATTGATGTTCGCACCACGGAAACCATAAATACTCTGTGCATCATCACCTACTACGCAAATATTCTGAAACTTATCACTTAGAGCCTTGATGATAAGATACTGACTGTGGTTTGTATCCTGATACTCATCTACCAATATATACCGAAACTTATTCTGATATTTTGCAAGCACCTCTGGGAATTTGGTGAGCAGCTCATTTGTTTTTAGCAATAAATCATCAAAATCCATTGCGCCTGCTTTGAAGCACTTATCAACATAACTTTTATAAATATCGCCTAAACGTGGAATCTTTGCCATGGCATCTGCCTCCATACGCTCAGGGTCATTAAAATAGGCTGTGACCGTTATTAAGCTATTTTTATAGGAAGAAATTTTGGAGTATACCTGCTTGTATTTATAAATATCTTTATCGAGATGCTGTTCTTTAATCACTGCGCGAATAACACTTTGTGAATCTTGGGTGTCATAGATTGTAAAGTTACTCGGATAGCCAATCCTATGGGCTTCAAACCTTAGAATTTTAGCAAAAACACTATGAAAAGTACCCATCCAAAGGTTTTTAGACTCACCGCTCCCAACAATCTGAGCGATACGTTTCTTCATTTCCCGGGCGGCCTTATTGGTAAAAGTAAGTGCTAGAATATTGAACGGATCAACTCCTTTGGACATCAAATACGCTATCCGAAATGTAAGTACACGTGTTTTCCCGGAGCCCGCTCCTGCGATAACAATCATTGCACCGTCCTTCTGTAAGACAGGAGCAAGCTGAGCATCGTTAAGCTGTTCTAAATAGTTTTGCAAGTTATTTTTCTTCTGAAGATTTCTGAAGTCGAAAAATAATGAAATTCAATCGAACTGTAGGGCAGAGCGTCTAGAATTTATAAACAAAACGATAGGTTTTAGTTTTACAGAAAAACCGCTATCTTTAACTTTCTGAAAACCACACGAACCACTTCAGATCTTTTGAATGAAATCATTTTTACCCCTTCTCCTTTGTTCCTTATTACTGAGCTCATCTGTTTTCGCCCAAAAAAATCGCGTTGAGGGACTTATAATTTCAGATTATGGAGAAACCTTTAAAGTGGAAAACATAGCTATTAAAACCGATGTTTCAGCAGCATGTAAAGTAATCTTTGATGTTGCACAATCTTCAGAAGATAAAAACATCATAAACAAATACATTTATTAAATTTTAATACAACTCTCTATGAAACTAATACCATTCTTAATGCTTAGTCTTATGCTCCTGCCGATGTGTTACGGACAAATGGACACGTCACTTGCAAAGGACATTGACAATATTGAATCTAAAGTAATTGATTGGCGTCATCACTTTCATGAAAACCCAGAACTGTCCAATAGAGAATTTAACACCGCAAAGAAGATCGCGGAGCACTTAGAGTCATTAGGAATGGATGTGCAAACTGGCGTAGCGATAACTGGCGTTGTGGCAATACTAAAAGGAGATAATCCTGGAAAAGTAGTTGCTCTCCGTGCCGATATTGACGCGCTACCTGTAACAGAACGAAACAGCTTATCTTTTAAAAGTAATGTGACGGCTGATTTTCTAGGACAAGAAACAGGGGTTATGCATGCTTGCGGACATGATACACATACCGCAATTCTTATGGGCGTTGCAGAAGTGTTAAGCAAGCATAAAGACAAAATAAATGGTACTGTAAAGTTCATTTTTCAGCCAGCAGAAGAAGGACCACCTCCAGGAGAAGAAGGCGGTGCTAAGCTTATGGTTAAGGAAGGTGTTTTGACTAATCCTGACGTGGATGCTATCTTCGGGTTGCATATAAATTCGTCTACGCCTGTAGGTACTATTAAATACAAATCAGGAGGAATCATGGCTGCAGTTGAGCGTTTTGTAGTAGATGTACAAGGAAAGCAAACTCACGGCTCTGCTCCTTGGGGTGGGGTGGATCCAATTTATATTTCGGCAAAAATCATTGACGGCTTCCAAAGTATTATTAGTAGAGAATCGAATATCACCAAAGAACCTGCTATCATTACTGTTGGAAAAATCACTAGTGGTGTGCGATTTAATATCATCCCTGAAAGTGCCGAAATGATTGGGACAGTGCGGACATTGGATTCAGAAATGAGAATACATATTATAAGGAGAATGACTGAAATGGCAGCTGATATAGCGAAAGCCTACGGAGGAACGGCGACCATCGAGTGGCAAAACAATACGGTTGTAACTTTCAATGATTTGGAACTTACCGCAAACATGCTACCTACCTTGCAAGCGGTTGCTGGAGCTGAACAAGTGCAACTGATGAAGGCAACAACTGGCGGTGAGGATTTTTCTTTCTATCAAGAAAAGGTGCCTGGATTCTATTACTTCCTAGGCGGAATGACTCCTGGAAATACAAACGCATATCCACATCACACACCAGATTTTCAGATTGACGACAGTAGTATGAAGTTAGGAGTTCAGACCTTGACACAGCTCTCACTAGACTACCTCAACATGAAATAATATTCAAAATAAATAAACCTAAAACCATCATATTATGCATAAGGCGACTTACTTTTCCCTACTCTTCATCATTGCTGGAATGGCGACTAGTTTTTCACAAGCGAAGCTAGATCAAGACATTAAAAACATTGAATCCAAAATGATTGAATGGCGCCGTGATTTCCATCAAAATCCAGAACTATCAAATCGAGAGTTTAAAACGGCTGAAAAAATTGCTGCACATTTGAAATCCCTTGGCTTGAAAGTTCAGACTAATGTTGCTAAAACTGGTGTAGTGGCTATTTTAGAAGGAAAGAAACCCGGAAAGGTGCTAGCGCTAAGAGCAGATATTGACGCTCTTCCTGTTCCAGAAAGAGCAGATTTACCTTTTAAATCAACTGTTACAACCACCTTTAGAGGGGTTGAAACAGGTGTAATGCACGCTTGTGGTCATGATACCCATATTGCTATTTTAATGGCCACAGCCGAAGTCTTAACAGCCAATAACGACTTTGCAGGCACCGTGAAATTCATCTTTCAACCTGCTGAGGAAGGCGCTCCTCCGGGAGAAGAAGGCGGAGCTGAGCTTATGATTAAAGAAAATGTTTTAAAGAATCCAGATGTAGATGCCATTTTCGGCTTACACATCGGATCCGGGCAGCCCATCAATACAATTGCCTACAAGCCAGGCGGAATTATGGCTGCATCGCAGAGTTTTGAAATCACTGTAAAAGGTAAGCAAACACACGGCTCCATGCCTTGGGGTGGTGTGGACCCCATAATGGCTTCAGTAAAAATCATTGATGGATTACAGACACTAATTTCGAGAGAGGCACCACTTACGCAAGAGGCAGCGGTACTTTCAATTGGAAAAATCACAAGTGGCGTACGAAGCAATATTATTCCTGAGGAGGCCCAGATTGTTGGAACGTTGCGCACGCTTGATAAGAATATGCAAAAGCAACTTAATAAGCGTATGGAAGAAATGGTTCCTGCAATTGCTGCCGCATACAGAGCAGAGGCAACTATTGATATTGCAAGAGGCTATCCAATAACATATAACGACCCTTCCTTAACAGCACAAATGCTTCCGAGTTTTAAAAAGGCTGCAGGTGATGACAACGTAATGGAAATAAAAGCCATTACGGGTGCTGAGGATTTTTCGTTTTTTGCTGAAAAAGTTCCTGGTCTTTACTTCTTTTTGGGTGGGATGACTCATGGAAATGAAACGCCTTTCCCGCATCACACTCCAGATTTTTATATTGATGAAGGCGGTTTGCTTTTAGGAGTTCAGACATTTGTTCAATTAACGAATGATTATTTAGGAAACTAAAACCATTTCTAGCACCGTATTATGGATTCAATCCTTGCATTTTTAGGCAACATACCTTGCATGGTATTTTAGATCTTTCAGAAAAGAATTTATCCAAATTACGCATGCACAGGATATGAACACCCTTGTCAGTTTGCAATGAAAGACACTGAAGTGAATATGGATGACCACAACCTGCCTAAAGAACTCGATAGCATGTATTTACATAACAAAACACCTGTTCCCTTGGAAGACACGCCAGCTTTAAAAGATTACAGTTATTTAGAAGGAGGGTTCAGTAGCTAGTAGGCAAAAGGCTTATTCAACCTTATATATTTCTTAACTATTGTTGAACAAACTTAAAAATGCTTTTTTGTTCGCTTTAGAAATTGGCACTCTATAATTATTTTCTAAGACGATATAGCCTTCATTTTCGAAACTACGTACTTTTTCTAAATTTATGATGTGAGATTTATGACATTTAAAGAACGTTTCATTTATAACTTTTTCAAATTTTCCCAGGTTATATGAGCTTATAATTTCTTTATCATTAATTAAATGAAACTTCGTATAACCGTCATACCCTTCAATGTGTAACACTTCATTTTGTGGAACAAAAGACATACCGCTTGAGGTAGGAATTATTATTTTATTATTCTTTGTGATAATTTCAGAAAGAAGTGCAACAAGCTTTGTATTTGCATAACTCTGACTTTTCTCATTAATTATTGAAATAGTTTTATTTACAGCTACTTTTAAGTCATCCGTATCTATTGGTTTTAACACATAATCAATTGCAGACCGCTTTAAAGCATTTAATGCGTATTGATTATATGCCGTAACAAAAATGATTTGAAACGTAATATCTTTTAACGTGGCTAGCAGCTCAAATCCATTCATTCTAGGCATTTCAACATCTAAGAACAAAACATCTGGTTGCACTTTACCAATAGCTTCAATGGCTTTCTCGGGAACTTGAAAAGCGCCCATAATTTCAATTTCAGGAAAAAGTCTTTCTATCTTTTGCTGCAATACTTTTAAGGCAGAAAATTCGTCATCTATTAATATGGCTTTTATACTATTCATTTTATTCTTTTAATATTGAACGTTGAAATATTGCCTTTATCATTTATATCTGAAAATGCTTCCTTCGTTGAATAGATGATGTTCCATCGACCAGATCGATTTAAAAAATACAACCTATTGTTTAAAACATTTGAAGATTTCAAATCACCTTTATTCTTCCTTTTTGTGTTTACAAAACCAACTCCATCATCAATAATTTCAATTCTAATTTCATTCTCTGCTATTGTAAGAAAATTGATGGTAATGGCTCCATTATCCAATTTATTAAAAATTCCGTGATTCACTGCATTTTCTACAATGGGCTGCAATATCATCGTTGGAATCTTAAATTTTTTGATATTCAAGTTTTTATCAACTATAAATTTATACGCCAACCGGTCTTTAAATCGAAGTTTTTCAATTTCCAGGTAATTTTCTAATAAATTTATT
>Ga0114916_1000554_pt1 | contig 24670 bp, 19 predicted proteins | sample MalvirAntarct_66_FD_83501 | JGI IMG/M metagenome (GOLD analysis project Ga0114916, IMG submission 83501) | Marine viral communities from the Global Malaspina Expedition - Malaspina viral metaG Antarct_66 | ecosystem: Environmental > Aquatic > Marine > Oceanic | place: West Anvers Island... | reverse complement strand
TCAACCATCTCTTTTAATGAGAAATAGGTCAGTAATTTATGGATATCAAAGAAATCTTTCTTACTCCCTCTCCCAGCAATTGCAGAAAGTTTCATTGCCGCAATATCTTCTAATGATGATATTCTTATTCCTTCAATTACGTCATAAGGCTTGATCCATTCGTATTGATAATCTACGAAATCTAGCTTTATTCCATTTAAAGTATAAATTAGAATTTTAGGGCTTTTTTGAATTAATTGTAAATCCCCAATATTTGAAAGTACAGGGGAAACCTCTAAGTCATTTACATTTGCTTTACCAAATAAGTCAATGTCAATCGAGTTGCGATGACCTAATTTCAAAGCAAGAGCAGTTCCGCCGACCAAAACAAATTCGTCAAATATACTTTCCTGCATAATGCTGTTTAAGCATTCCAGAAGTTCCTTTGAGACTGATTCTTCGTGTAACATGCAAATTTCTCTTTAGGAATGTCAAAATAATTACTTAAAAAAGCGAATGACTTGTCACTAATGTTTTTGAGTTGAACTACTAACTTTTTAAGTTTTTCCTTCTTATAAAATTTATTAATTGCTCGCCAATCTTCAATAGTGCCATATTCCATGACACGCTCTAAGATAAATATTTCGGAAGAATTATTTAACAAAGAAGATTTATCCGTATCCCAAAACAAATGACCTGATAAATTTTCAACTAAATTTATTATGTTTTGGTTGTTCATTATTAATAATTAAAAAGATAAGTTAAAGGTACAACTTTTAATTTATATCTGAAACGAGAAGTATAAGGTTCTAAACAAACCCCTTCTCCACTAGAATCCTAGCCATACCGCTTTGTATTTCCTGCGCTTTTTCCTGTGCTTTTTCTGCAAAATCCTCTCCGTTTGAAGCGTATAAAATACTACGAGAAGCATTTACTAATAATCCGCAGTCTTCGTTCCAGCCGTAGTTAGCGACATCTTCCAGTTTTCCACCTTGAGCTCCAACACCAGGAACAAGGAAAAAGTGATTTGGTACATTTTTTCGAACAGTACCAATACTTTCAGCGCGAGTAGCTCCAACAACGTACATTAGATTTTCAGGAGTTCCCCACTTTGCAGTTATTTTTAAAACGCGCTCGTATAGTTTTTCACCCGCCATGTCAGTCATAAACTGAAAATCAAGTGCTCCTTTGTTAGATGTCAGGGCAAGAACAATCACCCATTTATCTTTGAATTCCAAAAACGGCGTAATCGAATCTTCTCCCATGTATGGAGCGATTGTTACAGCGTCAAAATCCATATATTCAAAAAATGTCTTTGCGTAGTATCGAGAAGTATTCCCAATATCTCCACGTTTAGCATCAGCAATTGTGAATTTATTATCTGGAATATAATCTAGCGTTTTTTTCAGCGATTCCCATCCTTTTGGTCCGAGGCATTCGTAAAAAGCGATATTTGGTTTGTAAGCCACGCAATAATTCTTAGTGGCATCAATAATCTGCTTGTTAAACTCAAAAACAGGATCTTCTGTATCGAGTAAATGCTTTGGTATAAGATCAATATCTGTATCTAGTCCAACACACAAGAAAGATTTTCTCGCTTTTATTTCCGCTATTAAAGTATCTCTATTCATATTCTTCAGTTTGGATTAGTGGTTGATTTTTTTAGAAGAGGCAAATATATTGATTTGTCTTACAGAAAGCTAAATACTTGTGGGTTTTATTTGGTTTTGAGTGACTAGTGACGATTGACATCGATTGGACAAGCCAATCTTAGTGACGAATATGTTGGACGTAAATGTTTCGTGAATTAACGCCCTACAATCACCCTGTGGATTCGTCACTAAACCGAGCTACGCGAGGTGTTGTCACTTAGTCACTCGTCACTAAACAAGTCCTTCTTCTCCTTTCATTCGCTCCGCATTCTCCGCCATCTTAAGCGCTTCCAACATTTCATGAATATCACCATTCATAAACGAAGCAAGATTATACATTGTCTTGTTGATGCGGTGATCTGTGATTCTTCCTTGTGGATAATTGTAAGTACGAATTTTAGCCGATCTATCTCCCGTTGATACAAGTGATTTACGTTTTTCAGCGCGTTCGTCTTGAGCTTTTTCTAATTCTGCCTGATACATTCTTGAACGAAGAACAGTCAATGCTTTTTCATAGTTTTTGTGCTGAGAACGACCGTCTTGACATTCAACCACGATTCCTGTTGGAATGTGCGTCAATCGAATTGCAGATTCCGTTTTGTTGACGTGCTGTCCACCTGCGCCTGATGCACGGTACGTATCTCTACGAACATCGCCCATGTTTAAGTCGATATCAACTTCTTCGGCTTCTGGTAAAACAGCTACGGTTATTGCTGATGTATGTACACGACCTTGAGATTCTGTTTCAGGAACACGTTGAACACGGTGAACACCAGATTCAAACTTCATGGTACCGTAAACACCGTCACCTTCAACGTTCATTGAAACTTCTTTGTAGCCTTTGGTTGTACCTTCATTTGAATTGATGATTTCAACTTTCCAGCCTTTTTCTTTAAAGAACATGGTGTACATTCTGTAAATATCCTCAACGAAAATACACGCCTCATCACCACCAGTTCCTGAACGGAGCTCGATAATAACGTTTTTGTCATCTTCAGGATCTTTTGGAATCAACATCATTTTTATTTCTTCCTCCATTTCTGGACGTTGATGTTCTAATTCGTCGAGTTCCATTTTTGCCATTTCACGCATTTCAGGATCTTTTTCTTTCTCCAGAAGCTCTCGTGATGACGCAATATTTTCCAACACGTTTTTATACTCGTGATAGATTTTATCTAACTCTTCAAGTTCTTTGTATTCTTTATTCAGCTTCACATAACGTGGCATGTCGGCAATGATGTCAGGGTCGACGATCAATTGTCCCACTTCTTTAAAGCGATAGTGAATAGCTTCTAATTTGCTTAATAACGTACTGTCCATAAAATGATTAATATTCAAATTTTCCGTGAGGAGATTCGATTGTCAGTTTCTTTTCGCTGCTTTCTTCTACACGACCAACAATTTGTGCTTCCACACCAAATGATTCTGAAATGCTGATTAAATCTTGCGCCACTTCTTCGGGAACGTATAATTCCATGCGGTGTCCCATGTTGAAGACTTTATACATCTCTTTCCAATCCGTTCCAGACTCTTGCTGAATCGTTTTAAATAACGGAGGGATTGGGAATAAGTTGTCTTTTATAACGTGAAGATTATTGATAAAATGCAACACTTTTGTTTGCGCACCGCCACTACAATGTACCATTCCGTGAATTTGATCACGGTGATGATTCAGCATCTCTTTGATAACTGGTGCGTATGTTCTAGTCGGAGAAAGCACCAATTTTCCAGCATCTAGCGGACTATTTTCAACTTTATCCGTCAGTTTGAAATTTCCACTGTACACCAATTCATCAGGAACACTTGGATCAAAACTTTCTGGATATTTTTCAGCCAAATATTTATTGAATACATCGTGTCGTGCTGAAGTAAGTCCGTTTGAACCCATTCCGCCGTTGTATTCTTTTTCGTAATTTGCTTGTCCGAAAGAGGAAAGTCCTACGATGACATCTCCCGCTTTTATATTTTTGTTTGTAATGACATCGCTGCGTTTCATTCGGCAAACAACGGTAGAATCAACGATAATAGTTCGAACCAAATCACCAACATCGGCGGTTTCACCACCAGTAGAGTGAATTCCAATTCCCATATCTCTCAAATCAGAAAGCAAATCTTCTGTTCCATTGATAATAGCTGAAATCACTTCACCAGTAACGAGGTTTTTATTTCTTCCAATTGTAGACGAAAGTAAAATATTGTCAGTTGCACCCACACAAAGTAAGTCGTCGACATTCATAATTAGAGCATCTTGAGCAATTCCTTTCCACACCGAAAGATCACCTGTTTCTTTCCAATACATGTAAGCCAAAGACGATTTTGTTCCAGCGCCATCTGCGTGCATTACAACACAATAATCTTCATCCCCCGATAAAAAATCCGGCACTATTTTACAAAATGCCTGAGGGAAAAGTCCTTTGTCGATATTTGCGATCGCATTGTGCACATCTTCTTTTCCTGCAGAAACTCCTCTTTGATTGTAACGATTGTCTGACATACTTAAATTTAAAGGAGCAAAGATAAGGAAAATTTAGGAGGTGGGATTTGTAATTTTATAGGGTAAACGTAATTTAAATCGATTAAATAAAAACAACACAGGTAGGATAATGATAATATAGATGTGGGGATGTAGGGACGCACGGCCGTGCGTCCCTACTACATCCCTACCTCGTCTATAAATCTTTTTTTCTATCTCCCTCCTGTCGGTTTGCGCGCGGGACTATTATTGGTTGGTTTTCTTTCATTTTCAGGTTTTTCTCTAGTATTGGGTTTGCCCTGTTCTAGTTCTCTACCAGTATCTTTGATGACTTCAGGAATTTTATCTAAGATTGGATTTATTTCTTTTTCTTCTTCTTTATTTAGATCGGGTTCTTCATTTTCAGTTCTCTCTGGCTGACTGAATTCAGAAGTATCCACTTGGTCTTTTGGGTCAATATTGGCATAAACGTAATCAAAAACAGTACTGTAAATTTCATCCCTTGGTATTCCTGCTTCTTCAGATTTTTTTCTCCCTTCAGCTATCTGTTCGTCAGACGCATCTGCTAAAGATACACATCCGCTAGGGTATCTTATAGAATCTGGTATAGCTGTCATTTGCATAGGGAAAAGTGAATTCTTTTCGTTCAATTGAAAAGTGTTTCCAAAAGGATAAGCGATATAAAGACAAGTTTGTTCTTGTTTGCTCAAAACTGCTGGAGAGTGTCTCAAAGCACCAAATAATTCTTCATCAGAATATGCAGAGCGGTCGTTGTTGATAGTTGTTGTATCATCTACGATTAAATCATTTCTTTCTCCATCATTATTCCCCAGAAGACCATAGTAGTCGTTTCTACATTTTGGAACAGCTACGTATAACTGATAAAGAACATTTTTTTCTGCTGTATCTTCATTATATCCAAAACTAAAGTTTCGGATTATAGCTATTCTCAATTGTTCACCTGTAGGCCATTTAACGACATATCTATCTCCAGGTATGTGTCTGTTTTTAGTTTTCTCAGGACGATCATTCAAACGTAGAGTACCTCCTTGTGGGAGATTAATTGTTTTATTTCTTTCAGTGATGAGCTCATCATTAACATAAACCTCTCCATCAATAGGTTCTTCAGTTCCTCTAAACTCTATGATATCACCATTCACGTTTAGAGCTACACCACCATTAAGAGACCAAGAACTTTCTGCGTCACGCCTGAACAACTGAGTTTGTATAGCAAATCTGCCATCTTTTGAAGAGGATAATAAGTAATCTCCAGCGTTTTGAAAATCATAACGTTCTCCATCAAATGTAAGCATGTGTGGTTCGCCTGTTGAAGATCCTTCTTGCATTCCACAAGTAGTTGTTTCCAAATAATTTATCCAATTCTGCCAAAAATAAGCGTCCCTTTTTCCCCTAGAAGACTCTTTTTCTTTTGCTAGCTCCGTTTTCGCAGCGCGTTTTAATCGTTTGATTCGATCAATATGCATTGACTGTAATAATTCATAAGTTGTTTTTGTTACTCCCTGAGGACGATCTGGTTGAGGTTCGTGCATGACTATAGAAGCAACGCTTTCATATAGATAACTTCCAGTTTCATGATTCCAAGCTTCAAAAATATTTTTAATATGCTCTGAATCCTGTTTTTTAAAAGGAGTTTTTTGAGCATTTATATTTATCGAGAAGAATAAAAAAAGTGTAGTGACTGATAAAAAAAGTAGATTTTTCATGTTCGTTCGTTTTTAGTAATTACCTACGGGCAAATTGCGTTCCAAATTTATTCTACATTGCCGCCCCCCATTTTTAGTCTTCATGGCATCTATTTTTTTCAGACAATAAATTTCCATAAAAAAAGGTCGTCCTGAATATTCGGGACGACCTTCGATCTTAAGTAATTTAATTATTTATTTTTTCTCTTCATCAACTTCTTCAAAGTCTACATCTGTAACTTCGTCTTCGGCTGAATTGTTATCTGCACCTTGATCTGCACCGCCACCTTGAGCATCAGCTCCTTGGTCTTTGTACATTTCTTCAGAAGCAGCTTGGAATACAGTATTCAATTTTTCAGAAGCCGTATCAATTGAAGCGATATCTTTCGATTCGTAAGCTGTTTTTAATTCAGCTAATGCTTCTTCAATTGGTTTTTTCTTGTCTTCTGGAATTTTGTCTCCATATTCACTCAATTGACGTTCTGTTTGGAAGATTAAAGAATCAGCTTTGTTTAATTTCTCAACTTCTTCTCTTTTCTTCTTATCAGATTCTTCATTCGCCTGAGCTTCAGTTTTCATTCTTTCGATTTCCTCTTCACTCAATCCAGATGAAGCTTCAATTTTAATTGATTGCTCTTTACCTGTGCCTTTATCTTTTGCAGAAATATTCATTATTCCGTTTGCATCGATATCGAAAGTCACTTCAATTTGTGGCTCACCTCTTCGTGCTGGTGGAATATCTGTCAATTGGAAACGACCAAGCGTTTTGTTATCTGCTGCCATTGAACGTTCTCCTTGAAGTACGTGAATGTCAACAGAAGGCTGGTTGTCTGCCGCTGTTGAGAATGTTTCTGATTTTTTTGTAGGTATTGTTGTGTTGGCATCAATCAATTTCGTCATAACACCACCCATTGTTTCAATTCCTAAAGACAATGGAATAACATCTAAAAGAAGTACATCTTTTACTTCTCCTGTTAAAACACCACCTTGAATAGCTGCACCGATAGCTACAACTTCATCAGGGTTAACACCTTTAGAAGCGTCTTTACCGAAGAATTTCTTCACAGCATCCTGAATGATCGGAATACGTGTAGATCCACCTACTAAAATCACTTCGTCGATATCACTTGTTGATAATCCAGCATTTTTAAGTGCAGAACGACAAGGAGCGATAGTTTTCTCAACGATGTCAGAGATTAATTGCTCAAATTTTGAACGTTGTAGAGTTCTTACCAAGTGTTTTGGCACTCCGTCAACAGGCATAATGTATGGCAAGTTAATTTCAGTTGAAGAACTTGAAGAAAGCTCAATTTTTGCTTTTTCAGCAGCTTCTTTCAAACGCTGAAGCGCCATCGGATCTTTCGTTAAATCAAGACCTTCGTCTTTTTTAAATTCTTCTGACAACCACTGAATGATTGCCTCATCAACGTCATCACCACCTAAATGCGTGTCACCGTCTGTTGCCAATACCTCAAATACTCCATCACCTAATTCAAGGATAGAAACATCGTGCGTACCACCACCAAAGTCAAATACCGCTACTTTTTGGTCGACACCTTTTTTGTCAAGACCATAAGCTAATGCAGCTGCAGTTGGCTCGTTAATAATTCTTTTTATAGTCAATCCAGCAATTTCACCCGCTTCTTTCGTCGCTTGACGCTGAGAATCGTTGAAGTATGCAGGAACAGTTACAACTGCTTCAGTTACTTCTTGTCCTAAGTAATCTTCTGCTGTTTTCTTCATTTTTTGAAGAATCATTGCAGAAATCTCTTGTGGCGTATAAGTTCTGTCGTCAATCTTAACACGTGGAGTGTTGTTGTCACCTTTAACTACTTCATAAGGCATTCTTTTTACTTCGTCTTTAACGTCGTCGAAAGAAGAACCCATGAATCTTTTAATAGATGAGATTGTTTTTTGAGGGTTTGTAATCGCTTGGCGCTTTGCTGGATCACCAACTTTACGCTCTCCGCCCTCAACAAATGCTACAATTGAAGGAGTTGTTCTTTTTCCCTCTGCATTTGTGATTACTACTGGCTCATTTCCTTCCATTACGGATACACACGAGTTGGTAGTACCTAAGTCAATTCCAATTATTTTTCCCATATCATTTTTTGTTTATTGCAATTTATAAATCAATTCGATTTCCTTTATTCAATTGTTATGCCATGGCATTTTTTCTTGTTTTTACACTCATTTTGACATAGAATGAATTCATATTTCGAGATTTTCACTGACAAGATGTCGGATTTTGACAGAAATTATAGTTTGAATGGTTTATTCACTCTTTGAATATTCTCTATTTTCAATCTAAATGATTAATTTTAAGACATGTTTCGAAAAATAACATTACTGCTCTCTATACTATTGGGTTTTAGCCTTTCGGGGCAAGAGGTTTCTCATGACCACTCGATTCATCATGCTTTTATAGAAAATAAGGGGCAATGGGACGACCATGTCTTATTTATGAACAAGTTTGAAGGAGGGAATATGTGGGTAGAACAAGGCAGAGTACTTTTTCACTTGCAAGATTATTCTCGATATAATGCGTTGCACTTTTCAAAAGGGAATACTTCTGAAGATGAAGAATTAACTTTCAATCAGAAGGTTGTCAATTTGCATTTTGAAGGAATGAATGAAATTACAACAATTGAGAAACAAGGAAAAACGGATCATTATTTCAATTATTTCATTGGTGACGACCCAAGCCGCTGGGCGAGTGATGTGAGAGGTTATGAAGAGTTTACCTTAAAAGAAGCGTATGACGGAATTGATTTAAAATTCATTGAACAGAAAAAAGAATTAAAATACGAATTTGTAGTTTCACCAAATTCAGATCCGAACCAAATAAAATTAAGCTACAAAAATCAAAAGAAGATAAAAATTGACAGGGATGGAAATTTAGTGCTTTCTACCTATCTCGGAGATATCATTGAGCAAAAACCTTACGTATATCAAATAGTCAATGGAAAGATTATTGAAATACCATGTGAATATAAATTGAATGGAGATGAAGTTACATTCGAATTAGGAGATTATAATCACAGAGTTGCTTTAGTTATTGATCCTACTCTCGTTTTCGCAACGTTTTGTGGAGCTATTTCAGATAATTTCGGAATGACAGCGACATACGGTTATGATGGAACAGCTTACAATGCTGGAATGGTCTATGGTAACGCTTACCCAACTCCTGATCCAAACGCTTACGATATAAATTCAAATATGACAGTAGTGGATGTAAATATCGCAACAACTGATGCGTTTATATCAAAATATTCTCCTGACGGAACCACTATGTTATGGTCCACCTTTTTTGGCGGGGGGGATAATAATCAGGGTACTGAAGTTCCTCATTCTTTAATTTGTGATACCGATAATAATATTTACGTGTATGGAGTTACTTCAGCCACCGATTTTCCAATTGTGAATGGATTCCAGCCAACTCATGCTGGAGGGTCTCCATTAAGTATTACTTCCAATGGTACTAACTTTGGGACTGTAGGGACTGATATCTTTGTGGCAAAATTTAGTGCAAATGGATACAATTTGTTGGGGTCAACTTATGTCGGAGGAAGTGAAAATGACGGTGTAAACTACTTGGTTTCTTCAGGTAATTATGGTTCTGCCGCTGCCTACGATAGTTTAACTACAAATTACGGGGATCAGTTTAGAGGAGAAATTATGCTTGATTCAATTAATAATATTGTTGTTGGATCATGTACGAGGTCTTTAGATTTCCCAACTCAAACACCTTTCCAACCAACATTGGCAGGACAGCAAGACGGTGTTGTATTTAAATTAGAGAATGATTTTTCAGCTTTGCAATGGTCTAGTTTTTATGGAGGAACAAATAATGATGCTGTATATTCAGTTAAAGTAGATTCTAGTGCAAATATAGTTTTTGCTGGAGGAACAAGCTCCTTGAATTTACCCAATACGACTGGAGGATATGAGGAGAACTATATGGGAGGAAAGGTAGATGGTTTTATCGGGAAACTTTCTCCAAATGGACAAACTTTAGTTCAATCAACTTATATAGGACAATCGCTCTATGATCAGGTGTTTTTTGTTGAAATTGATCGACTTGATAATATTTTTGTGGTAGGCCAAAGTCGAGGCGGAAATTATCCTGTCGTGAATGCTAATTATTCTAATCCTAATTCAAGCCAGTTCATTGCGAAATTATCTCCAGATTTAACAACTTTATTAGGTTCTACAGTTTTTGGTAGTGGAAGTACTAATTTTGATATTTCTCCCTCAGCTTTCTTGGTTGATATTTGTGGAAACATGTATGTTTCAGGTTGGGGGGCAAATATTCTCCAAGCTTCACCCATGTCAGGTATGCCCGTAACCTCAGATGCATATCAAGGAACAGCACCAAATGGATTTGATTTTTATTTAATTGTTATTGAAAGAGAGTTTAACAACATTCTTTATGGAACGTATATGGGCGGACCAGTTTCTAATGAACACGTTGATGGTGGAACTAGCCGATTTGATAAAAACGGAGTGGTTTATCAAGGAGTATGTGGCGGATGTGGAGGAAATAGCGATTTCCCAACTACTCCTGGTGCTTGGTCAGATCAAAATCTAGCAAGTAACTGTAATGCACTAGTGTTTAAATTTGATTTTAACTTAATTCCAAACGCGGAAATTTCTGTTGACAATACAATTGGGTGCGCACCTTTTGAAGTTACTTTTGATAATTTCTCTTCAGATTCTGATAGTTATATCTGGGACTTTGGGGATGGAAATTTAGACTCTACGACTTTTGAACCTACAATTACGTATACAACTCCTGGAACTTACGAGGTTTCCTTGATGGTAACAGACTCAATCTGTTTGATTACAGACACTGCATTTTTAACAATTGAGGTCACGCCAGCAATTCAAATTGATAACATTCCATCTGTAGACTTGTGTGCCCCTGATACGGTTACCTTATCTGCTAATTCTTTTGGTACTGCAGACGAGTTTATTTGGTCAACAAATAGTAATTTTTCAGATACTTTGAATGGGAATTTGACAGACTCTATTGTTGATGTGTATTCTACCTCTAGTGGCTACTACTATATTATGGCTAGTAACGCAGGATGTTCATTGATTGATAGTGTTGAGGTCGAATTTACGAGTGCTGCATTAATGCTTGAAGGTGATACTATGATATGTGTAGGTGATGAAGCTATAATTGTTGCTACAAGTCAGGACCCAGATATCACTTTTAGCAATTATGAATGGTCTCCTGATCCTATCATAATTTCTGGAGATGGTTCCAGCAGTATTGTTACATCTCCACCTTCTACCCAATGGGTTTACGTTACGGCGGAAGCAAGCAATGGCTGTATAGTAACTGATTCAATTTTAGTTCAGGTAAGTAATATTAATTCAAGTACAGTTAATGCAACTACTTCAGATAGTATCGTGCCAATTGGTACAACAGTTACACTAACGGCAGAACCAAATGGGAATTACACTTATTCTTGGTTCCCTCCAGAAAATTTGACTGACCCTAATGGTCAAACGACAGATGCATTAATCAATGAGACAACAACTTTTACTGTTGAAATATCAGACGGTATTTGCACGAAAACAGCTCAAGTGTTAGTTAAGGCATTTACATTTGTTTGTGAAGAACCTTTTGTTTATGTTCCAAACGCGTTCACACCAAACGGAGATGGAGACAATGATATTATGTTTGTTAGAAGTTCAATTGTGGGGGAATTGATTTTCAGAATCTACAATCGTTGGGGAGAACTCGTTTTTGAAACAACAGATATAAATAAGGGTTGGGATGGTACTTTTAAAGGTAAGTTATTAGATCCCGATGTTTACGATTATTACCTTGAAGGATTTTGTATAGACGGACAAGAGTTTCTAATTAAAGGAAATATCACATTAATTCGATAATTTTTGAAGCAAATTAAATACATATTGTTTTTATTGTGCTCTTTAAGCTATACTGCTTACGGTCAGGATATTCACTGGTCTCAATTTGATCATAACCCCGTTTTTCAGAACCCTGCGAATGTTGGACAGTTTGATGGAGATTATCGATTTCATGCCAACTTAAGAGATCAGTGGAGAAGTGTTACGGTTCCTTTTCAAACATTTTCTGTTTCGGGGGAAGCTAAAAGTTTTATGTTAGATAATCTCAGTATTGGTGGCTTCCTATTCAATGATGTAGCTGGAGATGGTTCATTTCGTACTATAGAATTTCAACCTTCAGCCTCTTATTTAATGAAATTGACCAGCGATTCAACTCATTTACTTCGAGGTGGACTTCAGCTTGGCATAAATCATCGCTCTTTTGACGCCAATGCTTATACATTTGACAATCAATGGAACGGTCATTTCTTTGACGAAGCACTTTCTACCAATGAAGTTTTTCAAACACAAAAACGAACTAACTTTACATGGGGAACAGGATTTACTTATGAATATACAGAGGGAATAAGAAAACGGTTTATTGCTGGAGTCGGATTGTTTAATATTAATCGACCTAATCAAGGTTTTTTTGGTCAGAAAATTAAGCGAGATATGCGTTTTAACTTATTTGCACGTGCTCAGTATGAGGTTGGGTTTGACTGGGATATTCTTCCTTCTATACAACTAAACTTACAAGGTAAGTATAGAGAATTTATTATTGGGTCACAAGCACGATATATACTTAAAGACAGACTTGGTGAGTATCGTGCACTTTATGTAGGTGGATATTTGAGAAGTAGAGATGCTGGTTACATTATGGCAGGTATGGAATATCAAAACTGGTGGGCTGGTGTGTCATACGATATCAACTTTTCATCTTTGAGCGTTGCGAGTCGCGCACGGGGAGGTTTTGAATTCTCTGTGAGATATATTTTAAGAACATTTAAACCTAGAAATGTAACACATCGAGTATGTCCAGACTATATTTAATTGTAATTTACATTTTTATTGGATGCTCAGTTTATGGTCAGAATGATCTCAAACGTTACCTCGAGTTCGCCAAAGAAAAATATGAAAAAGGAGATTTCATATACGCCATTGATTATTACGAAAAGGCTTTACAAATCGATTCTACTACAATCGATATTCTATGGGATTATGCTCAAGCGTTGCGAGCTTACAAGGATTACTCCAAAGCAGAGTACTATTATGGAAAAGTTTTTGAAAGGGAAGGTGGGGAGCTTTATCCTGAGAGTTTACTTTATTATGGCTTAATGCTCAAGCATAATCAAAAGTACGATGAGGCTGTTGAAATATTTAAAAAAGGTAAAAAATTATATAGAAGTGATCGAAGAGGATACCTTTATCGAAAAGCAAGAAATGAGATCTCTTCTTGCATTTGGGCAAGGTCGAATATTGGCGATTCAACTAATTTGATTTTTGAGCAACTTCCGGAAACTGTCAATACCTCTGATGCCGAATTTGGTCACCGAGTTTTTGACAACAAATTACTTTACTCTTCACTTCGAGCTGATTCTATAGGAAATAAAGAAGAAGTTTATGACCCGAGTTATAGCACTCATTTATATACTTCAAAGATTGAAGACTCAACTTTTAAAGAAGGTGAAGTGGTAAAAGACTTGTTTTGGGAAAAGTATAATACAGGAAATGGAACATTCAGTTTGGATGGGAATCGATTTTATTTTAGCTTTTGTAAACCTGATGGTTATAACTACAATTGTAAAATTCTTGTCGCATACTTCGAAAACGAAAAGTTTGTTGATATTGATACTTTAGGACCGATAATTAACGAGCCTGGATATAATACAACAATGCCTTTTATCGGAGAATGGGATGGTGATGAGGTTTTATTCTACGCTTCGGATCGCTTTGATGGTAAAGGAGGGATGGATATTTGGTATAGTTTTATCAAAAATGGAAATCAATTTAAACGACCTCAGAATCCAAAACTTCTAAACTCTATGGATAATGAACTTTCTCCATTTTGGGACGGGGAAACCAAAACGCTCTACTTCAGTAGTTCCTGGAATGATGGTTTTGGAGGGTATGATGTATTTAAGTCTCAATACCAACAGCGCGGTTTTGAAGCTGCAGAGAATATGATGGAGCCAATAAATAGTTCTGCAAATGATCTGTACTATTTTCAAACCAACTCTGGAGATACAGCTTACTTTAGCTCGAACAGATTAGGAGTGAACTTCAGTAAAAACCCTACTTGTTGCAGTGATGTTTTTCTGGTGCGTGAAGAACTTGATCCTGAACCACCAACCATAGAGGAGACTTTAGAAGATCTGAATAAAAGACTGCCTGTAACGCTGTATTTTCACAATGATATACCAAATCCAAACTCATGGGATACAACAACTAACGTTAATTATATAGATGCCTACAACAATTACATTGAGATGTTGGATAAATATAAGCAAGAATATTCTGAAGGTTTAAAAGGAGACGATGTAGAAGATGCAAAGGATGACATAGAGGATTTCTTTGTCGAATATGTTGAGCAGGGCGTGAAAGATTTAGAATTGTTTCGAGATCTTTTGTTGGAAGCGCTTAGAAAAGGAAGGAAAATTCAAATAACTGTGAAAGGTTTTGCTAGTCCTTTGGCCAAAACAGATTACAATGTAAATCTTACAAAAAGAAGAATCTCATCATTAGTTAATTACTTATACGAATATAATGATGGAGTTTTTCAACCTTATTTGGATGATAAAGCTGAAAATGGCGGGAAAGTTACGTTTGCTCAAGTACCTTTTGGAGAATACGAAGCCGATCAAATTACAAGTGATAATCCAAACGATGTAAAGAATTCGGTTTATTCTAGAGCTGCTGCGATTGAACGTAAAATTGAGATTCAAAGTGTTGATGTTATTCGAGAAGAAGACACATTAACTACAATATTATCGGCAGTGAAACAAGTTGTAGACCTAGGTGAAGTTAAAGAAGGGGAGGTTCTTAATGCTCAGTTTACAATTAAGAATACTGGAGATCGCCCAATTTCTTTAGAGAATATTAGAATTCCTTGTGAGTGTATAAATGCTGAAACCAAAGTTACATCTTTAGAGCCAAATGAAGAAGGCATTGTAAATGTTACATTCGATACTGCTGGATATTCTGGACATGAAGTCAAATCAGTTTATGTTAAATATAGTGGTGCGGAAGACGAATTGAGATTAGTAGTTACCGCTGAGGTAAAGTAGAATTTTAACTTTTGAAGTTCATATTCTAATAGATACCTGAAATACTGCTAACTTTACGCCACAGATGATCAGTCAATATAAATATCTATGGAGCAAAAGTCTCTTTTTGTTAGTAGCACTTCTTGTACTCTTTTTATATGACTTAACCTTAGGCAGCGTAAACATTTCGTTTAACGACATTATAAATGGTGTTTTTAATTACGACCCTCAAGTTTCCGAAGAATTAACTGTTCGTGTTTTTCGTATTCCAAGAGTGGTAACTGCTGTTCTAGCTGGAATGGCACTATCTGTTTCCGGTCTTTTGATGCAAACTCTTTTTCAAAATCCACTTGCTGGACCCTATGTTTTAGGAATTAACTCTGGTGCGAGTTTAATGGTCGGGTTGAGCACAATGACAGGATTTCAATTCTTTTCAAATGATTTTGGACTGGTGGCTTCTGCTTTAGTGGGAGCTTTTGGAGCGGGACTATTTATATTGTTTTGCTCGATTTATGTTAAAAATAAAGTATCACTTTTACTGGTAGGAATCATGTTCGGAAGTTTCGCAGGTGCTCTTGTGAACGTGATACAATCCTATAGTAATCCAGACGATTTAAAAGTCTTTATGTTATGGAGCTTTGGATCACTCCAAAATGTTCAGCTGGACCAACTCGGGTTTTTAGCTCTGATAGTTTTAATAGGGATCGTTCTCACTTTGTTTTTAGTCAAACCGCTCAATTTACTCGTTCTTGGAGATAAAAGCGCTTCTTTTTTAGGCGTAAGTATTAAAACGACTCGTTTCTTTATTGTATTGGTTACTGCGATATTAGTTGGAACAATAACTGCTTTTTGCGGTCCAATAGCTTTTGTCGGATTAATCGTACCGAATATCATTAAGATGATTTACAAAACCTCTAATCACTTTCATTTACTGATCGGAACACTATTAATGGGAGCTTTAATGATTGTGATTTGCGATGTGATCATGCAATTACTGCAATCAACTTTACATTTACCTCTAAACGCTTTGACAGCATTGATGGGAGCACCAGTTGTTGTTTGGATAATTATAAAGCGATTTTGATGTTAGAATTAAAAGATCTACATATCGGTTATAAGAAGATCCTTTTTAAGGTGAGTGAATTACAACTAGGGTCAGGACAACTGGTTTCCTTGGTTGGTCCAAATGGTTCAGGTAAGACTACATTTTTAAATACAATCCTCGGTACTACAAAGCCACTCAATGGGGAGGTGTTAATTCAAGGAGAATCAATTAAAGAGATTTCGAAATCCAAGAAAGTAAAGAGTCTAAGTCATGTAGCTTCAAAGTTTGATGGAGTAAATCATTTAACGGTATATGAATTAATCGCAATGGGTCGCGCTCCGTATACCAACATGTTGAATAAACTTACCTCAGAAGATCACAAAATCGTTTCTGAAATTATTGAGAAATTAGATTTGAAAGATTTACAATACCAGTCAACAACTAATATTAGTGACGGTGAGCGACAAATCGCGATGATTGGAAAAGCTTTAGCTCAGGAGACTAAAATGATTATTCTTGATGAACCAACAGCATTCCTAGATTATTCGAATCGATTGAAAGTTATGAAGCTCTTAAAGAATATAGCTATTGAGGATGAAAAATTGATTATCATTTCTACGCACAATATCGAAATATGTCTGGACTTTAGTGATGTTATATTAGCGGTTGACAATAAAAACAATGATCTTCGAGTTTATAGGGACAAAGTCTCAAAAGAATCTCTTATTTCTGATGTGTTTAATATGTAGTAAATATATGAGTTAGATAATCACAATTGATTTAACGGCTCACTAACTTTTTGCTAAATTTGCACAAGATTTTAATTAGAAGGATATGAAATACAATCTCAGTGAAATAAACGCATTGATTAAGGACAGGAGAACAATTTATCCGGAATTTTTCAGTGATAGAAAAGTACATAAGGAACAAATTGAATTGCTTCTGAATAATGCAATTTGGGCGCCATCTCACGGATTAACTCAACCATGGAGGTTCAAAGTTTTTATGGAAGAAGGTAAAGATCGCTTAGGTTTGTTTATGCGAGAGATGTATTTGAAAACTGTTCCTGAAGAAAATCAGAAATCTATTAAGTTAAACCGTATGACCGATAGACCAGCAAGAGCTTCAGCTGTTATTGCAATTTGTATGGAAAGACAGAAAGAAGAGAAAATTCCAGAAATAGAAGAGATAGAAGCCGTAGCTTGTTCAGTTCAGAATATCCACCTCACTTGTACAGCCTATGGTTTAGGAGGATTTTGGTCTTCACCAAAGTTTATTTATACGAAAGAGATGAATGAATTTCTAGGCTTGGGTGAAAAGGATAAGTGTCTTGGGCTTTTCTATGTTGGATATCCAGGAAATGAATGGCCAAAAGGTCAGAGAAAACCAATCGAATACGTAACAGAATGGCTGGAGAAGTAGAGAACATTGTAGATTTAGGTTTGGTGAATTATGTTCGTCACCCATCAGACCCGAATTATGTGGTGTTTAGATTTGTTGATAAAAATCGAGCAGATCAGTTTGAAATCGAGCTGACAAATAAAAAAATCTGGTTTGAAAGAGGAGAAGAACAGTCAAAAGTGAAATTGTATCATCTTTTCGGAATCAATAAAAGGGATTTTAATACAGTTCAATCAATCAACTTTACGGTTGAAGGAAAGAATAGAACTTTTCTCATGGCGAATCGTTATTTTCGTTGGAGTGTTTTACTGTTTTCTATTGGAATGGTTTTGTTGGCATTTGTTGGTTATTGCACACGTCCTGAGAAAATAGGCGTTGATCAAGTTATCGATACTTCAGTGATAAAAGAGTGAGAAAAATAATTCGAAATATTGCTATTCTTTTGCTTTGCACAGTTTGTTTTGGACTCACTGCTGAAGCTCAATGGCCAAAAAAAACACAGAATTATTTTGGCTTTTTATTTAAACCTTTAATCCCTTTTGGTATTGTTGGTGACCGACCTTTTGAAATGACAGATATTGAAATCGGAAACTTTGAAACAACCATTTCTCCAAGCTTTGGATATACTTATGGAGGTGTAGTTAGAATTGGGCTAACAGAATTGTTGGCAATAGAATCAGGAATTAATTATACGAAAAGAAATTTTAGAGCAGATTATAGACTCCCTGATTCAAATATTGTAGCCAAAGATCAAGTTGGTTTTGTGAATTTTGAAATCCCGCTGAATTTTTTAGTTTATATTAAACTAAGCGAGAGATTTTACATGAATACGAGTCTCGGTGCTTCCGCTAACTACAACCCTTCCAATATTAGATCATTAACAAATCCGGAAGGGGCGCATTTGTTTATAATAGAAGGTAGGCGATTTAATTTCTTCACTTTCGATGTTAACGCAAACGTAGGTTTTGAATTCAGAACAGAAAAGAAAGGGTTTTTCTATTTAGGTATTTCAGGAAAACTTCCTCTTGTTCCCGCATTTCAAATTGCAACAGAGTATAGAAATGACTTGCATTCACAAGTTGCCTACAGTAGAGTGGAAGGTGCAACTTTTGCAATCGACTTAAAGTACTTTTTTCACAATACGAAGAACAAAGGGAAGCAATTCAAACCCGGACCTATTGAGCAATAGTTTAAGAATAAACGAGGCTTTTCGATATCATTAAACCGTCAGAATCTATTTTTTCAAACATTACTTTTTCGAATGCGTTTTCCGATTCCTTTTTATAAGGCTGTTTCATTTTGATGTAATTCTCAGTAAAACCATACATCCAACCATCGTTGTTCTCACTTTCCCACAAAACAGTTCCTTCTTTACCGACTTGAGATTCGTAAAACGCACGCTTCTTTTTATCTGAAAGAATGTGTAACATTTTACTACGGTCTTTACGTACATGCATCGGAACAACTTCGTCCATTTTGTTGGCCGTTGTATTTGCGCGTTCTGAATAAGTGAAGACATGTAAATAGGAAATATCGAGATCTTTTAAGAAATTGTAAGTCTTCATAAACTCTTCGTCTGACTCTCCAGGAAATCCAACAATAACATCTACTCCAATACATGCATCAGGATTGATGCGTTTGATTTGTTCTACGCGATCGACATATAAATCACTTAAATATTTGCGACGCATTTTTTTCAATAATTGATCTGAACCCGATTGAAGCGGGATATGGAAATGAGGAACAAATCTTTTTGCATCTTTCATGCAGAAATCAATGATCTCATTACTCAATAAATTAGGTTCAATCGAAGAAATTCTGTAGCGATCAATTCCTTCTACTTTGTCGAGTTCTTGAATCAACCCAAAAAAGTTTTCTTCACCACCTTGACCAAAGTCACCGATATTTACACCTGTAAGAACAACTTCTTTAATTTCCGTTTCAGCAATTTTTTCCGCTTCAGTCACTGTTTCGGCAATTGTAGCATTTCTACTTTTACCTCTAGCTAATGGAATCGTACAAAACGTACAGAAATAATCACAGCCGTCTTGAATCTTCAAAAAAGAACGCGTACGATCTCCGTATGAAAAAGAAGGGATAAATTCTTTCACCTCCTTAATTTTTCCGTAAGCAACAGCCTTTTCTTCGTATGAATCTAGATTCTCAATATGTTTTATGATATCAAACTTCTCATTTGCTCCCAATACAATATTTACACCTTGAATCTCTGCAATTTCTTCTGGTTTAAGCTGAGCATAGCATCCAATAATCGCAATAAAGCTTTCAGGATTAACTTTTCTCGCTTTTTTAACCAATTGTCGACATTTTTTATCGGCATTTTCCGTCACCGAACACGTATTTATAACGTAGATGTCTGGAAAATCATTAAAATCCACTTTAGCATAACCCGCTTCCTCAAAGTCACGAGCAATAGTACTCGTCTCGGAGAAATTCAGCTTACAGCCCAATGTATAGAATGCTACTTTTTTATACTGATTCATGTTGTGGGTGCAAAATTAAGGAAAACTAAATAAAGCCCATCATGAAGTGTCAATTTATAAATATTGGAATGAGCAACTATTAGAAATAAAGTTCGTTTATAGTAGACAACTAAATTGACAAATTATGAAAAACCTGATTTTTTATCCCACTTTAATACTATTAGTATCGATTTTCACATTGTCATTGAACTCTTGCAGGAAAAAGGCAGATACAATTGCTAAGATCACAGTAAGAGACGCTCAAAACTCGTTGGTTCCAAACGCAACTGTAGTTTTATATGGTACACCTACAGAGTCTGGTAATGTAAGCGTTCGAAGAGATACAGTTTCAACAAATGCGCAAGGTGTAGCCAATTTTGATTATAACGAAGTTTATCAGTTAGGTCAAGCTGGAGTAGCTGTACTGGATATTATTGCCTATAAAGACAATTTTTATGGTGAAGGTATTATCAAGATTGAAGAAGAAACTGAAAACTCTACTACTGTTTTTATTCAGCCTTAGTCAATTTTCACTTTTGTCGTTTAGAAATTATCTTTGACAAGGGTACTCTCAATGTTTGTTGAAATACCAGATAAACTGTACTGAACAAAAGGGTTATGTCGTTTTATAATTAGATGTTTAGTTATATAACTATAAATATAGTTGTATAATTAAAAAAATAGTTATAGATTTGTTTCAAACATTAAAAGTCATGGAGCAAATTGATTTAACTAAAGCAGAAGAACAAGTCATGCACATCCTTTGGAAACTGGAACGCGCATTTGTAAAAGATGTTATCAAGGAATTTAAAGATTCAAAGCCAGCTTATAGTACCGTTTCAACGATCATTCGAATTTTAGTTGATAAAAAAGTAGTTGGATACAAAGCTTATGGTAAAACGCATGAATACTTTCCATTAATAAGCAAGGAGGTTTACTCTAAGCAAAAAATGGGCGAGGTCATGCACAAGCTCTTCGATGATTCTCCAAAAAAGATGCTTTCCTTTCTGGTCAAGAAAGAAAAACTAAGCATTGAAGACTTAGATGAAATTATGAAAACCTTAAAAAAATAAGTAATCATTGAATTTTTTCTATTCAATATTTATTTCCTGATAATAGCGATTGTTTATCGTGTTTTATTTGATAAACAAGGTAAGATTAACTGGAATCGATGGTTATTGTTAACAGCTCCTGTTTTTACATATATTTTTATTTTGATTAATAATAATTTATCTGCTCAAACTGGACTTTTTGTAGTAGAATTGGATCTGATCAATTTATCCGGTACGGAACAAGAGGGTGTAGAATCTACAGTAAGTTATACTTTTAGTGATTGGCTCTTTTTTGCTTACTTGGCAGGAGTCGTAATTTTTGGTATGCTCCACATCATAAACTTTATTAAACTCAATCGATTAATTAAAGAGGCTAACTTTCTGAAAAATTATAAAGGGGCACAGGTTTACGAGACTGACTTTAACGCTTCTTTTGTAAATACAATTTTTATTGACAGAAACCTTACTGATGAGGATGAAAAAATAATTTTATCTCACGAATTCGCTCACATCCGTCAAAAGCACAGTATCGATCGTGTCTTTGCATTAGTCGTTCAAACAATTTGCTGGTTTAATCCTGGTGTTTACCTCTGGAAAGCAGATATTGAAAAAAATCATGAATATTTAGCAGATCAAGAAGTTTTATCTAACACAAGTAGAGAAGATTATACACTTTTCTTGCTTGAACAGCGACTAAATTTAAAATCTAATCAGTTACACCTACCACTAAGTAATATGTCTAATTTAAAATCAAGAGTGATGAGAATGAATCGAAAAACACGCTCAGTATTGAGCTATTTAATTCTCCCGGTTTTAGCCGTGGGAATGATGAGTAGTAAGTTTTTACCTGCTACACAAACAGAACAGTCAGTGCCCAGTTCAGAACAGCTGGTTCAAAAAGAAAGCGATCCTGTTGAATACCCAGATGAGATGGCTGAGTTTAAAGGTGGAGTAGAAGCTCTAAAAACCTTTATTGCAAATGAAGTGAAATATCCTAAAAAGTCTATGGAGAATGGGACGGAAGGCAAAGTATTTGTAGAAGCAGTAATTACAGAAGAAGGAAAGGTTACTAAAGTCAAAGTCTTAAGAGGAGTTGATGAGTACATAGACGCCGAAGCGATAAGAGTTTTTGAGTCAATGCCTGATTGGATTCCAGCAAAAAAGGAGGGTAAAGTTGTTGCTTCTGTAGTAAGAGTGCCTATTAACTTTACTCTTGGTGAAAAAGAGAAAAAGAAAGTAAATGATAATCCAACCAAATAAGATTGATTGAAGTAAAATAAGAAGATATTTTTGAATGATCATTTTATAGGAGGCTGTCTTGAAATTGAGATAGCCTCTTTTTTTTTATTAAAATTTTGGTGTGATATTTTTGGGTCTAGTTTCAGACTAGAGTATTTTTTATGGAATAATTTTAAGTTTTGCATCTCCATGAAAAAGAAAAGTCATGGAAAAGTTAATTTTAGTTCTAGTTATTGCATTGAGTTCGTTTTTATCTCTAGCACAATCTTCGGGAAGCTTATTGTTAAAATGTAAAGAAAAAAGCAGTCTTGCCCCAATCCAAGGTTTGACTGTTGAAGTTTTTCAAGATTCACTGTGTTGGGAAGGTTTGACTGAGTCAGATGGAAGTATTCGTTTTAGTGAGTTGAAATCTGGACCAGCTAAGGTTTACTATATGTTTGAAGAGCATTTAGAGGAACAAGAAGTTTTTATTCAAAACAAACAGCTCTTTCAGTATACAGTGCTTCTGGATTCGACAAAGCTGCATTTACAGTCAGTTCGCGCAAGGGCGTATGAAAAATCCATTAATGGTAGAACTGGAGAAAACCTATCAATGAACACATTTCATCAACCGATTCAAACTTTTTCAGGAGTAAACGCTTCGGTACAGTCAATTGAAGAAGTGATGATAGTAGCTTACAAAACACCGCTTATTAATATGGACGGCGGAGCTCAAGGCTGCACTAGGATAACGAGAAAAGATATCATGCAAATGCCAGTAAGAACGGCTCGAAGTGTTGCAACAACTGTAAGTGGAGTAAATTCAAATGAGTCCAATGATGCACTAAATATCCGAGGAGCTCGAGAAAATTCTAATTATTACTATATAGACGGTGTCAAAGTGATTGGCTCTTCCAACTTACCAAAGTCGTATATGGGAAAGATTACCGTTTACAATGGATCGATACCTGCAAATTACGGCGATGTTACTGGTGGTGTAATAAGTATAGAATCAAAACCTATACCAATGGGCAGAGTTCCTAAACGGACAACTCAAACTACTCCTCCAAAATCAAATAACACAGTAAACTCGAATTTTAATGAAGTTGAGTCAATCAATTACGATAACTTTCTACCTATATATGAAAACGATTTTTTATCCCCGTTGATACATCCACATGCTACATTCGGTTTAGATGTTGATCAAGCAGCTTGGCAATATTTGAAATACAGCGTAGAAGCAGGTACACATATTCAACGAGATGCAGTGAAGTTGGAAGAAATGATAAATGCATTTCAACATAAGGAGGTGATTGTGCCTGAAGATGAGTTGTTCAATGTAGAAATCACGCGCTCTGATTGTAGCTGGAATAACAATAACGAACTAGTATCAGTTCACCTTAAAGCAAAAGACCTCCCAAAAAGTAATAGTAGAAAACCACATAACTTTGTGTTTCTGATTGATGTTTCTGGATCGATGAACTCTAGCAATCGATTACCTTTAATAGTAGAAGGTCTGAGAAATTTTGTGAAAAGTCTACAACCAGAAGATCGAATTTCTATTGTTACTTATGCGGGATATAGTGGAGTAGTACTACCGACCACGAAATGTACAGATAAAGAAAAAATACTAAAGGCTTTGTCAGGGTTAGAGTCTGGAGGAAGTACAAATGGTATTGGCGGAATTAAGGAAGCGTACCGTCAAGCTGAGGCTAATTTTGACACAACCTATAATAATCGAATTATTCTTGCGACGGATGGCGACTTTAATGTGGGGATAAATAGTCCTGGAGATTTGGAGAATTTCATAAGTACCAAAAGAGGAAAAGGAATTTATCTTACAGCTCTTGGCTTTGGTATGGGGAATTATAAGAACAGCACACTTGAAACCTTAGCGAAAAGAGGAGACGGGAATCATTTTTATATTCGATCGTTAAATGACTTTGATGAAGTGCTTAGTAATGTAGGTAATCTGATAAATATAGCAAGAGATGTAAAACTGAATGTAGAATTTAACCCTCGACTTGTTTCAAATTACCGATTGATTGGTTATGAAAATAGATTACTGAAACCAAAAGACTTTGATGATGATACAAAAGATGCAGGTGAAATAGGTTATGGACATTATGTTACAGCTGTATTTGAGGTCGAGAAAGGTAAAGCCGGTTCTCTAGAGAATCATTTCGTTAAAGAGAAAGCTAAATTTGGAAAATCCGAACTTGCGTTTGTGAAGTTACGCTATAAACCATTTGAGGATTCAGTAAGTGTTCAGAGAGAGTATAGTTTATTGGATGATCAACTAAAAGAAGAAAATACTTTGTTGAGCTTGGTCATTGCTTTAGGTTTAGAATTGAGAGATTCTGCTTTCAAGGGTGATTTAACAAGAGAGTCACTAATAAAACAAGCGAAAAGTTTCAATGCAACAACTAAAAAGGAGGTGGAGTTAAAGAGCTTAATATTGAAATTATTCGACGAGGAATAAAGTTCTGTCTGTTTCATTACGACTCCCTACGCGATTACAAGTATTAATACAGCCATATAT
>Ga0114916_1000552_pt1 | contig 24764 bp, 25 predicted proteins | sample MalvirAntarct_66_FD_83501 | JGI IMG/M metagenome (GOLD analysis project Ga0114916, IMG submission 83501) | Marine viral communities from the Global Malaspina Expedition - Malaspina viral metaG Antarct_66 | ecosystem: Environmental > Aquatic > Marine > Oceanic | place: West Anvers Island... | reverse complement strand
TGGCCGCGCTCTGCGCCCTGCAGGTCGTCGCCAGCGCCATCGAAGCGGCCTGGCTGGTCCTGCCGGCGGGCGGCGAGGAAGCCGGTGCCGTCGGCATCGCGGCGTGGCTGCTGTCCGCCGGGGGGCTCGGATGCCTGTCGGGTGCAGCGATGGTCGTTGCCGGTCGTGCGCGCATCCGGCGCGCATCCGTACGCCGGCATGGGAGGCTGCGACATGAGCCGTGACGGCAACGCCGCCCGCACGGCGGTCGATGGTCCCGGCTTCCAGGAAACCGGGGTGCCGGCGAGGGGCATCGTCAAAGTCGGCGCTGGCCTGATCGGGCTCATTCTCGTCTCGATGGCGGTCGTCGCCGGTATTCTGGCCTTCATGCCGAACATCGGCGGCAGGCCGCCCGCGCAGGGCGTCGCGGCCGTTCCGCTGGCGCCGCCCACCCCACGCCTGGAGGTTGATCCGCGCGGCGACCGGGCCGCCATCGAGAGCGCAGGACGGAACAGAATCGAAAGCTACAGCTGGACGGACAAATCGCACAGGCATGCGCGCATACCCGTCGAGCGCGCGATGGACATCCTCGCCGCCCGTGGATGGCCGGACCCTCGGGAGCCCGCGCCATGAAACGGCTGGCGTCGCTGCTGACCCTCTTGTTGACCCTCGCCATGGCCACGCCGGCCTGGGCCGAGGCACCGTTCGATCCCTTTGCGCGCACCGGCATCGACCATAAGGCGGACGCGCGGGTACCGATGGATGCGCCGCTCCGTGACGCCGAGGGGCGCGAGACGACGCTGCGCGCGCTCGCGGCCGGCAAGCCGCTGCTCCTGGCGCCGGTCCTTCACGACTGCCCGAACATCTGCGGCGTGACGCTGTCGGGTCTGGCGCAGGCCGTCCGCGCGCAGGAGTACGAGGCGGGTCGCGACTTCGCAGTCGTCGCGTTCGGCATCGATCCGCGCGAAGGCGATGCGCAGGCGAGTGCCGCGCTGCACGCGTTGGGCGAGGCCTTTCCGGCGCTGACGGCGAGCGGCGGCATCCACGCCACGACGGGCGCGGCGGAGACGATCGCGGCGATCACCGACGCGATCGGCTACCGCTTCGCCTATGACGAACGGATCGGGCAGTACGCGCACGTCGCGGCGGTGGCCGTACTTACCGCCGACGGCCGGCTGGCGCGCTGGCTCTATGGCGTGACGCAGGATCCCACCGACCTGCATCTGGCGCTGACCGAGGCGGGGCGCGGCGAGATCGGCGGCTGGACCGACCAGCTGCTTCTGCTCTGCTACCACTACGACCCGGCGACGGGCACCTACGGTTCGACCGTCCGGACGCTGCTGCGCGTCGGCGGCTGCCTGACGGTGCTGGGCCTGGGGGGCTTCGTTGTACTCGCCGTCCGCCGCGACCGGCGATCGGCGTCGGAGCGCAGCGGGAGCGGTCCGGCATGAGCGGCTTCATCGATCTCTGGCCCGGCCGCGCATCGGTCCATGCGGCGCAGGTCGACACGCTGCTGACCGGCTTCACGGCACTGATCGTCGCGTTGTCGGTTCCGGTCTTCGCCCTGATCGTCGTCTTCGCCGTCCGCTACCGCCGCGGCAAGCCCGCCGACCGCAAGCACCCGATGAACCGCAACGTCTGGCTGGAAGTGTCGTGGGCGGTGGTGCCGTTCCTGCTGATCATCGGCTTCTTCGTGTGGTCGCTGATGCTGTTCGTCGACCTGCACCGCCCGCCGTCCGATGCGGTACAGATCGACGTCGTCGCCAAGCGCTGGATGTGGAAGTTCCAGCATCCGGGCGGGCAGCGCGAGATCGACGAACTGCACGTCCCCGTCGGCACCGCGGTGAAGCTGGTGATGACCTCGCAGGACGTGATCCACAGCCTGTTCATCCCGGCGCTGCGCGTGAAGCAGGACGTGCTGCCCGGCCGCTACACCACCCTCTGGTTCACCGCCGACCGGGCCGGCCGCTATGCGCTCGCCTGCGCCGAATTCTGCGGCACCGACCATTCGACGATGCGCGGCACCTTCGTCGCGCTGTCGAAGGCCGACTTCGCCCGCTGGCTGGCGGAGTCGGATACCGACATGACGCTGGCCGCGGCCGGAGCCGAAATCTTCCGCAGCCGCGGCTGCAGCGGCTGCCACGGACCGGCGGCGACGGTCCACGCACCGCCGCTGGAAGGCCTCTATGGCAAGCCGGTGCCCCTCCGGAGCGGCGAGGTCGTGACCGCCGACGACCAGTATATCCGGGACAGCATCCTGCTGCCGCAGAGCCAGATCGCGGCCGGTTATCCGCCGATCATGCCGACCTTTCGGAACATCCTCGACGAGGAGCAGGTCGCCCAGCTGCTCGCCTACATCAAGTCCCTCGCGACCCAGAGCCCGAAGGAGCCGCGATGACCGTGTCGAGCAGCGCTCCGGACGACCGGTCGATCGAAATGGGGGCCGGGATCAGCGACGACACCGTCGCGGAGACGGCGGAAGAGCGCATCAGCTATCTGCGCGCCGGGCACACGCTGCGCTCCTGGTTCTTCACGACGGACCACAAGCGGATCGCGCTGCTCTATCTGGTGTCGGTCACGTTCTTCTTCTTCATCGGCGGCGCGGCGGCCGCGCTGATGCGCGCCGACCTCCTGACGCCGGAAGGCGACCTGCTGTCGAACGAGGGATACAACCGCGCCTTCACGCTGCACGGCGTGATCATGGTCTGGTTCTTCCTCATTCCCTCGATTCCCAACGTCTTCGGCAACTTCCTGCTGCCGCTGATGATCGGCGCACGCGACCTGGCTTTCCCGCGCCTGAACCTGATCAGCTGGTACGTCTACATGGTGGGCGGGCTGTTCACGGTGTTCATCCTGATCACCGGCGGCGTCGACACCGGCTGGACCTTCTACACGCCGCTCTCCTCGATGTTCGCGAACGGCAACGTCGTGCTGGCGGCGACGGCGATCTTCATCGTCGGCTTCTCGTCGATCATGACGGGCCTGAACTTCATCGTGACGGTGCACACCCTGCGCGCGCCGGGCATGACCTGGGGACGGCTGCCGCTGTTCGTCTGGTCGCACTACGCGACCTCGATCATCCTCGTCCTGGCGACCCCCGTGCTGACGATCTCGCTGGTGCTGATCGCCGCGGAGCGTCTCTTCGGCATCGGCATCTTCGACCCGGCGCTCGGCGGCGACCCGCTGCTTTACCAGCACCTGTTCTGGTTCTACCGCCACCCGGCGGTCTACATCATGGCGCTGCCGGCGCTCGGGGTGACCAGCGAACTCGTGGCCGCCGCGGCCCGCAAGCCGGTGTTCGGCTACTGGTTCGTCGCCGGCTCCTCGATCGCCATCGCCCTCGTCGGCTTCCTGGTCTGGGGACATCACATGTTCGTCTCCGGCCAGTCGATGTATGCCAGCGCCGTCTTCTCGTTTCTCAGCCTCGTCGTCGCGGTGCCTTCGGGCATCAAGGTCTACAACTGGACGGCGACCCTCTACAAAGGCCACATCTCGCTCGACCCACCGTTCCTCTTCGCGATGGGGTTCATCGGACTGTTCGTCGTCGGCGGCCTGACCGGCCTCATCCTGGCGATGCTGGCCGTCGACGTGCACGTGCACGACACCTACTTCGTCGTCGCGCACTTCCACTACATCATGGTGGGCGGAACGGTGTCCGCCTTCTTCGGCGCCCTGCACTTCTGGTGGCCGAAGATCACGGGCCGGCGCTATTCCATCGTCTGGGGCAGCCTGTCCGCCGCCTTCATCTTCCTGGGCTTCAACCTGACCTTCTTCCCGCAGTTCCTCCTCGGCTATCTGGGCATGCCGCGGCGCTATCACGTGTACGACCCCGGCTTCCAGGTGCTGCACGTCCTGTCGTCGGCGGGGGCCACGATCCTGGGCGTCGCCTACGTCCTGCCTTTCGCGTACCTGTTCTATTCGCTGCGCAACGGCGAGCCGGCGGGGCCGAACCCTTGGGGCGCGACCGGACTGGAGTGGACCGTGCCCTCGCCGCCGCCCAAACACAATTTCGAGACGATCCCGGTGGTCACCCGGCCATCCTATGACTATGAGGTCGAGCAGGAGGGCGACGCTGGCTGACACGCTGCCCGTACGCGAACCGTTCAGCACCGCCCGCCAGCAGCGCGAGGCGGACATGCTCGGCATGTACCTGTTCCTCGCCAGCGAGGTGCTGCTGTTCGGGGGGCTCTTCGCCGGCGCGCTCACCTATCGCATCCTCTATCCGGAGGCGGTGGTCGCGGCATCCACGCGGCTGCACGTCTGGATCGGCGCCGCGAACACCGCACTGCTGCTGACGTCGAGCCTTCTCGTGGCGCTGGCGGTGCAGGCGGCGGATCGCGGCCTGCGGCGGCCGGCGGCGGCGCTGCTGTCGGGCGCCGCCGGGCTCGGGCTCGGCTTCCTGGCCCTCAAGGCGGTCGAGTACACGAAGGAGTATCACGAGGGACTGCTGCCGGGCGTGGGCGACCGGTTCGACTTCTCCAGCCCGATCGAGCAGCTCTTCATGAACCTCTATCTCGTCGCGACGGGACTGCATGCGGCGCACATGACGGTGGGGATCGCCATCCTCGCCGGCCTCGCCTGGCGGATCGGCAGACGCAGCCTGCCGCTGCCCGGGCAGGCGGTCACCGTCGCGGTCTGCGGCCTCTACTGGCACCTGGTCGATATCGTCTGGGTGTTCCTCTACCCCGTCCTTTACCTGGCGCGCTGAGCATGAAGGCCGATGCGACACGACTGATAGCCGTCTGGGCCGCCTTGATGGGGCTGCTCGCCCTGACCGTCGCCGGCAGCTTCTATCCCCTGGGCGCCGGCAACGCCCTGCTCGGCATCGGCGTCGCGCTGGCGAAGGCAGCGCTCATCCTGTGGTTCTTCATGCACCTCCGCCGCGAGACGCCGCTGGTTCGCATCGCGGCGGTGGGGACGGTCATATGGGTTTCGACGATGCTCATCCTGATTTCCGCGGACCTTCTGACGCGGTGATCGGCACCAGGCGCTCGCGGAGGCTGATACCAACGGCCGAATCATCTGACTCGCGACGATATTCCGATCGGTGTCGCGATCGGATTGAAGAGTGGCGGGGGAGGACTCGCCGTGGCTTAAGGCGTGCAGCTTCGGGACGATTACGATGCCCGGCGGGCTTCGGGGCGCTCGCCAGGCTGTGAAACGGCGCTGCGCGGTCACGCAGGAGCGCACGCTCCCGGCGCTGGAGGCGGCACACATCCGGCCGTACGGCGAGGGCGGCGCGCATGAAGCCCGTAACGGCCTCCTTCTGCGCTGCAACATCCACAGCCTCTTCGACGCCGGCTACGTGACGGTGACGCCGGATCTGCACTTTGAGGTCAGCCGGCGCATCCGCGACGAATTCGACAACGGCAGGCACTACTACGCGCTGCACGGCCAGCAGATCCGTCCGCCGGAGCAGGTTCACCAACACCCCGATTCGGGCGCGCTCGCCTGGCACAACGAGCAGTGCTTCAAGGGGTGAGGGACCAGAGGGGCAAGCGCGTCTACAGAATCAGTACATGGAGCGTGCTGAAGCCCACCCTCGGAAGCAGTGGTGCCGTGAAGGGCCCGCTTCCGATACCTCAGTACGGAAAGCGCGCAGAATTGCGAGGCGAATCAGAGGTTCGGTCGGAGCCCAGTCGCCCTCGGTTGCCGATCTGCTCTTCGGAAAGTACGGAGCTTCGGCGGTAATAGAATGACGTCGTATCAGTAGCTTACAAGTCCGTACTAAATGGCCGAAGTCATGAGGTTCGGAGAGAACCGCCGCGAGAGAGCGGAAAACGGCTGCCCGACAGGCCCCCGTAGTCATGAGCTTTCGGCCAAAACGGCGCAGTTCTGCGGGCTTTTCGGCCGCACATCCGGCGACGGAGAGAGCCGCGCGGGGGGCGCATTGGCGGAGGGAGAGCCGCCGGGAACGAATTCTCTCCGGCCCTGGGACAACGTATGCGGGCCGACAGATGCACGATGCGATGACAGGTATCTGATCGACCTGCCGGCGACAGATCCGGCGCTGGGTGCAAACCTCGCCCCCTCACTCGACCTCAACCTGACCTTCCCATGCTGGAGAAAAGGGTGAGCCTGCGCCTTTGAATGAAGGCTTTTCTCAGGTCGTCGTCGGAGAATTCATGATGGGCGTCCCGTGCGCGGGCCATAATAGGAGTGAGGTCGAGGTGTCCGGCAATGTCCTGTGGCTCAGGGGGGCTGATTTCCCCGCGAGCCAGCTGATCAAGATACTTCATTGCTGCTTGTACCGACATGGCGAAAGCTTCAATCCGGCGTCGCCAGAAGTCGTCCGAGCGTCCCGACCACGGTGCTTGTGGTGAAGACGCGGTGGCAATCGGGATAATCCGCCATCTCGACGCTATCGCCGGCCTCCGACGGCAATGGGACCTTCATGATGCCGCTGGCGGGCCATGACCCGTCCTCCTGCTGCAACCGAAGGAGCCGTTCGATAGCGGCGCGGAAGACGTCATCGGAAAGCAGATTGTCCGCTGAACCCTCGACCGTCCTGCGCAGCAGCCAGGCGAGCTTGAAGCTGTTGCTCTCCCCCGCCACTCGCGCACGAGCCCAGGAGGCTGCCCGGCGTATAGCCTGAACGCCGTCAGCTCTGTCGGAGCGCCGCAGCGCCTCGACCGCCAGACCAGTGACATACTCGCTTCCGTCGATCCAGAAGCCTTCCCATGAGCCGTCGTCACGCTGCGCGCGCAGGAGATCCTGAACAGCTGTCTCGAGACCGGCACGTGCCGCGGATGCGGCAATCTCGACCTGTTCGTCGTGCCATTTCCTGTGCGCTGACGTTTCGGGCAGGGCTTCGCCCAGTTTGAGCAGCATATCGGGATCATAGGTGCGAAAGCCACGGCTTCCCCGGTGGGCCGCGAGAAAGGCAAGCCCGCGGGATACGTGAGCGTTGTCCGTTTCGCCCAGATCTCGGGCCAGCGCCAGGACCCAAGCCGTACTGTCTGCATCCGGGGGCGTGGACTTCTGGTATCCCCATCCGGCGCCGGCAGAACGCCTGGCTCGAAGCGTGGCCCATGCCTCACGACCGGCTTCGGCCGCCTTGGCGGAGCCGCAATTGAGCACCTGCGTGCCCACATAACCCGTGATCCATTCGTCGCTGTGCAGGCACGCAAACTCGAAATCGCGCCACAGGCCGTTCTGGCACCGCGCGTCGAGAAGGAACTCGAGCCCGCGGTTCATTGCGTCACGCATGGAAAGGCCGTTCGCCGCGGCCGGGCTTCCCGAAGCGGGGGGGGCGGTAGCGCGTTCGACTCCGCGATGAGATGCAATGGGTCGAAAGCGTGGCTGGAACCCGACGTAACCCTTGGCGCCGATACGATCGTCGCCCGGATCGGTGATCTTGATGTGGCTTGGGATGACCTGCAGGACGAGTTGTCGATCATCACCGCCGGCAAGGTCCGAAAGGATCATCGTGTCCGGCCATGTATCCACCGACGAGAGCGGTGTCAGTTCTGCGTTCCACTGCTCCATAACGGACCAGGGCGCGCCATCCAAAGCGCGCTGCGTGGCGCTCTCGGCAAGACTCTTCCAGCCCAGTTCCCGCGCCGGCGGCGACGTAAACTGGTACTCGGCACCAGCGCGGGGCAGGATCCGATCCGTGACGTCGATGCACAGGGTCGAGCGATAAGCATCATCGAATATCCCGATCAGACGAGACGCCTCACCAGCGATCGAGAGCCGGGACAAGAGATCTGCACACGTAGGCGCGCGGAGCCGCTTGATGTTGATGCGCAGCGGCGTCTCTTCGCGGGTCAGCATCGCGCCGAGATGCGAAATCCATGCGTCACCGGAAAGGAGTCCCGCGACTTCTTGAACGGCTTCTGCCTTCTGGGCGAAATCGCGAAGCGGCATGGCCGCAAGAGCCTCGATCAGGTCTTCCGTCGACGGCGGCGCTTTGCGCGAAAATTCGAGGAAAACGGAAGGCTCCCAATCGCCGGGCGTGAACCCCTCTGCATCGATCTCGAGCCAGATGCTTTCGACAGTACGGTGCCAAGGACGCAGGGGGTTCAGCAGGTCGCGCACCAGCGTGGCGAGATATGTCCATGTTGCGCTGGTCGTCGTGGGGCGCTGTGCCAGGTAGGTATCGAGCGCCCTGATGCCGTCATCCGCCACGTCGAAACACTGGAGTACGTCAACGGATGAGAGAGGGGAGAGGAGATCGAACTCGAAGCCGCCTTTGGCGACCGGCGGCAACTCGCTGGCGATCCGGCGAGCATCGTCGATCACGGCGCGAGGAATGACGCCGTCCCAGACCGGGCGGATCACGTCGATGACCGTGGCGAGCGTCTGCTGCACGCTTGGCGTTCGACTACTGTGCCGGTGGCGGCGCGAGGCGATCGAAACACGCGGCGAATTTCATCGGCCCGGTCTCCCTCACCTCGAGCCCCTGCATCCGGTTCAGGATTTCGGGCACGGCCACCTTGAGCGTCAGGCGGACCAGTCGCACACCATCGCAGATGTGCGTGCCGCTGCCGAAAGACAGGTGCGGCGGGCCGACCCTGTCGCATGCCATTTCCTCGGGCTTCGGGAAAGCGGCCGGATCGGTATTGGCCCGCGCAACGCTGAAGAAGAGCAGTTCGGGTTCCGCCGTTTCCGCGGACCGGGTCATCAATCGGATGTTTCGCGCAGGCGGATAGAGACGCAGGATCTCTTCGACAATCGCCGGAAGCATGTGATCGATTGTTCTCGCCAGCAGGGTAAGCTCTTCCGACTTCGTAATACGGTCCAGGCAAAGCGCCATGGCCGTGCCCAGCGTGACCGAGCCCGCCAGGAAATTCGCCGCGCTCATCAGGCTGAAGTCGCGGTCGAGACCGTGTTCGTCTTCGATCTCGAGAAACCTCCGCATCAGTCCATCGGGCTCCAGCACGCCGCTCTCGACGCAGCCGTGCAACGCACGGTGGAGCGACTGCAAGGCGCGATAGGCGGGAAGCTTGTCTTCGGGCGCCAATTCCTGCGCAATCTGTACCACACCGATTTCCGCCGCCTGGTGGCACAGATCCGGCTGGAGGGTCACACCCAGGAGTTCGGCGGCCAGCAGGAAACTGAGGGGCCTCGCGAAGTCGCCGTTGAGGTCGAAACTCCTGGCGACCGGCAAGCCCGCCAGTCTCTCGCCGAGAAGACGGTGGATCATCGCGACGTTCCGTGCCTCGAACGTGCTTCCCTGCCTCTTTCGAATTGCGGCCTTGGCTATCGGGCCGACTTCGGGGTTCGACGTGTAGGCCTCCACCCATCTCGACTGCCAGTGCCGGCAGAACGCCTTCAGCAGCGCTGCGGGGCCGGCTGTCGGATCCGGCCCCTGCGATCGTTTAGCTGAAAGGAAGTAGCGGTTGGTCTGGAAGGCGTCGCGCGCCCCGGCGTAGCCGGCGATCTTGGTCTTGCGCTGGCTACCGGCGTCCCACCACAGGCAGCCGTCCAGTTGCGTCCCAAATCCTTTATTGGACATGCGCCCCATCCACTTCCCGGGCGAACCGGAGGATCTGTTCGACCGTTTCGGGCAGGACGGCCAGGTCCCGCGGCCGTATTACCCTGAACACCGGTGTGGCGCCGGCCAGCGCCGTCGCCGCGAGGAATTCCCCTTCGCGGATGGCTGGGGGGGCGGGAAATGCCGTCGAGCCAAGATTCCGAAGCACGGCCATTCTCGCGAGCGGATCGTGAAGGCGGATGATCCTCAAAGAAGGATCGTCGGAAAACGGCGACAGGTGAAAGATCGCGGCGATCGGGAGCGCTTCCGGCTCGCCCGCTGCGCTCGCCGGGCCCGTGTCCATGACATGCTTCGAGAAACTGCACTTTCGCAGTCGCACGCCGTCTCCGAGGATCGCCTGGGCCGTGTCTTCGCTCGTCCGCAACATACCGCTGCCGCGGTAGACGGAACGCAGGTCGGGGGTGATCACCGCGACATCATCCGACCAGATGGCGTGTCCGCGCTTGTGGAAAGCTGCGCAAAGCGTGGACTTGCCCATGGTCTTGTCGCCGAGGATGACGACTGCGGAACCATCAAGGGCGATCACTGCGGCATGCAGGCCGAGGCGTCCGTCACGCCTCGCCCAGTATGGAAGAACCGGGCTTATGAGATGGTATGAGATGCGAAATCTGTCGAGGTCTTCGCCGCAGGACATGGTGATCGAACGCTCGACGAGGTCGCAGCGGACCCTGGTCATCGGCAGGTCGTCGAACGCAGTGTACCAGTCCCAGACGCGCGCGCCCGTGTTCGCGAGAACCAGAGCGTTGGCCGGTAGCGCCTCCGTGACGTCGCATTCTGGGTGGAATGTCGCGCCGGGATCGACCGGCGGCCACGCGACATCCTCCCGAACGAAGCAAAAGGAAACCGGATCGCCGCGCGCCGACGCCGGTTCGGCAGCAGCCAGGCCCTCGAGGGCGACATCGGCGTGAATACGGTATCCCAGCGCGCAATAGGAGCGCTTGGTCTCAGATGAGCGATGGTGCGTTCGCATGCCTGCCGTCTCCGGCCGGGTAGGGTTACTCGGCAATCAGCAAGCCTTCGGAAACCAGTGAGGCGACGAGCACATCGAGGTCGGCCCGCAATCTTTCCTCGCTCACGGCGAACCGGCCCAGAAGGCTTTGGAGTACCGCATTCGCATTACCCTCATGAGCATCGAGCGCTTCCCAGAAAGCCTGCGAAACCGGATCGAGTTGATAGACCTCGTCTGAATCCATGTTCAGTACCAGTGCTGCACCCGGACCGACCGAGGCCACGACGTTCTTCGGTACCGTGAAATGGTCGTAATCGTACATGGGGGTCGGTTCTGCGGCAGCGTTGAAAAAATCGGGCTGTCAGGCGATGGTGTCGGCGTTTTCAGGCGAGGCGAGAGCGGTGCGGTTGGCGCGAACGATTCGGAGGCTGTGGACGCTCGATCGGGCGCAGCGGCGACTGCTGATCCAAATGTGCTACACGACTGCCATGATCGAGCTTCGCCTCAGAACGCTCGGTTACCGTCGGACGGCAGATTGGCTGGATCGTCGTGATGACGGCAGGCTCGCTCTCCCTCAGGCGACAATTATGCAAATGTGTCGCTTGGTTGCCGACAGGATTCTCGGCCGCGACGGAAAGTGCTTGCGGTTCGCGCTGCTGGCGAAATTCTATCTCCGCCGGAGCGGATACCCAGCGGAAGTGCAGATCGGCTATCGCGAGATGAATGGCCGAATTGAAGGTCACGCCTGGGTGGAAAGTGCGGGACGGGTCTTGTCCGACGATCCGCATGTTCGAGAGCACTATCCGGCTAAGTTCCACTCGGTGCCGCCGACATATTTCAGCCGCGAAACCCGAAAGCCGCTCTGGCCGTAGGCCATGTCGGCCCGCCGCATCGTCCTTCACCTTCCATCGATGATAGAATCGCCGGGCAATCGCCGATCGCCTGCCGGGGGGCAGGCGATATCTACGAAAGCATCGGGCTCCAGTGCCTCATATCAGGAGGCGTAGAAACCTCCATCGGGGCCGGTCGCGGCGGCAGCTTCCACGATGGTACCGATCCGACCGAGTTTCTGGATACGCGGAGAAGTATAGGCCTCCCGCTCATCGCTACTGTCGGCGACGAGAACTTCGGTTGAATTGTCCATGTCCGAACGCCTTCAGAAGTGACACAGGGGGCCCCCTCCCAGGGGGCGACACATGCCTCAACGCTATGCGCAACATCCTCAAATCGCAAGGCGTGTTTGAGGATCGAGATGGTTTACATCCAGAACGCGAGGGCAGCGGTAAGAGCGACGGCGGACAGACGGTTGGTCGCGCGTTTGTCGTCGTGTGTCGCCACCCGCCCGAAATCTTTGCGCCGAAACGGCGCAGTTCTGCGGGCTTTTCGGCCCCGCGATCGGCGACGGAGAGAGTCGCGCCGGGGCGCATTGGCGGAGGGAGAGGGATTCGAACCCTCGATACGGTTCCCCGTATACACACTTTCCAGGCGTGCGCCTTCAACCACTCGGCCACCCCTCCGGAGCGGCGCAAGATAGGGGGGGAGCGCGTGATCCGCAACAGATCAGGACGTCTTCGTGACACGCCGTTGCATCGGCCGTTGCCGGTGGCGCGTCCCGACCCGGGCATCTAGACTCCGCACGATCGCAAGCGAGGGAGCACGGGTCGGATGAAGGGTGGCGAGGCGCTGGTCGAGACGTTGCTGGCCTGGGGCGTGGATACCGCCTTTTCGGTGCCGGGGGAGAGCTACCTGCCGGTGCTTGCCGCGCTGCAGCAGGCGCAGAACCGCATCCGGCTGATCACGCCGCGGCACGAGGGCGGCGTCACCTTCGCCGCCGCCGCCTACGGGCGCATCGCGCGCCGGCCGGCGGTCTGCTTCGTCAGCCGCGGCCCCGGCGCCACCAACGCCTCGATCGGCGTGCATACGGCGATGCAGGATTCGATCCCGCTGGTGCTCTTCATCGGCAACGTGCCGACCGGCTCGCTCGGCAAGGAGGCGTTCCAGGAGATCGACTATCACCGCATGTACGGCGCCATCGCCAAGGGCGTGCTGGAGCCGCAGCATGCGCGCCAGGTGCCCGAGGTGACGGCACGCGCTCTGGCGCTGGCCTCGACGGGTCGGCCGGGGCCGGTGATCGTCATCATTCCGAAGGACATCAGCGACGGCGACACGGGCGATGCGCCCATCCCGCAGCCGGGCCCGAAGCCCTCGGCCGGCTGCGACGCGGCGGTGGCGGCGGAGATCGCCGGCCTGCTGGCCGCGGCGAAGCGGCCGATCCTGCTGGCGGGCGAACTGGTCAGTGCCGAGTCGGCATCCGGCGAGCTGGTGGCACTCGCCGAGGCCTGCGGCGCGCCGGTGATCGCGACTTACCGCCAGGAAGACGCCTACCCCAACGACCACGCCGCCTATGCCGGCCACATCGAGATCGACCGGGTGCCGTTCCAGACAGAGGCCTTCGCCGCCTGCGACCTGATCGTCGCTGTCGGCTGCCGGCTCGACGGCATCACGACGCGCGACTTCAGCCTGATCCGGCCGGACCAGAAGCTGGTGCACATCTTCCCGGACTGGGACGTGCTCTCGCGCTGGCGCTCGACGGTCGCCGTCGCCGCGAACCTGAAGCCGACGCTGGCGGCGGTGACCGCGGCCGTCTCCGGTGCCGCGCCGGCCGACCGCGTGGCGTGGCGCGACGCGCTGCATGCGGCGCAGTCCGACTTCGTGAAGGCCGACGCCGTCTCGGTGCACGGCCCGGTCAACCTCGCCAAAGTCGTCGAGACGGTCGACGCGTTGGCACCGGACGACGCGGTCATCCTGTGCGACAGCGGCACCTTCGCCCGCTGGGTGCACCGCTTCTACCGGTTCACCCGCCCGCACACCCAGGCGGGGCCGATGTCGGGCGCCATGGGCTATGCGGTGCCCGGCGCCATCGGTACGACGCTCGCCAAGCCCGAGGCTCCGAGCATCGCCTTCGTCGGCGACGGCGGCTTCCTGATGACCGGACAGGAACTGACGACGGCGGTGCAGCACGGCCTGCCGGTCAAGGTCGTGCTCTGCGACAACAATGCCTGGGGGTCGATCCTGGTGTCGCAGCAGCGGGCCTACGGCGCGCCCGGCGAGTTCGGCACCCGGCTGCAGAGCCCGGACTTCGCCGCGGTGGCGCGCGGCTACGGCATGCCGGCGTGGCGGGTGGAGAAGACGGCCGACTTCGAGGCGGCGTTCCGCGAGGCGTTGGCGCATCCGGGGCCGGCGTTGATCCACCTGCTGCTCGATTCGCGCGACGTGTCGCCCTTCTCCGGCGAGGACGCCAAGGTCTGAGCCGCGCGTCGCGGCTTCACTCGGCCTTGCCGGCCTTCGCGTCGGGATTGGCGACCGCGGGCAGGGACAGCAGGTATTCGGCGATGGCGTCGCGATCGGCCGCGGTCAGGGAATCGGTGCCGTCTTCGATGACCGGATACATGCTGCCGCCGACGACGTCGCCGTCCGGCAGCATCCCGGCGTCGAGCAGGAAGGCGACGTCGCTCGCCGACCACGTGCCGATGCCGGTCTCGCGGTCGGGTGTGATGTTGGGCACCACCGCGCCTTCCGGCCCCTCGACGCTGCCGCCGAGCCAGCGCGACATGTCCAGTTCGCCCAGCATGCCGCGCGGCGTGTGGCATTCGCCGCAATGCGCGACCGCGGTCACCAGATAGGCGCCGCGGTTCCAACGTTCGGAACGGGTCGCGTCGGCCACGTAGGCGCCCGGTTCGAAGTTCAGCAGTTTCCAGCCCCACATCAGCCAGCGCTGGCTGAACGGAAAGGCGAGGTCGTGCGGCTTCGACGGGGTCGGATCCGGCGCCATCGCGAAGATGTGGCGCTTGATCGCCAGCATGTCCGCGTCGGTCATGTGGGTGTAGGACGTGTAGGGGAAGGCCGGATAGTAGTGGCTGCCGTCCGGTGCGACGCCCTCGCGCATCGCCCGGATGAAGTCGGCATCGCTCCAGGCGCCGATCCCGTGCGTGCGGTCCGCCGTGATGTTCGGCGTGCGGAACGTCCCGAACGGCGTCTCGAGGGCGACGCCGCCCGCCAGCGGCTTGCCGCCGCCCTTGGTATCGGTGTGGCAGTTGGCGCAGCCGGCGGCGTCGAACAGCACGGCGCCGCGGCCGGCGTCAGGCTCGGCTGCGGCCAGTGGCGTCGCGGCGGCGACCGCCGCCGCAGCGATCAGGAGGCGGATCGCCGTCGGTTGCACGCAGCCTCAGCTCTTCTTCTGCCGGAACGTGTTGTGGCAGCCGCCGCAGCTCTTGCCGACGGCGCCGAAGCCTGCCTTCGCCGCGTCCATGTCGGCCGAGGCCGCCAGCTTGGCGCTCGCCTCTTCCAGGGTCTTGGCCGCCGCCTCGAACTTCGCCCAGTCGCTCCAGATGACCGGCAGCGCCTCCGTGTCGATGCCCGCCGGGGCGTTTCCGACGTGGATCTCGTCCTTGAAGACCGCCGGGATCTTCGCCGCCGCCGTGCTGATCTCGCCGGCGCGGCGCTTCAGGTCGTCCAGCGTCTCGGCGCTCTCGCCCTTCACGACGGCGGAGATCGCCTTCAGGTTGCCGCCCATCCCCTTCATCAGGCTCTCGCGGTCCTTGGCCACCTGTGCGGCGTCCTGCGCCGCTGCCGCGAAGGTCAGGGACATGAGAGCGGCTGCGGCCACCCCCGCGAACATCGTTTTGACGCCTGCCATTTGCCTGCCTCCGATAAGGTGGGTAGTACGGCCCCGTGATCGATCGAAGGATACTATTCTGGTATGGCGGCGGAACGCGCGGATCATTTTTCTGTGAGGCTGATCCGGACAGCCTTGACCGGTGCGTTGCTCGCGCTCGCGGCGCCGTTTCCCGCACGCGCCGCGGATGCCGCGGCGGCCGGCGGAGACTGGTACGCCACCGTCGTCGTCGTCGGCGGGGCCGCCGAGGTCACGCGACTCGATATCGACGGCATGGCGGCCCCCTACGTCGAAAGCGGCTGGCAGGCGGTCGGCGGGGGCGGGGTGCGTGTCGGCCGCATCTGGCGGGATCTGCCGCTCCGCACCGAACTCGAGGTCGTTCACCGTTACCGCTTCGACCTCGACGTCCGCAGCCCTTCGCCCGCGGGGCTGCTGGATTTCGAGACCAACATCGGCACCACCAGCGCCATGCTGAACCTCTGGGTCGAGCATCGCGGCGATGGGCCGGTGACGCCGTTCATCGGGGCTACCGCCGGTTGGGCCCGGCACCATGTCGAGACGATCCGCACCGTGCTCGCGACCGGTGACAGGTCCGACGAACACGAGGCGACCGACGTCTTCGCCTGGGGCCTGGGAGCCGGCGCCAGCTGGGACTTTGCCGACCGGTGGACCGCAGAAGCAGTCTGGCGCTACATGAATCTCGGCCAGGTCTCTACCGGAACCCTGGAGACCGGCGAGTCCTACGAGGCGGGCGCCTATTCCTCACACGACCTCGTGCTCGGGCTTCGCTACCGCTTCCGGTGACGCGCCGCGAATGCCGAGGCGGTGGCAGACCGCCTTGGTCAGTTCGGCACGGTTGAGCGTGTAGAAGTGGAACTCGTCGAAGCCCTGGTCGCGGATGCGCAGGCAGTGTTCCGCGGCGATCGTCGCGGCGATCATGCGGCGCGTGTCCGGATCCTCGTCGAGCCCGTCGAACAGGTCGACCAGATAGCGGGGGATGCGTGCGCCGCACATCCCGGCAAACCGGGTGACGGTGGCGAAATTGGTCACCGGCAGGATCCCCGGCACGATCGGCACGGTGATGCCGGCCGCGCGCGCCTTGTCGATGAAGCGGAAGAACGCGTCCGGATCGAAGAAGAACTGGGTGATCGCCCGCGTGGCGCCGGCGTCGATCTTGCGCTTCAGATAGTCCAGGTCGGAGCCCGGATCGGTGGCCTCGGGGTGCTTCTCGGGATAGGCGGCGACGCTGATCTCGAAGTCGCCGACGCGGCGCAGGCCTTCGACCAGATCGGTCGCATAGGCGTAGCCGCCGGGGTGCGGCGCATAGCCGTCGGCGTCGGGCGGCGCGTCGCCGCGCAATGCCACGATGTGTCGGATCCCCGCGTTCCAGTAGTCGCGTGCGACCTCGTCGATCTCCGCACGGGTCGCACCGACGCAGGTGAGATGTGCCGCCGGTTCCAGCGCCGTCTCCTCCCGGATGCGCCGGACCGTCGCATGTGTGCGTTCGCGCGTCGTGCCGCCCGCTCCGTATGTGACGGAGACGAAGCGCGGGCCGAGCGGCTCCAGCTTCTTGACGGTCTCCCAGAGTGTCGCTTCCATCGCCTCGTTCTTCGGCGGGAAGAACTCGAACGAGACGCGGGGGGCGGCGGGGGACGAGATGGACAAGACGTTCTCCTTCAGGCGGCTGCGACCGGCAGGTCGCGGCTTTCGGTCGATGCGTTTCGGGCGATCTCCGCCGCGGCCGGCCGATCGGCGCTCCAGATCGTGACGGTCAGCGGATCGCCCGGCAGGTGGACGGGTGCGGCGGCGCGCAGCCCGCAGGCGGAGGCCCACGCCGCGACCTCGTCGTCGCCGAACCCGAGGCGGCGGTGGGCATGGTCGCTGCGCAGATATTCCAGGTCGTGGCGCGCGAAGTCGACGACCAGCAGCCGGCCCTCCGGCCGCAGGACGCGCGCCGCCTCGGCGATGGCGAGGGCGGGGGCCTGCGCGAAATGCAGGACCTGGTGGATCGTGACCACGTCGAAGCTGCCGCCGGGGACGGGCAGGCGGTACATGTCGGCCTGGCGCACCGAGCAGTTGGTCAGCGGGCCGCGGCCGACCCTGTCGCGTGCGAGCGTCAGCATCTCGCGCGAGAGATCGACGCCGACGGCCTGGTCGACGTGCGGTGCGACCAGTTCGAGGACGCGCCCCGTCCCGGTTCCCACGTCCAGCAGGGATCGGATCCGGCCCTCGGGCAGCAGCGCCACGAGCCGCCGTTCGACCTCGGCTTCGTCGACGTGCAGGGCGCGGATCACGTCCCACTCCCGGGCGTTGCGCCCGAAATAGGCCGCCGCCGCCTCGGAGCGCGCGTCGCGTATCCCGTCCAGCCGTTCCAGATCGAGGGCCCGGTCCGGAGCATCCGAGGGCACGAGTGCCACGAGCGCGCGCGCCAGTTCGGCGCCGGCGCCCGCCCGGGCGATGCGGTGGAAGATCCAGTTGCCCTCGCGGTAGCGTTCCACCAGGCCCGCGTCGCAGAGCAGTTTGAGATGGCGCGAGACCCGCGGTTGGCTCTGCGACAGGATATGCGTCAACTCCGTCACGCTGAGTTCGCCCAGCGCGCAGAGTGCGAGGATCCGCAGCCGTGTCGGTTCGGCGGCGGCCCTCAATCCGGTCAACAACTCATCCATTCGGGCGCCCTCTCCATGCGCCATCGAAACATAAGGATATCCTTATGTCGTTTCCAGCATGTGATGAGCCGACACGTCGACCGAATAGGAGGTGCGCCGGATGAAGCCCTTTGCGAAAACGTGTCAGGCTGGCGTTAACCGGGGCCGTGTGATAGGTCAACAACGTCGATAAAGCCGCGAAACGGGCGGTTTGCAGGAAGTCTGTCGCCCGGTTTGTCGGCCTCCGGCGGGGGCGGAGAAGGGCGGAGGCTGGTCGAATGGGCGGCGCCTTGCCTGCGCGAATAGAGGGGGCGGTTCGTTTGGTCGTAGCGTCAGACAGGAATGCGTCCGGCACCGCGGGTGACCGGCGTCGGGTATGGGCGGCTTCGCTGCGCGGGGTTGCGGTGGCGGCGGTGCTCGCGACGGGGCTGTCGGGCTGCGCGTCGGTGGACGGCAGCAACAGCTTCCGCAACACCGACGAGATCAGCGAGAACGATCCGCTCGAGGGCCTCAACCGTCAGATCTTCGCGGCCAACCTCGCCGTCGACACCTTCCTGCTGAAGCCGGCCGCCGTCGGCTATCGCGAGATCGTGCCCGACTTCGGCAAGGACATCATCCGCAACTTCCTGAACAATCTCCGGTCGCCGCTGATCCTGATCAACGATCTGGCGCAGGGCGAAGGCGAGCGTGCGCAGACCACGCTCAGCCGGATGATGGTCAACACCATCCTCGGCGTCGGCGGCATGTTCGACCCGGCGAGCAGCATGGGGCTCGCCTACCATTCCGAGGACGTCGGCCAGACGCTGGCGACCTATGGCGTCGACGACGGGCCTTACCTGGTGCTGCCGATCCTGGGCCCGTCGAACGCCCGGGATGCGGTCGGCACGGCGATCGGCTGGCTGATCGATCCTGTCCGTATCGCCGCCGAGGCGGCGGACGCCGACGAGGCGCTCTATGCGCGCGCCGCGGCCGAGGGCGTGGACCTGCGCTACCGCCTGATGCCGACCTTCGACGAACTGCGCCGCACGTCGCTCGACTTCTACGCGTTCACCCGCAGCGCCTATCGCCAGCGGCGGGTGCAGGATATCCGCAACCTTGGCGGCGGCGGTGTCGCGACGGCCGCGCAGCCGGAGACGGCGGTGGCGGCTGCGCCCGCGCCCTTGGACCCCGCACCCGTCGATGTGCCGGCAGAACTGCCGGCGGCGTCGGCCGAGGCCGTCCAACTGGCGGAAGTGCCGACGGTGTCCGCCGTCGATCCACTCTACATCGAGCCGCGCGCCGTCGCGGCTTCCGCAGAACGCTCCGGCGTACCCGGCTCCGACGCATCGGCCGGCGACGAGACGGTGCCGGCCGCCGCACGGCAGCCGGTCGATCCCGGATTTATCGAGCCGCGGCACATCGCCGCCGCGGCGGATCCGTCGGCGGCCGATGCGACGGCGCAGACCGCGCCTGCGCTTCCCAAGGTCGACCCGCTCTATATCGAGCCGCGCGGCGGTGCCTTCCCGGTCATCGGCACGCTGCCGGTCGCCGATGTGACCGGCCTCACCCCCGCGGCTACCGCGCCGGAGCAGACCATTCAGATCGCCGCGATCGAGCGGACGCCGCCGGCGGTCGAAGCGTCGGGTGCCAGCGGCCCGGCCGCCGCGGATCCTGTCTCGTCCGACGCCGGCCCTTCCGCGGAAGCGGCGCTCGGGGTGCGGGCCACTCTCGCGGACGCGGGCGATACGCCGCCGGTGTCGACCCGCGCGGCGGTGGCCGCGGTCGGTCTTGCGGAGGAAGCGTTGCGGATGCACGAGGCCGCACTAAAGTCTTACGAGGCCGCCATCCGGTCGGCGGACGCCGTAGCCCGTAACGAGCAAGTGCAGAAATGATCTCAGCCATCGGCCGTTCCTTTTTCCTCATCCTGGCGATGGTGGCCGCAATGGCTGCCGGGCGCGCCGAAGCACAGGGGACCGCGGCCGGCTTCATCAGCCAGTTGGCTGCCGACGCCGTTCCCGTCCTGACGAACCCGTCTCTTCCCGAGAAGGAGCGCGAGCAGAAGTTCCGCGAGCTGCTCGACAAGGGCTTCGACATGCGCGAGCTGTCGCAGCTGGTGCTCGGCCGCTATTGGCGGCAGGCGTCGCCCGCGGAACAGGAGGAGTTCAAGGGGCTTCTCGAAGCCTATCTCATCCGGATCTACGCCGACCGCTTTTCCGAGTTCCAGAACGTGGCACTGGAGGTCGGCAACACCCGCCAGGACCAGGGCACCGATTTCGTCAGTTCGACGATGCGCCAGACCAGCGGCCCGCCGGTGCAGCTCGAATGGCGCGTCGAGAAGCTCGGCGGCCGCTACGTCATCACCGACTTGGTGGTCGAGGGCGTCAGCATGGTGATCACCCAGCGCTCCGAGTTCGCCTCGGTCATCCGCCAGCGCGGCGGTCAGGTGAGCGGACTGCTGGATCTTCTGCGCCAGCGCACGCGCGGCTGATCCACCTCGTCGAGCCGGAACGAGAAAGGGGGAGCGCTTCGGTCGAAGCGCTCCCCCTTTTCGCGTGCGGCGCCGTCCGCCTAACTACCGGGCGATCGGCTTGTACTTGATCCGGTGCGGCTGGTCGGCCTCATGGCCGAGGCGGCGGCGCTTGTCGGCCTCGTAGTCGGCGTAGTTGCCCTCGAACCACTCCACATGGCTGTCGCCCTCGAAGGCGAGGATGTGGGTCGCGATCCGGTCCAGGAACCAGCGATCGTGGCTGATGACCACGGCGCACCCGGCGAAATCGAGCAGTGCCTCTTCGAGTGCGCGCAGCGTATCGACGTCCAGGTCGTTCGACGGCTCGTCGAGCAGCAGGACGTTGGCACCCGATTTCAGCATCTTGGCGAGGTGAACGCGATTGCGCTCGCCGCCCGACAGCTGGCCCACCTTCTTCTGCTGGTCGGGCCCCTTGAAGTTGAAGCTCGCCACGTAGGCGCGGCTCGGCACCTGGCGCTTGCCGAGTTCGATGATGTCGCTGCCGCCGGAAATCTCTTCCCAGACGGTGGCCTTCGCCGAAAGCGCGTCGCGGCTCTGGTCGACATAGCCCAGCTTGACCGTGTCGCCCTTGCGCAGGGCGCCGTCGTCCGGCGTCTCGCTGCCGGTGATCATCCGGAACAGGGTCGTCTTGCCGGCACCGTTCGGCCCGATCACCCCGACGATGCCGCCGGGCGGCAGGCTGAAGTTCAGGTCGTCGATCAGCAGCCGGTCGCCGAACGCCTTGCCGAGATGGTCGGCCTCGATGACGACGTCGCCCAGGCGCGGTCCCGGCGGAATGACGATCTGCGCCGTGTCGAGGGTCTGGCGCCCCGCCTCGGAGACCATCTGCTCATAGGCCTGCAGGCGGGCCTTGCTCTTCGCCTGCCGCGCCTTCGGGTTCTGCCGGACCCACTCCAGCTCCTGGTGGATCGACTTCTGCCGCGCGCTCTCCTGCTTCTCCTCCTGGGCGAGCCGCTTCTCCTTCTGCTCCAGCCAGGCCGTGTAGTTGCCCTCGAAGGGCAGGCCCTTGCCGCGGTCGACCTCGAGGATCCAGCCGGCGACGTTGTCGAGGAAGTAGCGGTCATGGGTGACCGCCACGACCGTGCCGGCATAGTCGTGCAGGAACCGTTCGAGCCAGGCGACCGATTCCGCGTCGAGATGGTTCGTCGGCTCGTCGAGCAGCAGCATGTCGGGCTTCGACAGCAGCAGGCGGCACAGCGCCACGCGGCGCTTCTCGCCGCCGGACAGCTTGTCGACCGCGGCGTCGCCCGGCGGACAGCGCAGGGCGTCCATCGCGATTTCGACCTGGCGCTCGACCTCCCAGCCGTCGGTCGCGTCCAGCTTCTCCTGAAGCTCGCCCTGCTCCGTGAGCAGGGCGTTCATCTCGTCGTCGTCGAGCGGCTCGGCGAATTTCGCGCTCAGTTCGTTGAAGCGGTCGAGCAGCGCCTTCGCCTCGGCGACGCCCTCCATGACGTTGTCCATCACGGTCTTGGCCGGGTCGAGGTGCGGCTCCTGTTCCAGGAACCCGACCTTCACGCCCTCGGCGGCCCAGGCTTCTCCGGTGTAGCTGTCGTCCTGGCCCGCCATGATCTTCAGCAGGGTGGACTTACCGGCGCCGTTGGGGCCGAGGACGCCGATCTTCGCGCCGGGCAGGAAGGACAGCCAGATGTTCTCCAGCACCTTCTTGCCGCCGGGAAAGGTCTTGCCCAGGTCCTTCATCACGTAGATGTACTGATAGGCTGCCATCGGGTCCCTCTCGCGCCACAGGGGCGCGTTTTACCGGAATCGCTCGGAGCGGGCAACGCGGGTGGGGGATTCGTTGAAATCAATGGTGCCGTCTTCCGGTGCGGCCGGCGAAACGCAATCCCGGTTTCGGAACCTCTCCGCCAATACCCGCGGCATCGCGCTGATGGTCGTCGCGATGCTGACCTTCGCGAGCATGGACGCGCTGTCGAAGCTCGCCATGGAGAAGCACGCCGTGGCGCAGGTGCTCTGCGTGCGATTCTGGATCTTTCTCGCGTTCGCGCTGGTGCTGACGCGGCGGCGCGGGGTGCGGGCCAGTCTCGTGTCACGGCGCCCCGTGCTCCAGATCGGGCGCTCCGCCCTGCTCATCGTCGAGATGGGCGCGTTCATGCTCGCTTTCAGGGCGATGCATCTGGCCGACGTGCACGCCATCGCGGCGGTGGCGCCGCTCATCGCGATGGTCATGGCGGCGCTGCTGCTCGGCGAGCGGATCGGGCCGCACCGCAAGGTGGCGGCGGCGATCGGCTTCGTCGGCGTGCTGGTGATCGTGCGGCCCGGTGTCGGCGTGTTCGACGGTGCGGCGATCTGGCCGCTGATCGGTGCCACGCTCTGGGGCCTCTATCAGGTCCTGGTGCGCAAGATGGCGGGGGTCGACCCTGTCGGAACCACCGTCCTCTACACCGCCCTCGTCGGCGTCGTCGCCTATAGCGCCTTCGCGCCGTTCGTCTGGACACCGCCGACGCCGCAGATGTGGCTGATGCTGGCCGGCGTCGGGCTGCTGGGCGCCTTCGGACATGCGACGCTGGTCCGCGCCCTCGACACGGCGCCGACGAGCGTGCTGCAGCCGTTCGGCTATGTCCTGCCGCTCTGGGCGACGGTGATGAGCTATCTGGTCTGGGACCATGTGCCGGACCGCTGGACCATCGGCGGCTGCCTGCTGGTCGTCGCCGGCGGTCTCTATGCGCTGTGGCGCGAGCAGCGAGCCGGGAAGGCGGCCGCGCCCGGCTGAACGGAGCGTCCTATCGCTCCCCGGGATGGGCGGCCGACATCGCCCGCCGGAAGGCCTCCAGCGTCTCCTCGCTGACGTGATGCTCGATCCCTTCGGCGTCGATGCGCGCCGTCTCGGCGCTGACACCGAGCGAGCGCAGGAACGCCTCGACCGTCTGGTGGCGCGCACGGCTCTCCTGCGCCACCGCGCGGCCGGCATCCGTCAGGAACACGCCGCGATACGGCTTGCGCGAGACGAGGCCGTCGCCGGCCAGCCGCGCCAGCATCTTCGCCACGGTCGGCTGCGCCACGCCCAGTCGCGCGGCGATGTCGACCTGCCGCGCCTCGTTACCGTCCTCGATGAGGTCGGCGATCAGTTCGAGATAGTCCTCGACCAGGGCGCTGCGCCGGGCCTCGCGGGTCTGGCGGAATCCCTCGGAATGGACCTCGGCGTCGGGCAGCGGTGCGTAGCGGGCGATCGGGCGCCTCTGGCGCGACACTTGCTCCTCCCTGTCGGTTCGGCCCGGATCCTCCGGTTCGACCGCTTATAGCAGACTGATCCGGCGGTGCCGGTGCTTCATGCGAACGCATCGCGACGACGGGTAGCCGAGCGCCGACCGGGAATAAGCCTTGCGCCACTAGTATAGCATAACGCATATTGTTGCGACCGAGCCGTCGCGGACACGATCGGTCCGCAGCGGCGGGATCGTCGACGGATCAGGTGGAGACGGACGGATGCGACTGGTGAAGGCGACGGGCCTGTCGGTGCTTGCCGCGGCTTCGCTGCTCTGGGCTGCGACGGCCACCGCCGCTGCCGAGAGGTTGAAGGTCGTCACGACCTTCACGGTCATCGCCGACATGGCCCAGAACGTCGCCGGTGACGCCGCCGATGTGGTGTCGATCACCAAGCCGGGGGCGGAGATCCACGGCTACGAGCCGACGCCCCAGGACATCGTCCGGGCCAGCGGCGCCGGCCTCATCCTGTGGAACGGCCTCAACCTGGAGCGGTGGTTCGAGCAGTTCGTCGCCAACCTGGGCGACGTTCCGTCGGCCACGGTCACCGAAGGCGTCGAGCAGATCGCCATCTCGGAAGGCGACTACAGCGGAAAGGCCAATCCGCACGCCTGGATGAGCCTCAGCAACGCGATGATCTATGTCGACAACATCCGGGACGCGCTGTCGCGGCACGATCCGGCGAATGCCGCGGCCTACGCGAAGAACGCGGAGGCCTACAAGCAGAGCATCCGCGAGACGATCGGCCCGCTGCGCGACAGGATCGCGCGCATTCCCGAGGACAGGCGCTGGCTGGTGACGTGCGAAGGCGCCTTCAGCTATCTGGCGCGCGACTTCGGCATGAAGGAACTCTACCTCTGGCCGATCAACGCGGACCAGATCGGCACGCCGCAGCAGGTGCGCAAGGTCATCGACGGCGTCAGGAAGCACGCCATCCCCGCCGTCTTCTGCGAGAGCACCGTCAACACTGCACCGGCACGGCAGGTGGCGCGCGAAACCGGTGCTGCCTATGGCGGCGTTCTCTATGTCGATTCCCTGTCGGCACCCGACGGGCCGGTCCCGACCTATCTCGACCTGCTGCGCGTGACCTCCCGGACGATCGCCGAGGGCCTGGGCGCGACTGGCCGAGGTGCCGCTGGATCGGGAGCGGGCAAGAACTGACGGGGCCTCGCCGACGTATCCGCAGGGTGCCGGCGCTGCCGGCGAAGGCGCCGGCGTGACGCAGAGCAGGTTGCAGTGGGAAGGACGACGCATGCCGGACGTGGCGATCGGAACGGCCGACCATGGTG
>Ga0114916_1000549_pt1 | contig 24807 bp, 24 predicted proteins | sample MalvirAntarct_66_FD_83501 | JGI IMG/M metagenome (GOLD analysis project Ga0114916, IMG submission 83501) | Marine viral communities from the Global Malaspina Expedition - Malaspina viral metaG Antarct_66 | ecosystem: Environmental > Aquatic > Marine > Oceanic | place: West Anvers Island... | reverse complement strand
GTATGTCATAATTATGAACTATAGACTGTAAAGTGGCGAAGGAGAGGTTAAAAGTTTCATAAAGCTGCGGTAGATTTTTTTAAGCAACACTAAAACTGTAATTTTGAAAAAACTACACATTATGAAATACGATCAAATAGACCGCAAACTTTTTATAAAAAACCGCAAGAACTTTATGGCTCAGATGAAGCCAAGCAGTTTGGCGGTTTTTAACTCTAACGATATTTATCCAATTAGTGCAGATAGTACGATGCCATTTCAGCAGCAACGTGACATCTTTTACTTGAGTGGCGTAGATCAGGAAGAAAGCATCTTGGTACTTTTCCCGGATTGTCCTAAAGAAAATCATCGCGAGATATTATTCTTGAAGGAAACCAATGATCATATTGCAGTTTGGGAAGGTGAAAAACTGACCAAAGAAGCAGCGTTTGAAACTTCTGGCGTAAAAACCGTGTATTGGTTAAAGGATATGGAGAAGGTGATGTTTGAATTGATGACCCAATGTGATACGGTCTATATCAACACCAATGAACATTACCGCGCCAATGTTGAGACGGAAACCCGCGAAGATCGCTATACCAAATGGTTAAAGGAGAAATATCCTGCGCATGCTGTAGCGAAAAGTAATCCAATTTTGCAGCGTTTACGTTCGGTTAAAGATCCAATTGAGATTGACTTGATGCAAAAAGCCTGTAACATTACTGAGAAAGGGTTTAGAAGACTTCTTGGTTTTGTGAAACCTGGAGTTTGGGAATATGAGATTGAAGCCGAATTGATGCACGAATTTTTGCGCAATCGCTCTAAAGGATTTGCGTATACTCCAATTATTGCGTCGGGTAACAATGCGAATGTGTTGCATTATGTAGTCAATAATCAACAATGTAAAGACGGCGATTTGATTTTGTTGGATGTTGGAGCGGAATACGCAAACTACTCAAGTGATATGACCCGTACCATTCCTGTAGGCGGTAGATTTTCAAAACGTCAAAAGGAAGTGTACAATGCGGTAAATCACGTTAAAAAAGAGGCTTCCAAATTATTGGTTCCAGGTACGGATTGGGCAGAATACCACAAAGAAGTTGGTGCCATGATGACTTCTCAATTGTTAAGTCTGAAATTATTGGACAAAGCTGATGTTCAAAATGAAGACAAAGATTGGCCAGCTTATAAAAAATACTTTATGCATGGTACCAGCCACAACATCGGATTGGACACACATGATTACGGTATTTTGACGGAGCCGATGCAAGAAAACATGGTATTTACGGTTGAGCCAGGTATCTACATTCCAGAGGAAAAATTCGGAGTGAGATTGGAGGATGATTTGGTCATTCAAAAATCAGGAGAACCGTTTAACTTGATGGGAAATATTCCTATTGAAGTGGAAGAGATTGAAGACATTATGAATTCATAAATAATAGTAGAGGCACTTTTTCAAGTGCCTCTACTATTTTTAATTGATTTCTGAGTTATGCCGGTACTAAATCAAAGACATAACGGTTAAGCTTTCTTAGGGTCTCCACCTTATCACTAGTGTTGATCAGCAGCGAAATGTTATTATTACTACCGCCATAAGAAATCATCCGGACATTAACATCTTGCAGAATCTGGAACAGTTTGGGCGTGTCTGGATGATACACTATTTGATTGCCCACTAAACAGACAATGGTTCTAAATTCATCAACTTCAACCATCGCAAATTTTTCTAATTCTTCAACAATGCCAGATAGATTTTTGGTGTCGTCTATGGTGAGTGAAACCGCGATTTCTGAAGTCGTAATCATATCGATAGACGTTTCGTATTTCTCAAAAATTTCAAATACTTTCTTTAGGAAACCGTGTGCCAAAAGCATTCTGGCAGATTTGATTTTAATGGCTGTAATCCCATCCTTGGCAGCTATGGCTTTGATACCTTCGCCATGAATAGCGTTGGTAATTAAGGTGCCGTGGGAAGTAGGAGATAATGTGTTTTTTAATCGCACAGGAATATCCAGTTCCCTAACTGGCATCACGGTTTGAGGGTGTAGAATTTTAGCGCCAAAATACGCCAACTCCGCAGCCTCATCAAACGATAAGTTGGAAATGGCATGGGTGTCTGGCACAAAACGCGGATCGTTATTATGGAAGCCGTCAATATCCGTCCAGATTTGTACTTCACTGGCGTTTAGGGCTGCGCCGATAATTGTTGCGGTATAATCACTCCCCCCACGTTGTAAATTGGCTACTTGGCCATCAGCATCCAAACATATAAAGCCTTGGGTGATGTATATGTCTGCGTCTGGTTGTTGGTCAATACTGCGGTTAAAATTTTGACGGATATAAAAATTATCCGGTTCATTAAATTTATCAATTCGCATAAATTCCAAAGCAGGCAGTAAGCACGCTTTAAGGCCTTCTTGTTTTAAAAAACGACTGAAGATAAAGGTAGAGAGCAATTCGCCTTGGGCAATGATTTTATTGCTTAACAAGGGGGAGTAGTTGGTGTTGACAGCATTCTTTAATGAAGCAAAAATAGTAGTCACATAGGTTTCCACCTCAAGTTTTATGGCCGCGTCAGTAATTAAATTTCGCACTGTTTGGGTGTAGGTGGCGTGCAAATCAGAAATGAGATCGAAGGCGTTGTCTAATTCCTTGAATTTGATACATTCTGAAATTGTTACCAAGGTATTGGTGGTCCCTGACATGGCAGAGAGCACCACAACTTTGCGTTGTCCATCATTAATGATATTTTTGACGTTGGTCATATTTTCAATCGAGCCAACAGAGGTGCCTCCAAATTTTAATACAAGCATAATGGTATAAATTTTAATCGAGCGAAAATAGAAGCTGTTCATTACATATCCATAGAAATTAAAATTTTTGACTAATTTTACACAAAATGTTATATAATTAACAAATGAGAACCATTACTGCGTGCGTTCAGGAGCTATTATTGGCCCAGCCATTTTTGGAAGAGGCCATTTCCCGCGGCATCATCAACTATTCGGCTTTGGCTGAAGAACTGGTACCATCAATTAGCACTCTGCTCAAAAAACCGGTGAAAGCGGGTGCGGTCATGATGGCTTTGCGTCGTTACCAACCGCCCTTGGATCTTGGGAGTTCGCTAAAACTGAAGCGTGTCCTACAAAATCTGGGTGATATCACCGTGCGCTCTAATCTTACCGATTTTACATTTCAGAATTCTAACACCCTAATCCATAGCCACTCAAAAATAATGCGCGAGATGGACGGCATGTCCAATGTGTTTTATGCGTTTACACGTGGTATATATGAAAGCAATATCATTATTTCCTCTTCCCAGCGATTGGATGTGCTAAAGAGTTTTCAATTTGAAGTGCTGCTTGGAGAAAAAGCAGAACTCTCAGCAATTACCATCAGTTTGCCATCAGACAATAGCAAAGTGACCGGGCTTTATTACCAGATATTTAAACGCTTGGCTTGGGAAGGGATTGCACTTTATGAAGTGGTTTCTACCACTAACGAATTTACCATTCTGGTTGAGGATGACGTGGTAGACCGCGCATTTTCAGTTATGAAGCGTTTGAAGGAATAAAATGGCGATACATATTTAGTATTATGAATATGAGTAGGGAAGGAATGATCCATCCCAAATTATAAGAGGCGAGAGGAATCGCATTAATAATGGATGTTAAACCTTCAGAAGGCCTCAGAATCTTTAAAAAATCTGGAATACTAAAAATAAAAGCAGTAATGACCACACCTCTAAACACTAAGGCCGAGGCCCATTTTTCTGGTATGACGTTCAATAAAATCAAAATAATGGTGATTGGATAAATAAACATCAGGGCAGGGATGGCCACATCTATAATGTATTTTACGTCAAATTGGCCCATCACAATGCCCATTAAACTCCCAATAATGGCCGTGATGGTATAAACGGTTTTGGAGTTATGAAACAAGCCCTTTAAATAATCTGCAGTACCGGTGACAATGCCTACGGCAGTCGTAAAACAGGCCAAGGCAATGAGAACACTCAACAAACTAGCTCCCGCTGTGCCTAAGGTCTTATGTCCTAAACCTAGCAATAACGCTGATCTCGACACATCATCTGGGAATTCTGAGTTGTGTAACGATCCAATCAATACAAGTCCTGTATAGATGATGAATAATCCGAAACCTGCTACTAATCCCGCTTTAAAAATTAGTTTTTGTTTGTCTGCAGCAGGACTGGAATTTTTTAAATTTATGGAGATGATCAGCACCGCACCAACAACCATTGCTGCAATGGCATCAAAGGTTTGGTAGCCTTCCAAAACACCCTCCACCAGTGGCGTATTAAATCGGGTGGGTTGCACTGTGCCTGGCGATGCGAAAATAGCAATCCCGATAATGGCCAATAAAATCATAATGATAATGGGCGTAAGGTACTTGCCTAATACATCCAACACCTTTGAGCGATTCATCACAAAAATAAACACCAGAATAAAATAAATGCTGCTCGTTAAAAGACTACTGCTATTAAAGAAGGGAGCAATTGCCATTTCGTGGGTTACCGAGGCAGTTCTAGGACCGGGAAGCAGCAAACAAATGCCGTACACAATAAAGCAATAGACAATACTGAAAATTGGCGACACTTTTTTACCAAAATCGTACATAGTGCCTTGCAGCCTCGCATGGGCCACGATGCCTAAAATAGGGATAATCACAGCGGTAATCACGAAACCTATGGTGACCAATAACCACGCTTCTCCGGCCTGAAAGCCTAAAAATGGTGGCAATATTAAGTTTCCAGCTCCAAAAAACATGGAGAACAATGCGAAACCAGTAATAAAGATGTCTTTGGTTTTATTCATAGTGCATAATCTTATTTTGATAGCCAACACCTTAAGGTCAACTAAAGACTAAAACATATATTTGCCGAATATAGATGAAATATGAGATTAGAGTACAAAGACATTCCAGTTTTTTATCAGGATCAAGGCCAAGGAGTACCAGTGGTATTGCTTCACGGGTTTCTGGAAACTTCAGTGATGTGGCAGGAGTTGATTCCCGCCCTTACTAAAAATTACCGCGTAATTACCATTGATTTGTTAGGACATGGCGCCACCGGGTGTCTGGGTTATCTCCATACCATGGAGCAGATGGCCGAGGCAGTTCAAGCGGTTTTATGCCATTTGAAAATTGAACAATCGGTGGTCATCGGACATTCCATGGGCGGCTATGTAGCTTTAGCGCTGATTGAAGCTTATCCACAAAGCGTGGCGAAATTATGTTTGATGAATTCGTCGCCCTTTGCAGATTCTCCAGAAAAGCAAAACAATAGAGATCGGGCAATTGAGGCAGTCAAATACAATCACAAAAATTTTATCAGAATGTCTATTGGAAATTTGTTCAGTCCCGATAATCGCGAACAGTTTGACGGAGAAATTGAGCGCATTAAGATGGTTGCCATGGGTTTACCTGTTCAGGGGATCGTCGCAGCTTTAGAAGGTATGAAGATTCGCAAGGATAGAAGTGCGTTGCTTAAAAAATTAACGGTTCCAAAATTGGCCATATTAGGGCGTAAAGATCCTGTTTTAGAATATGATTCAGTGCGTGAACAGTTAAAACGTCTAAATATTGAGATCATCGATTTTCCAGACGGACACATGTCTTACGTTGAAAACAAAGAAGAATTGACTTACAATATTTTATGTTTTGTCGAAAAATAATGTTTTTTGGCGTCTTTTTATCATAATTTTATCTAAGTTAGTATACTATAACCCAGACAACTATGAAAAAAACAAAGAATGCACGGGCCCCACTACAATTGTATTGTTACCTCTTTGGTCACCATTATAAGGTTTCAAAAAACGTCACTTCATACGTCAAGGAATATACCTGCGGATGTTGTAAAAAACAACTAACGACTAACAGTGATGGCGATTTAACCGAGTTGACTCCCAAGTTTAAGGAAATCAATTCCATATTAGAGGAGATGTACAGCCGTCTGTTGGAACGTTCAGGAGCGCATGTCTTTAATGCTTCGGTATATTAATCTCAACGGAAAAAAAACCGCAAATCACTTACTTGTAATTGCGGCTTCTGTCTTTCTGAAAACGTCCATTTTTATTAATTTTATTAAACTTTCATTTATTACAATCTTAACACATAATCTTTTCGAATTTCATTCGTTTTGGTTATCATGTAAAAGTTGTAAAAAAATTGAGTTTTGAAAAATTTATATTGCAGATTATTTAATCACGATTATATTATAAAAAACGAAATTACAAAGTTCGTTAAAGAATATACCTGTTCACAGTGTGGCAAACATTACACCACCAGTGATCAAGGAGAGCTGATTCCGTTAACCGATAAACGACGCGAGATCAACAAAACTTTAAAAGCGCTCTACAACAAGCGAAAGAAACTGAAACAGCCGGTTTATTGATCGTTCAGCGCGTTCCAGCCTTTGGCAATTATCGGGACCAATGTTTCGCCACGGGTCACTAAGTGCATCCCGCGTTCCTTTTCTGTGATATACCCAATAACGGTTAAATTTGGATTGCCTTTTATTTTAGGGAAATCCTCTTGAGATATGGTCATTAGCAATTCATAATCTTCACCGCCGTTAAGGGCAATGGTCGTGCTGTCCATATTAAACTCTTCGCAGGTAGAAATTACTTGTGGATCTAAAGGAATTTTATCTTCGTACAGTTCAGCCCCTACATTACTCTGTTTGCATAAATGGATGATTTCAGAAGAAAGCCCGTCGCTAATATCAATCATAGCGGTAGGTTTCACCTTTAATTCGTTTAGCAGTTTAACTATATCCTTACGCGCCTCCGGTTTTAATTGGCGTTCTACGATATAAGTGTACGGGTCTAGATCAGGTTGGTTGTTAGGGTTTACCTTAAAAACTTCCTTCTCCCGTTGCAACACTTGAAAACCCATATAAGCAGCGCCTAAATCGCCGGTAACCACCACTAAATCATTAGGTTTGGCGCCACTTCTATACACCACATCCTTCTTGTCGACCTCTCCAATAGCCGTTACTGAAATGATCAAGCCGGTAGTGGACGATGTGGTGTCTCCACCAACAATATCAACATCGTACAATGTGGCTGCCGCTTCAAAGCCGGCATACAGTTCTTCTATAGCTTCTAAAGGAAACCTGTTGGAGACGGCTATGGATACGGTCACCTGACTTGCAGTCGCATTCATCGCGTAGATGTCCGATAAATTTACCATAATCGCTTTATACCCTAAATGCTTAAGCGGCATATAACTTAAGTCAAAATGGACGTGTTCCACCAATAAATCGGTGCTGACGACTACTTGTTTTGATTTAAAATCTAACACCGCAGCATCATCGCCAATCCCTTTTACGGTCGATTTTTGAGTTATTTCAATATGTTTGGTCAAATGGTCAATCAGTCCAAATTCACCCAAGTCAGCCAAGGCCGTGCGTTGTTGGTTTTTATCTTCTATCATAACTGCAAATTTATCAATTAGCCCAGTAATACAAGCGTTTTTATCATAAAATTATTATAGCCAGCATCTGTATTATGCTATCCTACCATTTACTAATATAATGATTGGTTGTATGGTAAAACACTTCTTAAGTTGTATATTTGTGGTCTATTTAGAAATAATCTATATAACGAATGATAAAAGTATCTGAATCAGCTAAAAAGAAGGTCGTTGAACTAATGACTGAAGACGGCTATAACACGTCAACCGACTTTGTACGCGTTGCTGTAAAAAGTGGTGGTTGCTCGGGTTTATCATATGATTTGAAATTTGACAAATCACAAGATAATGAGGATAAAATCTTTGAAGATAATGGCGTTAGAATTATTGTCGACAAGAAGAGCTTTTTATACCTTATTGGTACAACCCTGGAGTATTCCGGTGGGTTGAACGGTGCGGGCTTTGTTTTTAACAATCCAAATGCCAATCGTACCTGCGGATGTGGGGAATCGTTTTCCCTATAAATCCCTCCAATCTTCCAGAACGGAAGGCGTTGAATAATTAATGAAAATGACATGACGAAATACACAGAAGACGATTTAAGAGAAGAATTAAAAACCAAAGAGTACGAATATGGTTTTTACACAGATATTGAGTCTGACACGTTTCCTATTGGCTTAAATGAAGATGTCGTTCGCGCGATCTCATTGAAGAAAGAAGAGCCAGAATGGATGACAGACTGGCGTTTGGAAGCGTTCCGTGCTTGGGAAGAAATGATTGAGCCAGAGTGGGCCAACGTTAATTACGTAAAACCAGATTTTCAATCTATTTCTTACTATTCTGCTCCCAATACAAAACCGAAATATGACAGTTTAGATGAGGTCGATCCTGAATTACTGGAAACCTTTAAAAAACTAGGAATTTCTCTTGATGAGCAAAAAGCTTTGGCAGGTGTAGCAATGGACGTGGTAATTGACTCCGTTTCCGTAGCGACCACCTTTAAGAAAACCCTTAATGAGAAAGGGATTATTTTCTGCTCCATGAGTGAGGCTATTAGAGAACATCCAGAATTGGTTAGAAAACATCTTGGTACTGTAGTGCCTCAAAAGGATAATTTTTACGCCGCTTTAAACTCGGCAGTATTTAGTGATGGTAGTTTCTGTTACATCCCAAAAGGCGTACGTTGCCCAATGGAATTGTCAACCTATTTCCGAATCAATCAAGCCAACACAGGTCAATTTGAACGGACACTGGTTGTTGCCGATGAAGGTAGTTATGTGAGCTATTTGGAAGGATGTACCGCGCCAAGTAGAGATGAAAATCAATTGCACGCTGCAGTGGTAGAATTGATTGCCATGGACGATGCTGAAATTAAATACTCAACCGTTCAGAACTGGTTCCCAGGAAACTCTGAAGGCAAGGGTGGGGTTTTTAACTTCGTTACCAAAAGAGGCTTGTGTGAAAAGAACGCGAAAATCTCTTGGACACAAGTTGAAACAGGTTCCGCCATTACTTGGAAATATCCAAGCTGTATCTTAAAAGGTGATAATTCAGTAGGCGAATTTTATTCTATAGCAGTGACTAATAATTACCAACAAGCGGATACCGGAACTAAAATGATCCATTTGGGTAAAAATACCAAATCGACCATCATTTCCAAAGGAATTTCCGCAGGTAAATCTCAAAACTCGTACAGAGGTTTGGTTCAAATTAGTGCTAGAGCTGAAAATGCACGTAATTTCTCGCAGTGTGATAGTTTACTGATGGGGAATGATTGTGGCGCGCATACTTTCCCTTATATAGAAGTGAAGAACAAATCATCCATCATTGAACACGAGGCAACTACCAGTAAAATTGGTGAAGACCAGATCTTTTACTGTAACCAACGTGGCATTGATACTGAAAAAGCCATTGCCTTAATTGTGAACGGTTTTAGTAAAGAGGTATTGAACAAACTTCCTATGGAATTTGCTGTGGAAGCACAGAAATTACTGGAGATCAGTTTAGAAGGTTCTGTAGGGTAAGCTAACCGTACAGGCTAAAGTAAATAATATACGAAAAGAAAATATAATAGTCAAGTTCTGAATTCAACCCTCGGAATTTGGTCCCAGATGATCGGGATAATCATTGAAAGTTAAATCATATGTTGAAAATTAACAATTTACACGCAAGTGTTGAAGATAAGGCCATCTTAAGAGGCATTAATTTAGAAGTTAAAGCAGGTGAGGTTCATGCCATCATGGGGCCAAACGGTTCTGGTAAAAGTACCTTGGCATCTGTGATCGCGGGTAAGGAAGAATATGAAATGACCGACGGAGCAATCCTGTTGGAAAATGAAAATATTAATGAGATGGCTCCAGAAGAGCGTGCTCACAAAGGTATTTTCTTGTCCTTCCAATATCCAATAGAGATTCCGGGCGTATCAGTAACCAATTTCATGAAAACGGCAATTAACGAAACCCGTAAAGCCAAAGGTCTTCCGGATATGCCGGCAAATGAGATGTTGAAGATGATACGTGAGAAATCTGAAATGCTAGAGATTGACCGTAAATTTTTATCAAGATCTTTAAACGAAGGGTTTTCAGGTGGTGAGAAAAAACGTAACGAGATTTTCCAAATGGCAATGTTGGAGCCAAAATTAGCCATACTTGATGAAACTGATTCTGGTTTGGATATTGATGCCTTGCGCATTGTGGCCAACGGTGTTAACAAATTGAGAAGTAAGGATAATGCAGTGATCGTCATTACGCATTACCAGCGTTTGTTAGATCATATCGTTCCTGATTTTGTTCATGTATTGTTTGAAGGACGCATTGTAAAATCTGGTGGTAAAGAATTGGCACATGAGCTAGAAGAAAAAGGCTACGACTGGATTAAGGAAGAAGTGAACGCATAATTTAAGTATGCAGTATACAGTGAGCAGTCTGCAGTGACTGTCAACTGAAAACTGCCAACTGAAGACTGAAAAAATGGAATTAAAAGAAAAACTCATAGCCTCATTTATGGCATTCGAAAATCTAGTGGATATCGATTTGCCAGTTCATGATGTGCGTAGTGAAGCGATAAAAGAATTCGAAACCCAAGGGTTTCCTTCCAAACGTGATGAAGCTTGGAAATACACTTCTTTAAATAGTATTTTAAAGCACGATTATAGTGTGTTCCCCAAACGGGACAATCACATAGATTATAATGATATCAAAAAATATTTCATTCACGATATTGACACGTATAAGATTGTCTTTATTGATGGGAAGTATTCTTCGCATCTCTCTGAAACCACGCATGATGGTATTGATGTATGCTTGATGTCATCGGCATTGACCAAAACCAAATACAGGTTGATTATTGAAAATTATTTCAATAAGATCGCTACCAAAGATAGTTTAACCTCCTTAAATACGGCGTTTTCTCAAGAGGGTGCCTACATTCATATTCCTAAGAATAAATTGGTGGCAAAACCAATACAGATTGTTCACTTTTCAACCGGAAATGAAGCAGCGCTCTTAGTGCAACCACGTAATTTGATTGTGGTGGATGAAAATTCGCACGTTCAAATCATTGAGCGTCATCAAAGTTTGACCCAAAATCCGGTGTTGACTAATAGTGTTACCGAGATTTTTGCCAACAAACGTGCTATTGTAGATTACTACAAAATTCAGAATGACAATGAAAATGCCTCACTAATTGATAGCACCTTCGTCAATCAGAAACAAGAAAGTTTTGCATCGGTACATACCTTCTCTTTTGGAGGGAAACTGACCCGTAACAACTTAAATTTCTATCAAAATGAGGAACGTATAGATTCAACCATGAAGGGCATTACTATTATTGGTAATAAACAACATGTTGATCACAACACCCTCGTGCACCATATTGAACCAAACTGTGAAAGTCACCAAGATTACAAAGGTATTTATGCTGATAGTAGTACAGGCGTATTTAATGGTAAGGTTTTAGTAGACAAGGATGCGCAAAAAACGAATGCCTTTCAGGCCAACAATAATATTTTGTTGAGTGATAAAGCGAGCATTAACACCAAACCGCAATTAGAGATTTTTGCTGATGATGTGAAGTGTTCACACGGGTGTACTATTGGACAATTGGATGAAAGCGCCATGTTTTACATGCAATCTAGAGGGATTCCTGAAAAAGAAGCGAAAGCTTTGTTGATGTTTGCTTTTAGTAATAATGTAATGAGCTCAGTTAAAATTCCCGAGATCAAGCAGCGTATAACCAAGATAATCGCTAATAAATTGGGGGTAAATATCGGATTCGATTTATAGTTCTCTCGCAGATGATTCAGAGCCGTTTCAATGAGTTGATTATCATTTCTGATCATATAGGTCTGACTTTTCATTGAAAGATTTGCGTTAATCGCAAGCTATTTGGGTCATCTGGGTCTCATCTAACGATGTCAAATTTTCAAAATTCAAAGCATGTTTCAAGTCGAAGATATAAGAAAAGATTTTCCAATCCTTCAAAGACAGGTCAATGGCAAGCCGTTGGTGTATTTTGACAATGCTGCCACGTCTCAAACGCCACAACAGGTGATTGATGCCATTGTAGATTATTATTCCAATTACAATGCGAATATCCATAGAGGCGTGCATACCTTAAGTCAGGAAGCTACTGATAAATACGAGCAGGCTCGACTTAAAATTCAACAGCACTTTAACGCAAAAGCGTCCCACGAAATTATCATGACTTCTGGGACTACCCACGGGATCAATTTGGTGGCGAGTGGTTTTGGTGCTCTTCTTAAAAAGGGCGATGAAATTATTGTATCTGCTTTAGAGCATCACAGTAATATTGTGCCTTGGCAAATGATGTGTGAGCGCAGTGGCGCCGTCTTAAAAGTCATTCCTATGAATGATGAAGGCGCGTTGATCATGTCTGCTTACGATGCCCTGCTTTCAGAAAAAACCAAACTCGTATTTGTCAATCATATTTCCAATGCACTGGGAACTATAAACCCAATCAAGCACATCATTGAAAAAGCCCATGCCGTGGGTGCAGCCGTGTTGATTGATGGTGCTCAAGCCTGTCCGCATGTTAAACCGGATGTACAAGCTTTAGATGTCGATTTTTATGTGGCCTCAGCCCATAAAATGTGTGGCCCAACTGGGGTTGGCATGTTGTATGGCAAAGAAGAATGGCTGCATAAACTACCACCATATCAAGGTGGTGGCGAAATGATTGCGGAAGTCAGCTTTGAGAAAACTACCTATGCTGATTTGCCTCATAAGTTTGAAGCGGGTACGCCAAACATTTGTGGCGGAATCGCCTTTGGAGCGGCTATAGATTATATGAACGCTATCGGATTTAAGAATATCGCCACCTATGAGCATGAACTCTTAGACTATGCTACAGTCCAACTCTTACACATAGACGGACTTAAAATTTTCGGGACCTCTAAGCAAAAAACCTCGGTAATTTCTTTTAATCTGGAAGGTATTCATCCTTATGATGTGGGGACACTGCTAGATAAAATGGGCATTGCCGTTCGTACAGGACATCATTGTGCACAGCCCATCATGGATTATTTCAAAATTCCTGGGACAGTTAGAGCCTCTTTCGCTTTTTATAATACCAAGAAAGAAATAGATGCCTTGGTAGCTGCGGTTAAAAAAGCACAACTCATGTTGTCCTAATAGGTAATATATAGTTTCATAAACATACGCTATTGCTTTAGAAGCCGTCTCAAAACTAATTGAAACGGCTTTTTTTATGCTTTTCTCTCGGAGAGCTGTCCGAGAATAGTTCTCAAATATTCAACTCTCAGATAGGTGGTATAAGTATTGAAACACATTCTTATGGAAATTAACAAATTGACATACAAATGCATTTTATCGAAAAAATTAAAATATTTAAATAAATCTTAATATTTATTCTTTTTAAGTTATAAATTGGGAAATCTTTAACTTAAAACATGTAATAATATGAAAAGAATATTTTTAGGAATGGTGGCCTTGGCGCTGGGCTTTACCTCTTGTGATAAAAACGAGGAAGCCATCAGTTCAGAACAGGAAAGTATTGATATGAGCGATTTTAACTTATATACCGACATCGCTATTGCGGGAGAAGCTAAACCATCAGCAGATGCAAATTTGAAAAATTGTTTTTCAATGGCGAACCTCAACAGATTATTGGATGAAACTCCTGGCTTATACAAAAAGATGTATGATGTGGAGTATCAAACAAGAGTTAAGCAAGTTGGTAAAGGTAAGCCTGGAAGTGGAGGCGGAGAAGAACCAACACCACCAGGTGATAATTTAGGTGTGATCACTATTCCGGTGTATGTACACGTCGTGTATAGTAATTCTAATGAGAACATTTCTGATGCGCAAATTGCTTCGCAAATGGCAGTATTAAACCAAGATTTTAGAAAAACCAATGCGGATAGCAATTCTATTCCTTCGGAGTTCGCAGGTCTTGCTGCAGATACGGAAGTACAATTTACACTAGTAAACACGTTCAGACATGCCAATTCAAAAACATCCTGGGGCACTAATGACCAAGTAAAAACAACCTATCCTCCGGTAACACCACAAACGCATTTAAATATCTGGGTGTGTAATATTGGCGGTGGAATTTTAGGATACGCTCAATTTCCTGGAGGTCCAGCAGCAACTGACGGCATAGTAGTAGGTCCTAATTATTTTGGAACTACAGGCTATGTGTCTTCACCTTTTGATAAAGGCAGAACCACTACACATGAAATTGGACATTACTTAAATCTACGTCATATTTGGGGCGATGGCAGATGTAAGCAAGATGATTATGTTGCTGATACCCCATCTTCTGATGGACCAAACTACGGGTGTCCTTCCTACCCAACGGTAAATTGCAGATCAACGGATATGACCATGAATTATATGGATTATACTAATGATGCTTGTATGAGCATGTTCAGTAATGGTCAAAAAGCAAGATTGCGCACTATTTTTACTGCAGGTGGCCCAAGAGCCGCTATGGCAAATTAAAACGCGCCATAGTATAAAACGAATGCCTCTTTATGAGGCATTTTTTGTTTACAAAATTATTTGATAATTAGCTTAACATCCTTGGCTTTAATTAAGACCTTTGTGCGCTGAAAAAGTTTTTAACTATGAAAGTGAGCGTGCTGTCTTGTCTCTTATTATGTGCTTGTTTCTGGCTGGCATCGTGTCAATTATTATCTTCTGATAAGGTCATTTATGTCAATAATGCGTTGGTACCGTGTACGGAGGGAGATTCGGAAAGGTGTTTAGAAATAAAAATCGCTGAAGATGGATCATGGCAAGCGTACTCAGGCACTGTTGAAGGTTTTGAATACGAGAAAGGCTATTTTTATAAACTGAAAGTATCTGAAAATGCTACGGGCAATTCTGCTGAAGGAGAAACGTCGCCATCCTATACAGTAGTAGACATTTTAGAGAAAAGTAAAACTACCATAACCTTGGATAAAGGCTTTTGGATTGTTAAGGGGATTTTAGAGATGTCAAAACTTCCAAGAAATCCAGTGTTTAAAATCAGACAGAATACTTTTGAAGGCAATACAAGTTGCAATAAATTTTCCGGCACTATAGCCTTAGATAAAGATTCGTTTAAACCAAGTATCGCTTCAGTAGCGGAAATGGAATGCAACACCTTGTCAGTAGAGCATCTATTTCTTAAAACTTTACCAGAAGTAAAGCGTTATCAAATTAAAGGTGATAGTTTATTGCTCTTGGATAAGCATAAGAAAATAATGATGACCTGCGTGTATTCTCCTGAATAATCCCGAAATTACACTAGGTTTAATCAACTCTTAAAACAATCGCGTATGAAATTTCTAATACCAATAATCGCTGTACTGTTATTTTCCAATCAATGTGGACAAGCCACGGATACCTCCAACAAAAAAAATGACGTGACAACAGCAACTCAAGACGGCATGACAATCACTTATGAAGCCCAATCGCGAGGCTTTTATGAAAAAATTTGGGCAGATGCTTCTATGATTTCCTTTGTGGATAATCGGGAGTTCAACAATGTTAAGACGACACCCATTTCCAAAGCAGATTGGGAGGAACTCGTGGCAATTAAAAATACGCTTAACCTGAACACTTTACCCAATGTAAAGGCACCTTCTGAAAAACGATTTTCTGATGGCGCAGCAATTGGGACGGTCACCATAAAAACAGAGCAGGACGAAGTTAAAAGTAGCGAATTTGATCACGGGAACCCACCCAAAGAGCTGAAACCATTGTTAAATAAGTTGTTAAGCATCAAGGAAAAGCTCTGATAAACAATAGATATATTGTAACTTTGTATAAACTTTTTAGAATGACTATAAAATCAATACAAGAAGACCTTATAGAAGAGTTTTCAATGTTTGAAGATTGGGAAGAGCGTTACCAATATATGATCGATTTGGGCAAAACCTTGCCGTTAATTGATGAGCAGTACAAAACCCAAGATAATATTATTAAGGGCTGCCAAAGTAAAGTTTGGGTACATGCTGAAATGGAAGATGATAAAGTGGTATTTACCGCAGATAGCGATGCGATCATTACCAAAGGGATTATCGCCATTTTAATTCGCGTGTTTTCAAATCAACATCCAAAAGATATTATTGCTGCCGATACTGATTTTATCGATACGATTGGTCTTAAGGAACATTTATCGCCAACGCGTGCCAACGGCTTGGTGAGTATGATCAAACAATTAAAAATGTATGCTATTGCATATCAAACACAGTTAAATTGAGCCAAGAAGTTTAAGAATTAGTCGGTCTTTCATGTAGCCCGTCTAAAGCCTTAAACTCCTAACCTCCTAAATTTTAAAAAAATGAGTGAAACAATAGATGTGAACGCCTTGGGCGAAAAAATAGTAAGAGTGATCAAAACGATATACGATCCGGAAATTCCTGTAGATATCTATGAACTTGGTCTCATTTACGATGTGTACGTCAACGAAGATATGGACGTCAAAATTTTGATGACCCTAACGACTCCAAATTGTCCGGTAGCCGAGACCTTACCGTTAGAAGTTGAAGAAAAAGTGAAATCCATAAATGAAGTGAAATCTGCCGTGGTAGAAATTACCTTTGATCCACCTTGGACGCAAGAACTGATGAGCGAAGAAGCGCGCTTAGAATTAGGGATGCTGTAACCTCGTTTTCAAATTACAAAACACAAATGGGAATTTATAAAGGATTCTCATTTGTCCTTTAATACCATTTCATAAATATACTAATCACTTTTAAACCCTGCAAGATCAACAATGCCAAGACCCAGTCCTAAATCCTTAAAAGATAAAGACAAAACGAGCCTGAGAAAGTCTTTTAGTGCCTTGGTATTCATTCCGCGTTTCTTTAAGGAAATTTGGGCCACGAATAAACGTTTGTTTTTATTGTCAGCGTTTTGCCGACTCATTGGCGCAGTTTTGCCCGTCATAATTTTATGGGTTGGTAAGTTGATTATCGATGAGATCATTCTGCAAACCAAAATTGACACGTCAGACTTAACCCAACTCTGGACCTACGTGGGCATTGAATTCGGCCTCATTGTGCTCTCTGATTTGATGAGCCGTGCCATTTCTTTAACTGATGGACTTCTGGGCGATGCCTATTCTATTGACTCGTCTGTAACCATCATTAAAAAAACCAATCAAATAGACATCAGTCTGCTTGAAGATTCTGAATTTTATGATAAGCTGGAACGCGCCAGAGTCCAAACTGCGGGACGCGTAGGGCTGTTATCCAATGCGCTTGGAGAAGTACAAAGTTTAATCTCCATTGCAACTTTAGTGGCCGGATTGATTTATTTTGAACCTTACCTGATTATTTTATTGGTGCTGAGCATCATTCCATCGTTTGTCAATGAAATTTGGTTTAGCCAGCAGCAATATTCTTTGGCAAGAGGTTGGACGGCCGAACGCCGTGAACTCGACTACCTCCGTTTTATTGGTGCGAATAACGTGACGGCCAAAGAGATTAAACTTTTTGGATTGACGGACTTTATCGTCGATCGTTTTAAAAATCTTTCCGAAGAATATTTTGAACTGAATAAAAAACTGTCCATAAAGCGTTCGGCTTTAGGTTTTGTGTTTAACGTATTGGGAACCATTAGTTACTACGGCGCTTATATTTTTATCATTTATCGAGTGATTTCGGGCGTGATTACGCTCGGTGAATTGACTTTTCTATCCGGTTCTTTTAACCGATTGACCCGAAATCTTCAGGATTTCTTTTCAAAATTCACCAGAATCACGGAAAGTGCTTTGTATTTAAAGGATTATTTTGAATTTATCGATATCTCCATTGAACCCAAACATAACGAAGACCAATCGTTGCCGGAAAAAATCAAGGTAGGTTTTGAATTTAGAAACGTCCGGTTTTCCTATCCTGATTCCGATAACGAAATTTTAAAAGGGGTGAGCTTTAAGGTAGCTGCAGGAGAAAAAATGGCATTTGTAGGTCAAAATGGCGCCGGCAAAACGACCCTTACCAAGTTGATGCTCCGGTTTTATGAGCCGACTTCCGGTGAGATTTTGTTGGACGGTATCAACATCAACCGTTATAAAAGAGACGAATATCAGGAGTTTTTCGGGGTGATTTTTCAAGATTTTTTCCGATATGAATTTACGGTCAGAGAGAACATTGCCATTGGCGATATTTCCCAATTGGATAATCAATCAAAAATTGAAAATGCCGCACAGTTGAGTTTGGCAGATGAAGTTATTGCAGACCTAAAAAAAGGTTACGATCAACAACTCGGGAAACGGTTTTACAAAGGTCAGGAGCTTTCAGGAGGGCAATGGCAAAAAGTGGCGTTGGCAAGAGCCTATATGAAAGATGCTGAGGTCATGATTTTAGATGAGCCCACATCAGCACTGGATGCCAAGGCAGAGAGTGACGTTTTTAAACGCTTTATTGGCTTAACCCAAGGTAAAACGAGCATTATTATCTCCCACAGGTTTAGTACCGTAAGACAGGCCGATCGGATTTTGGTTTTGGAGGAAGGTAAGGTTTTAGAAATCGGCACTCATGAAGAATTGATGGCAAATAATGCTTTGTACGCTCAATTGTTTCAACTGCAGGCGGAAGGCTATCAATAGTAACGCCTATCTTAAAAGAACACTTAACGTCTCAATGTTAAAATAGACATAAATCACCGTGTTTCAAATGGTTATGTGGAGTATTTTAGTGGCTAGGATCATGCAATCTACGATTTAAGTAATGAAGAGTATTAACTTCAGAATAGAATTGTCATTAATAAATAGCTTAAATTTGTAGGATGGAAAATGAAATTATCAATAGAGTTGCCAATAGTAAATTGGTGGTCGTAGACCTTGAAGATTATTATCCGAAAGGCCAACGTAGTGTCATAGATATAAAGCAATGGTTGTTTCATGAATTGGTGTTGCGTGAAAAAGATTTTAGGGACTATGTAAAGCAACACGACTGGGAACAGTATCAAGACCACTACGTGGCGTTAACCTGCACGTCAGATGCCATTGTGCCCGCTTGGGCGTTTATGTTGCTTACCGTGCATTTGGAGCCCTTTGCCAAAACCGTCGTCGTAGGCAGTTTAGAGCAATTGGAAGCCGCGCTGTATCAAGATATCATTCAGAAATTGGACATTACGACCTATGTAGATCAACCCTTAATTATAAAAGGATGCGCCCATAAGCCTGTTCCGGCCAACGCCTATATCATGTTGTCCCAAAAGTTGAGACCTGTGGCAAAGTCCATAATGTATGGTGAAGCATGTTCCGCAGTGCCCTTGTATAAAAGGAAAAAGTAACTATTTTAGAGAATTCTGATAATGTCGTAACTTTGTACGCTTTTAAAATTAATCCATAAAATTTAAAACATTAATTTATGAACACTAAAGTAGTTTTAAGCTTTGTCTTAATGTTGACAATGTCATTTGGTTTTGCGCAAACCAAAGAGGAGTTACAAGCTCAAAAATCAGAGAAACAAGCCGTAGCTGATGCAGCACAAGCAGAAGCTAATGCAATCCAAAAACAAATAGATGCACTTCCAGGATGGAAAAAAGGTGCGTTTGGGGTGATTGGTGGTAGTTTTTCTAATTTTAATAATTGGTATTCTCAAGGCACGCCTAACAACAGTAGTGGTAACATTGGTATTAATTTTAATGCTTATGCCAATAAATTGGAAGACACGTATTTTTGGAGAAACTCATTAACGGTTAATTTGGCTTGGGTAAAATTTGATGATAAGGATGATCCAGCTGATGACGACAGCTTCAGAGCAACGACTGATGTGTTTAATGTATCTTCGCTTTACGGAAGAAAATTGAACGAGAAATGGGCTGCATCTGCTTTAGGAGAATACAGAACGACCATTCTTGACAATTTTAATGATCCAGGTTATTTAGACTTGGGTGTTGGTTTTACCTGGACGCCGATGGATAATTTAATCGTGGTGATCCACCCATTAAACTACAACTTTGTATTTGCTGATAATGATTCTGTTTTTGAATCTTCTTTAGGTGCTAAAGTTGTGGCGGATTATACCAGACAATTTGGAGCAATTGCTTTTAAATCTAACCTATCGGCATTCTACAGTTATAAAGATTCAGATTTATCTAACTGGACGTGGACTAACGCTTTCAGCTACACGCTTTGGAAAAACATTGGGGTAGGATTTGACTTTGCCTTAAGAAGCAACAAACAAGAAGCTCTTAATTATGCCTTAGCTGGATTGCCTGCAGATTTCATGGGTGAACAACCTAATTTTGATACTGTAGATAATGATTTACAAACGTACTATACTGTAGGTTTGACTTATAAATTCTAAGTTTAATATAACGCATAAAAAAAATGCTACCGGATGGGTAGCATTTTTTATTTAAAAGTGTGTTCTTGTCTATTCTTCCTCTTCTTGATAATCAGGATAGAGAAAATTATTATAAGGGAAACGGGCCACGTGAATGTCTCTAACTTCATCATACACACGTCTTTTAAACGCTTCCATATTCTCCTTATTCAACGCTGAAATGAAAATGGCGTCATTCCCGATTTTATTCATCCAGGTTTTTTTCCATTCCTCCAATGAATAATTTTCTTTGGTTCTTACCGCAATTAAATCGTCATCATCAAAAGGTACAGCCTCGTAAGAATCAATCTTGTTGAACACCATAATGGTGGGCTTATTCGCACTATCAATTTCTCCTAAAATTTTGTTGACACTGGCAATCTGGTCTTCAAAACTAGGGTGCGAAATATCTACTACATGCAATAGCAAATCGGCTTCCCGTACTTCGTCCAAAGTACTTTTAAAGGATTCTACCAATTGGGTAGGAAGCTTTCTAATGAATCCAACCGTATCCGTCATTAAAAATGGCAGGTTGCCTATCACCACCTTACGTACCGTGGTATCTAAGGTTGCAAAGAGTTTATCTTCCGCAAACACGTCGCTTTTACTGATGACGTTCATCAAGGTCGATTTTCCAACGTTGGTGTATCCTACCAAAGCCACACGTACCAATTGGCCTCTATTGCCACGTTGTACGGACTGTTGACGGTCAATGTTTTTAATCTTATCCTTTAATAGTGAAATTCGGTCTCTAACGATACGTCTATCCGTCTCAATTTCAGTTTCTCCAGGACCGCGCATTCCAATACCTCCTTTTTGACGTTCTAAATGCGTCCACATTCCTTTAAGGCGTGGTAGTAAATATTCGCATTGCGCTAATTCCACCTGAGTACGCGCATAACTTGTTTGTGCACGTTGGGCAAAAATATCGAGGATGAGGTTGGTTCTATCCAAAACCTTGCACTCCAATAATTTACTAATATTACGCTCTTGTGCTGCTGATAGTTCGTCATCAAAGATGGCAGTGCCAATCTCGTTCTCTTTGATAAATTCAGCAACTTCCTGCATTTTTCCTGTCCCAATAAAAGTTTTGGGATTTGGCATTTCCATTTTTTGTGTGAAGCGTTTTACCACTTCGCCGCCTGCTGTATAGGTTAAGAATTCAAGTTCATCTAAATATTCTTTAGACTTTTCTTCATTCTGTTGTTTGGTAACAACTCCAATTAAAACGGCCTTTTCTAAATTAATATCTTTTTTCTCTAACATATATCTGATTAAAAGACAAAGTTACATAATTGATTGGCTATCATTTAGTATTTTTAAAACTTAAATTACTGATGTGAGCCGGCAGCACCCAAATTCTGATACCCATACCATTGCTTTTTATAATACCGAGAACTTGTTTGATCATCTAAACGATCCACTCATCATGGATACTGATTTTTTAGAGATCGCCAATAAAAAATGGAGTAAGGAGCGGTATGACACAAAAATCTATAAAACAGGAAAAGCCATTTCTAAAATTGGTTTTGAAGAGTTGCAACAACCCCCAACGATCATCGGTTTGGCTGAGGTTGAAAATGATAAAGTCTTGACAGATTTAATTGAAAGCGAGCATTTAAAAGCGCATCATTACGGATTTGTACACTACAATTCACCCGATGAAAGGGGTATTGACGTGGCCATGCTTTACGATAAAACAAGGTTTAGGTTGGATGCTTCCGAAACAATCACGCTCAATGTCGCAAATGAATTGGGCGTTAGAGATTACACGCGCGATATTCTTAAAGTGAGTGGCTATTTAAAGGATCAAAAGATTCATGTGTTGGTAAATCATTGGCCTTCCCGTCATCAAGAATCAGATGCTACAGGATATAAACGTATGTATGCTGCGCAACGGGTCATTGATTTGATGACTGACATACAAGCAGAGGATACGGATGCGAAGATTATCGTGATGGGCGACTTTAATGATAACCCTAAAAATGACAGTATTCAATTTTTAAAGCAGCAGCAGTCGCTCTTTAATCCGATGGAAACATTGCTCTCCTTTAAACGTGGAAGTGCCAATCATAATAACAAATGGATTTTATTTGATCAAATTTTGTTCACGCGCAATCTGCTTGCGCCGCAACCTAATGGGCTAGAGTACATTAAGGCAGATATTTTTGACAACGCTTTTTTAACCCAACTCCATGGGAAATACAAAGGGCAGCCTTTTAGGACTTATGTAGGTAAGAAATATAAAGGGGGGTACAGCGATCATTTTCCGGTATACATTCAGGTAAAGGAAACCTCACGATAAAATTTAAAAATAGTTCTCTACTTTTGCTCTACGCTAGATGACTGTCAAGAAGAGAGTGGCTAAAAACACGGCCACGGCCGGAATCATCCACAACGTGAAAATACCATATCCCGTTTTCTTCTTTTGATTGGCATTCATAATTTTTCGTTTCTTCCCACTGTACTGAATCCAATTGAAAAAATAAAGGATCAGGGAGGCAACAGCCAGCAAAATCCAAGCATTCGTTGAAGACATGGTGGCCACATGCATTTGCTGAAAGAACTCAGCTAAAAAGACCCCTAAAACTAGCAGCAAGGCTACTTGTACAATGGTGATATAGATAATAGCAATTCGGTTGGCCTTATTTTTATAGGCCGTTTTCTTATAGTAGTTAAAACTATTGAAAAATAATTGGTCGAAAATTGTCATAGGCAGCAAAAATAATCAAATTAAGCTGTGCGCCATACTGTTATTTTTGATTGGAGGTTAATAACAAAACATCGTCAATTTGATAAGCGCCGTCTAAAGTCGTATCCGTTCCTGATCCCGTTACCCTAAAGGCCACGTGCAAGGTCCCTGTATAAGAAGACAAATCAATCAATCCTGAATCCACAAACTCATACCAAGCGTTGTTTTGGGATGGTAAGGCCGCTTTTATTGGCGTCCAAGTAGCGGCAAGGACATTGCTGCCATCATAATTTGTTGAGATCAAAACTTCCAGGCTATTGTTGGGAGAATCGACGTGGTGTTGCGCTGCTTTAAAGTTCAAATACATGTTGGCATGGGCGTCCATTGAAAACCCTGGAGTAACCAGCCAAGCTATGTTAACCGGGGCCCGTGTACCAAAAGTCCCAAATTCAGTATACCCGTTACCTTCGAGGTTTTTTTCTCGCCATTTCGTGGTGCCTACTTCTGCAAAGTTGGTCCAATTTTTAAAATTAAAAGAGGTATTATGCTTAGCGTCCTTAAAGTCTTCCTTAAATAGGATTTTAAAATCCTCTAAGCGTAAGGGCAGGCATCTACCGTCCGCCATCGTTATATCATCCAAGGTATTGAGAGCCACAACTAATTTACTGCCATCATAGGTTTTTGATATGACCCCGGAAACTGCGCCATTACCGAGAGGAAGCAAGACGTCTTTAAAATCAGCATAAGAACTGGTCTCCAAAGTAAAACTAGAATAGCCAATGGTACCTGAACAACTTTGTAATTGTCGTAGGGTGTCAAAATCCTGAATGGGATCAAAATAGCGCTTACCTTCTAGGTTGGATGCGAATTCGACACCGTTAAATTTGGCGTAGATGCCAATATGACTACTGTTTACTTGAGAAAATGTGAGATATAAAGGCACGATGTCCAGCGTAGCGGCTGAGCGGAAGACGTTTTGAACCCTCTGATTTTCTGTTAGCCTCAAGACGGTTGTACCAAAGAAGTTGGTTTGAGTGCTACCACCAATAGTTACCACGCCGTTTCCCACGCGTTCTTCACCAATATACAGTCCTTTTAGTTTGATATAGATTTCTCTTCCAAAATTATATTGATTGTTGGTTTCTACGCGATTCACGATCAATTTAATGCCTGACGTAGGCTGTTCCGCAGCATTCTGAATAAAAATTTCTTTAAAGAAATTTCCAGTTTTATCTGAAGAACTCACTATGCCTTTAATGTAGACATCAGTATCGATCAGGACGGGTAATGAATTGTTATAAGTGTATTTAGCTTTTAATTCAGGAATGGAAATTTCGGTAGCGCCACTAGCTAAAAGTGCTTCCAGACCTTTGTTTTCTTCAACTCCAACACCTTCAGGAATTGTAAAGTCGTCGTCCTGAACACACGACAGAACAGACAGCAGCACTACCAATCCTAAAAGAAATGCTGCTAATGTAGTGGTCTTCATCATGGCTATTTTATGTATTTAAAATCTCACATATACGTTTAAAAAGTAAGTAGCGCCGCGGCCATACCAATACTTTGAACCAAATACGGGCTTATCTCTGAGCGTATCTTCTTTTAGTTCTTTATAATTGGCATTTCGAGCTTGTTCATAACCTCCTGTTTTGTGTACCACATCTAGCAAGTTGTTCACACTGGCAAAAAATCCTAAATAGTATTGCCTAATCTTCCAAGATTTCCCGCCTACCAGATTTACAATCATGTAATCGTCAAATTTTTCTTGTTTTAAAAGCTCCCGCGCCACTTGGGAGTCGTAATCATTAAAAGGCAAACCATCAGCATCGGAATAGAAGTTTTGAGTTCTAATCAACGGACTGATATCTACATAAGTGTGGTCAAAGAAATTAGC
>Ga0114916_1000547_pt1 | contig 24844 bp, 25 predicted proteins | sample MalvirAntarct_66_FD_83501 | JGI IMG/M metagenome (GOLD analysis project Ga0114916, IMG submission 83501) | Marine viral communities from the Global Malaspina Expedition - Malaspina viral metaG Antarct_66 | ecosystem: Environmental > Aquatic > Marine > Oceanic | place: West Anvers Island... | reverse complement strand
GCCCACCGTGCCCGCGCCCTCTCTGGCTGGCTGCGGTGGTACAACAGGCGCCGACCTCACGGCTCACTCGGAGGGCTTCCACCCGTCAGCCGTGTCTCACACCTCTGTGGTCAGTACAACTAGGCACGCCACCCCGGCGCACGAGCAACCAGACGGTGGCGGCGGGGAGCGCCGCCGTGGCGGCTCGGCGAAAGGCAGAATTGCGCGGCGTTGGACTGAACATCTCGTTCTACAGCCGCCCCGGCCAAGTCCAGCACTACTACTCCGCCGCTGCTCATCGAAGTGGTGGTCCCCGAGGGGATCACACTCGAGGAGGTCGGACACTAGGGTCGCTTCTCGGCGGAGGCTCGCCCTCGGGCGCCTGGCCGTAGGCCCGCTGCGCTTCACGTGCAGCGGGCCTGTTGGTCGCCGAGGGCCTCGACGTTCGCGTGCAACTCGATGGTAGGGTGCCCGGCTATGAGCGCGGAGTACCCGTCAACCACCGAACTGCTGGAGTTCGCGCTAGACGCGGTCGCGTTGTCAGGTCGCGTTGCGCTCGCAGAGTTCGGGACTGACGTTGCGGCGAAGACATCCGTGAAGCTGGATGGAATGCCCGTCACCGAAACCGACATCAAGGTGGAGCGCCTTCTGAGGAACGCGATCGCTCAGAGATTTCCTGAACACACCGCGGTGGGCGAGGAGTTCGGCGGCGGGGAGATCGACGACGCCGCAGGGAGTTGGTTGATCGATCCAATCGATGGCACGTCTCACTTCGCCCGCGGAGAGGACGGCTGGGCGGTGCTCCTTTCGTTTGTCCGTCAGGGTCGCGTCGAAGTGGGTGTGATCTCGATGCCTGCCCTCGGCTGCCACTTCTGGGCTGGAGCTGGGCTTGGTGCCTACACCTCGACCACGTTGGACGCCGGACGCAGCAAGGGCATACCGATGCTTGCATCCCCGACCCGAGCACTGGCGGATGCAGGGGTTCTCTACCAGCGTGCTGCGCTCGATGGCGTTGGTCGGGCTTGGATGGATGCGGTGGCATCAGCAGGCGAAGAGGGGCCGCTGCTCGGGCCTGTCGCCGTCGCCAGTGGTCGAGCGGACGCGATGGTGCTTGGTGGGGAACTCGACGTGTGGGAGGTAGCGCCGGTCAGCATCCTCGTGACGGAGGCTGGTGGTTCGGTGACCGACTTTCGAGGGAAGCCGGACCTTTCCGCTCGTCGATGCTTGGTCTCGAGCAGGCTGGTCCACGAAGCGTTGCTCGAGGCGATACGGGACGATTTCGCCGACTGAGTCCCGGATGCCTCGCACAAATGGAAAACCCGCCTCGGCCTTTCGGCCTGGCGGGTTATGGCGACCCCGATCGGATTCGAACCGACGATCTCCACCGTGACAGGGTGGCGTGTTAGGCCGCTACACCACGGGGCCGTGCGTCCGCTGAGAATATCCTGCCCGCTCGATCTCGGTCAACGAAGTCGCGACCGGAGCCCTCGGTGGGTGCTGTCTCGCAGGGCCGGGCGTCCGTACACTTCGAGTGGAACGAGGAGGCTCCATGGGACGCGAACGCCGCCGCCGCACCCGACGCTCGACGAGTAGCACGTCATCCGGCGCGACCGCCGGTACCTCGACGCCGCCCGTCGTGGGCGCCACCGTCCCGCAGCCGACCACGCGGCCTGCCGTCGCCACGGCGCCCGTGCAGGTGCGCTCTGACCGCGTCCTCGCCCGCGAGGCGGCGACGATGATGAGCGAGATCAAGCGCGTGGCGCTCGTCTCCGGCGTCTGCTTCGGGATGCTTGCGGTCCTCGTGGTGGTCGACCGCCTCCAGTAGGGCGCTGGCTCCGAGGGCTGCCGCGCGGCTAGCGCAGGCGGCCCCAGACCGCGAAGGTCCCGACTCCCACGATCGCCAGCCCGGCGATGTCGACCTCGAACCCCGATCCCGAAAGCACCATCCGCACGAGCAGCGCGGCGACCAGCGTGCCAGCGCCGACGAGTTGCATGCCCAGGCCGCGCTTGCCGTTGGTGACACGGTGGATCGCCTCGGCCACGAGGCCGCCGACGGCGGAGCCGACGAACAGCGCCAGCAGCAGGAACAGCCCCCCGAAGCCCCTCGACGGGAAGAGCAGCGCGCCGACAAACCCGAGGGCGGGCGCGAGCAGGAGGCCGACCCCGATCGCCTTCGCGTAGTCGAGCGGACCGAGTTCGTACATCGGTGGGCGGCGCAGCTGCGCGCAGTCGGGGCAGCGGATGCCGCCGGGCGTGTGGATCATGCAGCGCGGACAGATCGGCGTGCCGCAACGGCCGCATTCGAGGGCGGTCTCCACCTCGGGGTGACGGCTGCAATAGACGACGGGCTCGGCGGTCATCGGGCAGCCTCGGGAACGGCGCACCCCCGCTCGCGCGCGACCTCGAGCAGCCGCTCGATCGCCTCGGCGGGCATCTCGAACTGGCCCGGCTCGTGCTCGTTCTCGCGCGGCAGGCCATGGAAGTCCGAGCCACCCGAGGGCACCAGCCCCAGCCGTTCGGCCAGCAGCCGGAGCGACTCGACGACCTCGGGCTCGTAGTGCCGGTAGTAGACCTCCATCGCGTCGAGGCCCATGCGGGCCAGTTCCTCGGCGATTCGTTCGTAGTCCGCGGTGAAGGGCGGGTGGGCGAAGACGGCGAGGCCACCTGCACCGTGGATCAACTCGATGGCTCGATCGGCATAGAGCCGCTTGCCTTCGATGTAGGCTGGAGAGTTCCGTCCGAGATACCGGTCGAATGCCTCGTCCACGCTCGCAACGTGGCCCGCCTCCATCAGAGCTCGCGCGAAGTGCGGACGCCCCACCGATGCCTCGCCGGCGATCTCTCGGACGCGCGCCCACGACACCGGCGCGCCGAGGTTGGCCAGGGCGTTGGCGATTCCCTCGCCTCGTTCGATCCGCATGCGCTGCGCGTCCGCGATCTCCGTCCGGAACGCCTCGTTCGATGGATCGACGAATAGCCCCAGGATGTGAACCTCAGTCCCGGGTTCGTAACATCCAAATTCGACACCTGGGATGAGCATGAAGCCAGCGTGCATCGAGGCCGCTTCGCGCGCCTCGGCGATGCCGTCGATCGTGTCGTGGTCGGTCAGCGCCAGCACGCGCACCCCATTGGCGGCCGCGAGGTCGACGAGGTCGGTCGGGGAGCGCGTCCCGTCGGACCGGTTCGAGTGGCAATGGAAGTCGGCCACGCTGGTCACGCGCGCTCCGTTTGTCGATGCGTTGGGCTGGCTACGCCCATGTTCCCATAGACACTCCCGCCACCGCACCGACGATTGCTAACGGAGTGCTAGCAGGGCGAGCCGCCGACGTTAGTGGGCGACGGCGCTCGCACGGGTCTCGCGGACCACGGTGACCTTGATCTCGCCGGGGTACTGCATCGTCTCTTCGATCTGGCGAGAGACGTCGCGGGCGAGGCGGCTGGCGCCGAGGTCGTCCACGCGGTCCGGCTTCACGATGATGCGGACCTCGCGGCCGGCCTGCACGGCGAACGATTGCTCGACACCGTCGAAGGAGTTGGCGATCGCCTCGAGGGCTTCGAGCCGCTTGATGTACTCCTCGGCGGACTCACGTCGGGCACCGGGGCGGGAGCCCGACATGGCGTCGGCGCAGATCACGACAAGCGACTCCACCGTCTCCGGCGGGACTTCTTCGTGGTGGGCTTCGATGCAGTGGACGACCTCCCGAGGCACCCCGAAGCGGCGGGCAATGTCCGCGCCGAGGCGGGCGTGGGTGCCCTCCATCTCGCGGTCCACGGCCTTGCCGAGGTCGTGCAACAGGCCACCGAGGCGCGCGATCTCGACGTTCGCGCCGATCTCGTGCGCGAGCGCGGCGGCGAGCCACGACGTCTCGATGCAGTGGCGCAGCTGGTTCTGGCCGTAGGAGTAGCGGTACCGCAGCCGTCCGAGGGTCTTCACGATCTCCGGGTGGACGTTCGTGACCTCGGCGTCGACGAGTGCCTGTTGGCCGGCCGCCTCGATCAGCTTGTCGACCTCGGAGCGCGCCTTCTCGACGGCTTCCTCGATGCGGGTCGGCTGGATCCGGCCGTCCTGGATCAACCGTGCGAGGGCGGTGCGGGCGATCTCGCGCCGGACCGGGTCGAACCCGGAGACGGTGACCACCTCGGGCGTGTCGTCGATGATGAGGTCGCAGCCCGTGGCCGACTCGAAGGCGCGGATATTCCGCCCCTCGCGGCCGATGATGCGGCCCTTGATGTCGTCCGAGGGGATCGGTACGACCGTGACGGTCGTCTCGGCGGTCACCTCGGAGGTGATGCGCTGCATCACGGTCGCGAGGATCTTGCGCGAGCGGACGTCGGCTTCGTTGCGGGTGGAGGCTTCCATGGCGCGGACGCGGCGGTTGGACTCCTCGCGCAGTTCGCTGTCGAGGTGCTCCAGCAGCTCGGCGCGGGCCTCCTCGACGGTGAGTCCCGCGACGCGCTCGAGCTCGTTGCGCGCGTCAGTGCGGATCTGCTCGATCTCGGACTCGGTGCGGTCGAGATTCTCCGACCGGGCGCGGACGGACTGCTCGGAGCGCTCCAGGTTCTCGGAGCGGCGTTCGAGGGCTTCCTCGCGCTGCTCGAGTCGACGCTCGGCGCGGCTCAACTCAGAGCGACGCTCCTTCGCTTCGGCCTCGAGTTCCTCGCGCTTGGCCAGGAGCTGTTGGTTGGCGTCCAGTTCGACTTTGCGGGCGCGATTTTCGGCCTCTTCGACCATGATGCGAGCTTCGTCGCGCGCCCGCTGGGTCACGCTGTTGGCACCCTGGCGGGCCATGAAGTAGGTCAGACCCGCACCTAGCACGAAGGCGATGACGCCTACCGCGACAGGGATCACAGCATCCATGTTGATGATCTCCGTATCAGGACGATCGGCCGGGCGCCTCGGGACGGCAGCGTGTGCTGGACCGCCGGTCGCTCTGGGCCGAAGTTTGACTTGTTTCCGACGAGCGAGTCGTCGACTAACAGAATCGTATCACGCAGTTAACTACGTTCTCTTGACCTGTTACGGACACAGTAGTCGGAACGAGCGAGGCTGTCGCGCTGTCGCATCGGACGACTGAACGAGGCCTGACTGACACAGGCAGATCGGGGCGAGTGGGCTAGGAAGCTGCCTCGTCGAGGGTGCCCGCGGGACTGTCGACCTCGGCGAGCACGGCGGTCATGGCGTCCCGGGCCACGTTGCTGGAGAAGCCGCGCCGCAGGAGAAAGTCGTACAGGCGGCGGGAGCGCTTCGGCTCCTCGGTCGTCCGTAGGGAGCGAACGCGCTTGAGGGCGGCCTCGTGCGCTGCCGCGCGGTCGTCATGCTCGGCGACAGCCTCCTGCGCGAGGTTGTCGGGGACGCCGCGCTGGCCGAGTTCGTGCTTCAGCAGCCGGCGGCCGCGCCCGGTCGCACGAGGCCCGGAGACATAATTCGCCGCCCACGCGCCATCATCGAGGTAGCCGAGCGAGCGCATCCGTTCGACCGCGTGATCGACCTCCTCGGGCCCGAACGACTTCCCGAGGGCGGTCCCGAGCTCGCGGACGGTGCGGTGGCGTCGGGAGAGGAGATCGAGGGCCTTGCGGACCGCCAGCATCCGGCGGCCATGCGAGTACGCCTCGGACCAGTCCTCGGGCGGGAGGTGACTCCCCTCGCGCAGGTGGTGGAGGATGACCGTCTCAAGCGGGAGGACGACGGGGTCGTCGCTGTCTATGGAGACCGCGGCGACCCCGTTCTTCTTGACCTGGACTTCGACGATGACCGGGCTCATCGAGCTACCCCGAACCGTCCGCTACGCGTCGATCGAGAGCTCGGCCTCGACGGGGGCGTCTTCCTCGACGGGCGGGGCGACTGCCTCGATGGGAGCGGCACCCTTCACACCGGCGAGGCTGCGCACGCGCTGCTCGATGGCGTCGCCCATGTCGAGGTTCTCGCCGAGGAACTTCACGGCGGCCATGCGGCCCTGTCCAAGGCGGACATCGCCGTAGGAGTAGAACGCGCCGGCCTTCTTGATGACGTCGTGCTCGACCGCGAGGTCGATGACATCGCCCCAGTGGTTAATGCCGTGCATGTCGCCGGTGAACATGATGTCGAACTCGGCCTGGCGGAACGGGGCCGCCACCTTGTTCTTGACGACCTTGCAGCGCACGCGGTTGCCGATGAACGTCTGACCGTCCTTCAGCGACTCGACGCGACGGATGTCGATGCGGACCGAGGAGTAGAACTTCAGCGCGCGGCCGCCGGGAGTCGTCTCCGGGTTGCCGAAGACCACGCCGATCTTCTCGCGCAGCTGGTTGATGAAGACGAGGGAGGTGTTGGTGCGGGAGACGGCGGCGGTGAGCTTCCGCATCGCCTGGGACATGAGGCGCGCCTGGAGGCCCGGGAGCGAGTCGCCCATGTCGCCCTCAAGCTCCGCGCGCGGCACGAGGGCGGCGACGGAGTCCACGATGACGATGTCGATGGCGTTCGACCGCACGAGGGCTTCGCAGATCTCGAGCGCCTGCTCGCCGGTGTCCGGCTGGGAGATCAGGAGTTCCTCGACGTTGATGCCGCACTGGGCGGCGTACTCCGGGTCGAGGGCGTGCTCGACGTCGATGTAGGCGGCGGTGCCGCCGAGCTTCTGGGCCTCGGCGATGATGTGCTGTGCAAGGGTGGACTTACCGGCCGACTCGGGGCCGTAGATCTCGGTGATGCGGCCGCGCGGCACGCCGCCGATGCCGAGGGCGATGTCGAGCGACAGGGCACCGGTCGGAATGCCGGAGACGTTCACGGACGCGCCCGGGTCGCCGAGGCGCATGATCGCGCCTTTGCCGTGATCCTTGGTGATCTGCTCCAGCGCCTTCGCGAGGAGGTCCGAGCGCTGCTTCTTTTCGTCGACGGCCATGGCTTGCGCCTCTCGTTCTCTCGATAGGTTCGAGTCAGGTAGTGCAGGCCCCCGCCCGACTGTTCGGAACAGTAGAACGCGCGTTCTATGTGTGTCAACACCCGCTGTCACAAGAGCCGGTGTTCTGTCCCGAAGACTCGCCGTCACCCCTCATGCTACCGGCTCGACGTGCGCCTCGCAGCGTCCGAGGATCCCCGCATGCCCGACATTCGCACTCGCCTCACGATCCGTCTGACCCCTCGCGCGTCGCGGGAGGAGATCGCCGGGGAGCGCGATGGCGCGATCCTCGTGCGGGTGACCGCGCCGCCAGTGGACGGGGCGGCGAATGCGGCGCTCGTGCGGCTGCTGGCGAAGGCGCTCGGTGTGCCGAAGGGCGCGGTCGCGATCGTCTCGGGCGAGACCTCGCGGACGAAGGTGGTGGAAGTCGCCGGCCTCGACGAGGCGGAGGCGAGAGGGCGGTTGGGGCTCTAGAAGGTCGCGGCCGAGTTCAATAGCGCCGAGGCGACGAAGAACAGGAGCAGCATCGCGACCATTGGTGTGATGTCGATCATGCCAATCGGTGGAATCACCTTCCGGAGCGGCTCGAGCACGGGGTCAGTGACGGCGTTGAGGAACTGCACGATGGGGCCGTTCCGGTCGATGGGGAACCAGGACACGATCGCCCGCGCGAAGATCGCGAACGCCAGGAACTGGACGAGGTACCCCACCGCGAGGATGAGCATTTCCATGGGTTACTCCCCCAGATCGCGCGCGCGCTCGTATGCCGCTTCCACTGCCGAGTCGATCGCCGTGCGGAAGCCCGCAGCCTCGAGCTCAGCGAGCCCCGCAGCGGTCGTCCCACCCGGCGAGGTCACCTGGTTTCGCAGCGCCGCGGGGTGCTGCCCGGTCTCCATCGCGTACTCGGCGGATCCTCGCACGGTGGAGAGCACCAACTTGAGGGCGTCTGGCCGCTTCATGCCCTGGCGCACGGCGGCGTCTGCCATCGCTTCAATGAACAGATAGACGTATCCGGGGCCCGATCCGTGCACCGCCGTCGCGAGGTCGACCTCGTCGTCGGAGTGCACCTCGACGTATCCGGTGGCGACAGCGCCGATGACGCGGTCCACCTGGTCGCGCTGTGATGCCGTGACGTCCGAGGTGGCGTAGTAGACGGCAGCGCCGGCGCCGATGGCGGCCGGAAGGTTCGGCATGACTCGCACGACCGCGCGATGGCCGGTGTGGCGGCGGAGGTCGTCCAGGCGGACGCCGGCGGCGATCGAGATGACGACCGAGTCGCGTCCGAACTTGCCGCTGAGGCCCTCGGCGACGCTCGGCAGATCCTGGGGCTTCACGGCGAGGATGACCACGTCGGCGCCGATGCAGGCGCTCTCGGCGTCGTCGGTCACGCGCACACCGTGCTCGCTGAGCTGAGTGCGACGCGCGCCCATGACTTCGGCCACGGCGATGTCGCCGGGCGACGCCACCTCAGCGCGGAGGATCCCGCGGAGGAACGCCTCGCCCATGAAGCCGCCGCCGATGATGCCGATGCGCATCGTGACCCCTCGTCGATGCTGCCGTCCTGACTGTCGGACGTGAATCAGCAGCCTAAGCGATCTCGCCGTCTACTGGCTGCGTCTTGCGGGACGGAGGGTGACCAGGTCAGGCGAGGCGGTCGCCGAAGATCGCTCGACCGACCCGCACGAGGGTGGCCCCCTCCTCGATGGCAACCTCGAAGTCGTCGGTCATCCCCATCGAGAGTTCCGTCAGCCCGTGCTCGGCGCCGAGTTCACGGAGCGCGGCGAACACGTGTCGGACTTGCCCCGGATCCTCAGCGCGAGGTGCAACGGTCATCAGCCCTCGCACGTCGAGGATCTCCGCAGCGCGGGCGGCTTCAAGCAGCGGGCCGACCTCGGAGGGGGCAATGCCCTCCTTCTGCGCCTCGCCAGCCACGTTCACCTCGAGGAAGCACTTCACTCGGCGGTGGCCGGGTCGAGCCTCGGGCGCCCTCGCGACTATCTCCCGCACGAGGCGTTCCGAGTCGAGGGAGTGCAAGATGTCGACGTAGGGCAGGACCTCGCGGACCTTGTTGCGCTGCAGATGGCCGATGAAGTGCCACTCCGCGGCCCAGCCGCGCTCGCGCGCGGTCTGCGCCTTCGGCACGAACTCCTGCGCTCGGTTCTCGCCGAACGCGGTCAGTCCGGAGGCAACGGCCTCCCCGACGGTCTCGGCCGGATGCGTCTTCGTCACCGCGACCAGCGTCACCTCATCCACGGGGCGGCCAGCGCGAGCACAGGCTGCCTCGATCCGTCGACGGACCTCGGCGATCCGGGGGGCGAGTGTTGTCGAAGTAGTCATCGTCGAGGTCGGGCTACGGCCGGCGGCGGTGGAAGATCTCCTCTTCGAGGGTCTTCTGCGCCTTCTTGTCGCGCTCGATTAACCTCCAGACGCCGAGTCCGAGGACCGAGAGGGGGAGCAGCGTCAGCAGGGGGTGGAACGACAGCAGCCAGATAGCGGAGCCGAACAGCGCCAGTACGGCGAAGATGATGAGCATCGGGAGCGCGAGGAGCCCCAACACGACGCGTGTGATGACAAAGATGTCACCCCACGAGCCCTCGGGGTCCTGTTGTGGGGGTTGATATCCGTACATGCACTCAGTGTAAGCCGTGCGCACGAGGCCAGAGTGACAGTCCAGTGGCGCTGTGGAGTCAGGTGTAGCATCCGGCCCGAGGGGGTGAGGGATGCCAGATTCGTTCCGGTTGGATTCGGCAGGCCAGGTCGAGATCACGTACGTCGAGGAGCTTCTGCTTCCGACCTCAGTCCGTTGGATGCTCGAGGGCGTCGAGCGCGCAGCCGCCGAGGCCTGCGCCGGGTGGATGCAGCCCCACTACCAGAACGCAGACGGCTACCTCCTGCAGAGCATCCACACGCTCGTGGTTCGCACACCGGGTCGAGTGATGCTCGTGGACACGGGTGTGGGGAACGGCAAGGACCGGGCGGGCGGCATCCCCGCGTTCAACCAGCTCGACACGGACTTCCTCGCGCGGCTCGCCGAGGCGGGCGTCGACCCCATCGAGGTGGACACGGTGCTCTGCACGCACATGCACACCGACCACGTGGGGTGGAACACGCACCTACAGGACGGTAAGTGGGTGCCGACCTTCCCGAACGCCCGCCATCTCTTCGTCCAGTCCGAGTGGATGCACTGGCACGAGGTCGCCCGCGACGCCGAGGCGACCGCGCGGCTGCTGGAGGACTCGATCACGCCGGTATTCGAGGCGGGACTCGTCGACCTCGTGCCTGCCGACCACCAGGTCAGCGAGCACGTCCGGCTGGTGCCCTCGCACGGTCACAGCCCGGGCCACGTCACCGTCGAGGTCAGCGCAGGCGGGCGGACGGCGGCGCTCATCGGCGACGTCATGCACTCCCCGATGCAGGCCGCCTTCCCCGATATCAAGCCGCCGCTCGACCGCGAGCAGGCTGCTCCCGCCGCCGCCCGGCAGGCCCTCCTCGAACGGTACGCCGACACCGACACGCTGGTGCTCGGCGCACATTGGCCGTGGCCCCCGGCCCGCCTTAAGCGTGACGGAGACGCCTACCGCGTGGAGGCGGTCGAGGGGCTCGAAGGTGCGTAGGACGGCTGCCGGGTTCTCTTGTGATGCGTGATGTCTGATGCTAGCATCACGCATCATGAGCAAGAGAACCACGTTCACTACCGAAGATGACGACTACCTCACGCTGGAGCGTGAAGCGGAACGGCGCGGTGTGCCGGTGGCACACATGATCCGTGAGGCCGTGGCCGAGTACGTCGTCCGCGTCCGTGCGGAGAACAGGCCCCGCTTCGGCGTCGCGCATGGTCCCGGGAACCTCTCGCAGCTGAGCGTGGACGATGAGGACGCACCGGCGCGTGAACACTCGCCCTGGTCGGAGCGAGACGCCTAGTGGCGCTGATCCTCGACACGGGAGTGATCGTCGCGCTCCTCGATGCTGGCGATCGCGCCCACGCGCGATGTGTCGCCCTCGCAGAGAGCACGCGCGAGCCGCTCGTGGTCCCGGCGGCCACCCTCGTCGAGGTCGATTACTGGGTACGCAAGCGGTTGAGTACGTACGCCTGGCGCATCTTTGTCGAGGACATCGCGCGCGGCGCCTACCTGCTCGACGCGACCGACGAGCGGGACCTGTCGAGGGCTGCCGAACTCGAAGAGCAGTACGACGACCTCGAACTCGGGTTCGTGGACGCATCGGTCATCGCGCTGTGCGAACGGCTCGGCGAGAAGAAGGTAGCCACCCTCGACCGGCGGCACTTCTCGATCGTCGAGCCGAGGCACGTGAAGCGCCTGGAGATCCTGCCGGCCTAGCGCGCGCCCTCGATCATCCCGATCGCTACGAGCACTTCGAGTACCCGCACGCCTGGCAGGTGAGGCACCGTTCGAGGTACTCGAGTTGCTCGCCACAGTCGGGGCAGGTGAGGCCCGAGAGCGACCGTTCGCCATCGACGCGTGGGAGTTCGATGCCGAAGCGCAGGCGCAGCCATCGGAAGACATAATCCAGGATGCTCGTGGCGAAAGGGATGTCGGGGTTCGCTGTGATGCCGTAGGGCTCAAAGCGGGTCTGCTCCAGCTTCGCTGCGACCTTCTCAAGGCCGACGCCGTACTGCAGCGCGATCGAGGTGAGCAGTGCGACGGCGTCCGTGAGGCCCGAGACCGTCGAGCCCTCCTTGGCGATCTTGATGAACACCTCGCCAGGGGTGCCGTCCTCGAACAGGCCGACCGTGACGTAGCCCTCTTGCTCGCCGACCCGGAACTTGTGCGTGATCGACTGGCGCTCGTCCGGCAGGTGGCGACGGTAGGGGGCTGGCGTTGCAGTACCCGTCGAGGTGGGCGCCTCGCGCGTCTCGTGGGCGAGCACCTGGACCGCGCGCGAGCCATCTCGGTAGACCGTGACGCCCTTGCAGCCGAGGCGGTGGGCGAGCAGGTAGACATCGCGGATGTCGGCCGCCGTCGCCTCGCGCGGGAGGTTCACCGTCTTCGAGACGGCGAGGTCCGTGTGCTCCTGGAACGCCGCCTGCATCCGCACGTGCCACGAGGGCTCGATGTCGTGTGCCGTGGCGAACCACGCACGCACGTCCGAGGGCACCTCGGCGCGGTCGCCGAGGCGATCCCCGTGCGCGAGGTCGTCCATGAGCTCGTCGCTCCAGAAGCCGCGCTCGCGGGCTACCTCCTGGAAGCGTGCGTTGGCCTCGGGCAGCACGGTGCCGTCGCCCATGCGGCGGTAGTGGGCGAGCGAGAAGTACGGCTCGATGCCCGAGGAGGCGCCGGCGATGATGGCGATGGTCCCGGTGGGGGCGATGCAGGTGCGGGTGGCGTTCCGGAAGCGACGGTTGGCGCCGCCCAGGCCGTAGATCGACTGCTCCCAGTTCGGGAACACGCCACGCTCCGCGCCGAGCGCCTCGGAGGTCTCGTCGGCCGCGTTCTGGATGTGCGCCATCACGCGCCGCCCGAGGGCGAGCGCCTCGTCCGAGGCGTACGGGATGCCGCCGGCGATGAGCGCGTCCGCCCAGCCCATCACACCGAGCCCGATCTTGCGGTTGCCGCGCACGGCCTCCGTGATCTCCGGCACCGGGAAGTCGTTGACCTCGACGACCCCGTCGAGGAACCGCGTCGCGATGCGCACGGTCTGGGCGAGGGCGTCCCAGTCAAAGTCCCGGTGCTCGTCGTCCCAGAACAGTCCGAGGTTGACCGAGCCGAGCGTGCACGCCTCCCACGGGAGCAGGGGGACCTCGCCACAGGGGTTGGTCGCCTCGATCTCGCCGAGGGCGGGCGTCGGGTTCGTCGCGTTGATGGTGTCGAGGAAGATCAGCCCGGGGTCGCCGGTCTGCCACGCCGAGTCCACGATGGCCTCAAGCAGCGCACTCGCATCGACTTCCCCGCGAGGGCTGCCGTCTCGTGGGTCGCGGAGCGTGAATGATCGGCCCTCGGTGGCCGCGTCCATGAACTCCTGCGTCACTGCCACGGAAATGTTGAACCGCGTCGCGGAGACGCCGTCATCCTTGGCGTGGATGAACTCCTCGATGTCCGGGTGGTCAACGCGCAGGACGCCCATGTTGGCGCCGTCGCGCTTGCCTCCCTGGGTCACCAGGCGCGAGACGTCGTCGTAGTGCCTGAGCACGCTCACAGGGCCGCAGGCGGCGCCGTGCGTGGTGCGGATGGCCTCGCCCTTGCCTCGGAGGCGCGAGAACGAGAAGCCGGTGCCGCCGCCGTACTTCTGGACCATGGCCGTCGCCTCGGAGGTCGCCATGATCGACTCGAGGGTGTCCTCCACCGGCAGCACGAAGCACGCGGCGAGGGTGCCCTGGCCGGTGCCGGCGTTCATCAGCGTCGGCGAGTTCGGCAGGAAGCGGAGCGCGGCCATCTCGTCGTAGTAGCGCTGCGCCCACTCGCGCCGCGCTTCCTCGGTCGCCTCGCTGGAGGCGATGTGCAGCGCGACGCGCGCCAGCATCTCATCCGGCGTCTCCGTCACGTTGCCCTCAGCGTCGCGCAGCAGGTAGCGCCGCTCCAGGACCGTGCGGGCGTTCTCAGTCAGGGTGACCGGCGTCAGGCGCAGATCGGCGGAGGTGACCATGGATCAAGGATCGCACACAGCAGGTAGGAATCGCCGTGCGGTGTGGCACTGAAGTCTGCGTCTTCGGATAAGCGGAAGCCCCGCGGGCGGGTGATGCGGGGCTTCCTATGTGGCGGGAGCGAGCTGTCTCGGTGTGCTCGAGGTACTCGAGCGGGGTGTCGGCCTAGCGGGCCGTGCGGTGCGCCTCCAGCAGGACGGGCTCACGGTCCTCGTCGTCCTCCGTTGCATCGGAGGTGGCCTCCGCCGCGCGAGGGGCGCTGGTCGTGCCCGACGGGGTCTCGTCGTGTGGCCGAGGCATCTCGCCGCGAATGAGGGCGTCCATGTCGTCCTCGAAGAGGCGGGCCTGCTCGGGCGGGAGTGAGAACGGGCTGGCGGTGGCGATGCGGGTGAGCTCGTCCATCATCTCGTCGAGTGAGACGAACTGGTGGTAGACGGAGGCGAAGCGGATGTAAGCGATCGGGTCGAGGCCCTTGAGGCGGGTGATGGCCATCTCGCCGACGACGCGGCTCGGGATCTCCCGCCGGCCCGAGCCGAGTAGGCGGCCCTCGATGTCCTCGACGATCGCCTCGATCGCGCCGGTCGGCAGGGGGCGCTTCTGGGCCGAGATGCGGAGGCCCGTCAGCAGCTTCTCGCGGTTGAACTCCTCGCGGCGGCCGTCCTTCTTCACGACCATCACCACGGCACGCTGGACCTGCTCCACGGTGGTGAAGCGCTCGTCACAGCCCTCGCATTCGCGACGCCGGCGGATGCCGGCCTCGGACGTGCGGGAGTCGATCACTTTGCTCGTGTCATGGCCACAGAAGGGGCACTTCATTGAAGGTGTCCAGCGCTCTCGTTAGGGGGGAGGGGGCGTTGTGAGGATGGTTCCCGGTGGGGCGTTCCGGGGAGAGTCGAAGTATTCGCCCCGGCAGGGTTCACCTCAATGGCAGGCATCCACAGCCTTGTCGTCCAGTTGTCCCCAACGCCGTGGAATGGCGGGCACAACCCCGCGCGGTTCTGTTGAGCACACCCGTGCGAGGCGATTGCGACGCTCGGCGCTTCGCTGATAACGGAAACGGGGCGGCCGTGAGGCCGCCCCGTCGTCCGTCCGATGATCCTCGACGCTAGCGCGTCGGGAAGGAGCGCCGCAGGAACGTTGGCAGGTCTGCCTCGGTCAGGGCGTCAGGAGCCGTCGGGTCGGGCTTGATCTGCCCGAGCTTGATCGGCTCGATCTCCTCCTGCTGGTCGAGGACCTGCTTCATGCTCAGCTTCTTCACGCCGCTGAAGCCAGTGGCGATGAGCGTGATGCGCACCTCGTCCTTGAGGTTGTCGTCCAGGCTGGTGCCGAAAATGATCTCCGACTCCGGGTCCACCACGCTGGCGATGACGCGCGCCGCCGAGTCCAGCTCGCGGAGACCGAGGTCCCGCGGGCCAGTCACGTTGAACAGCACGCCGGTCGCACCGGTGATGTCCACCTCGAGCAGCGGGCTCGAGATCGCCTGGCGGGCGGCGTCCGTGGCGCGGTTCTCACCGCGGCCAGAGCCGATCGCCATGAGGGCCGGGCCGGCGTCCGACATGATCTTGCGGACGTCTGCGAAGTCCAGGTTCACCAGGCCGGGCACCGTGATCAGCTCACTGATGCCCTGGATGCCCTGGCGCAGCACGTCGTCCGCCATCGAGAAGGCTTCCTCGATGGAGACCTTGTCGTCACCGAGCTGCAGGAGGCGGTCGTTGTGGATCACGATGAGCGTGTCCACCTTGTCCTGCAGGTCGCGGACGCCTTCTTCCGCCTGCTGGCGGCGCTTGGCGCCCTCGAACGTGAACGGCTTGGTCACCACGCCGATGGTGAGGGCGCCCATCTCACGGGCGACCTCCGCGACAATCGGGGCCGCGCCGGTGCCGGTGCCACCCCCGAGGCAGGCCGTGACGAACACCATCTCCGCACCCGCGAGGGCTTCCGAGATGGCCTCGCGGGACTCCTCGGCGGAGCGCGCACCGCGGAGCGGGTCCGCGCCAGCGCCGAGGCCACGGGTGAGGCGGTCACCGATGCGGACGCGGATCTCGGCCTTGCAGTGCTCCAGGGCCTGCATGTCCGTGTTCATCGCGACGTACTGCACGCCCGGGAGACGGGCGCCCAGCATGCGGTTGACGGCATTGGTGCCGCCACCGCCCACGCCGACGACCTTGATCGGCGGCAGACCTTCGAATTCGGGCATGTCGGTACCTTCCGTTCGTGTGGGTTTCGTGGCCCGGGGCGGGGGCGAGGTCAGCGCTCCGCCGTCTCGACGGCTGTGCGCACTGGGGGCCTCGGCCCTGGGGCTCGACTTCTCCCCCGAGGGGGCACTGGTGGTCTTGCTGATCGCGGTCGTTTCCGACTTCGCCTCAGCAACCGGGGAAGCCGAGGGCGCTTCCGTCCGTGCTGGGGCTGCTGCGGCGGCCGGTTCGGCTCGTTCCGCGGGCTCTTCGACCTGCGCGGCTTCGAGCTCCGCGAGGATCGATCGGTAGTCCGTCTCGTACTCCGAAGCGAGGCCAGGCGGCGCCGGCTCTGCTGCGAGGTCCAGGCCCTCGTTGGCCGTCTCCGTCGTCTCGACCTCGTCCGCCTCGTCGGCACGCGAGGAGCTGATCACCGGGGCGATCGGCTCCTCGACGGATGCCGCCTCGATGATTGGCTCCTGCGCCACCACGTCCTCGGTCGGCGTCTTTACCTCGGCGGTGGGAGCTTCGAGGTTGCCGGCTTCGTCAGCGTCGGCCCCGGTCTCCGACTCGGGAGAGGGGACGACGGACAGGTGGCGCTCACGCACCTCCTGCCGGGCAGCCGCCAGGTAGTCGAAGAGCGTGCCACCGCCCATGGGGTCTTGCGACCGTCCTTGCTCGTTCATCGCACCTCACCTTCCCGGCGCCCGTGGCGCTGTTCAGTGGTCATTGGGGAAGGATGACCCGCATCAAATGCGCCACCTTCTTGAAGATCCCGCCCAGCGCCGGTGCTGCCACCGGGGTCGAACGGAACATGATTTCCTGCTCCTTCAGGGCCCAGCGCAGGAGCCCCACGGATGTTGCGTACGCCGGGTCATGGAGCAGGTCCGACAACCCCGCCAGGTGCTGAGGACGTCCCACGCGAGCGGGCAGCCCCATCACCTCCTCCGCCAACAGATCGATGCCCGGGACGCTGGCAGCGCCGCCGGACAGCACGATGCCTGCCGAAAGCACCTCGGGGTCGGCCCCGCGGCGGATCTCGGTCAGCACCAGTTCGAACAACTCTTCGGTCCGGGCCTGGAGCACCTGCGCTAGCAGACGCCGAGGCATCTGCTTCGATCCCTCTGACCCGAACGCCTCCACCTCGACCTCTTCGTCCTCGCTCACGAGCGAGGGGATGACGTGGCCGTACTTGCGCTTCGCCTGCTCCGCAGCCGGCTGCGGGACGCGAAGCGCCACCACGAGGTCTCGAGTCATGTGGACGCCGCCGATGGGCAGGACGGCGGTGTGCACCACCGCGCCATCGACGAACACCGCCACGTCCGTGGTGCCGCCGCCGATATCGACGATCACGACGCCCTGCTGCATCTCCTCGCGGGAGAGCACCGCTTCCGCCGAGGCGAGCGGTTCGAGGATGAGTGACTCCACGCGGACGCCCGCACCCTCGATGCACTGCATCAGGTTGTGCATCGCCGAGGAGGACGACGTGACGACGTGCGTCTCGACGTCCAGCCGGGAGCCGAACATGCCACCCGGGTCGATCACGTGGTCCTGGCCGTCCACGACGTAGTAGCGCGGCACCACGTGGATGACCTCGCGGTTCGTCGGGACGTTCACGATCCGCGCGCTCTCGAGCGCGCGGTGCACGTCGTCATCCGTGATGGGGTGCCTCGGGTCGCCGATCGCGACGATGCCCCTCGAGTTCATCGAGGAGACGTGCGGGCCGGCGATACCGACGTGCGCCGAGAGGATGCGAGTGCCGGAAGCGCGTTCGGCACGCTCCACGGAAGACGCGATCGCCTCGATCCCGGCCTGGATGTTGTCCACCATGCCGCGGGCGAGGCCCGCAGACGGCCCCACCCCCACACCGAGGATCCGGAGATCCTGGTGCTGATCGACCTCGGCGACGATCGTGCAGATCTTGGTCGTCCCGACATCAATCGCGGCGATGCTGTGATTGGCCATCAGCGCGCTCCTACCGATTCAGCGACAGTCATCGCAGCACCACGTTCCGACCGAAGCGGAGGTCAACCTCCGCGACCTGGGGAGAGCCGGCCGCTTCGCGCTCACTGAGCTGACGGAGCACCTGCTCGAAGGCCTCGACTTTGAACTCGTAATTGGACGAATCACCAAACACCGCGTCCGGGCCGTCCTGGGCGATGACCGTGAGGCCACGGTCCCGCTGGAAGACCCACGCGGTCGGCCGGAGTCCGGCCTGCTCAAACACCTTGTCTTTGATCAGCCGGGCGACCAGGTGGACCGTGTCGGCGTCGGCGCCTGCGCCGGCCTCCAGGTCACTCGGCGAAGCGAGGTCGATGATGGTGGGGGCGTCCTCCGGAGCTGGTCGCGAGGCACGCAGGACGTTGCCGTCCTCGTCGATCACCTGGACGCGGCCGGCGGTCTGCCAGTAACCCCACGCCTGGTGCTCCTCGATGGTCACGCGGACGGACTGAGGCCACGCGCGCTCCACGCTCACGGACTTCACGGCCGGCAGGAGGGCGATCGCCTCCTCGGCGGCCGCGAGGTCGACCGTGAGGAGTGACTCGCCGCCGAGCTCGGAGACGGCGGCCACCTGCCGCGCGCCCACGACCTGCGCGCCGGTCACGTCAATGTTCATGACGCGCAGGGAGTCGCCAGTGACGACCCACGCACCGCCGTAGATGAGGCCAGAGACCATCGCGACGCCGAGGACCGCGTAGGCGATCGGACGCCACGGCACATGCACCTCGCGGGGTGGCTTCGGGCGCTCGGCGCGCGCGAGGGTGTACTGCCGCTGCGGGGCACGCGCTCCGGAGGATCGCGGCGTCATGCTGCGGACGCCGCGCGCTCCTCGGGCCCCCCGTGGCTGATAGCGGCGCTGGCGGAGGCCGGGTATGCGGAAGTTCTCGAACGGGTTACGCATGTGCCACCCGCCGTTCCGCGTGCCGCTCGAGGGCGAAGTCCACGAGGCGCGAGATCAGTTCGCTGTAGGAGACGCCGGCTTCCTGCCAGAGGCGCGGGTACATCGAGATCGGCGTGAAGCCCGGCAGCGTGTTGAGCTCGATGCACTTCACGCCGCCGTCGGGCTCGACGAAGAAGTCGACGCGCGACAGGCCGGAGCAGTCCAGCGCTCGGAAAGCGCGGACGGCGTACTCCTGCACGAGGCTCGCAACCCGCTCGTCTACGGCAGCCGGCACGATCAGCTCGGCCGTGTCGTCGAGATACTTCGCCGCGTAGTCGTAGAACTCCGTGCTCGGCGCGATCTCTCCGAGGGGGGACGGCTGCGGGTCGTGGTGTCCGAGGACGGCACACTCCACCTCGCGGCCCTCGATCGCGGCCTCCACCAGCACCTTGCGGTCGTACTGGCCGGCGGCTGCGATCGCGTCGCCGATGTCCTCCCGGGAGCGTGACTTCGTCACGCCCACAGACGAGCCACCGTTCGAGGGCTTCACGAAGCAGGGGTAGCCGACGGTCGCGCCGATCGTGTCGAGGACCTCGCGGGAGGGCGCTCGCACCTCGTCGTCGCGGAGGACGACGTACTCGGCTTGCGGGATCTGGTGCGCCGCGAAGACCGCGCGCATCAGTTCCTTGTCCATGCCGACGGCGCTGGCAGCGACTCCGGGCCCCACGTAGGGCAGGTCAGCCATCTCCAGGAGGCCCTGCATCGTGCCGTCTTCGCCGAAGGTGCCATGCACGATCGGGAACACCGCGTCCGCCGAGCGCAGCGTCGCGAGGACCTCCGGGTAGGCGAACGCGCCGCCACCCTCGTCCTCGCCGATGTCGCGTCGCTCGCCGGCTTCGACCTGCGCGAGACGGGCGCGCGTTTCGTCCTCGGTCAGCCACGCGCCGCCCTTGGTGATGCCCACCGGGATCACCTCGAAACGCTCGATGTCGGCCTCGCGCATCACGCCACGGGCGGAGGTCACGGAGACCTCGTGCTCCGCGGAGCGCCCACCGAAGACCACGGCCAGCCGCTGCTTCGTCATTCGGCGGCCTCCTCGTCGGAGGACGTGGAGGTGAGGGCGTCGAGCACCATCGGGCCGAGTTCGGTCACGTCGCCGGCGCCGATCGTGAAGAACACGTCGCCCGCGCCGAGGTCGGCGGCAATGCGCTCCGTGGCTTCCTCGAAGGAGTCGACGTACACCGGGGTCGGCTTCGAGATCTCGGCGGCGAGGGCGCGGCCGTCCATACCGCGGTCCGGGTTCTCGCGCGCCTCGTACGTCCGAAGGATGTAGAGCGCGTCGAGGCCTTCGAAGCAGGTGCGGAAGTCGTCCAGCAGGTACTGGCTGCGCGTGTAGGTGTGCGGCTGGAAGCACGCGACGAGGCGGCGACCCGGGAACCGAGCGCGGGCGGCAGAGAGCGTCGCGCGGACCTCGGTGGGGTGGTGCGCGTAGTCGTCGATGATCGTGATGCTGCCGCCCTCGACTTCGGCGATGCCGACCTCCTCGAAGCGTCGCTTCGCGCCGAGGAACTCCGAGGCCGCCTGCGAGGCCCGGTGGAAGTCCACCCCGCCCCGCATCGACGCGGCGAGCGCGCCGAGGGCGTTCAGGAGGTTGTGCCGTCCCGGCACCCCGAGCGAGAGCCGCCCGAGCTCCTGGCCGGAGAGCAACACCGTGCAGTCGAGCCCGCCTCGGTCGTTGCCGCGCACCTTCGTCGCGCGCCACTCCACATCCGCGTCATCGATGCCGTAGCGCTCCACGTGAGCGCCCTCGGCCTCGCGGGTACCGGCAATGGAGGCCGCCCACGGGTTGTCCGCGCAGGCGATCAGGATGCCGTCCGGCCGAATGCGTCGGGAGAAGGCGAGGAACGCCTGCCCGAGGCGCTCCGGCGTCCCGTAGTAGTCGAGGTGGTCGGCCTCGACGTTGGTGATGAGGCCGATGCGAGGGGAGTACTGGAGGAACGCCTCGGCGTACTCGTCCGCCTCGACGATGGCGATCCGGCCAGCGCCGTCACGGGCGTTCGCGTCGCCGAGGTCGCGCATGTCGCCGCCGATGAGGACCAGCGGGTCCATCTCGCCACGGACGGCCATGAGCGCGACCATCGAGGAGGTCGTGGTCTTGCCGTGCGTCCCGGCAACGGCGATGACGTCGCGGTCGGCGAGGAGCTTCTGCACCATCTCTGCCCGCGAGATCAGCGGGATGCCTCGACGCTGCGCCTCGGTCACCTCGGGGTTGTCGCTCTTCGCGGCCGCGGTCGCGACGACGAGCTCGGCGTCGCGCACGTTCGCGGCGTCGTGGCCCTCGAACACGCGGCCGCCGAGGGCTTCGAGGCGTCGAGTGTGCTCGGAGAGCGTGAGGTCGGAGCCGGTCACCGCGTGGCCGCGCTGCAGGAGGATCTGGCCGATGCCGGACATGTGGATGCCGCCCGCACCCACGAGGTGGACGCGGTGGGGGATCCCGTTGCCATTGCGGCGCTGCTGACGCGCCTTCAGCCCGATCATGTGGCTGCCCTCCGCTCCGCGAGCGCGAGCACCATCTCCGCGAGTCGCTTCGCGGCGTCCGGATTGCCGAGGGCGCGCATTCGCTCCGCCATCGCCGCGCGGCGGTCGCCGTCCTCGATCAGGTCGAGGATGAGCGGGCCGAGGCCGTCGATCTGAGCCTGCGGCAGGTGCACCGCCGCCCCGCGCGAGGCGAGGTAGTCGGCGTTGGCGTCCTGGTCGGAGAACGTGCCCGGAATGGCGACCACGGGCAGCCCGCTCACGGAGAGCTCGCCGATGGTCGAGGCGCCCGCGCGCATCACGGCGATGTCCGCGGCGGCCATCGCGTAGGCCATCTCCTCGGTGTAGTCGTGCAGGTGGTAGCGCTCGCGAAGCGTCGCCGGGAGGTCTGCCGCGGCGGCGCGCAGGCGCTCGAAGTCTGCGCGCCCGCCGACGTGCACGACCTGCGCGACGCGCAGCCAGTCACCGAGCGACGCGAGTACCGCGTCGTTGATCGCGCGGGCCCCCTGCGATCCGCCCGCTACGAGCACCGTCGGGAGGTTCGCGTCGAGGCAGAAGCGACGCTGCCCTTCCTCGCGGGTGGCCTCGCCGAACTGGGCGCGGAGTGGGTAGCCGGTCACGACTGCCTTGCCGGCGGGGAACTCGCTCAGGGATGCCTCCACGGCGCACGCGATGGTGGTCGCGTACCTCGCGAGGAACTTCACGGCCCACCCCGGATAAGTGTCCGGGAGGAATACCACCAGTGGGATGCCTGCCTGCTTCGCGGCGCGCCCGACGGGGGCGGCGGCGTAGCCGCCGGTCGCGAAGACGGCGCCGGGGCGCTCCGCCTCGAGCATGCGTCGCGCCTTGCGCGTGCCCTGCCAGAGCCGGAAGAGGCCCTTCGCGAGGGCGATCGGCTGGCGCACACGCACCTGCGAGGCGGGCACGGCTCGGAACGTGATGCCCTCGCGGTTGGCCAGTTCGTGCTCCACGCCGTGCTTCGTCCCGTAGTAGGACAGCTCGACGGAGCCACCACTAAGGGCACCGAGGGAGCGCAACTGCTCGGCGACCGCGATCGCCGGGTACACGTGTCCACCCGTCCCACCGCCGGCGAGCGCGATCTTCATCGCGAACCTCCGGGCATAGCGCGGGACCGCTGTGCAGCCGTCGGACGGGAGGGTGCTGGTCGATCCGAAGGAGTCTGGCGTCGTACGCCGCGCACCTCGGCGGGTGCTTCGGCCTCGGCGGTGTGGGTGTAGCGGGAGACGCCGAGCAGCACGCCCATCGCGAGGAAGAGCGTGAGGAGTGACGTACCGCCGTAGGAAACGAACGGGAGCGGGATGCCGGTGAGCGGCATCATCCGTAGGACGCCGCCGACGTTGATGAGCATCTGGAACGCGATCCAGGCGAAGACGCCCATCGCGATCAGGGATCCGAACTGCGTATCGGCCCGCCTCGCGATGGCGAAGATCCGGACGAGCAGCACCACGAAGAGCAGCATCACGACGCTCACGCCGATGTAGCCAAGTTCCTCGCCGATGATCGCGAGGACGCCGTCCGTGTGGGATCCCGGGACGTAGAAGAACTTCTGTCGTGAGACCCCCAGCCCGAGGCCGGTGAACCCGCCCGAGCCGAACGCGACGAGCAACTGCAGCGCGTGGAAACCCACACCGGTGGGGTCCGACTCGGCATCGAGGAAGGCGGTGATGCGGTCCATGCGGTAGCCGCCCGTCACCGTCAGGACGAGCGTGGCGAAGAGGCCGGAAGCCAGCAGCACGAGCACGTGGAACATGCGCGCCCCGGCGACGAAGAACAGCGTGCCGGTGATGGCCGCGACCATGATCGCGGTGCCGAGGTCAGGCTGCGCCATGATCAACGCGCCGATGAGGCCGACCATGCCGACAAATGGCAGGACGCCCAGCGAGACGTCGTGAATGACCTCGCCCTTCGCGGACAGCCAGGCGGCCATGTAGACGAGCACCGCGAACTTCGCGAACTCCGAGGGCTGGAGCGGCGGGATGCCCGGGCCGAGCGACACCCACGACTTCGCGCCGTTCTGCTCGACGCCCACGAGCAGGACGGCCATCAGGCCGACCAGAGCGACGAGCATCAGCAGTGGGCTCAGGCCTCGCAGCAGGTGATACGGGAACCGCATCGCCGCGAACATGCCCACCATGCCGACGAGCAGGAAGATCCCCTGGCGCTTCACGAAGTAGTTCGGGTCGTCGAACTGAGCCTCGCCGAGTGCGTACGAGGACGAGTAGACGGCGATCAGGCCGATCACCGCGAGCACGAGCACCGTGGTCAGCAGCAGGTAGTCCGGTGCATGCGCCCGGTTCTTGGCAATCGCCTTCGTCGAGGGCTTCGGCTGGATCTTCGACGCGGCGGCGAGTTGGCGGCTCATCGGAGCGCCTCCACAGCCTCGCGGAAGGCCGCGCCCCGGATCTCGAAGTTGCGGTACTGGTCGAACGAGGTCGCGGCCGGCGAGAACAGCACGACATCGCCCGACGCGGCGAGGCGGTGCGCTGCGCTGACGGCCGCCGCGACGCTATCGACCTGCTCGACGGCACTCAGGCCCGCCTCGCGGACCGCGCGGGCGTACATCTCGCCGGACTCGCCGAAGGTCACCACGGCGCGGCAGCGTGCCGCCGCCTCGCGTGCCATCTCTTCGACCGGGAGTTGCTTGTCGCGCCCGCCGAGGATCAGCACGACGGGCTCGGTGAACGACCGCAGGCCGGCGAGCGTGCGCTCGGGCGCGGTCGCGATGGAGTCGTTGATGTAGGTGACGCCCTCGATCGTAGCGACGGGCTCCAGGCGATGCGGGACGCCGGTGAACTCCCGCGCGGTCGACCGCATCGAGGCGAGCGAGACGCCCATCTCTCCGGCGACCGCGACCGCGGCGAGGAAGTTCTCCACGTTGTGGTCACCGCGGATGGCGAGCTCGTGCCGGTCGAGGACGACCGTCGAGGCGCTGCCCTCGATCATCACGACGGAGTCACCGTCGAGGGTCACGAGCCGGTCGCCCTCGCCGCGCGCGCCGAGCGGGGCGCCTCGCATCGAGGTGCCGACGATCCGTGCGGGGGTCGCGCTGGCGAAGCCACGGGAGACCTCGTTGTCGAGGTTCAGGACGGCGACGTCCTCCGGTGCCTGGAACTCCACGATGCGGCGCTTCAACGCGACGTAGTCGTCCCACCCGTACCGGTCGAGGTGGTTCGGCGTGACGTTGGTCACGCAGGCGACGTGGGGGCTGACCTCCACGCGTTCGAGTTGCGTGTGGGACATCTCCACGACGACGCGCGTGTCCGCCTCGATCTGCGGGAGTAGCGAGAGCAGGCCGATGCCGATGTTCCCGCCCATGACGTGTGGCACGCCCTCGTCCTCGAGCATCGAGGCGACGAGGGCGGTCGTGGTGGTCTTGCCGGCGGAGCCGGTGATGCCGGTGACCGGGGCAGGGCACCGCTGCATGAACAGTTCGAGCATCGAGGACATGGGAACGCCAGCCTCGGTCGCTGCGGCGACCGCGGGGTTGTCGGACGGGACTCCTTGAGAGACCAGCACCACGTCTGCGTCCCTTGCGTCCTCTGGACGGTTCGCACCCAGCGAGAGCCGGGCGTCGGTATCGGCGATGGCGGCGAGCGCCTCGCGTAGTTCGTCCTCGGTCCTGCGGTCGGACACGGTCACGCGAGCGCCCTCGCTCGCCGCGAAGCGGACGAGGTCGATGCCCTCGATGCCGAGTCCGATCACCGTCACACGCACTCCCCGCAGATTCTGAGTAACTGTCATAGCGGGTAAGCCGAATGTATCAACACGGTATAGCACAGGGAAG